>Ga0272449_1000378_pt1 | contig 53697 bp, 28 predicted proteins | sample YNPCB0241_FD_198679 | JGI IMG/M metagenome (GOLD analysis project Ga0272449, IMG submission 198679) | Hot spring sediment microbial communities from Yellowstone National Park, WY, United States - YNP-CB-024-1 | ecosystem: Environmental > Aquatic > Thermal springs > Hot (42-90C) > Sediment...
TTCCGCAACGCACTCCATCGTAGCCTACAGCATCTTAGTCGCGTTATGCCAGTGTTTATAGCAGTTGCTCTCGTGAATATTTATAGGATTGATAAACTTTTCTGTTAACAAAGTGGGGGTATGTCAGACTCCGCAGGACGGGTCAGATTTGGGAGTCTATGGTCAGATGTTTGATTCTGATGGAAACAAAGTAGGCTCTGAGTTTCAAGTGAACACATGGACGACAGACATCCAAGGGAATCCATCCGTCTCCTCGCTTTCTAATGGTGGGTTTGTGGTGGTGTGGGAAAGCGGATGCCGGGCGAGTGAATGCACTCCGCAGGACGGATCAGGTTTTGGAGTCTATGGTCAGAGGTTTGATTCTAATGGAAACAAAGTAGGCTCTGAGTTTCAAGTGAACACATGGACGACAGACATCCAAGGGAATCCATCCGTCTCCTCGCTCGCTAATGGTGGTTTTGTGGTGGTGTGGGAAAGCAAGGGGCAGGACGGCTCAGATTATGGTGTCTTTGGTCGCATATTTAGTCAATAGCTTTATCTCGAACAGAGCCGTGGTTTAGCGAAGCAAAAGAAAGGGATTGCGTGAAAGCGAAAACATGTCATGAAAGAACCTCCCGAACTCGTCGAGTAGCGTTTGACAAGGGCGAGCGACCTGTCCCGTCTTATCTGGCCTTCTGTTCATAACACTAGCTTTCCCGTTCCTTGCATTTGCTTGTCCATTTGTGACATTTGCTTCAATATTTGTTGCATTCGTTTGTCTCTTTGTAACAGTTGCTTTTCCGTTTGTGGCATTTATTTCTTTATTTGTTACATTCCCTTGACCATTTGTTAGATAGATTCATCCATTTGTGAGATTTATTCACCCGTTTGTAACTGTTATTCTTTCGTTTGTGGCAAATATTTGTATCTTTGCGACATTTCTTCGTCCATTTGTCATGTTTCTTCGTCCATTTGTCACATTTGATTTTGCGTTGATGACATTTATTTGTGCATTTGTGACATTTATTCTTCCTTTGCTCGAATTTATCTGTCCGTTTGTCATATTTGTTCTTCAATTTGTCGAATTCACTTGTTCATTGGTTACATTTGTTTGTTCATTTGTGACATTTATTTCTCTTTTGTAACATTCGTTCTTTCGTTTGCGACATTTACTGCTCGACTTGTTGGATTTGGACTTTTGCTTTTCGTATTTCCTCGGTTGTTTGTGGCGTTTGGGTTATCGTTCGTGACAAATAGGCGCATAATAGTCGCAAAGTGCCTCGTTTGACTGTGTATTGCGACCCCCTTCTCGCCAACGAAGCCCATGACAATCAGATTTGCCTTTCGTTATAAACCAAATCGTGGATTATCTGGATGAACTGGCATCCAGAGGGCTTGTTTTTTTTGACAGGAGGTACTTATGGGTAGGCGAAAGAGAAGCTCTAGAGTGTTGGACGCTGCTGAAAAGAGGCTTGCGGGCTTGGCGTCCATCAGCGAAACCCTCGACCTTGGGCAGGGATTGACCTTGGCAAACTTTCGCAAGGCGGTCGAGGACACAAGGGCACTGCTCGACCAGTATAACGAGCTTTTATCTCAGGTGGATGAAATGGCGAACCGCCTGACTAGCGCTGAAAAGGCTCTAAAGGAACTGAGCTCACGGATGCTGAACGCAGTTGCAGCGGTCTATGGCAAGGACTCGAACGAATATGAAATGGCAGGAGGCGTGCGCCAGAGCGAGCGCAAACGCCCGCAAAGAAAACCCCCACAGTCTTGACCCCGCACAACCCTCCCAAACCAAATGCCTTCGTCCAAGCCCCCATCATCCCGTCTGTGTTTGGCAATAAGCAACATGCTCTTACCCGAGTTTCCCGGCTGGCTTAGGAACCTCTCGATCTGCACGAACCGCTTCGTTTCTTCTACCTTCATAGTGAAGATGGTCATCTCGCTCAAAGGTATTTGTGAGCCTCCTCAAGGTTTCTCTCCTTTTCGCTCTGTCAATAACGAAAGACCTGGAATCTCTACAAAGTGTTTCGGGTTGTGGGTAACGAGCGTCGCGTTATGGCGATGGGCGCGAACGAATTGCCAACGCCTTTCCAGATAGATGGTCCTGATATGGTCTCGCTTACGGTGCGCCTTTGCATAAGGATGAAACAATATTGATAACCAGCGAAAAATGCGAACTCATGGGCTTTCGTTTCCTGCATCGCAAGCCTCACACTCCAAAATTTATCTTGTCATTTCTTATGTTTCGTTTGATACTTGTGTTGGTTTTTGATGTGTCGGGGTTGAGATATGGACATCAAAGAGACCTTGAAGGAAGTGATTGCGGGGAAAAAGGGCGTTGACTCTGTTGATGAGGCTCTTTCTTTAGACCGTTCCTCGCTTCTGGAACTTGCAAGGACCATAAAAGAAGAGACACAAAAGGCAGAAAACGAGGAAGGCATTGTCAAACTTGCAGACATACTTGGGCAGGTCTTGCTTCGTTATGCACTCGAATCCCCAGACGAAGACGATGAAATATTCTCGTTCATAGCGATGAAGGCATATCAGGATGGCTCAAAGAACAAAGAGATGACAGAACTTGCAAAACTTGCGACTCTGGCACTTCAGCTAGACCCAAAGGCGCTCACAATCTTAGACCAGAAACTTGGGGAAAAACTCTCGCAGGAAGAAAGGCTAAAACTTTTGAAGACCTTGCATGCTCTTTCAGAAGGCGCAGAAAAGGAAGAACTTGAAAAGACCATCGCCACGCTTACACAAGCCCTCCAAAAGAAAGGATTGCTGGAACAGGCACAACAGACTTTCAAAGAAGGCGCACCAGATGAAGCACTGCGCCTTGTCGAGCGCTACCTTGCCGAGCATCCAGCAGACAGGGCAGGCTTGAAACTTATAAGCGACATTCTTGTTTCACTTGGGAAGAAGGAAAAGTGCGAGCCGTGGTTCAGAAGGGCACTAAGCTCTCAAGATGACCCACAGGTCAAGGCGTCCATCCTTTTAGACCTTGCCACAATAAAAGCCACATTGCTTGGCGAAGAAAACGAGGTTCTTTCTGTGCTCGAGGAAGCCTTGCAGACCTTCCCCTCGCACGGTGAAGCCCTTGAACTTTATCGTGAAAAGGTTTTAGCCCTTGGTCTTGAAAAGCACGCCCTTGAGTTCATGTCAGGCATAAGGGCAAAGGTTGCTGGAAAGCCAGAAGAAGCACCATTGCAACAGGCGATGGGAGAGCTCCTTGCCCGCACAGGCGACATAGAAGGCGCTGAACGCTGTTTCAGGCGCATCAGGGCTATTGACCCTAGAAACTATCAGGCTCTAAGGTTTTACGAAGATTATTACGAACAAAAAGGGGACTACCAAAAGGTCTTCACTACCTTGCAGTTCATGCTTTCTGTCGCCCAAACGAACGAAGAAAAGATACGAATCAACTCGAAGATGGCGTGGATTGCAGAAAATCGCCTGAACAACCTTGAAAGGGCGATAGATGCATACAAGCGCATCCTTCAAATTGACAAGGACAACAAGTCTGCTCAGGATGCGCTAGTTGCACTTTATGAAAAGACAAGGAAGTGGCACGCATTGATTGATTTTTACAACGAAAAGATCAAGGACTTGCCCGAGGATGCAAAGGACGAAAAGGTTGCGCTTTTGTTCAGGATTATCGAAATCTATCAGAACCCCGACAAGTTCCCAAGCGAGGACAATGTCCTTGCCACTTATGCAAGGATAGCCGAGATATCGCCTACGGACAGGGTCATTCTGGATAAACTCGAAAGAGGTTACGAGGCAAAGGGGCGCTGGCACGACCTTTTGAGGGTATTGCAGAAAAAGGTCGAGATAACAAGCGACCCTGTACAGCTCCTTGAACTGTTCCACAAGATTTCCGAGATTGCGATTACAAGGATGTCCAATGAATCGCAGGCGATACCTTTTTTGGAAAGGGTTCTGGAACTCGACCCGCAAAACATGGAGGTGGTGGCGAAGCTCAAGGAGATCTATCAAAGAAAACACAATCAAGAGCGGGTATTCGCGATGATGCTCAAAGAACTTGAGTTTCTGGAGGGGAAAGAGAGGGAAGAAGCCCTGCTTCGGGCTGCGCTCATGGCAAGGGACAAACTTTTGCGCTACGAAGATGCCCTGAAACTTTTCGAGGAACTTTATGCAATAAATCCGAACTCCCGAGAAGTGCGTGAAAACTTGCATTCGCTTTATTCTAGGCTTGAAAGGTGGAACGACTATGTGCGCTTCTTGCGGGAAGAGATCGAAAGACCCATGCCTCAGAAGCGGAAGATCGAACTTATGCACAGGCTTGGCGAGATACTTCTGGACAAGGTGGGCAGGGTCCAAGAGGCAAGGGAGGTCTTCGAGGCAATCCTTAGCGAAGAACCTATGGACGAACTTGCAGCAAGGAGGCTTGAAGACATATATCTGGAACTCGAAGAGATAGACACCCTCAAAAGCCTTTTTGCCAAACGAAATGACATGAGGTCTTTTGTTGCGCTTCTGGCAAAGAAGGAGGCGCAGGAAAAGGCGAAAGAGAAGAAGGTGCTTCTGAATATTGCAATGGCAAAGGCGTGCGAGGAAGACCTGAAGGAGCCAGGGCGTGCGATGCGCTATCTGGAAAAGGCTTATGCGCTTGACCCAAGCCTTGTAGATGTGGGGCGAAAACTTCTAAGGATGTACGAGGCGTCGCAGAATGTAGGGCAAACAATAGCGCTTCTGAAGCAACTTGCCCCTTCTTTCGAAGACCTGAACGAGCGTGCAGAGGCTTACCTGAAACTTTGCAGGTATCTTCAGGCGCAGGGGCAGTTAGAAGAGGCGCTTCTTGCGGGAGCGGAGGCAATGAAGATTCTGGTCGCTATGGGCGGGGGCGATGAGGCGCTCGGGATTGTTCGTGATTGCGCAAGCAAAGTGGCGCTGTGGACACAATATGCTAGGGTGCTCGATGAGGCTCAGGCCATAACGACAGACCCAGAAAAAAGATTAGCCCTGCTCCTTGAACTTGGCGAGGTCTATGAGACAAGGCTTCTTTACCACGATCAGGCAAGGCAGGTGCTTGGTCAGGTGCTCGATATTGACCCAGCAAACCTTGAGGCTCTTTCCTTGCTTGAAGACATCGCCTTGCAGTTAGAGGACTACAGGGCGCTTGAGGATGTCCTTTCAAGGAAGGCAGACATAGCCAAGACACCAGAAGAACGCAGGGACATCCTTTTAAGGCTTGCAAGGCTTTACGAGGACTTGCTTGGGGATGACACTTTGGCATCGGAAAGATACATGCAAGTCCTTGAGTCCTTCCCGAATGACAGGGAGGCGCTTTCAGGGCTTCATAGGACATACGAAAGGAGCGAACGCTATCAGGACCTCGCTGATGTCATTAGGATGGAGATCGAAAGCGCAGGGAGTCTAAGGGAAAAGAGTTTGATGCGATGCGAACTTGCTCGCCTGTGCTATGAACACCTCGAAGACCTCGATGAAACCCTGAACATCCTCAAAGAGACTATAAAGCAAGACCCAAAGGCTGAAAATGCTGTCCAGTTGTTGTGGGAGCTCTTCAATAAGGGGGTTGCAAGGGAAAGGTGCGCAAACATTATGGCGCCTTATTTCAGGGAAAATGGGCGCTACGAAGACCTGCAAAAACTTCTTATGTCTTTGCTTGATAGCGCAGAAAGCGCAGAAGTCAGGGCTACGATATGGATGCAGATTGGCGACATACATGGAATGGTCTATGGGGATGTAAACAAGGCTTTCGAATGCTATGCAAAGGCAGTCCGAGAATATCCAAAGGAACACTTTGTGCAACGGATGATAGAAACCGCACGAGAGGCTCAGAGGATCGAAGATGCAGCCTATGCAATCGGTTGGTGGGTGGGGGTGGTGCCAGAAGGGCTTCCTTTGGGGGAAAATATTTTGCCTGACCCCACGGTCGAGGCAAGCCTTGCAATGACTCTTGGACGACTTTATGCGGATGAACTTCATGACCCTGTGCTTGCAATCCGCTCGTTCGAGAAGGCTTTGCCTTTCAGGGAGGAAGATAGCGAACTATTGAAGGCTTTGCTTGCCCTGTACAAGGAGGTCAATGACACAGAGCAGGCGATGCTCACTTACGATAGGCTTTGTGGGGCAGTGGGTGATTACGAGGGAAAGAAGCGGGTCTTGCTTGAAAAGGCAAGTTATGCTGAGGAGATTTCTAAGCCTGACTACGCAATCGAGGCTTTGCACCGCATCTTAGAACTTCGCCGTGAAGACGAAGAGGTGAGGGAAAGACTTGAAAGGGTTCTCTTGGCGAATGGTCGCTACAACGAACTTGTCGAGTTTCTAGATGGGGAACTGGCTATCGAGACAGACCCAGAGAGGCAGGCAGAGATCCTTTACGAGATGGCGACGATATACCGAGACCATCTAAACAAGCCAGTGGAGGCATCTTTGTGCCTGCGCAGGTGCTTGCTAGAACACCCGGATTTTGTGGACGCTGAGGAGGCAAGCATAAGGCTTGTGCTCGATTATGAAATCCCCGAGCGTGCAGAGGTCATAACCTCGCTTCTGGATGTGCTGGAAACGAGGCTTCGTGGCAGGGACGAGGCAAGGGAAACATTCGTGAAGATTTTGGAAGCCAAGGCTTCTGTGTCAGAGACTCCGTGGGAAAAGGCGGTCGCATATAGCGAGATGGCACAAGTCGAACACTCGCTTGGCAATCTGGAGAACTATTACGAGGCGTGCGAAAAGGCGTTTTTGTGCTTGCCCGATGACCCGAAGCTCTTAGAGAAGCTCGTTTCTGCTGCAACGCTTACAGGCAAAGAGGCAAGGATGTGCGAGGTGCTGGAAGAGGCAGCGGAAAAGATAAGGTCGTCCGAGGCAAAGGTCGCAGTCTTGCTTGAGGCGGCGAAGGCTTACCGGGACAAACTTCAAGACCTGCCAAAGGCAGCGACGATTTACGACAGGCTACTTGAGGTATCCCCTCAATCCCCGACGATACTGCGCGAGATGGACGCACTTTTGAAAGAGATGGGCAGGGATGCGGAAAGGATCCCATTGCTAGAAGAGGTCGCAAGGCTTGTCGCAACGGTCGAGGAAAGACGAGAAATATATCTTTTGATCGGGGAGTTGTGCCTGAAGACTGGCGACCTTGAAGGTGCAGTGCGGGCATTTAGTTATGTTTTCGAACGAAGACCGCAGGAATCTGCGCTGGATAAGATGAGCAAAGATGCAGGTGTGCATCTTCTGGAACTCTACGAAAACCTTGGGCGATACAAGACCCTTGTTGCCTTGAGGCTACAACTTGGCGAGATGACTGAAGGGGACGAGGCAAAAGAGCATTTCTTTGTTGCTGGGTGTGTCTTGCACGAGAAGGTAAAAGACCTCGAGCAGGCAAAGAGGGTCTTTCAAAGGGTATTAGAGATTGCACCTATGGACCCTCAGGCCCTTGCAAAGGCAAAGGAGGTCGCAAGGGAGGCACTGGATTACGAATATCTCGAAAAACTCCTGAGGGAAGAGATCGATGGGTGCAGGGACGCTCAGAAAAGGCGCGATTTGCAAATAGATCTGGCACATGTGCTGGATGCGATGGGGGATACAAGGGTATTGGAACCATTGTCTTGTGTGCTGATGGACAACCCCTCCGACGCAGATGCAACCGAGTTCGTAGTGCGCCTCTTGCAAAACGAGGTGCTTGCGCTTGATGCGGCGAAACTATTGGAAGATGTTGCAAGCCGCGTGAACGATCATAGCCTGCTTTTGAAGGCTTTGCAAACGCAAGTGAAGTATTCTTTGTCCAGCGAAGATGAAGTTGCGACAACGATCAAGGTCATCGAGACCCTCAAAAGACTTCAAAGGGCAGAAGAAGCGCTCGATACCTGCACGAACCTGTTCATTGCCTATCCTGAAAACGAGACGGTCTTCAAGAAACTGGTCGCAGAGCTCAAACAGTTTGGAAAACTCGAAAATATTGTGGAAACAACAAGGCAGGCTGTATCTAATGCTTCTGACCCTATCGCCTTGAGGCTTCGTGTTGCACAAGTCCTGCTTGAAGAGGACATGCCCGAAGGCGCAATAGCCCTGCTAGGAGACAACATTGATGCCCAAAGCGACCACCGCCCGACTCTAGAATGCATGGTTAGGGCGCAAAGGCAGGCGAACTCGCCAGATGGCGTTGTGTGGGCGCTCGAGATGCTTGCAGAGAGCACACAGGACGAGACGGAAAAGGCTTCGTTGCTCAAGGAGTGCGGGAAGATTGCCAAGGAGGAACTTTCTGACCTCCCGCGTGCTCGTCAGTTCTATCAGGATTGCCTGACCTACGCCCCGCTCGACCGCGAAGTCTTGCAAAACCTTAGAGAGATCGTCGAGGAGATGGGGGATAGAAAGGGTCTAAAGGAACTTCTAAGGCATGAACTTTCACACCTGCAAGGGATGCAGGGGGTGGTCGAGGAACTCAGAAAGAACGAGTTGAGGCGGGCACTTTGTGGTTTCGCCATGGAAGACGGGGATATGGACGAGGCGATGAGCCTAGCCATTGATATGCTTAGATCTAGTCAGTGCAGTCGAGAAGACCTGTTCGTTGCGAAAGATGTCTATCTGAAGGCGCAATATCCATATCCTATCTTTTCTTTGCTGGTCGAAAAATGCACTGCCCTTCAAGCGCAAGATTGCCTTCTTGAGGTGTATAGAAATGCAGCAAAGGCAGGGGTTGCCGAACCGTCCAGGGGAGAGGCGCTGAGGAGTGCGATTGCGCTCGAGGAATCTCTTGGGTTGAAAGATGTGCTTTTTGAAGACCTAGAGTCGCTTTTGGCGCTTGCACCCAATGACCCCACGCTTGTGGAAAAACTTATAAAGACAGGAAGGGAACTTGGAAGACTGGACAGGGTTGTAGAGGTTCTGAAAGAGATATTTACGGAGCATCAGGACGAAGACATCGCTTTTTCGCTGTCCGTGTCTTTGGCTAAGGTTCTGGAGGAAATCGGGGACAACGAATCCGCTGCGGACTATCTGAGGATTGCGCACCTAAGGAAACCTGAAGACAAAGAGACGATAAAAGCCCTTGCCTCTTTATACGAGAAGATGGGGAGGTTTGGCGACCTTGCCCTGCTGTTTGAAAGTGTTGGCGATACAGTCGAGGGCGATAAAGAAAGGGTAAGGTGGTATCATTTGGCACAGAAGGTGTTGCGCGAGAAGGTGGGTGACAGCGGGGCAGGGATCGAAGTGTTGAAAAAGATACTGGAAATCGAACCCGAGGATATGGATGCGATCGAGGCTCTGATACAGGAAGCGAGGAAGGCTTCTGACCACGAGAATCTTGTGTTTGGTCTGGAGGCAAAGGCTCGTGCAAATATCTCGCCAAGGGAAAAGGTGAAGACATTGCTCGAACTTGGAAAACTTTTGGACGAAGCGCTTGGAAATCAGGAAAAAGCGGTAAGCGTCATAGAGGAAGCGTTTGCCATAGACAAGAGTAACAGCGAAACAAGGGAGTTTTTGAAAGACCTGTATGCAGAAACAAAGAAGTTCGAAAAACTTGCAGGCGTGCTCGAGGTCGAGGCACTTGACGCAGAAAACGACAAAGAAAGGGTCGAAGTGCTGAAAAAGATTGCTGCTCTTTATGAATCCCAGCTTTCTGACATCGAGATGGCAAAGGCAACACTTAGACGAATCCTCGAGGTCGAGCCTAGAAATGAGTTCGCACTCACAAGACTTGAACACATACTGGAGACCGAAGGGGATTACAGGGCGCTCATAGACTTGCTTGATTTCAGGTTGAAACACGCTGTTGACAAGAACGAGGCAACAAGGCTTCATTCGAGGGCTGGTCAGGTGCTACTGGAAAAGCTCGATGCACCCCACGAGGCTATTGCCCGTTTCAAGGCTGCGCTCGATTTGAACCCTTACGACACAGAACCTAGAAACTGGCTAGAAAAGATGCTTGAGAATGGCAAAGCCTCGATGGAGGCGTGTCTTGCACTGGAAGAACTTTATGAGAACACAGGCGAACATCTAAAGTTGTGCGCGGTCTTGCGAAAAGAGGTGTCGCTTCTGGAAAGCCCAATAGAGAAAGAGGGGATACTTATAAGGATAGCGGAGATTCTGGAAGAAAAGCTCGATGACAAGGACGAGGCATTTTCTCAGTTGTGCGAGGCATTTTCTTTGAACCCTGAAAGCGAAGACACCTTCGATCGTCTAGAAAAGATTGCAAAGGCGACGGGCAAGATGGAAGACCTTTATCGGTTTTTGAGGGGTGTTGCAATAAATCAAAAGGACAGAGAACTTAGGGCAAAACTTTTATGGCGGTGTGGGCAGATTGCGGAAAGAGAACTTCAGGATCTGAAACGGGCAGGCGAGATGTTCTCTGCGTATCTGGAAGTGAAGGAAGGTGACCCTGATGCGCTTGTGAAACTCGATGAAATCTACTCGAAGCTCGGATACAGCTCGATGCTTGCGGAAGTATTGAGGCGCAGGATAGGGCAGGGGGTTGGGGACGAGGCGACACTGAGGATGCGATTGGCTGAGGTGCTGGGAACATATCTGGGGGATGCGCAAGGAGCAGTCGAGCATCTAGGGGAAGTGCTCAGGCACGGCCCGCACGACAAGGAGGTTGTCCGTAGGCTTTCCACCTATGTTGACAATGAGGCGGTTGGAGCGAGGGCGCTGGAACTTTTGATTCAGGCGCTAGAGGAAAGCGAAGATATGGAAGGGCTCCTGTGGGCTTATACAAAGGCGAGTCTAATGGCGAAACTCCCAGAAGACAAGGCGGTGTTCCACAGGAAAGGGGCAATGATAGCGCGGGAACTTGGAAAGAAGGCAGAGGAGCTGGAACATCTTGGGGGTTTGGTTGCAAGTGGGCGCCCTGAAAAAGAAGAAATCGAGCGCTATTTAGCCCTTGCGAATGAAACAAAATCGTTGAAAGAGGCGAGGGAACAGTTGGAAAAAGGTGCAATAGCAGCAGTTTCTAGTGAAATCGAGAAGGAGCTCAGGCTTTCGTTAGTCCGCATCTCGAAGAAAGTGGATATGCCTTCAAGCGATGTCGAGAAACACCTGAAGCGGGTGCTCGAGGTGGACGGGGCGTGCGTCGAGGCACTGAACGAACTTGAAAAACTTTATGTGGCAGAGGGAAGGACAGAGGACACAATAGCCTTGCTTTATGCGAGGTTGCGACTGGACATCGGCACCAAAGAGCGTCTTATATTGCTAAGACGACTGGGGGAACTTCACGATTCGCTAGGCGAACACGAGAGATCGGCGGAATGTCTTGAGGAGGTCGTGGCAATCGAGCCTTCTGACCTTGAGACACTAAGGAAACTGTGCAGGCTATATGAGTCGCTTGAAAACTATAAAAAACTGGTTGATTGCCTGACGATGCTCGCGCACGAGACGAAGGACGAAAGGGAGCGAAGGGTGAGCCTCTTGAAGGCCACAGATTTGCTGGTCGAAAAGGTCGGGGATGTGGATGCAGCGAGGACTGTGCTCGAATCACTGTTTCAAGATGCAAAGCAGGACATGGAGGTCATAAGGAGGCTTGAAAAGGTTTATCAAGGCGCTAAGAACTTCGAGGCGCTAAAGAATCTGTATGTGGAAGTGCTAGACAGCATCGAAGACGAAAGGGTGAGGCTCGATACTGCCATGAAGGCGGCAGTCCTTGCCGAAAAAGACCTGCACGACACAGCGTTTGCCATTGCCATGTATAAGAAGGCGCTCGAGATGCATCCTGGCTTTTTGCCTGCGATAGACGAGCTCATCAGGATTTATTACAAGACACAAGAATGGTCTCAATATGTGGATACCCTAAGGAAGAAGGCTCAGACCGTGAGGGTGGTGGGGGAAAAGGTTTCATTGCTTGTGAAGGCTTGCGATGTGGCGGTGACACAGTTGAATGATCTGGAACTAGCGAGCAATGTGGCGTCGGATATTCTTGCCATTGACCCGACAAACTCGACCGCTTTGTTGGTCAAGGCGAAGGCGATGGAAAACAGGGGCGAAAGCGAGGAGGCTCTGGACTTGTACAAAAGGCTAGCCCTTGCCACGGGCAATGTAGATGAAAGGGTGGAGGCGCTATGCGGGATTGCAAGGCTTTTGCTTGGTCGGGGTGAAGCCACAAATGAGGTGCGCGAGGCTTTAAGAACTGCTTCAAGGTTCAAGCCAGACCATCCAGAGGTGGGCAGGCTTCAGAAGCTTTTCTATATTGAAAACAAGGAACACAAGGCATTGGTTGAGGTCTTGCAGAAGGAACTGAAGCAGGCAAAGACCGACGAGCAGAGGGCTTCTGTGTGCATGCAGATAGCACAGATATATCTAAACGAGCTGAACGACGGGCAAAAGTTCTTGCAGTGGGCTGAAGAGGCTTTCAGATACAAGAGCGATGACCCTCAGATCGTGCAGGCGCTGGTCAACTTCCATCTGCGAAGTGGCGACCCGAAAAGGAGTGTGCCTTTATTGGAATGGCTTGTGAACTACCTTGAAGGTAAAAGGCTTCTTGGGGAGTTGCCAAAATATGCCTATGAACTTGCAAGGCTTCTTGAAGCTCAAGGCGATGTAGAGAAGGCAATCCAGTATTACAGGGTTTGTCACGAATATGACGCTCAGAATGTGCCCAATGCGCTGGCTCTGGGGAGGCTATATGTTTCAAGAGGCGAATACGAAAAGGCTTTGAAGGTCTATCAACCTTTGACCCTGAAGATAGACAGCCTCGAGCAAAGCGAAAGGGTCGAGGTCTTCTTGCAACTAGCGAGGATTTACGAATCGAGGGGCGATAAGAAGAAGGCAAGGCAGTATGTAATGAGGGTGCTTGCCGAAGAGCCAGAAAACGCCGATGCCCAAGCATTTTTGAAGAAAGGGCTATAGGCAGTGGTTCTGGAGTTATGGCGGGCGATGAATGTGCGTCGCAAGGGCTTTATTTTCCACCACAATGCGCACGAGCGTCAGATAGGGCAATGCTAGCAAGTTGCTGGACTGCGGGTGAGGGATGGGAAAGAAAGGTGTTCAAAGTTTCGAAGCCTTCTTGCTCGCACAAATATGCGAGGGAGCGAGCCCCATAGAACGTCAGGGCAGGCTCTTCGCTTTTTATAAGCCCTTCCAGCACTGGGGTTGCCATCTCCTTCGGGAACACAGATAATGCGTGCGCCGCCCTGCATCTCAAAAAGACATCATTTTCTTCACTAGAAATGACCGAATGAAGCGCGAGGAACGCCTCTCTTCTTACATCTTCGTCCTCGATAACAACTTTTAGCCGCTCTATCACTTTTTCTCGCTTTACCTCGACCGCAGTCATCAGCAAACCAAGGCAAATGCCCATAGAACAGTTATTCGATTCGCAATCAGAATCAGCCTTACAACCCTTGCCGCCAAAAAGGATTTCCTCGACTGACACCGCTTTTCTTTGGATTGCCTTCTGGCTCTGGCATGACAAAAACTCACAACACAGCAAAAAAACTAGCGATTTCCTCGTCATGCTATTTCAGTGGGCACAATGACAACAGTGGCTCGAGCCCGACAGGTTTTGGCGGCAATGGGTTTGCCTTTTCACTCGACTTTGGCTGGGCTTGCTCTTTTGTAGGTTTGGTCTGTCCTATTGCAACCGATGAAGAGGACAGGAGAAAAAACACAAAAGCTAATCTTGCAACCAAAGAAATCAATTTTCTTCTCCTTTTCAAACTTCTGGGCTTGACCGCCCCGAAACATTCAAAATATACTATTTTTTGTCGGTAACGGGAATATCCCGTTGGCAGTGGCAAGCAAATTTTGAGGTGTAGCATGTTTGCAAGAAGAGTTTTGTTCTTTGGTATCATCGCTGGACTCGTTTTTGTGTCATGCCGGAAGGGCACGCCCACAACCTGCGAGGGCTGGGCAAAACTTTTGAAAAGCCCTGCAAGGTCAAGGGATGCCATCAAGAATCTTGGTGACCTTGGCACGAACTGCAAGGCTCAGGTAAAAGACCTGGAGGCAATCTTTGACCAGAGCCCCTTCAAGGAAGAGATATTGCAGACAATCAGGGTGATCCGTGCGCCAGAGGAATCTGCTTCCATCTTGACAAAGGCTTTGAATGTCCCTCATACAGCGGTGCTTGCTGCAGCGGTCGCTGAGGAACTGCCAACCGAGAAGTTGAAAGGGCCCATTCTTGAGATCTTGACCACGGACAAGGCTTTACAAGCACGGGAAAACGCCTTGAAGGCTTTGGTTGCCATCGAGAAGGGTGACATGAAGGCGCACGAGGATTTGCTTATCAAACTATTGCGCACAGACCCAGATGTGCATGGGATTGGGGTGAACGCCCTTGCCGCAAAACTGCTTGGCGACATGCAGTCCGTGAAGGCAACGAACGACCTGATTGTTGCGATGTTCTTGAGGTCTCAGAGGGGAGGGCAGGTTTACACGCCCGTAAGAAAGGCGCTTGCCAAGATTGGAAAGCCAGCAGTTGCCCCACTTGTTGCGATTGCGACGGGAAAGGAGGAAGGCTTCGAGGGTCTCTTCAAGGATCTCAGGGAGACAGCGAAGAAGGAGGGGGTTTATGACTGGCAGTGGCAGGATGGCCCCGAGGTTATTCAGGTGCTTTCAGACATTGCGGATAAAGATGCTGCGCCAGCACTTGCAGAGTCTATCGGGAAGCCTCTGAACCCGCCGGTTGGGGTGGACGATAGGGTCTTGAGACTATGGCAAGTTGCACAGCAAAACAGGATCACCATGTGCATGATGGGGCTGTGGAAGATAGGCGATGCCTCGCTGATAGACAAGCTGAAGACGGTCATCATGAACCCGGATAACGATGCCAAGCAAAGACTCGACACTGCGAGCGCCATTGCACTGTTGCCAGACTTCATGGGCGTAAGCGCTGTTCTTGATGTCTTTAGAAAAAGTAAGGACTCAAGGTTCAGGGCACCTCTAGTAAAGCCAATCAGTCTTGGGCTCGATTGGGCACACCTGAAGGAATGGGAGGCGCTAGTTGCTTCGGAGCAGAGCGAAGTTGTGAAGGAAAGGCTAAGAGGCGATTCCCTCGAGGCAAAGGAATACCTCGAGACCATAAAAGTACTAAAAGATTGCGCTGAGGGCGACACTGATTGTCTTGTGGGCAAACTGAAGAACGGTGGGATGTTCGAGAGGGTGAAGGCTGCAATCTTGCTTGGCTCGATGCAGAAAGGCGACAAGAAGAAGGCTTTGGCAGCTCTTGTCGAGGTCTATCCGACCGTGGATGTAACCAATGTTGACCTAAGACGCTTCATCTTGTTGTCCATTTATAGGCTTGGCGACAAGAACACAGTCCCAGACCTTCAGCGCCTCCTGAAAGCCGACCAGGACAGGAAAGGCGCTGGTTACTGGGTTGACGAGATAGAGACCCTCATCCCAGCCATGGCGCGAAAAGGCTAGTCAAAGATTCCCTGAAGAAAAGCCATTCTAGCGCAGACAGCGATATGAAGGGTCCAAAGGGAAGGGGGGTATGGCGAAGTTTTTTGCTTTGTGGTGCGCCTTCTTCCTGCCACGGAGGGGTAAACCTTTTTCCAAGGAGGGCAAGAGGAAGCACAAAGGCAATGCCTTGAAGCGAACTTGCGAACAAGACGAACAAGAGGCTTGAATAGCCTAGATTTGCTCCGACCATGCCGAGCAGGAAACAATCGCCATAACCCATGCCCTCCCTGTGCGTAATCCTGTAGTAAACCTCGATAGCCACAGCAAGCGGTAAAAAACCAAGGACAAGCCCAAGCAGAGCATCGAAAAGGCTCACCTTTGTAAGCGAAGGCGCAGCGATAGATGTCACGATGCCGAGCACCATCCCAGATACTGTAAAAGGCAGTGGGATGCGCCAGTGTTCGAGATCCACAAATGTGATGACAACCAGCAAAAGGCAAAACGCTGTAATAAGTGCCCATAAAGACAATATGCCCAGTGTGTGCGAATCGTCTGGAACCCATGTGCGAACCCTCAAAAGGCACGCAATGGAAAGTATCCCCATGCAAAGTTCAACTAATGGGTAACGCAAAGAGATAGTTGCCTTGCATTCTTTGCACTTCCCAAGCAAGATGATGTAGCTCAGCAAAGGGATGTTTTCCCACCATGAAAGGCGATGCCCGCACGCAGGGCATCTAGACCGTGGCGTTATTATTGATTGCCCCCTCGGGACTCGCCATATCAAGACATTGGCGAATGAACCAAGAACTAGCCCCACGATGAAAACGAAGACCCTTACAAGATGAAATGGAATGGACCACATCGTGCCTACTCATTCCACCACGAGGGTGCCAATGTTTGCTCGGTTCTGTCCATCGTGGGCGACCTTTGATTTGTCAAAATCCTTGACCTGAAGTCTTTGCTCGGTCCCTGTATTATAAAATCCCACCCAGATGTTGTGAGGACCAGAAGGTGCCCCTATCGGCACCTCAATGTCGTAGCGGTCCACCACGATGTCCCCAGGCATCCAGTGGTTAGTGGCAAAACATCCAGTGCATGTCTTTGTTTCCTCGGTTTCCCGAGCCAGGTTCAACACAAAGTGCTCTCCGTGTATCCTTGCAGAAGACCCAACCCTGTCAATGTGCATGAATACCCTGTACGATGTTGGAACCTTAGCCTTGCACCTAAAAAACATTGTGATGGGCACCTTCGAACCCCTGCTTACTGCCTTCTTTTCGAGCTGGTAGCCAATAAGTTCGATCTTGTCATCGAAGTTGACATAGGTCTTGTTGACATTCTGAAGGCTATCAAAGTCGCTTTGTGAGATGATTGCCTGCCTGATCCAGTTCCTATCCTCTTCCCCTTGGGCAAGCCACGAGGCAAGCAATATGAACCTAGAAGAACGGTCATCTAGCACATTGATATGGCGTCCTTGCGCCCTTTGTCTGAACTGCGCATTGATCTCGCTAAACTGGTTCTTTGGAACAATGACGAAGGTGCGCGTCGTCTTTTCCATCAACTTAGCAACAAGTTCGTTCTGACTCTGGATTTCAGGAAGCCCTGTCGTATAGAAGTTCGAGTTGTCCTGACCCTTGAAGCCGAACTTCATAAGGGTTCCGTCCGCCTTCTGTTTGGAAACCTCGTAGGTTTTTATGATGTGCTTCTGAGACAGGTGATATGACAGTGTAGGAAACAGGTCAAAGGTTACGACAAGGGCAGTTAGCGTCCCTAGCACGCAAAGCGAAGTAGAAACGCCTTTTGCCTGTTCGAAAAACCCGAAGAATGTGCTTCCAAAGCCCTTGACGGGACGAGGCATGATGCGCCCACCGAAAGCACTAACTTTATCGTAGTAGCGAAGGGCAACGACCAGAAGCAAACACAAATAAAGAAAGGCAATGTCAGGTCCTGTGAGGAAGATGCGCAAAAGGATGGGAACTGAAGACTCTGGACCCTGAAGGGCATACCACTTCAAACCTATGAAGGTTGCTATATCCACGACAATCACTGCGATAACTGCAAAAAGCGCAATCTTGAAGTGCCTTGGATTTTTGAAAAATGTGGGTGCTTTTCGGGCAACTGACACAAGTCTTGCGCCGAAGATTAGCACCAAAAGTCCAGCCAGCAACGAAAGAAACAGAGCGCTCAAGGGGAACTTTGCTGATTCAGGAAATGGCATGTCACCCTTGCCAGGGATGGAAAACATTGGGTCTGTCGTGAGAAACGAAACAATAGGCTCAGCGGAAGCCGCAAGGTCTTTCCACATAACTATGAACCACCCAAAACCGAACAATGCGACGAGCCTATTGGAGGTTTCTTCTTCAGATTGGGACAAAAACAGGGCAACCAGGGTTGCGACTGCTGGAGCGCCCAGGAACAGGGTGTGGTTGAACGGCGTTATCGCGACCATAAGCCCAAGTAGTGATGATGCGAACAGGATTGCTACTGTCATGTGTGCGGACGACAATCGGCTGGACAGGATATGCGCAAGTGCCACGGGTAAAAGTGCGCTCCACGGGAAAAAGCCAAATCCCACCTCCTTCAGGGCAAAATCAAAGGTTTTGGCATCGCTCCTGAGCCCGCCTGCAAATGTCGCCATCGTGAACCTGAACTGCCTAAAGAAGGCGCTTTGGGGGACGAAGGTTAGAAGGGCGAAAAAGCATAGACCAAGAACTCCAGTTCCTGCAAGCACCATCGCCTGCTTTCGGACTGCATTCGGTGAGAAAAGCGGGATTGCGATTGCCAAGGAAGCCCAAATGGCAACGCCAAACATGCCATAGGAAAGGTAGCAAAGAAGCCCAAAGAGCGCTGTTTCAATAACGATGCGCCACACTGGGCGCTCGTATGTCGTGGTGAGATACACGAAATAGGCATGAAGGAAAAGCAAAAGGGTCGGTAACAAGGCGTTCGAGACAAATCGCCCTTGCAAGAAGAATAGTGGCGAAGAAAAAAGCACGAAAACACTAAGAAGTGCGACCTTCTCGTCGAAAAGTCGCCTTGTAACAAGGAATGTTGAAACAAGAAGGGCAAGCGCTAGAAGCACAGCCACAAGCCTTGCTGAAAACTCGGAGTAGCCGAACGCCCTGAAGGAAAGAGACACAAGAAAAGGGTCGAGGGGGGGCATGAACTTTGTGACCGACGAAGACTTGAACTGTGCGAAAAAGTTGTCGAGGAAAAGCCAGAAACGAAGCCTTGAATGCAAGTCTTCCGATGGGTCAAGCACTTCCAAATTGCTTGTAGGCACATGTTCTTCCTCGTCTTTTTGTGCCAGATTCTGGACGATGCGGACAACTTCTTCCGAGAACCCTCTTTCTTGCGAGTGCAGTAAGAACAAGGTTGGAAGGTTCTGGGGCATAAGTGAAATGATGCCTTTTCCAATCTCTTCTGCTGTTCGTGCCCGCCCCCCATAGGAACGAAGCGAGTCGAGGTTTACTATGGCAGCCTGAAACACGAAGTCTCCAAGCATGGGTCTTGCTGCGTCCAGTGGATACTGCCCGTGCCCCTTTTCCACAGTAGAAACAACTGTTGCCTTGTCCGCGAGGGCAACTTGTGCCTTCTGGAAAAGCGAGCTCTGGCTTGATTTTTCTTCGGACTCTATGACCAGCACAAGCGGAGATTCGGTCATGCGCCTTGCGACCATCGCCCGATTCATCTCCCACGGGTCCCACAGTCCTGGTCCCCAGAATCCCAAAATACTGAGCAAGCCAAGCACCGTCACCCAGAAGAACGGGTTTCTAAGCAAGTCTTCTATTCTTGTTCTCAATGGCTTCATCTGGTAGAACCTCTTCCAAAAGCACGCAAAGTTGCGATAGACTAAGCCTAACCTTCTTTTTTTTCAAGGGATTATGAAGCCCGACGAACAAAAGAACGAAGAAAGACCACTGGTTGTTTTAGCGAAAAAACTGGGTTTGGCACCGAACTTCGCAACCTTATCACCGACGCAGAAACTCAAAACGCTGTTAGACCACCCACAGTTAGACAAGATTATCAAAAGCATGAGGGCAGACGAGTTTTATGTGCTTTTGAAGGACATAGGACTTGAGGATGCATATCTTTTGCTGTTACATGCAACCGAGGAACAGAAGGTCGCACTGGTTGACCTTGAGGTGTGGTCTGGCGATAGTTTCTTGCCCGAGCGGTTCGAGCAGGTTCTGGATTTGATGTTGGAGTTGTCCCGTGACGAGGCGCTCAACCTAATAAAAAAGGTGGAACCAGAGCTCATTGCATTCGAGATATTTTCTCAGGCAGATGTGAAACTTGCGAGGGAGGTGCAGGAAAGCGGGACGGAGGGGGACTATTTTTTGTCTCCTGACCTGCAGTTCGCCATATTTTGCAAAGATGAAAAGAAGGTGCCTGTTTTGAAGACACTTTTAGACCTGATGTACGAGGTGGATATTGAGTTTGCCCAGATGATATTGTTTCAGGGCATGGCGGACACGCCTTTTTCCCTTGAGTGGCAGGCAAGATATTTCAGGGAGGCAAGGTTGCAAGACCTTGGATTCCCACCCCCAGAAGAGCGCTATGCCATTTACGAGGATTTCGACCTGAAAGGACTGAAGGAAAGCCTGCAAAGGTCACTGGGCTGGCAGATTCCTAAGTTTGTTTCTGAACGCCCGCTCGCTTTGGTCCTAGCAAAACAGGAAGGGCAAGGCTTGCTGTTTTTGAAGGGGCTTGCGGAGGCAGCGGAAGAAAATGATATTTCGGGTGTTGTAAGCGAGTTTCTTTATGTGACGAACAAGGTTGTTGCTGCACGCACAAGGGATTATTTCGAAGAGGGAGTTTTCGAGGAGGCATCGAGGCATGCGGTTCATGTGATGTCTTTGGGGGTCGAGGAACTATGTGAAGGCGACATTACAAGGGCAAAGGACATCGTGCTTTCGGTGCATCCAAACTATCTTTACAGGGCTGGGGTTGAGGTCCTTAGACCACTGTACTGGCTTGCACTTGCAATAATGAGGGAAGTGGGTGGCATGAAGAGGCTTTTTGTGCTTGGGCGTGAAAGAGAGGAGGTGGTAAAGGCGTCATTGTTGTTCCCTCCGATGTTTTCAATGTTGCTTGTGTCACCTAAGTTATTGAAACGGCGAGATTTCCAAAACAAGAATGAGGTTGAGATGCAAAGACGGAAACTACGAGAAACAAGGGCACTGGTGAGGTTCGCCATAAGGGTGTTTGGATTCGAGCCTACGGGGAAAGCAGGGCAGGCGAAAATCGTTGCAGAGCCTACGCTATTGAATGTCTTTGCCACTGCATGGGCTAGGTTTGTGTTGAGTGGCGATTTGACGATAAAGCCATTGAATGGCGACGAGGTGCGAGAGCTTGTTCGTGTTGCGTTTGAAGGGGGGCATGTAAAACAGGATTACAGGGGCATAGCAGAAAGGGTTTTAAAGTTAGCACAAAACGAGGAGGAGACCTCGGCTGTGAAGGCGTTTTTGGACGAGGTGTTTTATGCCCTCGAGGAGACGATTGGAGGATTGGACCCGCAAAGACCTGTTGACACAAAGTTTCTTGGGGATGCATTGTTGCTCGAAGGATAGGACGGTCGGATTTCTAGCGTAGGAGGCATAGCATGTGGACAAAGGTCACATCAAATAGGATGGAAAAACTTTTAGAGGCGCTTGTCGAGCGACTAAAGGTTGTGCCAGATGACCCTATAAAACCCGAATGGATAGTGATTCAAAACCCTGGCATGAGGCGCTATCTCCAGATGGAGATTGCAAAGGCTTTGGGCGTGTGTGCGAATGTCCAGTTTTTGATGCCCCAGAGGTTTATAAACGAGGTCATTGCGTGCGCAATCAGGGATGGTGAGTCGCTTCAAAAGATGGAGACCTATGACCTTATCTTTGGGATTTTAGAAGCCATAGACGAGTTATGGGATGTTGAGGAGTTTCACGAAGTAAGGACATATCTTCGAGGTGCAAGGCGAGAAGCGGTTGTGGGAAGGAAGGAACTTTTGTTTGCGGAAAAGATTGCGGATGCCTTTGGTCGTTATATTACATTCCGTCCCGAAATGGTGTTAGCCTGGAATGAAGGAAAGGATGAGCGTGACTGGCAGGCAATGTTGTGGCGTGCGGTGAAAAGGCGCCTTGGAAGCCGATTCGAAAAAGATGGCATTCGTGTGCTTGATCCAGCTGAACTTGGTTTGCGGTTTGTTCAGCAGGGGGATGTTTTCAAAAGGATAAAGGCGGGGTTCCCTGAACGGGTTCATGTATTTGGCATTACCTCATTGGCACCTTTTTATTTGTCTATTCTGGAGCGGCTTTCAGAATGTTGTGATGTGCATCTCTACACATTTTCCCCCTCGAAAGAATATTTTGGTGATTTACCGAGAATGAAAAAAGGCTTTGACCGCCCCTTGCAGGTGTCGGCACAAGAACACCCGCTACTGAAGTGTCTTGGGAAGCTGAGTGCGGATTTTCAAGACATTCTTGCGAGTTATTCATTTTCCGAAGATAAAGAACTTTTTGTTGACCCTGCGGGGGTTGGAAACACAAAAAGACCAACAATGCTTGAGCTATTGCAATCGGACATTTTGGGGCTGTGGTTGCCCTCCTCTCCTCACGAAATCGAGCCAAATGACAATTCCATCAGGATTCATGCCTGCCACACAAGCATGCGACAGGTAGAGGTCTTGCGAGATGCTTTGCTTCACCTTCTTGATTCTGACCACAATCTAGAGCCACACGAAATCGTCGTCATGTGCCCTGACATCGAGACATTCAGCCCATTGATCCATGCTGTTTTCGGGGAGCCTAAAGATGAAAAACGAGGTTTTCCCGAAATACCTTATTCGATAGCGGATCGTGCCCCATCGAAGGAAAACTCGGTTGCCATGCTTGTATTGAGCCTTCTGGAAGTGGCAAACGGAAGGGCAAAGGCGAGCGAGGTTCTGGACATCCTCTCGATGGAGATAGTGCGTCAAAGATTCAGGCTTACCCCCGATGACCTTGCTCGCATTCGCACTTATGTAAAGGAGGCGAGGGTCAGGTGGGGGCTTGACAGGGAACACAAAACAAGGCTTCTTGGAGTAGAATCTGATGAATGCACATGGCAGTTCGGGCTTGACCGTTTGCTTTTGGGACTTGCACTGCCAGAAGGGACGATGTTTGGCAATGTGGTGGCAAGCGATGCTGGGGGAAGTGTGACATCCGAGACCTTGCAGAAGTTTTTTGATGTTGTTTCAGTGCTTTTCCCCACTTTGAAAAGATTTAGAGAGCCAAAAACCCTTGATGTGTGGCTAAAAGAGGTGGCAAAGGTCATCGAGGACTTCGTGCCACCTAATGAGGTTCAGTTCGAGCAGGAGGCTCAGGAAGTTTATAAAAGATTGATAAGCGCGGTTTATGGGGATTTGACAAAGCCCTGGGAAGGGGCACAAGAAGGCGAGCAAGCAGAGGAGCCAGTGCTAAAACAAAAGTTTGACGGCGCCGCGTTTTCGGTTTTTCTGGACAAATGCATGTCGGAAGGCGGGGGCAGCGTAGGGCTTCTTGCAAGAGGCGTCACATTCTGCAAGATGGTTCCACTTCGAAATATTCCGTTCAAGGTCGTTGCGTTTTTAGGTATGGACGATGGAGCATTTCCAAGAAAGGGCACAGAGATAAGCTTCGACAAGGTTGCACAAAACCCAAAACAAGGCGACAGAAACCCAAGGGAAGAAGACCTCCAGATGTTCTTGGAGGCGGTCCTTTCCGCTCGAAAATACCTTGTGATTACTTATACTTCTTTGGATGCCCGCACCAAAAAGCCTTTGCCCCCCGCATCACCTGTTTCAATGCTGCTTGATGTTATTCAGGAGTGTTTTATAGTCAGAGGGCAGGATGATAAAGATGCAACGAAAAAACTGGTCTTGCACGAACACCCCTTGCACCCATTCAGTCCACGAAACTTTTTCAAAGAGCATCCGTGGTCGTTCGATGTAAGGAATCTCGAGGCTGCAAGGATGCTCAGCCACGGGAGCAATGAGACAAGAACCCCATTTACAAGCCCTGTAGAAATCATGGACCTCCGCAAAACTTTGAATCTTAGGCAACTCGAAAACTTTCTGGTCCAGCCTCAAAGACATTTTTTAGAGTTTCATGGTTTTGCCCCAATGCTCGAGGACTACACAATTGACGAGGAGGAGCAAGTTTTACTGGAGGCTTTGCAGGAATACCACCTGAAAGATCAGGTGTTTCGGGAACTTGCAAGGGACAAGCAGAAGGAAGAAATATTGCTTAGACTAATAAGACAAGGCGAGTTACCCATAGGCAGGATAGGTCGGGTTCTGGCAGATGCCATTTTAGCAGAGTCTGCCGAGACCTTACTTTTAGAGCTAAAAGACCTAATGGCAGTCGAGCCAACAAAAGTGTCGGGAACCATCCAACTTGGCGATGTTCAACTAAAAGGCGAGGTTGAGCTCATAAACCGAGACTATGTCTTCTGGACTGTGGGCGATATTGATGCAAAGCGCTTGCTCAGGGCGTGGGTGAGGCATTTGTGGCTTTTGTCATCTGGGGCTGATTATTCTGGCAAGGCTTTGCTGTTTGGTCTAAGAAAGAATAAAGGTTGGTGGGAAATAACGAACACAGAGATTTTGAAACCCAAAAGCCCTGCCGAAGAGCTCTTGGGGGTCCTTGTTGACCTTTATTTCAAGGGCTTGCGATTTCCTTTGCCATTTTTTCTAGAAAGTTCAAAAGCGGTTGCAGGGTCTGAAGAGAACCATTCCGCCAAGAAGGCGCCATCCACATGGTTCAACCCGTTCCAAGACCGACCCAACGAGCGAATGGACCCTTATGTCTTATTTGCATTTGGCGACCAGGAAAATCCTGCGGACATAAAGGTTCCTGAGGGATTTCCAGACTTTCTTCAAATATCCCGCCTTGTGTGGACTCCTCTCCTCGCAAGCATTCCAGATTCTAAAGGAGGGTAAAAGAGATGAATGGTGCAGACGATACGAAGGATTTTACAGAGTTTGCTTTAGACACACCGCTCAGCCCTGGGGTCTATGTCCTTGAAGCGAGTGCAGGGACAGGGAAAACTTATCAGATCACAAGCCTTTTCTTGCGCTTGATCGGGGAAAAAGACATCGAGGTCGAAAAGATCCTCGCGATGACATTTACTGTGGCTGCGACCGCAGAGATGAAAGACAGGGTAAGGAAAAGGCTTCAAAAGGCGGTCTCGATGCTAAGAGACGCAAGCACTCTAGGGGTTCTCTCTCCTGATGTAGATGACGAGCTTTTACGAGTGATGCTTCAGAAGGTGCGTAATACCCAAAAACTGTCCCAGAACTTTTTGAGAGCGCTTGCAGACCTTGACAAGGCTCAGGTGTTCACGATTCATGGCTTCTGTTACAGGATGCTTGAGTCTTTTGCCTTCGAGGTGGGGCTTGAGTTCGACGCGGAACTTATAGAAGACGCATCAGAGATAGTGCGTGAGGCACTCGGAGAACTGTTCGTTCAAAAAATGGAGAACCTCGGGAAGGCCGAACAATGGCTTGTTGAACCGTGCGCCAGAGAAAAACTGTTCGAAAGGGTTTTTGCCTGCATGCGCAGGCTTTCAGAGGACCCTGATGCAAGGCTATTGCCAGAAAAGATAAAACTGTGCGAACCCCCTGATATTGAAGAATGGAATGAACTCTTTCAGGAAGCGCAACATCTCTGGCAAAGGTCTCGAGACGAGATAGTGCACTCGCTTGAAAATGCCATCGCCAGGGAAATCTTGAACAAAAAGATGTGGTCTGAAAAGGAGCTTGACAAAAGAAAAAAACTTCTGGACCAATATTTTTCTCGAAGTCGAAACCCATGCAATACCGATTGGCGGAAGACACTCGAATATTTCTCAACAGAAGACATAAGCAGTGCGACGCGGCAAGGGAAAACCGCACCTTCGCACCCATTTTTCAATACGATTTCTCGGGTTACAAAACTGGCTTTAGAGTTCGAAGAATGGTATGCGAGGTGGAAGCGAAACTTCCTTCATGAGGGGTTCGAGCGGCTTTTAAAGGAAGTTCGGCGAAAGAAACTCGAGAAAAGGGTGATGACATTCCATGACCTTTTGGTCTTGCTTAGGGATGCGATAAAGGACAAGGACAGGGGCGAGCTCGTAAAAAAGGCGATTCAAAAGAAATATCGCGCTGTGCTGGTTGATGAGTTTCAGGATACGGATGTGGTTCAGTGGGAGATCTTCAGGGAGTTGTTTAGAACCCCCGAACATTATTTGTTTCTCGTCGGTGACCCGAAACAGTCCATCTATGCGTTTAGAAAGGCGGATGTTTTCGCGTACTTGCAGGCTCAATGGATCGCTCAAAAAAGATACACCATCGGCGTGAACTGGAGGTCGGACGAGGCTCTGGTAAAGGCAATAAACCATCTATATCTGAGGCAAACAAACCCGTTTTATCTTGGTGAGATACAATACCACGAGGTGAAATATGCAGAGCGAAACAAGGGGTCAAGGGTCAAAGATGTGCCAGATTTCATGGCGTTCCCGCTAACTTTTCGAGTGAAGAAGAAGCGCGAGAACTTAGGGGAAACAGGTGATGAAGACCTTCAGAGGTTTGTCCTGACGATACTGGCATCTGACATCGTGAAACTTCTGAACAGTGATGCGATGGTCTGTGAAGATGGACTGTGGAGACGGGTTCAACCAAAAGATATTGCAGTCCTTGTAAGGACAAATCTGCAGGGACGAAAGGTAAAGATGGCGCTTGGCAGGAGGGGGGTGCCTAGTGTGATATTCGGGCAGGACAGCGTATTCGCAGGCGATGCAGCAAAATACCTTTCTTATGTGCTTCGTGGGGTCCTGAATCCTGGTCAAACGGACTTTTTGAAGACAGCCCTTGCGTCACCATTCTTCGGAAAGACCGCTGAAGAGGTTCTTAGGTTGAGTGAGGACGATTTAGCGGACTATACGAAGATGTTTACGGAACTTAGGGACCTATGGGCAAAACAGGGGATCGCATCCATGCTATCGCAGATGATGGCGAGATGCAGTGTCCTTCAAAACATCGTTCAATGCGAGGATGGCGAAAGGCTTGCGACTGATCTTAGGCATCTTATGGAGCTTCTTCAGCATCAAGAAAGCGAGTTCGAAATGGGGATTGATGGGCTTTTCTCGTGGTTTGCGCAGAAGGTCGCGGATGCAAAGGAAGGTAGCCCAAAGGCGGAAGAGGAAGAGGTCAGGCTTGAAAGCGATGAGGATGCAGTAAATGTCGTAACTATGCACAAAGCAAAGGGGCTGGAATACGGATTTGTGTTTTGCCCGTTCCTGTGGGAAGGGGTGAATTTGCATGCACAGGAAAAAGTGCTAAGGTTTCACAGCCAAGAGGCGGATGGGCAATATGTCTTGAACTTTGCACTGCGGGATTTTTTGGGCAAAGACGAGAAAGAGTTGTTTGTGGAGCTTGCAGAGACGGAGGAGTTTCAGGAAAGGTTGCGCATAGCCTATGTAGCATTGACAAGGGCAAAGTTTAGGTGTGTAGTGTATGCCATGGCGCAACCGACGAAAAACGGCACAAGAAAATCGCCACTGTGGTGGATATTGAGTGGAACTGGGGCTCCAACGAACAAGGTGATCGGTGAGGAAGAAGTGCAAAAGGCGATCGAGGAAGTGGCTTTGTCGTCTGGCGGAACGATAGGGGTGACCGAGATCGAAAAGGAGGTGGGGCTAAAAAGATACTCCCGAGGGCACGACAAGGAGCCAGTTGAACTTGATTGCAAAAGATTTTCGGGCCGAGGTCTTATGCCCTTCCTCAGAACAAGTTTTTCTGGGCTTGTTGGCTTTGGGAAAAGAAACGAGGAGCCAGCAGAAATTGAACCAAAAACTTTTGTTGAGCCCGCTGTGGAAGGGGAACCGCCTATCCTTTTGCCCACCTTCCCTGATGGTGCAATCCCTGGTCAATGCATCCACGAGATTTTCAGGCAAGTTTCATTCAGGGCTTTCCCAAGCAGTGAACAGATGAGGATTGTTCATGGCACTTTGCAAAGATGGAGGTTTTCAACCTATGCCCCTGAAGTCCAAAAGATGCTTGAAGTGGTTCTAAGATACCCCCTCGACCCAAAGACAGGTCTTACCCTTGATAGGGTCGAAGACCACGAGCGCTTTTGCGAAATAGGGTTTGTAGTCCCTGCATTTAGGCGGGGGAATATCAACCCTCAAGCAATAAAGGAGATTTTGACCGCTGAGGGAAGCGATGTCGAAAGGGAATATGCGAAACAACTAGATGGATTGCATTTTCCAGACTTTCAGGGGATCTTGGTTGGGCAGATGGACCTTGTGTTCAGGCACCATGGCAAATGGTATCTGGTGGACTACAAGACAAACAAACTTGGGCAGACGCTTGGAGATTACGCGCAAAATAGACTTCTGGAGGTGATGATTCGTGACCACTATGTGCTTCAATACCTCTTGTATTACACCGCCTTGCACCGTTATCTTCGTTACAGGGTGAAAGACTATGACCCAGAAAGGGATCTTGGCGTTGTCTATTATCTATTTGTTCGGGGTATGAAAGAGGGCGGGGGGGATAGTGGGGTTTTCGCAACAAAGCCACCTGTTGGGCTGGTGGAGGGGCTTTCGACCCTTTTTGGGACACCTGACAAAGGGAGGTAATATGGGTTTGGTTGATGATTTTTTTGAAGCGGGTGTTTTGAACAACCTCGAGGTCGCATTCGCCCGTATGCTCGAGAGGTGCACTAACTGCGAGGACCACATAGCCCTGCTTATGTCTGCCCTTGCTTGCAGGGCACCAAGGGTGGGTGACATCTGCATAGATGTTGAAAACATAGACAGGACCGTCATGGCTGAAACAGACAGAAATCTGGCATGGCCCCCTGTGGAAGAAAGGGTTCGGGCAGTGAAGAGCGCGCCTTTTATTTCGGCATACGATGATGGCAAAGAGCTCCCGCTGAGATTGGAGGACAATCGCCTTTACCTGTATCGCTATTACAAAGACGAAGTCCAGCTTGCCCAGAGGGTGCTCGAAATGGCTTCTCACCCGAGTTCGAGCATCGCGAGCAAACTGAACTCTGCGGATGCTGATAACCTCAATATCGAAAATGCTTGTGCAGTGCTTTCGTCTTCGTCTTTGGCGATTATAACTGGTGGTCCAGGCACAGGAAAGACAACACTGGCATCCAAGTTGATTGCCCAGTTCATAGAGAACGGTGTTGACCCCCAAGAAATCTGGGCTGTTGCCCCCACTGGTCGCGCATCTGCAAGGCTTGGCGAAACCTTAGGCATGGAACTTCGCTCGAAATATGGGTCTGTAAACCTTGATGACGCGAACATAAAGGTCGCAACCATCCACAGTGCCTTTGGCATCCATCCCGAAAGCCCGTTCAAGGCAAGGTTTAATGAGGAGAACGAAGCCCCAGTTCGTGTCTTAGCGATGGACGAGGCTTCGATGGTTGACCTTGTGACCATGACCCGAGTATTCGAGGCTTTGCCAAAGGACTGTGTCGTTCTTTTGCTAGGAGACCCAGACCAGCTTGCCTCGGTCGAAGCGGGCTCTGTTTTGCGTGACCTGTGCAATGCAATGTCGCTTAGAAGTGTTCGTGTAACACTGGGGAAGGTTCATCGTTTTCAGGAGGACATCGGGCAACTGGCTGACCGTGTGCACAACATAGACAAAGACAAAAACTTTGTGGGGGTCGTTAGTTTGCTTAGGCAGGGCGGAAATGACTCAGTTCATTACGACGACTGTTCTTCTAGTGACTGGCTTGACAGGGTGGTTGACCTGGCGGTCCAGAACTACAAAGAGGTCATCGGGCACGCACTGGATGGCAACATTTCGAAGGCTACTCTAGTGCCATCAAAATTTCGCCTGCTTTCTGCGCTCAGAAAAGGGAAATACGGATGCGAGGCGCTAAACGCGATGATAAAAGAAAAGGTCTTTGCAGGCAGGCAAGAATGGTTTCCTGGACGGGTAATAATGGTTGTGGCAAATGACCCAGTTAAGGGACTGTTCAATGGCGATGTTGGTGTCGCAGTTAGAATAGACGGAAAGATAAAGGTTGCATTCCCTAGCTACGGTTCAAGCGACAGACAAAGGCTTTTCGACCCATCTTTCTTGCCTGACTTTGAGGATGCCTTTGCAACGACCATACACAAGGCGCAAGGGAGCGAAGCAGATGAGGTCATGCTGGTTTTTCCACCAGAGGACTCGCCGATACTGTCTCGAGAGATCCTTTATACAGGTATCACAAGGGCGAAAAAGCGTCTTTGGCTCTTTGCAAGGCAAGATGTGTTATTCCAGTGCTTGCAAAGGACAACCCGTAGGGCTTCCGGACTAACTAGGAAACTTGATGTTGCTTGTAGATAGGATTTATTCCCTGTGTGTTCACGGCACAGGAAGCCTGCGACAGCGCCAGGGTCGTCTTCTTGGCGCTTGATATGCGCAGCAATCCGATAAAACCCACGAAATTATGACTTTTGTCGGATAAAAACAGTCCTACTTATTGACTTTGACGGCGAACTTTTGACATGCTACGATTGCTTTTGACGACTTTTTGGAGACTCCACATGGACCCAGTGTTGTTGTCGCGTATTCAGTTCGCCCTGACTGTAGGCTTCCATTTCCTTTTCCCGCCCATAACCATCGGATTGGCGTGGCTTCTTGTCGGCATCGAATATTATGCTGCCTTCAAGAAAAGCGCTGTTTGTGAAAGTATTGCGAGGGTGTTCGCCAAACTTTTGGGGCTTACATTCGCAATAGGCGTTGCGTCGGGCATTGTCATGGAGTTTCAGTTCGGCACGAACTGGGCAAGATATTCTGCGTTCGTCGGGGACATCTTTGGCGCCCCTCTTGCTGCAGAGGCACTGTTTGCATTTTTCCTTGAGTCCTCTTTCATGGGCTTGTATCTTTTTGGGCGCAATCGAGTTTCAAAGCGTGTGCACTGGTTCAGCATCTTAATGGTTGCGCTTGGCAGTACTATTTCCGCGTTCTGGATCATCGTTGCGAACTCGTGGCAGCAAACACCTGCAGGATACACCCTTGAAGGGGGTCGTGCTGTGCTTACATCTTTCGGAGATGCGGTGTTTAACCCCTCGACCCTGCAAAGGTTTTTCCACACAATCTCTGCCTCCCTGACCGCTGGCGCATTTTTCATGGGTGGTATCGCTGTCATCATGCTATTTAGAAATCCAGCAAGCGAAGTTGCCCGAAAGGCACTGAAGATTGCCCTTGTTGCTGGTTTCATTGCGTCTCTTTCAGTTCTGTTCCCAACTGGGCACCTCCACGCCGAGCAGGTGGCACGCACACAACCCGAGAAGTTCGCATCCTTCGAAGGGCTTATCGAGGGAACCACCCATGCACCCATGATTGTTTTTGGCATCCCAAGCGACAGCCCAGAGCCTTCTGTTTCTTACAGAATCGAAATACCGTCGCTTTTGTCATGGTTTGCGCACGGAAGTGCTGATGCCTTCGTCAAGGGTCTCAAGGACTTCCCGCCTGACGAGCGCCCTCCGTTTTCCTTGACCTTCATCAGCTTCCATACGATGGTTGGTTTAGGGCTATTGTTCATCGCTGTTTCGCTTTTGGGCGTCTTGCTTTTGTGGACAAAGAAACTTTTTGCTTCCGTGTGGTTTCAGAAAATCTTCTTGTTGGTAAGTCCATTACCGCTTATCGCTAGCCAGTTTGGCTGGATAACGGCAGAGGTGGGCAGGCAACCCTGGGTGGTCTATAGGCTTCTTCGCACCACCGACGCTGTTTCTGTGACAGTCAGTGCCGGCGAAATCCTTCTGTCCATCATTCTTATCGGATCCATCGAGTTATTTTTGCTTATTGCCTATGTCTTCTTTACACTCAAAATCGCTCGCTCGGAGGTTCGCCAATGAGTCTTGAAACATTGCAAGTCCTGTGGTTTTTGCTTTTTGGCGTTGTTTTGATCGCATATTCTGTGCTTGACGGGTTTGACCTCGGTGCTGGCATCCTGAGTCTTTTTGAAAAAGACCCTAAAAAGCGCCAGATTTATATGGATGCAATCGCACCCGTTTGGGATGCCAACGAGGTCTGGCTCCTTACCGCTGGGGGCGCTTTGTTTGCAGCGTTTCCTCCTGTATATGCAGTAACCTTCAGTGGCTTTTATCTTGCCTTTTTCCTGGTCCTTGCTTGTCTCATCTTTCGGGCTGTGTCTTTCGAGCTAAAACACAGAATGGACTCGCACAGGTGGCAAGCCTTTTGGGACTATGCCTTTGGCTTTTCCAGCCTGGTTGTTTCTATCCTGTATGGGGTCGCGATCGGTAACCTGCTTCAAGGGGTCCCTGTGGCAAAGACAGACACGGGATTTGAGTGGCGTGGGGACTTCTTCGGGCTTTTGCGCCCATTTCCTATACTGGTAGGTTTGATTACTTTAGCGATGTTCGCAGCTCATGCCTCCTTCTATATCTCGATAAAGGCACCTGAAGGCATGGAAATCCGCGCCTCAAAACTTGGCAATGTCTTCTGGATGCTTTGGGTGGTCTTGTTTGTCTTGGGGACTGTCGTGGCTTTCATTGTTGCACCTCACCTTTTCGCATCGCTCCCATCCAATCCGCTTTTTTACCTTTTCCTAGTCTTGCTCCTCGCTTCTTTCGTCTTCATCCCTGTATTTGCGAAAAACAATAGGTATTTCAAAGCATTCCTCGCTTCTTCTGTTGCTATCGCATCTCAGATTGCACTTGCGGGGATTTCAATGTTCCCAAGGATGGTTCCCTCGTCCTTGGACCTCGAAAACCAGAGTCTTACGATCTTCAATGCCTCATCATCCCGTTTGACCTTGTTTGTGATGTTCGTAATCGTCCTTATTGCCCTCCCGATCGTGCTCGCCTATACCGCCTTCATCTTCAAGGTGTTCAGAGGGCGCATCAGGGAAGAAGAATCGTATTCTTAGTTCCATTCCAACATCTTTTTTGTTTTCTTGCGGTTTATATAAGCGATGGTTCGTGTAAAATCGTTGTTGCCTTGTTCTTGGAGGCTGCTTTGGTGGTCTGTCGCTTTCACGCAAAAACTATTTTTCCTATTCTTTTCTTTGCCTGCGCCTGCGTCCAGTTGCCATCTGGACTGAAAGAAACGAAAAGTGGAAAAGGACCTATGGTCAAGTTTGACCTTCAGGCAAAACCCTTTGCAGAAATCCCTTTTCCCAACAATGTTGCGACAAGGCAAGACCCCACATCGCCAACTGGCAGGCGTTTGAATATAAGTTTGGATGCAACGACGAACATAGAAAGAAAAATGAGGATGCGGGCTAATCAGACGATGGATGGTTTCGGCATCTTTTCGCCTATTATGGTTTCGTTCGATGCCCCGCTGGATGTCGAGAATATCAGGGAAAGGCACACAAAGAACCATGATTTCCAGGACGATTGCATCCTGCTTGTAAATGTCGATCGAAGATCAAAAGGATATGGAGAGTTTGTGGAACTCGACTTGGGTCAGGGAAACTATCCTTTGGGACTAGAATGGCCGTTTCAGTACTGGGATCAAGATGAACACAGGGATTCGCCGAATCTGTTGTTCGAGACAAGGGACGAAGATATAAACAACAATGGCGTGCTCGACCCTTATGAAGATACGGACTTTGACGGGGTTCTGGATAAACCAAACACCTTTAGTGGTAAGCCAGTGCCTCTTGTAACCCCTGATAATGTCAAGGAGATTCTTTCAGGGCAAGATAGACCCATTGACGACCTCATAACTTTCTACGAGAAAGAGACAAACACACTTATTGCATGGCCCGTTTATCCATTGAGGGAAAAGACCACATACGCAGTGGTGCTTACGAAGCACCTAAAAGGGCTTGACGGTGAGCCTGTTCGTTCCCCATTTCCATATATCAATCACCTCGATCAAACCGAAGAACTACGCCCGCTTGTCGATCTCTTGCCAAAGATCGGGATGTCGCTTGATGATGTCCAGTTTGCATGGTCTTTCACGACGCAAAGCATAGTGGATGAGCTCTACTGGATAAGGGCTGGGCTTTATGGGCATGGTCCACTAAAGTTCCTTGCAAGCCAATACCCGCCAGATTTGAAACCCAAAATCGTCCGAGACAAAGATGAATCGGGCAACCTGCCCGAAAAGCCTTACATCCTTCCAAACGACCTTGCACTGCCCATCTTTGACCTTGCAGGACCTCTGCTTGGCTATCCTCCAGAAGTCGTAAAGGCTTTGAAGGATGACATTTCCTTTATAGACCACTGGGTGCTAGGCGAGTTCACTTCCCCGAACTTCCTTGTTGACCGTGACGGGATCGCCACCCCCATGTATCCCGCGGATGACAACGAGATGTTCGAGATAGACTTGAACATTGGGCGGGCGGTGCACGGTCCTGGCAGGGTCAGTTTCATCTGCGCAGTCCCTAAGGAAACCCCTGAACACCATCAACCTTTCCCTGTAATGATATATGGGCACGGCTTTTCTGGCGCTCCATTCGAGGTATTTGGATTCGCTGGTCGCTATGCCCAGTTTGGTTATGCGGTGTGTGGACTGGATGCGGTGGGGCATGGGCTTGCCTTGCCGTCAGACGAGGAGGTCCCTTATGACCAGATCGTGCCAGAGGCGCTGGCTCAGCTCGGGCTTCGACAGTTTTATGAAGCGTTCAAGGGTGGGCGTATAAGGGACCTTGATAACGACGGCATGATAACCGCATTCGATAATGGGGGCGATTTCTGGAGTTACGACATGTTTCACCTGCGTGACAATGTGCGTCAGACCGTAGTTGACCACATGCAGTTCATAAGAATCCTTAGAAGCCTTGGAAATCTAAAGTGGGATTACGACACCAATGGAGATGGAAAAGCAGACGACCTGATGGGCGACTTCGATGGCGATGGGCGGATTGACTTTGGTGGGGCGCAAAATCAGAAGTTTGTGGTCTGGGGGCAGTCAATGGGTGGCATAATCACAGAAGTGCTTGCGGGTGTCGAACCAACGATAAGCGCTGCGACGCCGATTTCTGGGGGGGGCGGTCTGATACATATCGGTCTTAGAACAACCAATCCAGGCGTCCCTGAAGGCGCTCTGATGCAGTTGATGGGTCCGTTCATTGTGTTTTCGCCTCTTGGGGACGCTTTCGACAGCGTCGAGATAGCCATTATGATAAACGACCTGCATCGAGAGTACAGGGATGGTCCAAGGGGCTGGCCACACTACTATCCAGTAGCGACAACGACAAATCTTAGGCCAGGGGATTCAGTCATCGTCAGAAATCAGAGCAAAGGCGTAGAAAGAAGGGCATTTCGCCATCCAGATGGAAGAGGTTTCAGGGTTTCGATCCCTGCGGATGCACTAAGCGCTGTCGAGAAAAGGGGTCTTTTGGGACTAAGGGATGGAGACAAGGTCAAAGTGCCTGTAACATGCGAAGACTGGACAGCAGATGTGGACGAGGAAGGGCATCGTGTTGGAGAGGCTCGGTGCATAACGAGCGACCCAAAGAGGTCTTTGCTTTTTGGCGACCACATTGTGATAGAGATCTATGATGGCTTGGACGGCAAACTGAAAGAGGTCATAGACACATTCGAGAAAAGGGTTGATTTTCAGGGCGCGATATTTCCTGAGGGTGCACCACTGGTTGCGATAGGTCCTGGGCTTGGGCATCCAAGAAACACCCCTGATTTCAGGAAGACAATGGCTTTTGCAGCGATGATACTGGAAAAGGGTGATCCGATTGCGTATGCAAGATACTACGGTTTGGAAAGGCTCGATTTTTCTTATGACAAAGACGCATTGCCCCAGACCAATATCATCATTTATCATTCGATTGGGGACGCAAATGTCCCTGTGTCCGCAAGCATAGCACTTGCAAGGGCAGCGGGGATTCTTAGCGAGGATAAGAACGATGCCTTATTGAAACATCATGTAGGCGAAGGGGTGGAGGGGTTCTTTAGGGCAACAAGCAAGAAATATAGCGTGCGGGACTGGGCAAGGCAGGAATGCAAAAGGAGGCTTAGTGACCCAAGATGGCCAAATGAATGGGACGGGGCGTGGCAGACTATTGAACCTCCCCTGCCTTTGCCAGTGCATGTTGATGCGGACAATCTGGACAGTGGTGTGGATGAGCACGGTGAGCCGAATATTGACCCACCAATAAGGGCTCAGCGGGAAACCGATTTCGGCGTGATGGCGCTTCGCCTGCCATATCTAAACCCAATGGGCTCGCACGGGGTGGAACCATCAAATCCCACTAGGATGTTCAACATAAACAACTTTGTAATGAATCAGATCGGGGTTTTTGCTTCTAGCGACGGGAAAATCCTGATGGATGACCCATGCCTTGCCCTTCCCCGTTGTCCGAGCAACACAGAGTGCTGTTCGCGTCTTCCCGAAAGTGTGATTGATTTAGCCAATAAAACGCCAGACCCCAAAGACCAATGCAAGTAGGGGCAGTTGCCTTTGTCGCCTCCTCAGCCAACCCCTGGCTTCGACACCCACATTCTGGGATCAATACCTAGCGACAGGAAAGCCTTGTTCCACCGTTGCTCAAAGGGGCATTCAAAGATGATATGCCTATCTACTTTTGCGGGCATCCATGCGCCTGCCTCGAGCTCGAAGTCGAGTTGCATGGGTCCCCAGCCAGAATAACCGATGAAAAACAAAAACCTTTTTGGGTCAACTTCTTTTATTACCTTGTTGAACACCTCAAGAGTTCCGCTTGCGTAGAGACCATCCTCGATCTTTATCGCCATTTCGCTGTCGTGGTCGGATTCGAAGACCACCCAACCCGTGCTCTTGCCTACAGGACCACCAAACAAGATAGGCTTTGATGAAATCGCTTCGTCCACATCCCTATGCCCGAGCAGGCTCAAGAGTTCATTGATATTGAGCGCAGAAGGGCGGTTTATTACAAGTCCAAGCGCCCCTTCCTTCGAGTGGTGCAAAAGCAGGACGACTGTATGCCAGAAGTTTGGGTCTTGTAGGTCTGGTGTCGCTAACAAGAAGCAAGGAGCAATACTTCTAAATGGCTTTCGCTCCATAGCATTATAATCATAATAAAGCCGAGCGCGATAATCAAACAAAGTTTTTGGGTGAACAGTGCACGAACGACAACAATGCAAGATGTGCAACGGTGATGCAAACCTTGCGACTGAAGGTGATGGAAAGCCTTGCATCCAAGAGGTGAAGATGCTGGCACGAGAAATGCAATGTCATTGACTGCAAGCAGGCAGATGGGCTGTCTGCTATTTGAAAGGAGGTGTGTTATGAGTTACAAAACAGTGGTTCTGTTGGTTGGTGCTCTGGCTTTGATTGGTTTTAGCCCAGAAAATGCTTTTGCGCAACGAAGGGGCGCAAGGCAAGGGTTACAAAATCCATCGCGACCTAACCGGCCACTATTTGCGCCTGGATTTGGTCATGGACACGGGTTCTTTCTGGGAAGGTGCGTGCTCGAATCACCAGAGATGAACCTGTCGAAAGAGCAATGGCAAAGCCTCGACGCGTTGCGACAGGAGATGAGAGGTGCGTTCATGGAGCATCGGGCGAAGATGCAAGAACTTCACTTGCAACTTCTAGATGCAACTTCGAACCCAGAAAGCACTGCGGAGACACTTAGGGCTATCCATGCGCAGATCGTGCAAGAGCGCGAGAAGATGGCATCCGAGCATTTCGAGATGATGCTCAAGGTGAGGGCGATCCTATCCCCTGAACAGATTTCGAAGATCAAGGACATTGTGCCAAGGTGTAGGGCTGGAGGTCCACCCCCGCAGTTTGCGCCTGATTTCTAAGCGTGCTAAATCCTATCTTGCCTTTTGAAATCCTAGCATTGCTTTTAGTTGAGCAATCTCTGCCCTCAGCTGTTCGATTTCCCTCTTCTGCTCCTCGACCTGCCTTTTTAGTGTTTCGACCTCCGAGTCAACTTTGATATTGAGCCCCTGAACCGCAGCCAGTGTGACGCCGATGAGGTCTTGTTCTGATATCATCTGCTCGGATGAACCAAAACCGAAAAGGTCGTAGAAGTCCTTAGCCATCGGACCGATGTGCCTAACCGAGGGTGCGTCTTTATAGCTCCATGTTGTGACCTCCAAGGTAGCCACGCGGTCTAGAACATCTAATGGGTCAATACTAGTAATGTCTGATTTCCATGTTCTATCGCTGGGAACTATGCCCGAACAATCCCACTGGGCGCCTATCCCACCCGGTTGCTCTATGAGCTCGCAACAGCTGTTATTATCGATACAAAACCTGACACCCCCTTGTGCCCTTACGAGGAACTGGTCTTCCCGATCGCATATGAGCGGGCTCGTTACCTGACCTCCTTCGTATCCCCTCCAGACAAAACACCCGTGCATCTTTGCGTAAGCGTAAGCCCCGCCTGCGAACGAGGCTATGCCCGAGGCGATATTCTTCATGCCACCTAGGACTGCGCTGTAACTCCCAGTGGCGATGTTTGTGTCTCCGCCAGCCACTACCGAGTAAACTCCGAGGGCCTGATTGTGATAGCCGCCGCCTACAAATGAATAGTTGTTGGTCGCCTCGTTTTGTTCACCACCGCAGATCGCCGAGGCAGTTCCGCCTACTATATTGTTTCGACCGCCACCGATGAATCCATAGTCACCCCGCACTGTGTTCGACAGCCCACCGACTATCGTCGCGAAACTAGGGGTATAGCCGGTATTAGAATCTACTATCCTGTTGCTTGCCCCACCCCCGATAAAAGAGCCAAAGGTGTTCTGAGAAAAGATATCGCTACCAATCACATTGTCCTTGCCCCCTACAATAGCTGCAAAGCTTTGCGATACCTTGTTTGGTCCACCTGTGCCGGGGCCTGTCTGCGGGATCTCGCCACCACCCCCTATTACAACACCTATTGCTGAGGCGTGAGCCGAGTTTATGTCTGGGACGCCGATCACATTTGCAGAGACGACTTCGCCAGTGTCCGAAGTTCCCTGTTTCCACTCAAGAGTCAAAACCTTAAAGTTGTTCGACCTGAACACCACTGGTCTTTGATCCTTTGTGCCAATAAAATGGCTGTTTGGATCGGTATTCGCATTACCCTTCAACTCCCAAACTGTGCCAGCAAGGGCAAAATTCGTTGAATGAAGTCCATCGAGCATGTCAGCATTGAGATTAGTTACAACACCAGTCTTTGACGCACCCACCAAGAACGGCACACTCCCTGAGGATGGGTCGAATGTCTGAAGCCCTGTCCATGTGTTTGGATTTGCAAGGTTCAGAGCAAGCTTGTATGGGTTGCTCGAAGTGCCAGAGCCTGAACGCACGAGCGTAGAGTTCGCTGCGTCAATAACCTCATTGCCAACAATGCCATCTACTTCTGAAGTCAAGAAGTTTGGTGTCCAACTTTCCCATGCTGTCCCGTTGGAACGCAAAAGATTTCCAGAAGCGCCAGGCGATGAAAGCCCTGTACCACCTTTGCTTACAGGCAGAACCCCAGTTATTGTCGAACCTGCCAAGTCGTGAGTATGGTTCGATAATGCAAAATCTGTCGCGTGCTTCCCGTCAAGCATGTCAGCATTTAGAAATGTAACCACATCTGTCTTAGACGGGTCAACTTTGAATGGCGCATTCGACCCAGTAGGATTGAACGATTGTAACCCGGTCCATGTGTTTGGATTTGCGAGGTTCAAAGCGAGCTTATATGGATCTCCAGCAGTGCCAGAACCTGAAAGCGTAAGCGTGGAATCTGCAGGACCAACTACTTCGTTACCCACGATCCCGTCCGCTTCCGTGGTCAAAAAGTTCGGTGTCCAGCTCTCCCAGGAGCTTCCATCGGACCGCAGGAGATTTCCGACAGGTCCTGGCGAATCAAGCCCTGTTCCACCCCTGCTCACAGGCAGGACGCCAGATGTGATTTGGGATGCATCGAGGCCTGGTATGTCCGCTGGCACAAGCGCCCTGAACATTGGAGCGCCAGACCCGCCACTGACAGGTCCAGCCAAAACCGTGTTGGCGCCGACGGGTGCCCATGTTGCGCGGATAGTTCCAGAAGATGTTATTGGAGAGCCGGTTAGGGTGAACTCTTGGGGCATCTCCAAAGCCACGGATGTGACCGTGCCACCGGAATTGTTATCTTCGGCACATATCCAGTCGCCAAGCAGGCTTCCGAACTTTATGACCTGTCCATAGGAGCATGAGGAGGGAGCAAGAACAAAGCGGTCGGGAGTATATCCTTGAAGGGTTTGGCAGGTCTGTGCGTTGTCACATTGAAGTGCATGTGCGGCGTTATTAGACTCGAAGGCATAAGGAACAGAGGCGATCTTTAGCCTTGGCGAAAGTTCCTGACTACCATTTACCATGATTCCAAGATAAAGCCCTCCTGCGGGCAGTTCGTCTGGCAAAGGATTGCTCGAGCCAAGCAACACAGAGAACCTTCCACTGATTGCAACTGTATCGAAGCTGTCTCGCCACAGATACTGATCCACAGGCGCACTTTCGTTGTCGTAGAGGCTTATCGTGAGGGTTACATTGCCCTCTATCGGTCCCTCCTGCGTTTGCGCATACCCAGTAAAGTTGATAAGCGGAGGCACTTGAGCCCTTGCATTCGCACCAAATGTCAACAAGGTTGCCACTGCAAACAAAACTTCATACTTTTTTCCCATAGGTTCCTCCTCCTAAAAACTTGCCCAGATAATAAAGCCGCCACTTGTTGCTGGACCAGCCTGGAACGCCCCGCCAACATCGAAAAAGAACGACGAGCCATCCTGAAGCTCGAATCCAGCAGAAGCAGCGCTAAGCGAGCCAAATACTACTAGCCCAGAGCTCGTGCACTGACCGAACTGACACCATTCCCCAGGATTGCAAGGAACAATGTAAAAAGAATACACACATTCACCAGTGTCGGTATTGCACTCGCCCTGAGATGCGTAATCCTTCTTGGTTGTGAATGACGCGCACTGAGGCGGGGGCGGGGAGTTGCATGTTTTGAGGGTTCCCAAACAAACCCCGTTTACACAAGTATCTCCGTCGGTGCACTTGTTGTTGTCATCGCACTGCCCGCCGTTCAAAGGTTCTGAAACGCACCCACTTTGAGGCTGGCAAACCTCTTGTGTGCAGACATTTCCATCGTCAGGACAGGTGACATAGCCTGAGGGGATGCAAGAGCCATTCATGCAGGTATCGTTGGTCGTGCACTGATTGCCATCATTGCATGGCACGCCATTATTGTAGTCATAATAGCATTGACCTTGGATACAGACCCCCCGAGATGCCAGACATGGGTTTTGCGTCTGTTCGCAAACAACCCCCTCGCACGGACCCTGCCCCTTGCATGCACCGTTTTCACATCCATGCACACATTGAATCCTCTGCTCCAGATACTGGCACCCTCCATTCACGCAAACACCCGGCAATGAGTAGGACACAAGCGTGTCTCCGTCGCAATAAGGGGGGGGTGGGTCGGTGCATTCAACAGGGGTCCCAATGCACACGCCACTCTGACACACATCATTCTGGGTGCAGGGGTTCTGATCATCGCATTGGGCATTATCATTGTAAGGATACACGCATTGTCCGTTCTGGCATTGTCCTGCGCCAAAACAAGGATTTGGCAATGGAGGGCAGGTCACGCCTTGGCACGGTTCTTGGAACATACAAAAATCGTTTGTAGTGTCAGGCATTGGCTTGCAACCCGAATCGCAATGCACATCCTGGGAGTCATATTGGCACTCGCCGTTCACGCAATAACCAGTGGCATTGAAGACAACAAGAATGTCGTCAGATTTACATTTGTTTTTTGGAGGCGAATCGCACACAACTGGCTTATGCTCGCACCTTCCGTTCCCATCGCACGCATCTGTGGTGCAAAGGTTGCCGTCATCTTTGCACGGGGTTCCGCTTTCAGTAGGCACATCTACACAACGGTAATCCATGCATTTCATCTCTTTGCATTCAACTGGAATTCCACGGCAGTCTTCATCTTTTATGCACTCAATAAACTCTGGCGTCACATCCAAGTCTTGAGGCACTTCCAAGCCTTCCAGCCCTTCGTCCAAAGGCAAATCGAGTTCCCGAATCTCTACATCCGCATCCGGCGTTATCTCGTACACATCCTCTGACACAAACACATCTTCAGGCAAGATGTCTTTTGCATCAGCGATATCCAGAACTGCGTCAACCTCGAAACCGCCATCGAAGGCGTCACGCTCTGCCTTTGGGACACAGATGCCCTTGTAGTCTTTGCCTTCTACGGGCTGGCATTCATAGCCCTCACCGCAGGTGTTAGGTCCGTCTGGGTCACAGGCAAATCTCTGTGGAAGACCTCCGCCAACGCAAGAAGACAAAGACAACAAAACAACTATTGCCTTCTTCACATTGCCTCCATCAAACACGGTTTTGTTTTACCCCGCACCCCACAAACCATATTATATGTTTTCTCTCTCGGTTTGCAAGATTTTTTCTGAAGAGCCAAAACATTGTGCTTGACTTTACCATACATCCAAGTATCCTAGAGCACGGTTTGTTTTCCTCTTGCTGATGGTGAAGTTCCATTGTGTCCTGCTAGTTTTCTTCTCGCTCTGGCTTGGATGTTCCATTGAGACCTCTTCGCCAGAGATTGATGGGCAAGGAGTCGCGGTCAGGTTCATCCATACGACAGACATCCATTCGAGGCTTTTCCCTTACAGGATGGAGCCTCCTTACACCGACAAGACTCTTGGGCTTTTGTCTAAAAATGCCCCGTTTGGTGGCGTTGCAAGGATGGCTTTTATCATAAAGCAGGCAAGAAGGCAGGCTTACAGGAGTCTGTATCTGGACAGCGGGGATGTATTTCAGGGTGCCCCTGTATTCAATGTGTTTCATGGCGAGCCAGAGATAAAGGCTTTGTCTTTGATGGGGCTAGATGCAATGGCAGCAGGCAACCACGATTTTGACTTAGGTGAGCCAAACCTTGCCACATGGATAAGAAAGTATGCCACCTTCCCTGTGCTTGCAGCGAACTACATCTTTGCCCCTGGCCAGGGCACAGTCGAGCCTCCGCTTGCTGACCTCATAAACGACTATGTTATCTTCAACCTGAAAGGGCTTAGGGTTTTGGTGATAGGTCTTGGGAATACATCCACTATGACCACCTTGTTCGAGGCTGGAAATAAACTGGGGATTACAGTGATGGATGCCCCCGAGACCGTCCAGAACATTATAGATAGTCTGAAGCCTCAGGTAGATGTAATCGTGGTCTTGTCGCATCTGGGGCTAACCGAGGATCAGGAACTCATCAAGAACACCACAGGCATTGACATTGTGTTCGGTGGTCATCACCATGTTGTGCTAAACCCCCCAAAGGTTGTTATGGATTGCCAGATAAGCGAGATGTCGCCTACATGGAGGGAGAGATTTTTGGTGGCACACAAAGACTGCTCTCCACGCCCCGTTCCACTTGTGCACTCTGGGGCTTTTGCGAAATATGTGGGGATTTTGGATGTGGTTTTCAAGCAGAAGGAAAAAGGGTCGAACGATTGGGAGGTCGCGTCCTACAAATATGAACCAAAGCCTGTGGACAGCACAGTTCCCGAGGATTCACTTGTAAAGGAGATGCTCGAACCTTACATGGATAAACTAAGACAAAAGGTGATGGTGGACTTGATTCTGGCTTATGCACCTAAACAGGTGTCAAGGTTTGGAAGCAGGCGTGGAGACAGCCAGCTTGGCAATCTTGTTGCCACTGCAATGAGGCGAAGGCAAGGGGTCGAGACAGACTTTGCCCTGACGAACACGCTTGGGATCAGGACCGACATCTTCCCTGGTCCTGTCACGATAGATGACATGTACAATGTGTTTCCGTTCGAGAACACAATAACGGTTATGTATTTATCTGGTAGCGAGGTGGTTCAACTTTTCGACTTTGTTGCAAGACGCTCAGCACAACGGGGTTGCAATGCTCAGGCTCAGGTGGATGGGGTTCGGGCTAGGTTACAATGCGGGGGTTGCGATGTTGCTCAAAGACCCAAGGAATGGCAGGAGCGCGAGGAAACAAGGGCTAATCCCGATGATATTGGGTGTGCCTTGTCCATAGAAGTGGGTGGAAACCCAGTTCGGCTCGATGCTCAATACAATGTGGCGGTCAATGACTACATCGCAAATGGTGGAAGCGGGTTTACAGTGTTGAAACGAAATACAACGAAGATTGATACAAAGATCCCACAAAGGGATGCCTTGATGGACTTTATTAGACAGGGAAAACCTTGCGGGGCGCAGGGGGGCGCATTGAAGCCGTGCACGACAGACAAGGATTGCTCTGAGGGATATCTGTGTGCATGTAAGGGGCGGGTGTTTTTGGACAAGATGAGCGGAGATTGCGCGCTTTATGAAGTTTGCGATGGTGGTGGCGTTTGTGTGCTGGAAAAGTGCATGTCAGGTGTAGCCCAACTATTGAAGGAGCAATGTATTCAAAGCAAGCAGTGCGAATGCGATATGGAGGAGGTCGCGTTGTTGCAGTGCTCGTCCGTTGCTTGCCTTGACGAGAACTTAGGGGCAAAAGAGGATGGGAGGCTTGAGCTCATCCTCGGGTCGAGTTTGACGAAATGAGAAGGTTTTTGGCTTTATTCTCAGTCTTTTGTGCCTGCACTATCGTTGCGTGCACGGAGAAGCGTGAACTTGGACTTCAAGATACAGCTAATTCGATAGAGGTTGTAATAACAGACCCTCATGACCTGGGGTTGGCAGAAAAACCTCTGCCCAGACAGAACCTGACCCTTCATTTAGACCTCAGAGTATTAGATGGGTTGGGTAAGACTATGGAAAGTTTCAACGGTTATGTAAGGCTATCTGCAAGACCTGGTCGAGTCCAGGCAAGCGGGGATGGGGTTATTGGGAACGATGTCTTGATAAGAAATGGCGAGGCGAAGGGGGTTGTTGTGACCCTTTCAAGGGCATTTGGCGAGACAAGGATATGGGCACAGGACATAGGTTTTTTGCCGTCGTCCAATGACAAGAAGGCTTGTTCCGACAAGATTGACAACGATGGAGACGGGAAGACGGACTATCCGTGGGATGATGGTTGCTTTGACGAAAACGATGACTCCGAGGAAGGGGGTTCAGGGGTGGCAGGAGTCAGTGCCCCTATCTATTTCGACATGCCTACTGTTGCCGAGATTCAGGGCAAAGGTGAAAGCGATACTAAGGAGTCGCCATTTTCTGGCGAGGCAGTGCTGGTCAAGGATGGGTTCTTGGTTGTGACTCAGGTTACAAAAGATGGCATGTATGTCACAGACATAGAAGATGCTGGTCCTTTCAATCACATATTTATTTACAACTTCAACACCCCCCCAGGTGTAAGGGTATGCGACAGGGTGAAAGGGGTTTCTGGGATCATAAGCGAGTTCTATAAGTTCACAGAGTTGAACTTCCCTTCGTGGATAGTAGAAGAATGGCATCCCAAGAAGGGGCAATGCCCTGTGCCAGAGCCTGTGGTTCTGGATGAAAGCACCCTGGCATCGAACAAGACTATGGAAGGTTATGAATCTGCCCTTGTGCGCGTTGTAAATGTGCGGGTTGCAGACGAATTGAAAGATTGCGATTTCAACAAAGACGGTAGCGTTGACTACAGAGATTATAATACGAACTCTTGCTCTGAAGAATGCGCCTGCAGAGAAGAATGCGAAAAATCGCCCACATGCACCGAGGTTAACCAGTATCGAGCCTACGGACAGTGGTCGGTTTCTGTTGGGAAGAGCAAGGTTTTTGTGGTGTCTCGGGAGGCGTTGCCCGACTTCGACCCGTTCGCAGAGGGACACAAAAAGACGATTTCCAGCATCACTGGAAATCTAAGAAACATGAGTTTCTTGAAGCCAGCCTGGATCATATATCCTCGCTGTCCTGATGATATTGTGTTCGATGGGTCGCCAAAGCCTATCGCTGAGACATGTGTAAACCCTAGAACAAGCGGAGAGGAAGATGAACCGAACTAAAACAAGGACAACCATTGTGGCTCTTTTCATGGTTGCCTCAACAAGTGTTTATGCCTCTGACTTCCTTGACACGAGGCTTACATGGACATACGGGGACGACGATGTCTTGCACAATAGTGGCGAAGTCGTTCCAGATAGCCCAAAGGCAGGCATTGGAGACCGCTCTGGCTATAACCTTTTCATGGACAACCTGAACACAAAGACATCGGGCAGGGAAAACCTCACACACATCGCTCTTTACAAGAAGATGCCAGGCTTCTTCAAAGGACTTACGACCGAGGCTGGTGTGGTCTTGAAGATTGATTTTGGGGCACTGCAAGAGGCAGACAATCCATCGGTTCGGGATGTGTTGATGGATGATGGCTCATTTTTGAGGGCACAGTGGTCTTGGGACAAGGAAAACGAGAAAGAAAACTACTTTGGCATTACATTCTTCCCCTTCGATACAGAGAGGTTCAGGCTTGGGTATCTGTGGGACATCTCCTGGGGGGGCGGGAACATATTCAGCACGAACCGTTCTGGACCTGCGCCAGGATTCAGGGCAGAGGCTAGCGCTAGATTGCACAAGGATTTGACTGGCTATGTTTTTGCTGGCATGAAGACCGCTAGGGTGAAACAGGTGGTTCAACTTGGCACGGGCGAGGTCGAGGAGATCACGGTGAACGAGACAAACTATGGAACTTTGGGCGGATTCGGAGTTGATGCCATAAACATGCTTGCCATTGATTTCGGGGCAGGCTATTTCGAGCAAGGCACATTCCCTTTCGAGGGACTTATTGGGACCAAGGTCTATTCCGCTGGGCTTTCTTCACGGCTCACATTTCACAAGGGACTGCCAATCCAGACATCGGTTGACTATATGCTTTATCGGAATGACCCAAGCATGAACTTTATCGAATGGTGGCACGAAAAATATGTGCCTGGGCAAGTTTCTTACAGTGTTTCCGTTGAAGGTTCTTACTTGTGGCAAAGGCTAAGTGATAGCAGGCAGTTCGGCACCACGAAGATGCAGGGAGCCTATGCAGCAGCACTTCAGGCAAAGCTAAAATGGGGATTTTTTAGGGGGCAGTTCGTAGGGCTGATAAGAAACCTTGAGTTCATCTTACAAAATGTGCCATCTTTGACCCCATTTGTGGCAGTGCCAGAAAAGAATGTGAAGAAAACGCCAGAACTTTTTTTTGCTGGGACTTTCGATTATTACTTTGACAGGGTTCATCTGATGCCATTTATAACCTTTGGTGTGCAGTTGCCAGCATCGTTCAGCGCCCTCGATGACAAGGGAAATGTTGTGTCGGTGCAGGTGATAAGGAATCAGACAAGGCGTGACAGGCTTCCAGCAGGGTTTACTGTGGACGCATCGGACTGGCACTCGTGGATTTATGCGGTTAGGGTTGGGCTTCAGTGGGATGTATCGGATTTTATGAGCTTTTTGGGTATGGTCCAGTATGTGCGAGACGAGAATATGACAAGATTGGAGATCGAGCCAACAGGCGAGCGGAGGGTCTTTCAAAGCCCGCACAAACTGGGGTTCAACATCGTTGCGAGGGCTCGTTTCTAAAGTCAGGAAAAACGGTGGTCACTCTGACAAATGCGGGAGCGCATCTGGGGGCAGGAGACCTGCCATGAAGTCCTCAAGCACCTGACGCTGAAGTGGTGACAACTTGTAAAACTTGATGCCAAGCCCTGCAGGTCGTCCCTGAGTTGCCCTTGGATTCACCCAGATGACCTTGCCCGCCACCTTGAAGGTCACATTTTCCGCCAAAAGCGTGACCTTCAGATCGAGAAGAGAATCAATAGGCAGGTGCATGTCTGTCTTGATGTAGATGCCACCTTTTCCAAAGCTCAGCTTTAGCGCTTCGTAGAAATGCACACTATCTTGAAAGATGACCTCAGCCTTGACGGGCAACTTGAAATCTTGTGGTGTTTCGAGCAACTTGAATGTGGGCTGCTTTTGTTCGACGGATTTCAGGAATACCGAGATATAGGTCTCGATTTGCTTCTTCCTTGCCATAAAGATAGGATCTCTGGCACGAAGAGGTGTCTGTGCTTCTGTCTGCATTTCTCTGAGCAGGCGAACCGCCTCGAGGAAGGATGTCACGGTGATCTCGACATCGGGTGGCGTCACAGGATTTTGCAAATCATTATCCATAGACGCAGTTCCTGCCTTTTGACTTTGCGATATACAAGTTCTTGTCGGCAGATTTTATCAAATCTGAAACTGCCTGATGCTGTTCAGGGTCGAATGTAGCGACACCAAGGCTCATCGTTACCTTGATAGTTTGGTTGTTCTCTACGACTATCCTTATAGCCTCCACAATCTTGCGAATGGCTTCGGCAAACTCGAGCGCCCCTTCCCGAGGAGTCTCGGGTAAGACTGCAACGAACTCCTCGCCACCATACCGAGCAAAGAGCTCTTCTCGCCTAACCCTTTGTTTGATTACATGCGCGACTTCCTTTAGCACTGTGTCGCCGACCAAATGCCCATAGGTATCGTTCACCTCTTTGAAATGGTCCAGGTCCATCATGACCACAGAAAGAGGTCTCTTGTGCCTGCGCGCCCTTGCCATCTCACGCTCTAAGAAATCTTCCAGCGCCCTCTTGTTTGCGCACTGAGTAAGCCCATCGGTCACCATAACCTTGTATATCTCTTCGAAATAGAGGGCTTCTATGTGGTCTCCCGCAATGAACTTAAATATCGTTTCGCCGATTTTAATGAGACAGCCGCTCTCGAGCCTTGCTCGTGCCTTGACAGGGACATCGTTCACCAGAGTGCCGTTCGTAGAGCCCAAGTCAACTATGAACCGCTGATTCTGGATCTTTTCGATCCGTGCATGCTTGCGGGACACCGAATCAGATGTAAGAACTATGGTGTTGTCGGGTTCTCTGCCAATCGTTACGATGTCGTCAACCAGCTCGAACTTCTTGCCCAGGTTCTCTCCGTAGATGACAATAAGGCATTCTGGGACCTCAGCCGTGACTCTACGCGCAAAGGAACTTATCTTCGTTATCCTTGTGGTTCGGTCATTGCCTTGCAACTTCAACCTCCGTGCCCAACTTTCCGCACGGCATCACCAAATAGATTACACCATTTTGAATGTTTCGGCAAAGACTAAACGGGTTCAAATCGTGCCTGGAAGAATCTGAGTTCCTTGGGCTCATAGACCATCCTAAGCCCTTTGATTTCATTGCGCTTCTGGAACAGACGAATCACTGCGTCCGCAACAAAGTCTATATGGGACTGGGTATAGACACGCCTTGGGATTGTCAGGCGAACAAGTTCAAGTTTTGGAAAGATGTTTTCACCAGTGACCCTGTCCCTTCCTTTAGATACTGCGCCCCTTTCCATCGCTCGCACCCCCGATTCTACATATAGGGCGGCAGCAAGTGCCTGAGCAGGAAACTGTTCCCGTGGTATGTGGGGTAGGAATCTTATCGCATCTAGAAAGATTGCATGACCGCCTGGCGGTTCCACAATCGGAACCCCCGCCTTCAATAGCCTTTGCCCGAGGTAGCGCACCTGAGATATCCTCGCACGCAAATATTCTTCGTCCGTTCCTTCAACGAGACCTCTCGCAACTGCCTCCATATCCCTTCCTGCCATACCGCCGTATGTGTGAAGACCCTCGTAAACCACAACAAGCGAGCGACACGCCTCATAAATCCATTCATCGTGGGTCGCAATGAACCCCCCGATATTCACAAGGCAGTCCTTCTTTGCAGAATATGTGCAGGCGTCTGTGTGACTGCACATCTCCTTCAAAATTTCACGAATCGTTCGGTTCTGTTGCCCCTCTTCCCTCTCCTTTATGAAATATGCATTTTCTGAAGACCTCGTGGCATCCATCACCACCTTTATCCCGTATTGTCTTGATAGCTCGTAAACCTGCTTGAGGTTTCTAAGGGAAACGGGTTGCCCCCCAGCCATGTTGACATTCGCTTCCACGCTTATGAAGGCAATCTTATCAGGTCCTTCCTTTTCGATCAGTGCCTTCAGTTTGTCCACATCAACATTGCCCTTGAAGGGATGACGGGCGGTTGGGTCGTGCGCAATGTCACAAATCACATCGACCATCACCCCTCCACACAGCTCAACATGCGCACGGGATGTGGTGAAATACATGTTTCGTGGGACGATCTGCCCTGGCTTCACTAAGACTTTTGCCATCAGGTGTTCAGCACCGCGCCCCTGATGAGTCGGGACCACATACTTGTAGCCTAAAACCTCTTGTACCGCTTGAACAAGATGGGTAAAGTTCCTGCTCCCTGCATACGCCTCATCGCCCAGCATCATACCCGCCCACTGGTTGTCCGACATCGCTGCAGTCCCTGAATCCGTGAGCAGGTCAATGAACACATCCTCTGATTGCAAAAGAAATGTGTTATATCCTGCCTCCTTGATGGCCTGCTCCCGCCTTTCTCGGGGCACAAGTCTTATCGGTTCAACAACCTTTATCTTGTAAGGCTCGACAAGTTTTTCAGTCGTTATCTCTTCGTAGAAATCCATGCGCCTGACCTCCACGGCAAAAGTCGTTGGTATTTACTCCTATTTGCGTAAAACAATCAAGTGTTTAAGAAAGGAGTTTTCGAGTTTTGATATTTTCAAAGACACAAAAAGCTTTACATTATTGGTGTCTTTTTGCCCGGAGGCGAGATGAGAAAAACATTGCTCCTTCTGTTTGTTTCTTGGTGTTCGTTGTCTTTTGCGGACGAAGGCATGTGGACGCTGGACGACTTCCCCTTTGATCTAGTCCAGCAAAGGCATAAGGTTTCAGTTTCGAGGGAAACGATACAAAAAGCCATGCTTTCGTCTGTGAGGCTAGCACAGGGTTGTTCTGGTTCGTTCGTGTCGCCAGATGGACTTGTGATGACAAACCATCACTGTGTTTCGTCGTGTCTAGCACAGATTTCTAAGCCAGGGGAAGACTTATTGAAGGTAGGGTTTTATGCGCGGGAACCGATAGACGAAAAGGTTTGTGCGAACTTCGAGATAGAGCAGCTGGTCGAGATCAAAGATGTTACAAGCAGGGTAAAGGAGGCGACGAAGGGTTTGGCGGGCGCAGATTTTGCTAAGAAAAAGAAAGAAGAGATTGCAAGGATCGAGAAGGAATGCAGTACGAGCAATGATGTGAAGTGCGAGGTTATCACGCTTTATCATGGGGCAAAGTATCATCTTTATCGGTATAGGAGATACAATGATGTTCGGCTTGTGTTTGCTCCAGAGGCAGATGTAGCATTTTTTGGCGGAGACCCTGACAACTTCATGTTCCCAAGATTCGATCTGGATGTTGCATTTTTGCGGGTTTACGAGGGCGGAAAGCCGTTGAAAGCAAAGGACTATTTCAGCGTAAGGACAGAGCCGGTGGGCGACGGCGAAGTCGTGTTCGTGACAGGACATCCGGGGCGGACTCAAAGACTATATACAAAGGCTCAGGTCGAGTTCTTGCGAGATAGGCTATTTCCTTTGTTCATGTGGCTGTTGGGCGAGATGCGACAACTCTTGCTTGGCTTGCTTGAGAGGTGCGATGATGCGGAGAGACCGCTCGTTCAGAATGACCTGTTCTTTGTGGAAAATAGTCTAAAGGCGTACAGAGGGATGCACCTGACATTTGCAGAAAAAAGGTTCATGGAAGACAAGACGGAATGGGAAAAACAGTTGATCGCTAGCGCCGAGGACAAACAGACCGTGCAAAAGGCGCTGGATGACATTGCTTTTAGCCAGAAGGTGTTTTCGGATATTCTGGAAGAATATCTATTGCTGGAGGGAAGGTTTTCTATGGTTTCAAAGGTTTTGGTTTGGGCAAGGCACATCGTTCGGTGGAGTGAAGAGAGAAAGAAGCCTAATGAAGAGAGGCTTAGTGAGTACACAGATGCAGAGCTCCCTTCCCTGAAGGAAGGGCTTTTCGCCAACATCCCTGCTGGGAAAAAGTTGGAGGAAGCAAAGATAGCATTTTACCTTAGCAAGATAAGGGAGGTGCTGGGGTCAGAGCATGAAGTTTCAAAAGCGCTTTTGCAAGGGAAAACACCCGAGGAAGTGGCTAAGGAAGTGGTGGAAGGGACACGGCTTTTTGATGCAGATGTGCGCAAGAAGATGTTCGAGGAAGGCTATGAGGGGACACAAGACCCAGCGACAGAGATTGCCTTGCACCTTGATCGGGCGGCTCGTGCGGTCAGACAAAGATACGAGGATGAGGTGGAGGCTAAAGTCAATGTGGGGCAAGATGTTATCGCAAGTGTCTATTTCAAAAACACGAACAGGAGGGTCTATCCAGATGCCACATTTACGCTGAGGATCACCTTTGGGAAGGTGGCAGGATACCGTGAAAAGGGAAGGTGGATAGCGCCTTTTACGGACATTAAAGGGCTTTTCGAGAAGGCGACGGGAAATCCTCCTTACGCCCTGCCTGAGCGATGGCTTATGGCAAAGGAAAAACTAAATGGTGATGCGTTGTTGAACTTTGCTAGCACCTGCGACATCGTGGGGGGGAATTCTGGAAGTCCCGTGTTCGACAAAGATGCGAAAGTGGTTGGGGTGGTTTTCGATGGAAACTTTCAGTCACTTGGGGGAAACTTCTGGTTCGACGAAGAAGTAAACAGGGCGGTTGCTGTAAGCATCGAGGCTATAGTTGAGGCACTGAAGGGGGTTTACGGCGCTGATAGGCTGGTTAGGGAACTCGTAGGACAAGGCAAAGGGAAAAGATAGATGTGTGGGAGATACACTTTGAGGGCTGGGACGGACGCGATTCTGAGCGAGTTTGGGATTAGGGATGTGCCTGGTTTGGACTTGAAGCCAAGATATAACATCGCACCCACGCAGGAGGCTTTGGTCGTCCCAAACATGGAACCAAGACAACTTCGCCTTTTCAGGTTTGGCATGGTCTTGCGTTTTCTGGAAAAGCCTTCTGGGCTTATCAATGTGCGTGCCGAGACCATAGCAAAAAAGCCGTATTTTGCAAGGCTTCTTCAGACAAAGCGCTGTCTTGTCGTTGCAGATGGATTTTATGAATGGAGAAGGGAAGGGGGTCGGCGGGCAAGACCATTCTTCTTCAGGTTCAAGGACAATCGGGTGTTTGCCTTTGCTGGGGTTTTCGAAGCGATAGAAGGGCAAGCGCATGGTGGAGGGTTTTCTTTTGCTATCATAACTACTGCGCCATGCGCAGAGGTTTTGGGTGTTCATGATAGGATGCCCGTGATAATGCCAAGGGAAGGCTACGATGTGTGGCTTGGCACTGGCAGGGTAGATATGGATGAACTGTTGTCGCTATTGCGTCCTCTTCAGGATGGCTTGCTAGAATACTACGAGGTTTCTTCGAGGGTTAATTTTGCAGAGAATGAAGGACCACAATGTCTGGAGCCAGCAAAGCCACAATCATTGTTTTGACCTAGACCTGTGCTGTGTCTTGGGCGTTTGAGGCGAGGTGCGAGGCTTGCCACGCCCCTTGAAGGTCCGATGGCGTCAGAAGCAATATCTGAAGCCGAGCCCAAAGTCAAAGTCGTAGAAGGCGTTTCCATCTGTGGTTGACATCACCCCAACAGGCGCCATATCGAAGACGACCTCGAAGGGTGCGTCTCGCCACATAAGGCGAAGCGTAAATACAGCGAGCATGCCTATCCCACCTTTTGCCCTGTCGCCTTTCTTTTCCGCGTTCTTGGGATAGTATGCAAATGTGACTCTAGGCGCCATCGAGAAAGTCAAGCCTAATGTTCTGTCATTCTTCAGAAAGTCGTAGAGCTCAAACTGCACATCGAGATTTAGAAGCGGACCAGCTTTTGGGAAAAAACCGTAGCCAAAGGACGAAGCGATATTTATGATTTTATGAACCTTTCCTCGCAAACTTAAGGCAACTGGGTCACCAAGTATTGCGCCCAATGCAAACTTGTCAGTTCTGGCATATGCGACAGATGCGAATATCAAGAGCGATCCAAGTAAAACGAGCGGGAACTGTATCCTGAAAGTGCGCATGTCAAAGAGGTAATCAAACCGTCGGTATGATACCTCTTTTGTAAAGAACTGCAAATCTAACAAAGTCGGCGTGTGTCGAGACAAGGGGACAGAGATTTTTAGGTTTTTAAGGCTTCCGAAACCGCTTTCGTTGATGGGGTTGTAGAGCCTTCGTGATTGCAGGCAGAAAGCTAGAGGCAGATTCCTAACTGGCTCCATGGAAATCGCGAGAAAGACTGATTTGGACATTTTGGACATTGTCCAAAATTGTCCAAAATGTCCAAAATGAGGGACTTCAGAAAAGCTAGTAAAATCGCGGACTTCGTGATTTCGCAAATGTGGCACGCGTTTTGCTAGCAAACACATAGGAATCCGCGCTGACCCGGATTCCAGTCGTCATGACCTAGGTGTGGCGATAGCCTCGGTCGCACTCCCAATAGGGAGTGTGAAATGTCACTGAAGCCCCGCAGTAAGCGAGGCATGCGGGAGTGCGCCCAGTGGTCCGAGGGACGAGGCAGGCTGGTCGGAGGGATTTCCTAGGGTTTGTCAAGTATTTTTTTCGCGTGGCTCGTACCCACGCCAGATAAGGGGAAGATGGATTTTTAGGAGAGGCAAGAACTTTATTGAGACCT
>Ga0272449_1000379_pt1 | contig 53662 bp, 48 predicted proteins | sample YNPCB0241_FD_198679 | JGI IMG/M metagenome (GOLD analysis project Ga0272449, IMG submission 198679) | Hot spring sediment microbial communities from Yellowstone National Park, WY, United States - YNP-CB-024-1 | ecosystem: Environmental > Aquatic > Thermal springs > Hot (42-90C) > Sediment...
GGGTCAGCCACCATCAAGTTGTTGCACACGAGCGACCTTATAAGCAACGGGTGTGCCTCGTTTATGTTGATCTTTTCTGTGTTATAAACCGTAAAGTTGTCCCTCAGTTTGCAGAATATGTCATCGGTCATGCCTTCTACAAGCAGAGCCTCGTCCACCGTATCCATCTTTGCATTCTTCGCCTTGTAACGAAACTTCGAATACCCTGCGTTTTCATCCCCACCAGAACCAAGGATGAAGTTCCCGTTCGAATCCAGTTCGGTTCTGTCGTTGTCGGGGTCGGTCCAGTCCATGATGTTCAAAATAAGTTCCATCGCCTTGCGGTCATCCCCCCCATTGTAATCAGGGTCAACCTGCCCCTTCAAAAGGGCATAGAGTTTAGTAAACATCGTTCTTCGCTCGTTCACATTTCCAGAAGCATTCAAACTTATTCTCGAATCTTCAGGCTCGATCTTGCAATAGAATCCCCCCTGCCCTACCCCGATGCCTGGCTGGTCTTTCAGGGATGCCAAATCCAGCCCTAAGAAGTTTAGCGAGGCATTCGAGAAGATCTCGGCAAACTTGCAAGCAAAGCGCCACAGTTCAAAGTTTCGACCCCCAATCCCGCCTCCAAAAGCCTTCGTTGCCTGATCAACAAACTTTTGCGATGTAAGCACAAGCCTCACGATTTCCATCGCAGACCTTGCATGAAAATATGCCTGCACCCTCTTTTCAAGGTTAGATGCGACCTTTATGTCAACCCTGCTTCTGTAGGCAAACTCCGTAGAAAACGCAGTTAGCACAGCAATCCCTGTCAGCACAACCATGAGCGCCACGCCCCTGTTTTCTTTGACCCTTCTTGTCATTTCCTTCCCGCTCATAAAACCTCAAAAGTTCAATGGCGCCCTTAGATGAATCCTCGTCTGGGTCTCGAATGCAAACTCGTTTCCTTCGGAGTCCTCGAGCACAAGCCGAATATAAACCCTTGATGGCAACCTGAACCGCTCGAGTATCTGGTCTTGCATAGCCTTCGTAACCGCAGCACCAACAGGGGCTAACGCCTGACTCGCATTATCAGCAATCCCCCCTTTCAATGCATCTTCCATATAGACCTTCCATTCATCTCGCCAGTCTTCGGCGTTGTCGTCCCAGTATTTCAAAGTGAACTCCTTCACGCCAGATACAAGCACCTCCTTTGTGCCTCCCCTCTCTGGCTCTGCGTCAAGGAGCGGTTTTTCACGGCGCACAAGTGCCATGGTCCCACTGCCATCTGGGTCACGCTCCAACCTGTATTCCACAACCCCCTGGTCGCTTTCTTTAGCACCCCTTTGCCTCCTTTCGTGTCCAAGATAGGTAAACAGAATGGACGATTCTTCGCCATTGAAGAGCGTAATCGTTTTTGGCTCGAGAGGGTCAACATGGTTCGAAAGAAAAGCCATCGAGATGTCCCTTGTCAGGTGATGTAGTGCCACCTGTGCACAATGATTCAAGTCTTCAATCCTTGCGATCGTTTCTCTTGCCCTGAATGTAAGGCTCATCGCCTGATACATCAGTCCAGAAAGCATTGCCAGAAGCCCAACCGCGACAAGCACCTCGAGCAATGTAAATCCCTTATCTTTCCCTTCCAAAACCCTTCTCATCTCCCTTGCCCTTTTGTCTTTCCCTGTGTTTGCACCTTGCCTGGCGCGGTCGAGGGCACAGTTTGCTGTTCCAAGACCTCTTCCTGCCTCCCTGCCTCCCTAATCGCCTTCATCTCTTCCTCGGGCAGAGACACAACAAATGTCTCGACAACTAGGTCCCTTTGCCCTTTAGGTCCGTCATTCCATGATAGTCGCACTCGAAGTTTTCGTGTTTGTCTTGCGACTTCCTGCACAATCATCGGTATGTACTGCACAAGCGCAGTAGCCCCCATAATAATCCCGCCAAGGTTCACATTGCACAAAGAGATTAGCGCCTCTCCATCAGGACCAAAAAGCGGGGCAAGCGCTGCAATCTTTTCCACATCCGCTGGCACCTTCGACTGGTCGAACTTTTGCCCCGAGACGGCTGTCCCCCCCCCTTGAGCTGACCCCAAAAACTGTTCTAGCGCCCCTTGAAGCACCTGCTGTAATGTCGCAGGGTCAATATCGAGCGCCTCCAGGTCATAAGTGCATTCGAATGTGCCTTCAAAATCCCTAGGAAGCTCACACCTCCTCCCCTCCAGCGTGTTCGATGGGAAGCCATGACGCACATAATATGCGTGTATGTCGTTCACCACACCTTCCATCAGATAGGCAGCTGTGGTCATCCTCGTGATCCTCGCAACCTGAGTCAATGCGGTCGAGTTTGAATATGAAATGGCTGAGAGCGCAATAGCCAGAATCAGAAGGGCAATCATCACCTCGAGCAATGTGAATCCCTGCGCCTGTCCAATCCTTGCCCTGAACATCAATCGAGCAACCTCCTTGGGTCAATCTTCTCGGTGTGCAAGATGCCAATCCCCTTCAATGGATGAGTCTCTATCGTATAGGTTGTCTCGCCCTTGTTTATGTATATCAACGCCTTTTCCACATAGCCTGATGGGAAGAAATATATGTTAGCCTTCCCTTCTTCCTGTAACTCGTCCTGATGTGAGGTCATGACCCCCCCGAACGAAAGACCTTTCGGCAAGGTTGTTCTGGTCAAAAGGTTCTCTTTGGTAGGGGAAGGGCTTTGCTCCGCAGTCTTTGGGGGCTCCTTAGGTGTTTGCACTTCCATATCGAGCGAGTAAAGCGCCTCTCTCTCGGAAGGCAAGATTGCAGAACCACAGCGGGAACTTTCGCTTACCTCTTCGCCCCAGTAGGCGTTGGAGTCCATATCAATGACAAGCCTGTAAACCGCATTGTTCAGTGCAGCCAGGTCATATAAATATCTTATGGACACAGCAAGTCTGTCAGCCTGGGTCGAAAGGCTTGCCTGCCTTAGGCTCTGCACCGAGGCGACAACCGCTGCAGACACGAAGAGCACAATGGCGATGACAACCATGAGTTCAAGGACAGTAAAGCCCTTTGGCTCGCTCGCCGTGCCCGACCTTGCCACGGTCCTATTCATTGCAGATGTCATCCTCTGTGCCTTCTCGCCTGTCAGGACCCTTTGAACACAAATCATAGGCTGCCCCACCCTTTTGCGACGGATAGTTGTAAATGATGTCCTGTCCCCAAGGGTCTTTCAGTTGCTTGGGCTTGAGCGGCGCCCCAGGTCCTTCTGTAAGCGCTGTCAGACTGGAAGGATAGTCAGAATCAGCCGCATAGATTTCCAGTGCCTGAGCGATGTTCCTTATCTGAGCCTTACATGCGTCCACCTTTGCCTTCGAAAGATAACCAACCACCCCAACACCTATGGCAGTCGCAAGGATGCCTATGATGGCGATAACCACCATGATCTCCAAAAGGGTCATTCCACGAGCGCTAGCAAGCCTTGAAGATGCCTTCAAAAGATTTATTTTGACCATATTGACCTCCTTGTTTTTAGTGTCCAACAATAACCTCGTTCATCTTCAACATAGGCATAAGGATTGCGAAAACCAAGAAAGTGACCATCAAGCCCATTCCGACAATCATGACTGGTTCCAGGACAGCGGTAAGCGTCGTCACCTTGTTTTCCACCTCGGAATCGTAAGCATCAGCAACATTGAGAAGCATCTCTTCTAGTTGCCCAGACTGTTCGCCAATCGCTATCATGTGCGTCATCATGGGGGGGAACTGCCCGCTCTTTTCGAGGGGTTTGGCAATGCTTTCGCCTTCACGCACAGCAAGCCTTGCCTCTTCAATCGCTTTTGCAAGCACCACATTGTTCACGATGTTCTTGGCAATATCCAGTGCTGTCAATACTGGCACACCCCCGTTTAGCAAGGTCGCAAGTGTTCGTGCAAAGCGGGCGACTGCAATAAGCCTTATGGTCGCCCCAAAAACAGGGATTCTAAGGACAAGGCTGTCAGCCCAAAGTCTTCCCTTCTCGGTCCTCGTGTATCTTCGCAGGTAATAGACCCCTACACCCAGAAGAGGGAAAACTATGAACCATGTGTTTGCAAATGTGTGGCTTATCGCTATCAAGATCCGTGTCACCAGCGGCAACTGCCCCCCCATCTCCTCGAACATCTCGGTTACCTTTGGGATAACGAACAGCATCATGATTGTCACGATGACAAAAGCGACACACACCATCAATATCGGGTAGATCATCGCCGCAATGATCTTCGAGCGCAGTCTCACCGATGATTCAAGGAAGTCCGCAAGCCTCGAAAGCACAATATCGAGCGTCCCTGATGCCTCGCCCACGCGAACCATATTCACATACAGGTCGGAAAATGCCTCCTTGTGTTCTGAAAGTGCATCAGCAAGGGAACTCCCTTCACGCACCTTTTCACGCACGGTCGCGAGCATTGCCCTGAACCTCTTGTTCTCCTGCTGAGCGACCAAAGCCTGAAGCGCCTCGGACATAGGCACGCTCGCACGCAACAATGTCGCTAACTGCCTTGTCATAATAGCGACATCGGACTGCCTGACTCGCTCGAAGACCGAGCGCAGGCTCACCTCTTTTCTAAGGACAGACGCACCCGAAGCAGTTGCAACGGAAACCTTCGCTTCACCGACCTCTGTCAGGTATATGTTCTCCTGCGCAAGTTTCTTTTGAAGTTCGAACGGTCCAGACGCCTCTGCCACCCCCGTGATGGTCTTCCCTTTTGCTGTCAGCCCTTTGTATTGATAGACTGGCATCTCTATTCAAAAACCTCTATATCGCCCTGCGTAACCCGCATGACCTCCTCCGAGGTCGTAATGCCTTTTCTAACCTTCAAAACCCCATCTTGCCTCAATGTCCTCATGCCCCGTTCCATTGCTACCTTCTTTATGACATTCGAGTTAGCCCTTGCCATTATAAGTTCCCTGATCTCGTCCGTGACAAGGAGCATTTCGTAAATAGCGTTTCTTCCAGAATAGCCTGTGTTGAGGCATGTTGGACAACCAGGTCCGGTTTTGTAGAATGTGTCTGTGGGTTCTATTTTGTCAATGCGCAAGACTTTAAGTTCATGTGGCGACGGAATATAAGCCTGCCTGCATGAAGGACACACGCATCGCACCAGTCTTTGAGCAACCGCCGCAATGAGCGAGCTTGCAATCAAGAAAGGCTCGACTCCCATGTCAATAAGCCTTGTAAACGCAGACGCTGCATCGTTCGTGTGTAGGGTCGAAAACACAAGGTGCCCTGTAAGGGAAGCCTGAATCGCTATCTCTGCGGTCTCTCTATCCCTGATCTCGCCAATCAGGATCACATCTGGGTCCTGACGAAGAATAGCCCTCAGCCCATTTGCGAATGTAAAATCAATCTTTGGGTTCACCTGCATCTGTCCTATGCCTGGAATCTGGTATTCTACTGGGTCTTCGATCGTCAGGATGTTTTTATCAGGGGTATTGATCCTTTGAAGTGCAGCATATAGCGTGGTCGTTTTACCAGAACCAGTTGGTCCCGTAACCAGTATGATACCGTGCGGTCTGGTTATAAGAGATTCCATCGTCTTCAGGTGGTCTTCTGCCATCCCGAGCTCAGTCAAATCTAGAAGGGTCGAACTTCTATCCAGTATCCTGAGCACAAGGCGCTCGCCAAATGTCGTTGGCACAGTAGAAAGCCTGATATCTATCTCTTTGCCCGCCACGACTCGCCTTATCCTTCCATCCTGAGGCAACCTTTTTTCCGCAATATTCAGATTTCCCATTATCTTTATCCTGCTGGTAATCGCAGCCTGAAACCGCTTCGGCGGGCGCAAGACCTCCCTCAATATCCCGTCCTTCCTGAAACGCACAGAAAGATGCCTTTCGAAAGGCTCGATGTGGATGTCCGATACCTTCTCCTTTACCGCCTGAGCCAAAATAGAGTTTACAAGTCTTATTATTGGCGCCTCGTCCGTCACATCGAGCAAGTCTTTTGTGCTTTCCTCGATCTCACGAGATATGCCAAGCAAATCCTCTTCGTCGGAAAAGACCTCGCCCGCGGTCGCCTCCATCCCTGTAAGCCTGTCATAAGCCTTATTTATGCTGTCAAAAATGACCTGGCGCTGGGCAAGCACGGGTTTCACTGGCATCTTCAAAATCGCCCTCATATCGTCGAGGACAGTCACATTCAAAGGATTCGATATTGCCACAAGCACATGGCTGTCTTCTTTCTTCAAAGGAAGCACATAGGATTGCTTGGCAAAGGTGATGGGGATTGCCCTCAAAAGTTCGATGTCTATCTCGTCAACATCAAGTTCTTCTTTCACTTCAAGCCCAAAGATGCTTCCGAATGTCCGCAAAAGTCTTTTCTCGTCAACGAGATTTAGTGCGAGCAAAGCATCTATAAGCCCTATGTCCTTTCTGCTCTTCGTGAGCTCAAAAGCCTTCTCCAGGGAAGCCTGCTCTACAAGCGCATGTTCAAGCAAAAGCTTCGTCACGAGGTCAGGTTTTCTAGTCTCAAGGCTCTCGTCCATTGTCATTGCTCCTGCTTCTCTGTCTCGCCTTCAGGTTGCGCCTTATCGTCTTCCGACGGATTCTTCCCCTCGAATGGGTTGTAATCGAGGTCGTGGGTCTCGGGCGGTCCAACCATGTCAACATCTTCTGCCTTAGATTTTTCTAACATCTCCCTATCCTTTCTTACCCTTTCCAAGACCTTGTGGATGTCTTCCAAAATCCCTGTCTTTTTTCTATAGTCAATCCCGCTTTCGTATTCCCGCTTCTTGGTCGCCAGATATTCTGCAAACTGTCGCAGCTCTTCCATCTTCTGCTCGTGGATCCGAGCAAGGTCAGAAGGGTCTTCGATGATGTAAGGTGTTATGACCATGAGCAAGTTCCTCTTTTCAATCCTTTTCGCTGTTTTCCTGAACAGGATCCCAAGGACAGGGATATCTCCCAAAAATGGAACCTTATTAACACCAGTCACCTCGATATCCCTTATGAGTCCCCCGATGACAACAGGCTGTTGGTCACGAACCACCACAGTGTTCGTCACCTTCCGTTTGCTGGTGGTTGGTCCTAGATGGGGGTCTAACGATTCCACATCATCCACCGATTGCTGGATCTGAAGTCGCACAAAGTTGCTTTCGCTTATCTGGGGCTTTATCTTCAAGGTAAGGTCAACATCTATCCTTTGGACATAGGCGCCGATCCCATAACTTCCAAGATACGGAGCCAAACTCGCAAGTGTCGAGCCTGGCGTTGTAGTCGTTCCAGTTGTTGTGGTGGTGCCTGTCAATCCAGTATAACCATAAAGCGACGACAAACCAGCAAGCCCTCCAAGCGATGTAGCCTGATAGGGAATCTGCTTTCCCACAACAATTTCAGCCTCTTCGTTGTCCATAGTAAGAATATGTGGGGTTGAAAGCACATTTACATCAGAACTGGATTCGAGCGCCTGAATCAAGAATCCATAAGAAGGGATCGCCAGCGCTCCGCTTGTAGCCGCTTGTCCAGTAGTGCCTGTTGATACATCTACGAGAGGACCTTGAAGCCCAATCGCGATCCCGCCTGTCGTGAGTTGTTGAAGGTCTAGTCCAGACATGCCCAAGCCACCCATACCGAACAGGAAGGGCACATCGTTTCCACCGATATTGAATATCATGCCCCCACTCCCAGATATACCAAGCTTCCTGTCCTTATTGGACGAAATCTCCATTATCACAGCCTCGACATAGACCTGTTTTCGTCTGACATCGAGTTGTTGTATGACCCTTTTCAATGCCAGAAAGTCTTTCAGTGTCGCCTCGATGACCAGCGCATTTGTTGGCTTGTGGGCAGTGATTTTCACCTCTCCTTCGAAGAGGGCAGCAGTTCCAACCCCGCCTTTTTGACCGCCACCAGCCCCGCCTTTCTTTGCTCCACCTGCGCCCCCCCCAGCGGGCGCAGCCCTTGCACCAGACGCAAGTGCCTGAAGTGTTGAAGCAATCTCCTCCGCATCCGCATTTTCCAGATAATAGATATGTATCTGTCCCTCACCTTCTATCGGAACATCTACCTTTCTAAGCAATCTGTCTATCTTCAGGTAAGCGGAAGGGGTTGCAACCAAAATCAAGGAGTTTGTCCTCTCGTCAACAATGACCTTCGACACAGTCGCAGGCCCCTCCACCGATTCAAGCTGCGCAACCTGCCCACCACCAGCTGGCGCAGGCGCGGGCTGCGACTTTGCCGCAGCCCCTGGAGCGCCGCCTCCGCCTTTGCCCCCGAAGAGCTCCGTGATTAACTGTCCCATCTGCGCGGCAGACGCATATTGCACTGGTCTGACCCATATCTTCTCGCGTCCAGTTGGCACATCAAGTTCCCTGATGAAATCGAGCATCCTGGAAATGTTGGATGCGAGGTCTGTCAAAATAAGGCTGTTTCCTGGCGCATAGGATGTCACATCGCCAACCGCAGTCTTGAACTTTTGTAAAACCGGTTCTATGTCCTTCACCTCCATGTGTTTGAGTGTGACTATCCGTGTGACAAGCCTGTCCTCGGATGGTACTGCCTGTTTTGGCCCATAAAGAGGCACAGGCAACTGTTTTGCCTTGCTCGTCTCGACAATCTCATAAAATGCGCCTCTCGGCACAACTGTAAGCCCATGGATATCCAGTGCAGAGAGAAAAGCCTTATAAGCCTCGTAAACCGTAACAGGCGTGGTTGACATGATGGTAATGGTCTTCCCGCTTTTTAGGTTTGTGGCGATTATGAAGTTGCGCCTCGTGATGCAAGCAATGAACTTCACAATGTCCTGTAGTGGTGCATCTTCGAAATCCACTGTAATCTTGGCATTCAAAGGGAGCGGGATACACTTCACATCCTTTTCGAAGTTGGTTTTGAAAGACACGACATCTTCAGGCACGCCTTCCTGGGGGGTAGCAGAAACGCTTGACTTCACAGGTGCTTGAGGTGCCTGTGGTGGGGGGGCGGGTTGCTGGGTCTGGGCAGGTTTGCCTGCGGGTACCCCTGGAATCGGAGGCGGGGGTGCTGTCTGTCCTTTCTTAGGAATTACCGCTGGACCTGCCCCAGTCGTTCTAGTTACACCTTGTGGAGGGGCGCTCTTACCTTTGGTCTCTCCTGCTTGGCTATCCCTCACCTGCTGTTGCGTCTGGGAAAAACAAAACGACGGCAAAAGAATGCCAAGACCAAGCCAGAAAAGGAACAGACTTTTCTTGAAATCAAGAAATCCTTCAAACGATGCTATTGATTTGTTTCCCATCCTTGCTCCTGCAACTATTTTACCTTGTAAGTCATTGTAACTTTCTGTCCACGACGCTCTATGTCAAGTGTAATCGTTGGGCTAGACCTCAGTTGTTCAAAAAGTTGCAAAGCCTTGTTCGGGGTGTCTATGTCCTGCCCATTCACCCTTGTAACAAGGTCTCCTGATTCAAGACCGATAGCCCTAAGGAGGCTATTTGGTGTCAACCCCACCAATCTAAACCCTTGATACTTGCCATCCACATAGTTCGGGATGATTCGTGCCTCCATGCCTAGTTTCGACAGGTCCTGCAGGTTTTCTTCGAGCAACGCCCTGTCAATGTGGTATTCGTAAGGTCCAACCTTCTTCACCCCTTTTGAGTAGTCTGTTTGCCCCCCTGCAGGCACAGGCGGTCCAATCCTCGGAGGCCCAACAGAAGCAACCTTTGGACCTCCTCCATACTGCTCTCCCAACTTTACAAACTCCCTATTCTGCCCTATCTCGACAACCATGTATCTTTGTGCAATCTCTACGATCGTTGCCTTGTCCTGAATACTGCTTCCAACCCCGAAAAGTTTGGACTCATTTTGAACCTTCACAATAGCAAAAGACCACTCGGGTTTGGACGATACGAGAGTTCCCACAAGTTGAATCCCAAGGTCAGATAACGCAACAGCCTCGGGTTCATGCGGTTCTGTCCCTTCCTCTTCTTGAGGTATCTTGGGTTCTGCATCGAACGGATTTCTATCACCAAGGATCGAGGCAAGAGTTACACCTGGGGGTTTCAGAATCTCTATTTTGGGCGCGCTTGATGCGCCCTCGGTTCTTGAGGCCACAGGAAGCGCCCTCAGAAGCATGGCAGAGCCGATGTCAGTAATGACCGAAGCAGTCATGTATGCGAACACCGCAATAGCCAAAAGGTGCACGACAAAAAAGTTCCTTCTCAAAAAGTTCTGGAGCACTTAGCCTCCAGAAAAAACCCCAGTAATAACATGCAAAAGGCGTGCCATATCGCGATTGGCTCGACAAATCATGAAGTGGCTGAAGAAGCAAGCCATTTCAGACAACTCTGCCAAAGCTCGCTTCCCCTAAGGTTCCCGATTTGCACCCTGTTGGCAAAACATTGTCCCATAGTTTGACATTTTGACAATGGCACGAGATTTCAAGTGACCAAAAGAACAAACCGAGCGATGGTAAAAATCCTGGTAGGACCAAAAGTTTGAAGGCTTTTGCCTTATTTTGAAAATCCACAACAAGATGAAAGATGCCTGCGTCCTTTCGAACAAGTGGAATGTCGCCAGTCAAAAAAAGGGTGCCATCGGTATTATTGAGACTTTGACTTTTGCATTTGCAAATGGAGGCGGAGGACATATAATATGTGTGCTTTTGGCTCTCCGGTCGTCCAAGGGTAGGACACAGGATTTTGGTTCCTGGAATCGGGGTTCGAATCCCTGCCGGAGAACCGAACTTTTCTATTTGGAGGAAGTTCTTCCATGCCCACCGAAAAGAAGATATCGGTGAAAGACATAAAGGCACCCGATGAGTTCCAGACATTCATCGCTAAAGTCGCAGAGTTCTTCAAACTTTATGGGGGCTATCTGGCGACTGCTGTGGTGGCAGTGGTGGTAGCCCTTGTTGCTGGCGTCCTCTTTTCGAGGCACAAGGATGCGCAGATCGTTGCTAGCGCAGTGGCGTTTCAGGAAAAGGCAAAGCCATTGCTCCAGATAAAACTTGACGAACAGGGCAACATCAAAATGGACGAAGAAGGGGTCAAGAAGGCTTCAGTGGCGCTGGACGATTTTATTTCCAAGGACACCCCGCTTTCTTCGCTTGCGCTTTTTGCAAAGGGTATGGCGCTTGTTGCGACAAAGGATTTTGCAAACGCAGTGGATGTGCTGAGGCAAGCGCTTTCGAAAGACCTTCCTTTCAAGTTTGCAGTGGCAGAGGCGCTTGGCGCAGCACTGGATAACCTTGGACAAAAGGAAGAGGCTGAAAAGGCATATTTTGAACTTACAAAATCGCCATCACGACTATTCAGGGCGGTGGGCTATATGCACATAGGCGACCTCTATAATCCTTTGGCAACAGTAAAGGAAGGGGAGGTTGTTGACCGCGATAAAGCAAGGCAGAACTACGAAAAAGGGCTTGATGAGCTCAAAGGAGATGAAGCCCTGTTGTCGCCACAAGAGGTTATACAAAAGCGCCTGCTTCAGCATCGTTTGAAAACAGTTTTGAGTCAGGGTTAGGTTTGCGAACACTAGTCCTGTTCATCGTTCTTCTTGTTGTGCCGTGTAATGTGGAGGCTTCCTGTTTTTCTCCCATCTTTGGTTTTTCCGCTTACATAGGAAAGACCTTTTCGGTTGGCTCGAGGGACTTTGGGCAGTGTGTGGTCGCGATGGACGGGGAAATGGTGCTTTGCGGAACAGGGTCTGGAGAGTTTTACGCTATTGGTGCAGATGACGGTTCTATCCTGTGGAGGCGGGACCTTGCATCGGCAGTCCGCTCAAGACCAGTAGTGGTAGAAAACGATGTGTATGTGGGCACAACCGATGGGTGCATTTTTCGTTTTGACCTCAGCACAGGACGAAACACATGGGAAAAGCCATTCTGTACATCGTCCGCGGTTTATGGTGACCTTGTAGTGGCACAAGGGGCGCTGTTCTTCACAGTGCTGATAAACAAGATTTATGCGATTGACCTGACGAGCGGTGCCTTCAAGTGGGAATACCACAGGGAACGCCCAGAACCCCTTTCAACTGAAGGGGTTTCATCCCCGTTGGTCGCGGATGGACGGGTGTTTGTGGGCTTCTCGGATGGCTTCCTGGTCGCACTGAACCAGAATAGCGGTGCGTCAGAGATGGAGGTCAAGGTATGCAGGGAAGAAAAAAGCCGTGATGTTGACACAACGCCTGTCCTTGATGGCGAAACAATCTATGTGGCTTGCTTTGGTCAAGGACCCTCAGCCATCAGGAAACAGGACGGGAGCGAGATGTGGAAAGGTCAGTGGTTTGGCGCATCAAGACCGATTATTGAGCAGGAAAGGCTCATCTTTTCGACCGCAGATGGCGAGATAGTCGCGGCAAGAAAAAAGGACGGGAAAGCGATTTTTGTCACAAGACTGGAGGGAGGGGCGGCTTATGCGCCGATCCTGGTGTCGGATTTTATCCTTGCCCCAAATGCGCTGGGCATGTTTTTGCTCTCGAAGAAGGATGGCTTTCCTGTGGACCTTTTTTATGTGCCAGGGGGTGTCTATCAGGCACCAGCTGCAAATGATAGCAACATCTTCTTTGTATCGGGCTATGGCTCGATAACAGGTCTGTCCGTGCATTGTTCGAAAAGGTAAGGAGGTCTTATGCGCGCGATAATGTTCTTATTATCAGTCCTGCCTTTGTTTGGAGGTTGTAAGGGCTCTGGAGGTGGCAAGTCGAATACCTCCGATGCCACGCAGGTCCTCGATGTCTCTTATGCAGACGGTGACATGGTCTTGGGCGAAACAGACAGTTATGTGCCCCCGAAGGAATGCAATAAAGATGAAGACTGCACATTTGCAAACCTGTTGCATCTTGGGAAGGTTAGTGCCAAGACCTGTCAAGGTGACGCAGAGTGTCAGGACGACCCAAAAGCACCTGTATGCCATGTGGACCTTGGAATATGCGGGTGCAAGGATGATTTTGATTGCTTTCCTGACAGCTGCAACCCAGAGACATGGCAATGTGCTAGCTCTTGCTTTACCACTGCAGAATGTGGGGAGGGAAAAGAATGTCTGAACGGTTTTTGCGTGGATATGTGGGCATGTGACTGTGATAACAAGTGCGTGAAGGCAAGATGCAAGGAGCACAAGAACTGTGGGTCGGAGCTCTACTGCGATGCCTGCTCGAAGACATGCGTGCGAAGACTGCCTGCGTGCGGACAGTGTCAGGAGGACTATCAGTGCGAGCAAGGGGCAAAGTGCATTCAGGAGTTTGAGCTCAGTGGGGTTCACACCACGATGCCTTACAAGTTCTGTGCGCCATGGTGTCCTTTGGCGACAGGAATATGCGTTGTTGACATTGCTCCTGTCGGGTTCTTTGCGTGTGCAAACATCGGGAATCCGACAGACGGGGCATGTGTGCCAAGCACTCTTGATTGCGGGAAACTAGGGAAGAGGTGCACTAGCGATGCGGACTGTGACGACCCTGTGAAGCAGAAGTGCTGGGAGGACAGGCAGATATGCGGTTGTCGTGACATAACATCGTGCCCCTTCGGTCAGATATGCCATCCTGTGACTCATGTGTGCGTTCAGGGGTGTCAGGACGACAACGAGTGCGGGAATGACAAGGTGTGCGCTGCTGGGCTTTGCCGCGACAAGTGCCAGAAGTTACCAGATGGGACTATAAAAGGATGCGATGACCCAGTGCCCATGGAAGGGAAGCAATGGGATTGCGACGCAAAAGGGCATTGTTTTGTGCCAGGCATGTGTTTTACGCCTTTCGATTGCCTAGAAAAAGAAACATATTGCGACACCGAGACACACGAATGCAAGCCTGGGTGCATGATTGATTATGATTGCAAGGCTGCCGCGATGATGTGCTTGAATGGGAAATGCGTTCCTAAGCCGTGCATGGGCAACTATGAATGTTCTTGCGGAGAGGTGTGCGAAAAGCAGACAGGGCAGTGCAAGCCTGCTGAAGGTAAATATTGCGCGCCGTGCGACCCGAATGCAGGGGATCAGGCTTGCGGTGACAAAGACACCCTTTGCGTTGATTTTCAGGACGAGAACGGGAAGAGCAAAGGGACTTATTGCCTGCCTCCGTGTGGTCCAGACCCAGAAAACCCTTGTCCGCAGGGGTGGCAGTGCATCGAGGTCAAAGATACGCAGGGCAAGTCCTATGGGAAGAAATGCTTTAGATATTGCTATCATTACATAGAAGGATGTGCGATTGGTAATCCCCCACAGCCAGACGCATCGCCTGAGACTGGCACCATCCCTGACCCGTGACACCTAGTGATATGTTGCATTCCAGAGACAAACTGACCTGTGCAGGGTTTGATGACTTCGAAAAGAGCGCAAAATGAAAAGCGAAGAATGATAATATTAGTTTAACAACCAAGGGGGGGTGTGGCAAGCCCTTTTGTGAAGCACCTGCGAGAACGGCTGACATTGCGAGAGAAGCACCAAGACAGGGGTGAAGTCCGTGGCTTATGCTACCAAAGGCGCAACCTTGTAAGCCATCCTGCAAGAGGTGCTGACATAGCCAGAGAAACAACAAGAGGCGGGCTGAAGTGACTAGTTTACCCGATCCAAGGCACGACTTCGTAAGCCATACTGCAACAGAAGCTTAGACAGGCATAGAAGCAACAAGACGGGGGTCTGAAATCGCTGGCTTATGCCAACGAAGGCGCACCTCACCGACCGCCAGCCCCCCGGCCCCCCAAGGAGCCTCCCGCCGCGGTCCAGCCGCACGACAGACTTTCGCCTCCGCATTTCTCATGCGCCCACCTTTGACCCGCCCAAGGCTCGCTTCTCCCTGCCGCTCCCTAGGGCAGTGGCAAGAAGAGCGCATCTGTCACTAATTAAGTCGCCCTTTCTGCGAAATCGTTTCGTGCCAAAGTTGATAATTCTCAAACTATTCTGTTTTTTTCGGTTGTTCGGGATGGGAAAGCCCTTCATCGCCCACACTGTTCGCTCGGAAACATGTGCGTTTGGGCGACATGTTCGTTGAAAACTGGCTCCACAGGTGCTTAGCGGAACATCACATCCAAACTTGCGAACCAAGCCTCTGCTTCTTCTCACACAAACCACTGCCTCGTGCGCACCGCTAGCCATGCCCTGCCTTTACTACACTGCACCCTTCTTCAAGACTTGACAGGCTCATACAAACATCCTACAAGGTCTGCATGTCTTTGAAGGTTTTACACACATCCGACTGGCATCTCGGAAAGACATTCAGGGAAACAAACTTCGATTTGCTCGACATCCAGAGGCGAATACTTGAAGACATCCGCGCAATCGTCAGGCGGGAAGCCCCTCAAATCGTGCTGGTCGCTGGCGATGTTTTCGACAGTTACAATCCGCCTTTTGAAGCGGAAAAACTCTTCTACGAAACAATAACCTCGATAGCCGAGAATGGGCGAGTGGTTGTCGTGGTTGCGGGAAACCACGATTCGCCCGAGAAACTTGAGACAGCGCTCCCGCTAATCGCAGGAAAGCATTCGATTGCGATATTCAGCACTTTCGATTCCAGCATCGCCTTTTCTTACGAAAACGCAACAGCACGGGTCACCACAGAAGACCATTTTCTGAAGGTGCATCTAAAAGATTTGCGTCAAACCATTGCAATCCATGCTTTGCCTTATCCTTCAGAGGTCAGAATGGGGCTAAGCGGCGAAGACTTTTTGAACGAACTGAAGCGGCTTGCATCCCATGAACCCAAGTTTACCTGCGACCGTTTTCTTTTCCTATCCCACCTTTTTGTTCAGGGTGGAAAAAAGTCTGGGTCCGAGCGCGTGCTTTTGCTTGGCGGAATCGAAAGTGTCCAGTCCGAGCTCTTGCCCCAAAAGGCTGATTATGTCGCCTTGGGACATCTTCACAGGTATCAAGCGGTTGGACACTGCACCTATTCAGGGTCTATCTATCCATTTGACATCATGGAAATCGAAGACAAGAAGGGGGTCTGTCTTTGGCACGATGGCATCACGGATTTCATCGAGTTCTCTAACATCCCCAAAATAAGGAAACTTATTTTTGAAACAATGGACGATGCAATCGCCAATGTCCCTCAGGACGAAGATTATTGTTATGTCGTAATCAACACACCCGCTCAAGGCACGATAGACTCGCTCAATAAGGTTTACAAGGGTAAACTTGTGGGAATCAGGTTTGGAGCGATGGCGGGCGAACCACAAGACGAGGTTAGTGTGGATGTTTCAAGCCTTAGCGATGCAGACCTTTTCAGGGAGTATTGCAAGTCCAGACATGGCAAAGAACCCGACACGGAGCTTGTAGCGCTCTTTTTGAGGTGTCTTGAGGAGGCTAGAAGTGCTTCCCATTAATCTATCATTAGAGGGACTGAACAGTTACGCCGAAAGGGTCGAGATAGATTTTCGACGCTTTCATAAGAACAAACTTTTCGGCATCTTTGGGGACACAGGTGCTGGCAAGTCAACGATACTGGATGCCATCATCCTTGCGATTTATGGGGAAATCCCAAGACTTGGAAGCAAACACAGGCAAGAAGCGATAAATCCACTAAAGCAGACAGCCAGATTGACATTTTCCTTCAGTGTTCGAGACGGCAGTCGCGAGAAGGAGTATCTGATAGAGAGGACAATCGGCAAGCACTCGACCTGCAGGCTCTATGAGTTGGAGGACGGCGTCAAAAAGCCTAAGGCTGAGAAAGAGGTAGAGTTCCAAAAGGCGATAAAACATATCATCGGGCTTAGTTCGCACGAGTTTTGCAAGGTCGTGGTCTTGCCACAGAACCAGTTTGCCAAGATGTTAGAACTTTCGCCTGCGGAAAGGGCGGACATCCTTGGAAACCTGTTCGGCGTGAATGTGTATGGCGAACCTCTTTGGGAAGTGGTTACAGACATTGCAAACAAGACCCAGCAGGATAGATCGCGGATAGAGGGGCGCCTGGAAGAACTCAAGAACATATCGGAAGAAGCGGTGCTCAAGAAAGAACAAGAGATGCGAGAGGCTGAGGAAACGCTAAAAGCCAAGGTTGCTCAGAAGAAAAGACTGGAAGAAGAACTCCAGCGGATTGTGAGATTTGTTCAGCTCCAGAAAGATAGAGAAAACATAGAACGAACGCTATCCAGGCTTGAGCAGATGGCGCCACAGATAGAGGAAATGAAGCAAAAGGTAAGGGCGGACGAGGAGTTGAGCGAATGCAAAAGTCTCTATTACGAAAGGAAAACCCTTCAGGCAAGCATCGCTAAGCACTTGAAGGAACTTGAGGATGCCCAATCCGCTTATAAGACGGTCGAACAGGAGCTTCAAGAAGTTTTAGCGCGAAAGGAAGACTTTCAATCCTCTTATCTGGCAAAACAAGAGGAACTGATAAGAAAAGAGACCGAGGCTAGACATGCGATGGAGCTCAAAAACAGCCTTGCGAAAATCGAACATGAAAGCAAAGAAATCCATGACGAAATTTCGCTAAATGAAGAGCAACTAAAGCAAACCGAGAAGGAAATCCAAGGTTTTGTCAAAGAAATCGCCGACCTCAACGACAGAAAAGCAAATATCGAAAAGAAACTTGCAGAGGTAAGACTGACCGAAGAAGAGAGGGGGAAACATGACCTCTTATTGAAAAACCAGCCAAAGCTCAACGAGATCAAGACTTTGGAGGCAGAGGTTCAGAGGCTGGTGCGCAAACAAGATGAAGAAAAGAAAGACAGAGACCTGCTGTGTAGGAAGATTGCCGATTTTGTTTTCACGAATCTCGGGCTAAAGGTGGAAAGCCCTTCAGAAACAGGCAAGGTTTTGGATGCGAAGAAAAGGGAACTGGAAGAGGAGGTTGCAAGGAGAAGGCAAGAACAGAAGGAAATCGAGTTCAAAGACCTCGCAGTCACGCTGAGTAGCCGCCTTTTGCCTGGTCAGCCGTGCCCTGTGTGTGGGAGCACGGAACATCCAAAGCCTGCCTCTGGAGAGGTAGGGGAAGTTCTGGAAAAAACCAAGCAAGAAATCGAAGAACTTGGACAAAGATTGTCAGCTCTAGAGGATTCGAGAAACCTTTTGAATCCGTTACTCAAGCGTCTTATTGAAGTGGAGGCTCGACTACAAAGGGCTGAAGAGGACATAAAAGAGAAAACAAATCTGTTGATGACGCTGAAAGAGGAGATGTCAAGGGTTTTCTCAGATGAAGTCATTCTGCACGCTGAAAGAATCCTTAGTGCTTTGGACCAAAGACGAAAACAGGCAGAAAACTTGATGTCAGAACTGAATGAACGAAACAATGAACTCGAGCAAAAGCGGGACTTGCTAAACAAACAAGAACAAAAGAGGGCTGAAATAGTTGCGACATTGCAACATTTGAAGGCGCAATACGAAAAGATTAGAAACGACATTTCAACGATTCGTGACGAGATAAACCTGAAAACTAAAGGACAAGACCCAGAGGATTTGATAAAGGTTGTGGCAACTGAACGCAAAAGGCTTGAAAAAACGAGAGAGGCGCTGGAAAAGGCGGTCAAAGACAAAGAGAACGAGACCAAAGCAAAGGCGCAGGAACTTGAGAGGATGAGAACCGTTTTGGGGGAGATGCAAAAGAGATGCGGGCAACTAGAGGATACCCTCAGGCGAAAGGCAAAAGAAAAAGATGTATCAATCGAGGAAATGGAAAGGTTTTTCCTGGACGATGCGGTAAAACAGCAGATGAAAATGGAAATTGAGAACTTTCAAGTGGAATGGAATAAAAATCTGGGAGCGCTGAGCCAGGTGAAAAAGCGCATCGAGGAACTTGGGGTAGAAGAAATCTCGCCAGATGAGCCTTCAAGGACAGAGGAACAACTAAAAATCGTGGAAAATCAGGTCAGGGAGCTCCAAAGGGCGATCGGTCGTCTGGAGGATAGCCTCCGAAGAGACAGGGAGTCTTTGGAACAGAAGTCAGCGATACTCGAAGAATATAAGCGCCTCGAAAAAGCCCTGGGAAACATTACAACCTTGCTTGGGCTTATTAGGGGCAAGGACATGGTCGAGTTCGTTTCTGCCTACTACATGAGGAACATAGTTCACGATGCAAACGAGATCATCGAGGCGGTAGCAGATAGAAGACTCCGTCTGAACTACTCGAAAGATGGCGATTTGAGCGTAAAGGACTTGTTTTACAACACCGAGCGACCGGTAGCCACGCTTTCAGGCGGGGAGACTTTTTTGGTGTCTTTTGCGCTCGCCCTTGCGCTTTCCAACTATATACAACATAGCAAAGGAAAGGCAATCCACTTCTTTTTTGTGGATGAAGGTTTTAGTTCACTGGACCAGGACCTTTTAGACTCACTATCCACCGTCATAGACAAACTAAGGTCCCAGGACAAGTTAGTGGGACTTATATCACACCTCCAGGAGATGAAACAGATGATCCCAGAACATATATTTGTTTATAGGGACGCTACTGGCACAAGCAAAATACGATACGGGACATCTGAGCGTTTTTGATTGGAGAGGTTTTTTGACTTTGCAAGAACACAATACGGCGCGAGCACTCTTTACCATGCTCAACACAATGACAAACACTAGCCTTTCGGTAAACGAAGCACTAGTCATTGATGTCAAGAGTGCATTTTTTGATCCAATAAAAAGCAATCACACAGCAAAAGTTTGTCCCTATGGTGTCTTCGCCTTCTCAACTCCCTTTACATTCATCTCGATTTTGCCAGCCCCACAAGTAAGCACAAGCGATTGCACTTTCTTAGGCCACCCTGCACTGGCTCGGCAGTATAACTCTTCTTTCACAGCCTTTTCCGTGTCATGACATGCTGAACTCCCGTTGTCCTGATAATCACCAACCATCTCATCCAGGACCTCGGACAAAATTTTCTCGGAATTTTTCGCCTTTTCTGTGCAAGCTTTCGCCTTCCCCACGCTAAATACTTCCAGAACAATCGAATTGCCGAACCTCGACGACAAAGAAACCGTCTTGTTCCATCTTGGCTTATCGCCCTTTACAAAAGGGGTCTTCCAGATGACTTTGGAACCAAGTTTTATGACAACAGCAAACAGGCGATCTTTTGCATCTTTGTCAGACGAAAAATCGGCACCCACTATCTCGACCCTTGCCCTCCCCTCCTGAGCCAACCCTGTCCGTTCGATTGTTAGCACTAAAAGCATCACGATGATAAAAATCTTGCGTGTGTGCATTCTTCTTGCGCCCTAGAACAAAGTCAGTTGTCTGGGCTTTTTCCTCCACGAAACCCGCTCAACCCGTTCCTTGTCGAGGAAAGCACAAGCGCCATATTCAGCCGAACAGGTCAAAAACAAGGCATCCCTTGACCTTGTCATCGCCACATAAAGAAGCCTCTTTTCTTCGTCTATTTTCAAGTCGTCCAGTGGCATTGAACCGTCGTCAAGTCCAACCACAAAAACGCAATCCGCCTCAAGCCCTTTTGCAGCGTGCATGGTAAGGCACAACACCTTTTCTGGAACAAACCCCAGGCTGTCCGTATCCTTTGAAATCAAAAGACTTTCGAGCGCCTCCTTTGCTGTCTTGCCTTTACAAAACCCAGTCAAGACGCGCCTTACGGTTTCTTCCCCAGAACCAGCCACGATGTCCTTCACGCATTCAAGCGCATCTGCATCTGGCGGTGCAATCTGAAGGGCGCTCAACGCATCCTGCACCAAAGGCACTTCCCACATAGGTCTATCCAAGATCGTATAGCAAGGGATGCCAGACGCCTCAATGGCTCTAACAAATGGAGCAAGGGTCTCGTGAGTCCTTGCAAGCACAGCAATCTGCCCAGGCGCAAGTCTATCCGCACCGCTTCTTTCCTCGTGCATCAAGAGCCCTCCCACCAGCTCATAAACCTTCCCCGCAACAAAACTTGCTTCTTCACGCCTGTTCTTTGCCACGAAAAGTTGCGGCACTTTGCCCCCTCTCTTTACAGCACGAACACCCTCAGCAGAACCAAGCGATGCGCCACTGAGGACATGTTTCGCCAGGTCGAGCACCTTTTCTGGCACACGAAAACTTGTAAAAAGTTTGAAAACCTTCACACCAGGTATCACTTCTCTCGTCTTCTCGAAGACCTTCGGAAAAGTTCCCCTGAACGCATAGATGTTCTGGTCTGGGTCTCCAACTGCGAAAAGCCTGCTTCCCCGCTTTATGAGCTCAAGCAAAAGAAAGAACTGGTCCGCAGACACATCTTGAAACTCGTCCACAAGAACGAATGGATAACTTTTACTTATTGCTCTGGCAATGCCATCATCGCTTCTGAGCTTGTGCAACAACATGGGCACAAGGAAAGGCAAACTCGACCCTCCAAAAGCAAACAAGGCATCAAGAACTTCTGGAGATTCAAGCCTCCCTTCCCAGTCAGCTATCTGGGCATCGGACTGGCTCAAAAGCGTTTGTTCAGGCATCACACCCCGAAGTTTTTCAATCATCTCGGTATGGCGCAGGACCCTGAAATCGCCTTTCATCCTCGCAAGTTCCCTAAGGGCAAAAGCATGGAATGTGCCGACAAATACCTTGGAGCCCACGCCATCACCAAGCCTTGCTCTTATCTCCTGAGCAGCCTTGTTTGTAAATGTCAGGATAAGCAGACGACCCTGTGGAAAAGTCTTCAAAGTTCTTTGTGCCCTTGCCACGATCGCCCTTGTCTTTCCTGTGCCTGGACCTGCTACCACAAGGCAATGCGCCTCGAGGTCGGAAACTGCCTCCTCCTGTTCTTTTGAAAGTGGCTCTTCCCCACGCTCTTTGAACCCCAAAATGTCTCGTTTGCTTTCAATTCCCCTTGCAGGCGCAACAAACAAGGACTTCCTTGCGACCACTGAGCCAACATCGAAAAGAAATCCCTGTCCTTTCAATGCCTTTAGTTCATCGGGGTCGAACACCCTTATCTCCCCATATTCCCCGTCATAGCCTGCACTTACCCTCACCCTCCCCTCCCGCATCCTCCTGATCGCCTCTTTCAAAAGCCCAAAACCATCGAATGCCGACAAATCACAAAAGGCTAAGCAATCAATCTCTGAGCCTATTTCACTCGTTAGTGCCTCGTAGGTGCTTTGCACTGCCTTAGACGAACACCCTTGCTCATATATCTCCGAAAGGATTTCCTCGAGCGGGATCAGACAGGTTTGGGGCGGAAAATGCGCTGGGACTTCCTCTGCCCGCCTGTCAGCAAGTGCCTCGACCCTCCCCAAAACCCCCCTCGTCACAGGCTGACCGCACACAGGACACCTTCCCCCAAACCTTCTTGTCTCTTCAGGTGTCATCCTTGCATTGCATTTTCTGTGCCCGTCTAGATGATATTTTCCTTCTTCAGGAAAGAACTCGATAGTCCCTAAAAGCCCCCCTTCACCTCGAAGCGCCTTCAAAACCCCATCGTACGAAAGTTCGCAACCAAATATCGTTGCCTCACGCCCTAGTTTGGATGGGGAATGGGCGTCCGATGATGAAACAAGTGCAAACCTGTCGAGCGCCGACCATCTTCTGTTCATAACCATGTCAGAAGAAAGTCCTGTTTCCAGTGCAAATATCTGACCCGTGGCTTCCCCAAAGCACTCCTCGATGCTGTCGAAGCCCGATTCAGACCCAAAAAGAGAGAAATGAGGTGTCCAGATGTGTGCTGGAACCAGAAAAGCCCTGTCGTCAGCATTCTTTGCAATCTCAAGTATCTTTTGGGGGTCTAACCCCACTATTGGTCTTCCATCCGAGGCAATGTTGCCAAGCCTCCATAAAGATTGGGCAAATCTTCTAGCGCTTTCAAAAGATGGCATATAAACGAGGGTGTGAACCTTTCTGACTTTGCCATAAGCCTTGTAGATAGAGGAAATCTCGACCTCCAGAATGAACTTTACATCACGCAGGAGTTTTGCTGGCAGCCCCTCAGACGCAGACACAAGAACCTCTTTTTTTGGTCTAAGAAGCCCGCTTCCGTCTTCTTCGAGTTGCTCGGTGAGCTCCTGAAACCATGCAGGATGCGTAAAGTCACCAGTTGCGACGAGTGACAAACCTTTTCTAAGCGCAGACCTCAGGATATTCTTCACATCAAGGTCTCTACTGGTTGCCCTCGAGAACCTCGAATGTATGTGGAGGTCAGCGACGAAGCGCATCACAGGCGACACCTTCTTCCAAACATCGTAAGCGATCCAGCGCGATTCAAAAGCAATGAAAGCCACACTATCCTATACGGGAAATATTTCCTTTTCCGCTCGCCTGCGTATAACCTAAAGAAGCACATGGCTAAAAAAAGTACAACTTTCTTGCCCATACAAGCGTCCATCGTAGAAGTTTACCCAGATATAAGGACGCACTCTCTGGGCATCAAGGTCAAACGGATACAAGTATCCGCAAGGGCAAGAAGATAGTCAAGTAAGTTCCAAAGTCAGCAATAGAAATGTCTGTTTCTGGCGTGCCAGCGGGATGAAAAACATGCGGTGAAAGTATGCCAAGCGCATTCAACAAAAAACTCACGCACAACCAAAAACCACTGCATATCATTGAGATTTCGCACAAAAACAGGAACTCATCTCGACTTCCAAAGTTTGCACATGTATGATACTTTCCGTTGGCATTAGCCATTAGGCTTTGAACACTAATGGAGGTGAAAGATGTCGAAACGAGTAATCAACTTTTATGCTGGTCCTGCTGCACTTCCATTACCTGCGCTGGAGCAGGCAAGGGATGAGTTGCTCGATTTCCGTGGCACAGGGATGTCGGTGATGGAGATCTCGCACAGGGCGAAGGAGTATGATGATGTCCATAACGAGGCAATCACACTTGTAAAAGAACTTCTGGCGCTTCCTGACAACTACAAGGTCTTGCTGCTGCAGGGAGGGGGGAACCTGCACTTCGCGATGTTGCCGATGAACCTTCTGTGGGGTGGGCGCAAGGCTGATTATATAATCACGGGAACATGGGCAAAGAGGGCTTACAAGGAGGCGGCTGCCTGGGCTAACGATTGTGCAAGGGTTGTGGCGACGACAGAATCTGAGAAGTTCACAAGGCTTCCCTATCAACATGAGATCAAGGTCAACAGTGATGCCATCTATGTGCACTTCACAAGCAACAACACCGTTGAGGGCACGCAGTGGCACACATTCCCCGACACTGGGGACATTCCGCTCGCATGCGATATGTCTTCCGACTTGATGTGGCGCAAGTTTGATGTATCACGGTTTGCCTTCATATACGCGGGCGCCCAAAAGAACATGGGCCCAGCAGGTCTGGTTGTAGTGATCATCAGAGACGACTTTCTGGAAAAGTGCTCCACATCCTTGCCCGCAATCCTTCAATACAAGGTTCACGCAGAAAAGAACAGCCTTTATAACACGCCTCCCTGTTTTTCAGTCTATATGCTTCGGAATGTCTTGTCCTACTACAAATCGCTTGGAGGCTTAGACACGATAGAAGCACAAAACAGAAAGAAAGGCGAAATCTTGTACAACTGTATTGACAAGTACAGCGACTTTTACATACCTTTCGTTACCGACAAGGCTCACAGATCGCTGATGAATGTGACCTTCAGGTTGCCTAGCGAAGAACTCGATGCAAAGTTCGTGGCGGAGGCAAAGAAAAACGGGATGATCGGTCTGAAGGGTTATAGAACCATGGGAGGTATTAGGGTTTCGATGTACAACGCAGTAACGGTGGAGCAGGTGCAAACCCTTGTGCAGTTCATGGAGGAGTTCGTTCGGACAAATGGGTAGTTTTCTTAGACCTCTCGAATAGCGTCGGCTTCTCCCTGATAGTTCGTCAAAGCCATGTCCTGCAAAGCATTGACTAAGATGCAAAAAGACGATATACATTGCCCGTGTCTTTGCCCATAACAAGATTTTTTCAAATTGAAAAAGACAGGGCGCTCTTGGTAATTCGACTCGCCCTCCCTGTTATGGGCTCGATGCTTGTCCAGACATTCTTGAACCTTTTCGACACTGCTATCATTGGGCTACTACCCGAAGAATATTCGATTTCAGGGCAGGCAGCACTTGGCTATTCGGTGATACTTCACTGGCTGATTGGCGGGTTCGCCTCGTGCATCTCGGTCGGCACGCAGGCAATGACTGCAAGGCGCTTCGGCGAAGGCGACAAAGAGGCAGCAGGAAAGGTTTTGTTCAATGCGTTGTTCCTTGCACTGGTCATAGGGACTTCCTTTTCGCTAATCGGAATCCTTTCAGCAAAGCGCCTTTTCAGGCTCGTTTCCTCCAACGAGCATGTATTGGAGCAAGGAGTCCCTTATGTGACCGCGAGGCTTGCGGGCATCCTCGCTATGGTTGGCACCCTTGTAACAAAAGCATTTTTCGACGGGCTTGGTAAGACCCACTATCATCTTTTAGTCGCAATCATAATGAATGTGTTCAACGCCGTTCTCGGTCTATTGCTTGTCTTTGGTTTCCTTGGTTTTCCAAGGATGTATGTGTTTGGAGCAGGCATTGCAGCACTCGTGGCGAGCTACTTAGGACTTTTCCTGATCCTTGCAATCACACTCTTTCCTCGCTATCGCAATGATTTCAAGGTCTTCCGCCTGAAAAACTTCGACATGGGCGTGCAAGCCTCGATCCTTCGCCTATCGCTCCCTTCTGGGGTGGCAACGGTCGTTGTTATGACAGGCTTTTTGTTGTTCTTCAAATGGGTTGGCATGATTGACCAAAAAGTTACTGGGGAGGCCTTGTCATCGTTTGTTCCCTACATGCACGGTCTGTTACCTTTTGCGGTTTCGCAAGAGACATTTTATAACTTCCTTGCAACAAGACCGCCTGTCTTCGAGGCAGCAGCCAAAGTTATTATTGACCTGCTCTCGATCTCTTTCATGCCTTGTCTTGGGCTTGGTGTAGCCACTGCCACATTGGTAAGCCAATCGCTTGGTGCGAAAAAACCAAAAGAAGCGGAAAAGTTCGGATGGACTGCGGTAAAGCTCGCCGTGATGTTTACCGGGGTATTGGGGGTGTTCAAACTTCTGCTTCCCGATTTAGCGATGCGAGTATTCACACACGACGCAGAGGTGATTGAATGCGGGCGCACTCCCCTGAGGCTCATGGCATCAGGAGAGTGGCTTATGGCTTTTGCGCTAGTTTTCGCACAAGCGTTGTTCGGGGCTGGCGCTACTCGCTATGTGATGAAGGTCGAGCTAGTCATGCACACCTTTTGCCTGGTCCCACTGTCTTATGTGCTCGGTATCGCCCTTGATTTGAAGCTTTTGGGCATCTGGGCTTCCGCCCTCTTCTATTTGCTTGGTCTTGCCGTTGCAATGACAGGGAAGTTTGCAAGGGGTCAGTGGAAAAAGATAGTTATCTAAAAGCTTTGGAGACCCAGTCTCACGAGATTTGAAACTCAATGTCACGAGATTATAGGATTATAAGCCCGGTTTTTGCACAAAAGTCTCAACAAGACGCTCAGTAAAGAACCCCCTATTATACTCCCTACCACTGATAGCCGAACGCGAGCCAAGGATAGCCTAATGGCAGATATTTCATAGCGCCTTCGACACTATATGCATGAGTGCCAACAAAACTGACAAAAGGACGGATAAAACCAATGTCTGCAGCAAACTCACTCCCATGCACGCGCAGGCCATAGTTGAAAAAAACAACCGAAGCCAACTCTGATTCGGTAAATTTAGCCATGGCGGCCTTGAGCTCCAGTAGCAGTTTGAGCTTCTTCACCACCGAGAACACAGCCCCAACCCCGGGCAAAAAACCAATCGCTTTCCAAGTGCCTTTGTCCTCGTGCCAAGCCAAAACTCCCACCCCCCCAAATACAAGGCGGCTAAACGAGACAAAAGAACTGCACCCCTTCGATATGCATAGGTCCACTGCGGGCCCAAGCGCGCCCCCTGTCAGCAGTATGTTGAGGCCAGCGTAAAACCATTCAGCCCCGAATCCTCCAAAAATGGCAAGGCGAGCATTCTCTTTTTGATAGAACCGCCATTTCGCACCCAGAAAGCCTCCAACCTGAAAGATTGGCAAGGTTAGTGCACCACTGAGCTCTACAACATCACTGACACCGTAGCTCAGCGTCAGGATGCCAAGTTGATAATCGGTAAAGAATAACTTGCCGCGACCAACAGTGCCAGCCGATGGCATTGTCAGTATCTTGTTGTCCCCAACTTCGAGTTTATCCGTTGGCGCAGCGGCTTCTAAGCCTGGCTTCGCAAAAGCAAGCATCGCTTTGAAGCAAATAATGCCAAAGGCTATGACAGTTCTTCGCATTGTATGACGCTCCTAGTGGAGCACACCCTAAAAAGACTAAATCTCAAGCACTGGGCGGCGTTTCGCGGTTGAGCCGAAATCACCGCTCGGAAATCATTGGCCAACCAATATCCCTGTTGTGGGGTGACCATGTGTCGAAGAAAAAGTGCCGCCATCTAAAACTCACTCTATCGGGACTACTAGTTTTAGCAAGCATTCCTCGGGTCCTTTCTTTTTTGCCCAGTCTTCGTCTTCAACCCTGGCCCAGATAGTGTCCGATACCTTTGCCCCTGTTTTCTTGGCTCGCTCTATCGTAGCCTTTATCCACTCAATCGCATTCTTTTTATCTTTCGCCAATGTCGCTTCACTGACGAATGCTCTCCCGATGCTGGCGTGACGCAAGACCAGAGGAGGCTTAGGCTCAAAAGTCTTTATCACTGGGATGCCCACCTCAACCTTCAACTCTTCCGGGTTCCTAGGCACAGCACCCCGCAATATAAAGTAAGGCTGTGCACGAACTATAAACTTCTGCTTTTGTGCCTCATTCGCAAGCATCCTAAGCTCCTCAATAGGATTTTCTTTTATGGAGGGTTTCTCCTCAAAGGTTAGATAATCAAAATCTTCTATTGCAACAGGCGGTTCTCCCTCGGGGATCATTCCAAGTTTTTTCGATTTAGCCACCAGTTTTGCGAACTCCCCAGGGCTCAGTCCAAGAGAAGATGGCCCAATATGTCCTGTCTCAGGCACAACCTCCTTTTTCGTAAAATAGATTGACTTGGATTCAGGGGTTATTTCAGGAGCCCTGACCTCCTCCGCTGGCGGTGGCTCAGATGCGAGCTCCACCTCACCATTCCTTTCCCAAAGCAGATAACCCAGCACACCTCCAAAAACGGCTAGAACCGCTATTGCCACAATCAAGATGGCCTTCTTCATATTCAACAGCCTCCTGACAGAGGACACGCCGGATCATTATTATAGTGAACTTTTCCTTTTATGCATGGCACGATTCGTCGAAAGCGCACACAAAAAAGCGGTTGAGGTTTGGGGTAGTTCAAAAAAGCGCACCACACTTCGATGCAGTTGGCTAGGAGGCGGGTCCACTGAAATAGAAAGGCTTCTCTGTGTTCTTTTTCGTTACGGGCAATTGACATCGCGCTGTCTCTTCTTGATACTAAGTTTGCGTTTTTACATGCGTTTTGCGCATTCTGAGGTCTTAGCGAGGTAAAGACCATGCGTTATGCCCGATTGTTACCTAGTTTTGCTAGCGTCGCGTTTGTTGCCGTTTTTTTGCGTGCGGAGGTGGCGGTGGCAACCCCCATGTGAGCGATGTGCAAGAGGCGACAGACGAAGGCTTACGCCCCCTAGAAGATGGCGCAAGCGAAGCCAGCGACAGTGGCAAGGTTCAGCCAGACACGCTAAACATCGAAGCCGCATCGCTCGGGTTCAAACTGTTCTACAAAGAGCGGGTCGAGCGTGCAGTCATAGCGTCTCAGCGCTTCACGCTGTTTGGAGGACCACTATTTGCCAGCAACATGGGCAAAGTAGGGATTACAAGGAACGGCTCGGACTTCGAGGTCGTGCCTGGTCCTACGGACAACAACCAGATAGGTATAACTGTTTGGACCACATACAATGCATGGCGCATTTTCAGGACCAAGACTCTCGAACTTGCGCTTCTTAGGCTTCTGAATGGCTTGATATTTTTCGAGCAGATAACGGGGCATCCAGGGGTTACATCACGGATGGTCTATCCAGGCTGGACGATGACCATTGACGGAGTTTCAAATAGTGTCTCATACCTGCGTCATTTTAGTCCACTAACCCCCCCTGCTTTCGTGGATCCAGCCCTCGAAAACGAGGTCATTAGGACCTTATTTCGCGATGTCCGCATCACCTATCGCCTGGAGCCTGATGACTTCTTGTTCAACTACATGCCTGCGGTCGAACCAGGTCCTTATGCGGTTACTTATAGTTTTTCGGCGCTTCCCGTGTTCTTGCGCTCGAGCGACTGCTGTTGTTCCCTTATGCGCACCCCCGAACCTTATCTTTGGGCAGGCGCATTTTGGGGAAATCACAACTCGCGTGACAACTTCCCCGACCTCGCTTTCGGCTTTATCACAGCGATGAGGATCGTTGAAGAAGGGCTTGCCCCGTCCGAAGTTATGGATGCAGCAATAAAGGCGGTCGAAGCTTCGAAAAAGATTGCTGTTCCCTGCAATGCTAGCAACTATAACTGCGGGCAGGCTGATCTTGACAGAAATGGGTGGGTTGACGACATGGATGAGGCATTTCTAAATGCTAGCAAGGGGTGTTATTACGAGAGCCATTGAAGCAAGTCTTTCGAGGGGACAGCATAGGCGAGTTTGATGTTTACGGAATTTTTTCATATTCTTTTTTGGCTTCCGCGAGGGATAAACATGGGCAAAAGGAATGTCCTGTTAGTAACACATGCGTGGATTTTTGCAGGCCTTATCATGGTTTATGTGTCTTGCGGCGGAGGTGGAACATCAGGGAACGAGGCTTCATTCACAGTAAAGACAAGTATTTCAAAAAGCGAAGTAAAGGCGGGCGACGAGGTGACGGTCGAGTGCGTGGTGCTCGACGAGTCGGGCACTGCGCTCGGGGACACCCAGACAAGCGTCTTGGTTACTCCAGCAGAAGGCATCGCAGTGGAAGACCATGTGCTCAAGACAAGTATTGCGAACACATATAAGGTTCAATGCGAGGCGCCATCGCTCAAAATTACAGACGAAGAAGGCGCAACCCTTGTCGTCTTGCCCTCTGACCCTGTAGAGACTAGTGCAAAACTAGACCCAGACCAGGTCGAGGCAGGTGAAAGGGCGCAGGTTCTTTGCAGCGCCAAGGACGAGTTTGGAAACGAGATTAGCGATTTGACCTTCATAGTCGAAGCCAGCGAAGGAGTGGTGGTGGAAGGAGACAAGGTTTGGGCAGGAAAGGTGGGGCAATATCAGGTGAGGTGCGGGCTAGATGGGGTTCAGGCAAACGAAGTTCCAGCAACGCTTACGGTTGTGCCTTCAAAACCTGCAAGGGTCGAACTGGTTGTGAAGCCAAATTACAAGGCTTATTCGATTGGAGACGAGGTTACACTGGACTATAAGGTGTTTGATAGGTTCGACAACGAAGTTCAAGGGGTCGGGGCTTCATTCGATGTTCCCAAGGTCGGTGCAGGGGTAACAATGACAGGTCAGAACAAGTTCAGGTTCGATGCAGAGGGCATTTATCTTTTCAGGGTTGTGCTTAGTGCCCCCTATCAAGACATATCCGATGAAAAGAACCTGTTGTGTGACCAATCCCCACCAACGATTACGATCCTTTTCCCTGATAGGGGACAAATGTTCGTCGAGGATGCATCAGTTACTGTGAAAGGGACGGTAAGCGATATTGGGGGTATAAAGGAGGTGCTTGTAAACAACAACCCAGTCGAACTGGATGAAAAAGGCTATTTTGAATACAGGATCATGAGCAAGCACGGGCTAAATCCGATTGTTGTCACAGCAAGCGACCTTTATGGGCATTCTAGCCTTGTGACAAGAGGGTATTATTATTCGACGAAGTTCTTGACTGTCACAGAGAAGACAAAGGTCGAGGATATGGTGCTTCCAGAAGGTGCAATGGTCTATGCGGGACAAAAGGTGCTGGATGACGGCGACCACGACCCGTCACATCCCAACGACCTTGCCACGATAGTCGAGATCCTGGTCTCCAGCCTCGACTTGCAATCCATGCTTGGGGCGCTAGGTCCGTTTTCCTTCACGATTCCCAATGTCGTGAAGGCGACATTGCCCATTCCTGGAGTTGACCCTGGGCTTTATGGTGACCTCGAGATTCAGGCAAGGGTAATAGGGTTCAGGGTTGGGTCGCCAAGGGTTGGACTTAGGTGTCGAGACGGAGGACTTGACACAAACATCGCCTTTTCGCCTGTCCATTTCAACCTGGAGCTCACCTTCATACTGCACGCCTATTTGAAGGCACACAACCCACTCGATGGCAAGGACTACATCTATCCACTTCTCGACCCATCTACAAAGACCACGACTGGACTTACCATAGGGACACTTGCAATATCCTTGTCGCTGGACATTCATAAGCTTCCAGACCAGGAACTTTATGTGAAAGGAAAAGACTTTCAGGCTGAAGTGAAGGACATAAGCATTGACCCGATTGGTTCTTTGGTGGTCGATCTGGGCAGTGTGGACATCTTCGGGCAACACATAAACCTTGGACAATATGACCTCTCGAGTCTAGTCGGAAATGTGGATGACCTGATTGCCCAGTATGTGCTAAATCCCCTTGCCAACTTCTTGACCCAGCCTCTTATCAACCTTTTGGAGCCTGTTGTCACGATGCTTGTTGGCGATGCGATAAAGCAAGTGATGGGGATGCTCATGATAAATCAAAGTGTGGAGTTGCCACCTATTCTGGGGGCTCAGGGCACAACTATGGATGTAAACTCTTCTGTTTCATCCTTGCTTTTCACTGCGGACGGCGCAAGGGTTGGGCTAAATGCAGGAGCTGCCACTAAAAAGGGGATAGATAAAAATCCATTAGGTTCAATATTGCGCGACGGCTGTATAAGGCTAGACCCTGAAAGCCTCATGTATGCGTTTGACCACGAGCCTCCGTTGCAAATCGGCGCAAAATATGACCTCCTGAACGAACTTTTGTTCATGATATGGTGGTCAGGTATGTTGCATCAGGAGTTTGATTTGAGCTCCATGGTGGAGGGTCAGGGGCTTCCTATAGAGAATCTGAGGGTAACGCCAGATTTGTATCTGCCACCTATCATTGACGACTGCAACGAGCAGTTCCAGCCAAGAATCCAGATCGGCGATGCATATCTTGACCTGAAGTTCAATCTTGGAAATGCTGAACAACATTTAGGAGTCTGGCTTCAACTGGAGGTCACTGGTGGGGTGAAGGCGTCAGGGACCAAAATAGGATTGAGGATTGACAAGATTTCGTTCTTCCAGATGGAGGCTTACGATATCGGGGGCAACATGGGGGACTTGATGAACATGGTTGTGGGCGCTTTACCTGCTCTTTTGAGAATGGCAGAGGGACAGGAGTTCATGTTCGATGTGCCCGAGATAGACTTAGGACAAGTTATTCAAGGGGTGCCTCAAGGCACAATTGTGCGCTTGACAAATTTGATGACCAAGAGCGAGCATGGGGTTTTTGTGTTGGGCGGCGACCTTCAATAGTGCTTCGAACGGAGTATTTCACGGCTAAAGCAACAAAAACAATGAAGACATTTCATAAGGTAATATTTGGCGATAGCGAAAACATGAGGGAAGTCGAGGATAGGAGTGTGCATCTTGTCGTTACAAGCCCTCCATATTTCAATGCCCCATTCGATTATCCCGACCTGTTCGAGAGTTACGAAGCATATCTCGAGAAGATGCGAAAGGTTGCAAGAGAGTTGAAGAGGGTTGTGGCTTTGGGCAGGGTTGTGTGCATCGTATGCGATGATACATTGATAGAAGGCAGGAAATATCCAGTTGTGGCAGACCTTACAAAGATCTACATGGATGAAGGCTTCATCTATCGTGACAAGATAATCTGGGTAAAGCCAGAAGGCTATATCCGCATAAGCAGAAGAAGCGGGGTCATCTTGCAACACCCATATCCCATGTATTTCTATCCCGACAACATTTCAAGAGACGATCTTGATCTTTCAAAATGAAAAGTTCGATTACAACTCCATTGATAAGGCTACAAGAGAGGGCTCAAGAATAGATGTCACTGAATATCAGCGCCAGAAGTGTTATCTTACGACATGGGCTATCACGAATGTCTTGCCATTTCAAAACAGGCTCGAGCGCGGAATCGCTGCATTCCCCGACGAAATAGCGTATCGTCTTATCAAACTGTTTTCCCATGTTGGCGAGACAGTGCTCGACCCTTTCATGGGTTCTGGCACCACGAACAAGGTCGCAAGATTGCTTCAAAGAAACAGCATTGGATACGAGATTGACCTGGAACTGATGGATGTGGTGAAGGAAAAGATTGCTTCAGCCGACTCTGGTCTGTTCGAAGACGAATGCGACCTTGAGATTTTCGTCCGTGATGAGGCAAAACACATGAGGACACAACTGCAACAAGCGATAAGTAACAGGAGGTCGGTGGCGAAAGCTGCAAAAAAGTGGAAATGGTCACATGAACCCCAGATTTTGCGGAAATGTTCTTGCAATCAGCACTCAGCCAGCGCCTTGTCCTGATTATTATCGGGCACATAGCGCGTCTTTGCACAGCGCTGCGCAAAGGCACAACCCACCACGCGCTAGCGTTCGTCACAAAGTAGCCCTGCGGTGGTGACTACCTCCTGTATTCAACAGAAAGCGTGAATGTGCTTTCGAGACTATCTTTGGGGTCCATCAGGGAAAAAGCGCCCACGATATCAAGGTGTTTTGCGATAGTGCCTCCGATGGCAAGCCCCACTGGAACCTTCAAATCAGCACCTCTCCTTGCCTGTGCGGGAAACCTCAAATCTATTCCATTGCCAGTCAAAAGTCGGTCTGCGCCTATATAAAGTTCCCCAAAAAGAAATGAAGTCATGTTCCATACAATGCCCGCATCCACGAGCAGTTCGCCGTCCTCTTGTCCTTCACGCCACAGGAAGACAACATCAGGTCTAAATAAGACTGCAAGCGTGTCCTCTATCACTGCAAACTTGAAGGGCAATCCAACCCTGAAGCCATTCCTGAAGTTGTTCTTATCGGTGCCTGCGGTCAAAAACGATGCCTCAACCCCAAGAAACGGCAAAAATCCAAAGGTTGTATAAATCTCAAAAGAACCAAACCCTGTCTGTCTCTTGCTCGAATATTGATAAGGCGCAACCGACAAGCCAACCTCCCACTGGTCTGTAATGCCAAGCCCAAGACTTAAGCCCGAGCGCCTGTGATGCACAAACCCGCTTCCCACATAAAACAAAGATGCGTCGTCATGTGACATCTGCGCGGCATAAGACAGGTCCAAAGCCGCATACTGTTCCCCTTGCTGAAGGGTCACAAACCTTTGCGCCCGCACAAGAGGTCTTGAAAAGCCACTGGAACTCACCAAAAGAAGCGTTGTCAGCAATAAAACTTGAAGATTTCGCAGCATAAGCAACTCCCGAAAAAAAGCAGACGCGATAATAGATCATCAGACCAAGCAAGTCAAATCGTGGCATTTTCAGCAGGATCCGGTCGCCAAACTGGCGAGCGCATGACAACCTGCGGAAATTGCAAGCCGAATCCGTCAGGCTATTGACTAAAGTCATATGGGGGATTGAATTTGAGTCTTCGTGCGCGTTCGCATCGAGCGAACGACAGGTTGAACTGGTGTGTTCTTTGCCAAGGAGGTTTGCCATGCAAAGATTCGTTCCTTTTGTTGGCAGGGTTTTGTTGAGCGCGATCTTTCTGTTGTCGGGTCTTGGAAAGATCGGGAACTTTGAAGGGACTCAGCAATACATGGCGGCTTTTGGTATGCCATTCACAGGGTTCTTTCTTGTGTGTGCGATTATCTTCGAAGTTTTTGGTGGCCTGTCTCTCCTTCTGGGGTTCAAGGCTCGGTGGGGTGCGTCGGCGCTCATCATATTCTTGATACCTGCTACCCTAGTTTTTCATACAAACTTTTCTGAGCAAATACAGATGATCATGTTCATGAAAAACCTCGCCATCATGGGCGGACTTTGCCTGGTCGTTGCTTATGGGTCGGGACCTTTCAGCCTGGACGAGCGCTTGCCCTCATTGAAGACGACACAATAGGTCTGCGTTCTAGTAAAATCGTTTCTGCAAGAGGCCGGCTCTTGTTTGCAAAGGCAAACTCCCGATAGCGCAAAGTCCGGTCATATGCGTGCCTTTGCGTGGCCTTTAGCACCCTTGAGGTTTTCCCCTTTTTGCGTACACTCGGAAAAACCCTTTGACGCGTTGCAATCTATGTGTAAGCATACTCGGCGAGAACTATCTGGCAACGTGGAAGTGAGCGGCTTGTTCGCGCCAGCACGATTTCCTCGACTCCATTTTACGCTTCGCTCACTTCCGACAGCAGTTGCGTGCGATCCCTTTTGTGTTTCTGAGCGGGACCTACACTGACAGGGGGGATGAGGACCTGGGGTATCAGGTTGGCGCAGTCCGCTATATAGTCAAACCTGTAGAGCCTGACGCTTTAGTTGCTACGATCGAAGAAATACTTGAAGCCCCAGAGATGGCACGGGCACAACAGGCGGTAACCCCGCCCTCTGAAGCGACATTCTACCGTCTTTACAACGAGGCTCTCATCCGAAAACTCGAGGAAAAGATGGAAGAACTGGCGGTGGCATACAAGACTTTGGCAGAAAGTGAGCGTCGCTTCAGGTTGCTTGCGGAAAATGCCCCTGACATCATTTATCGTTGCGAGCTCTATCCACAATGCAAGTTTACATATTTGAGCCCTGCAACGAAGCAGATTCTTGGGTTTGCTCCAGAAGAGTTTTACGCTGATCCAGACCTTATGACCCAGCAGGTGGTTTCAGAGGACCGTCCACTGCTCGAAAGTCTGCTCAGGTGCGAGGTCGAAGCAGGGAAACCCGTTGTCTTGCGCTTTAGAAGGAAGGATGGCACTTTGGTGTGGACAGAAACACTGTTTGTGCCGATATGCGATGATGAAGGAAGGCTAGTTGCCATCGAAGGGGTGACGAGGGACATCACTGCGCAGAAAGAGGCAGAGAAACTGCAAGAGGAGTTGAACTATGCCCAAAAGATGGAAACAATAGGGAGGATGGCTGGGGGGCTGGCGCATGACTACAACAATATGCTCAGTGTCATTCTGGGCTATGCAGAAAAGGCGCTCAAAGAAGTCCCCGCAGGCACGCCTGTGTACGAGTACCTAAAAGAGATACAGGAAGCAGGGAGGCGCTCTGCTATTATCACATCTCAACTCTTGACCTTTGCAAAAAGACAACCAGTCGAGCCTAAAGTCCTCGATGTGAACTCGTGCATAGAAAACACGCTAAGCATGTTGAAAAGTGTTGTTGGGGAAGGCATCCAGACAGTGTGGGCTCCTGACCCAAACCTGCTTCTTGTCAAGATCGACGAGGGTCAACTAACGCAGTTATTGGTAAATCTTTGTCTAAATGGAAGGGATGCTATTGGCTCTAAAGGAAAGATAGTGGTTGAAACTCACAGTGTCACATTAGACGAGCGTGACCTTGCTGGCTGGACAGGATTGACGCAGGGCGATTACTGCCTTATCACGGTGAAAGACAATGGCTGTGGCATGGACGACGACACGATGAAGCGGATATTCGAGCCGTTCTTCACAACAAAAGAGAAGGGTCTTGGTCTTGGCATGTCCAGTGTTTATGGAATTGTGAAGCAAAACAAAGGCTTGATTCGTATAGAAAGCAAGAAAGGAGAAGGAACAACCGTGTATGTCTGGTTTCCTCGCGTGCATGGGGTGGTAGAACCGCTCGGCACCAGAACCAATGCTACAAAGCCTTCAGTATCGGGGCACGAAACCATCCTTTTAGTCGAGGATGAACAGCCTTTGCTGAAACTTCTTTCAAGGACACTAGAAGGCTCGGGCTACAAAGTTTTATTTGCGTCTTCACCACTTGAGGCGCTTGGGCTAGCAAAAGACTATGGTTCAAAAATCCAACTTCTGGTTACAGTTGCAGTGATGCACATATAGATGGTATGGAACTCTTCAAGAAACTCCGCACAAGATACCCATGCATGAAGGTTCTGGTCATGTCTGGATTCGGCATAGAAGATTTTAGGTCAGAAACAGGTCCTGATTCTTCAATTGCTTTCTTGCAAAAGCCATTTTCGCTAGAAGATTTCCTAGAAAAAGTTCGAACTGTGCTTGGCGGTGCACAGGGATAGTCACAGGCAGTTATGGACAAAAATCTTTCATCTTTCAGGACCAAAGGAAAAACTTGTATCCGCAAGTTTGGGAACAGGTCTATCTTTGACAAAGATGGCTATTCTTGCGAAAGTTCCAGTCGCGTTTTTGATGGAAAACAGCATATAATAGGGTTGACTTTTTCGCGAGGTGGTCAACATGAACAAGGTTTTCAAAAGCGCCATGGATGCAATTTACGACATCACTGATGGTGCAACCATAATGGTTGGGGGGTTTGGGTTGTGCGGAAACCCTGAAAACCTCATCCGTGCGTTGCACCAGAAAGGTGTCAAGAACCTTACAATCATTAGCAATAACTGTGGCACAGATAATGAGGGCTTGGGCATCCTGCTTGCGGCAGGGCAGGTGCGTAAGATGGTGTCAACCTATGTGGGCGAGAATGCAATCTTCGAGCGCCTGATGCTGGAAGGGAAACTAGAGGTTGAGCTCATACCTCAGGGGACATTTGCTGAACGAATCAGGGCTGGAGGTGCTGGGATACCAGCGTTCTATACCCCGACAGGATATGGCACGATTGTGGCTGAAGGGAAAGAGGTGCGTGAGTTCGACGGTAGGATGTATCTTTTGGAAAGGGCTCTTAGGGCGCCTTTTGCCTTTGTAAAGGCATGGAAGGGCGACACTTACGGCAATCTTGTGTATAGAAAGACAGCAAGAAACTTCAACCCGATTATGGCTACTGCAGCGGACATCACCATTGCGGAGGTGGAGGAGCTCGTGGAGCCAGGCGAAATAGACCCAGACATGGTGCATACGCCAGGCATCTATGTAAAAAGGATTATAAAGGGCGAGTTTTACAAAAAGCCAATCGAGCAAAGGACGGTTCGTCCTAGACCTAAAAACTGAACAAGGAGGTTGATATGCCACTTACAAAAGAAGGGATATGCAAAAGGGTTGCAATGGAACTAAAGGATGGTTTTTATGTGAATCTGGGCATAGGGATGCCGACTTTGGTGGCTAACTATGTCCCCGAAGGCATCACGGTGATATTCCACACGGAAAACGGGATGCTAGGTTATGGGCCGTTCCCGTTTGAAGGTGATGAAGACCCTGACCTTATAAATGCGGGGAAGCAAACGATTACAGAACTGCCAGGTGCCTCGTATTTTTCAAGTGCTGACTCGTTCGCCATGATAAGGGGCGGGCACATTGATATGACTGTGCTCGGTGCTTTGCAGGTGTCAAGGTTCGGCGACCTTGCGAACTGGATGGTGCCAGGCAAGATGGTGAAGGGGATGGGGGGGGCGATGGACCTTGTAGCAGGGGCAAAAAGGGTGGTTGTCACAATGTTCCACACTGCAAAAGGCGAACCTAAGATCCTCGAGGAATGCACTTTGCCTTTGACTGGAAAGAGGTGCGTGCACACGATTGTGACAGACATGGCTTATTTCGATGTGACCCCGAACGGGCTTCTGTTGAAAGAGATAGCCAAAGATGTGACCGTTGAGGATGTGAGGAAGGCTACAGGATGCCCGTTCGAGGTTGCAAAAGATTTGAAGGTAATGCCTGTTGACCTGTAACGATTTTTTTGGGCAAAGGATTGCGGGTTGTCTGCATTGATATAGGCACAAAGGTCTGTGGTTTTGCAGTGTCGGACGAAATGGGGGTGCTTGCAACCCCTGTGCCTCCACTAAAGGTTGGGACTGGTGAAAGGCTCATTGAAAGACTTGCGGAGTATGCAAAGAGCTTCAAACCGCAAAAGATTGTGGTAGGGCTCCCTTTGATGCCTGATGGCTCGATAGGGGAAAGGGCTAAAAGCGTTATGAGGTTGTGCGAAAAACTTAGTGCTCTGGTGGATGTTCCTGTGGTGTTGTGGGACGAAGCATATAGCACTGAAGTTGCAAGAGAGAAACTTGCGCATAAAAAAAGACCCAGAAAAGGGTTTCTGGATTCCGCGTCAGCGGCCGTGATACTTCAGGACTACCTGGACAGGCGGGGGGCGGATGGAAGCGATTGTAGTCAAGGAAGTTAGTAAGTACTATGTAAAGCCTGTGTCTTTGCGAGACCTGTTCACATTTTTCAGACACCGGCAGAAAATCTGGGCGGTGCGAGGGGTGTCGTTTCAGGTTGCTCCAAAAGAGATCGTAGGGATCGTGGGTCCAAATGGTGCTGGGAAGACGACCCTGTTGAAGGTCATATCAGGGTTATTGCTCGCAAATAACGGCGAGGTGCTTGTTTGTGGCATCCCGGCACAAAGGGCAAAGCACCTTGTAGGATATTGCATATCCGAGGCGAGAAGTTTTTTTCTTAGGCTTTCAGGCATCGAGAACCTGAGGTTTTTTTCGGCACTTTATGGGCTTTCGTTCAAAGAAGCGCGCCAAAGAATCGCCTGGCTCATAGAGACGCTCGCCCTCGATGGGGTTGCGAAAAGACAGGTGATGTCATACTCGGAAGGCATGAAACAAAGGCTTGCCATTGCAAGGGCTTTATTGCACAACCCGAGGGTGCTCCTGCTGGACGAAATAAGCCGTGGTCTAGACCCTGCGATGCGCATCCGTCTTTATGACCTGATCCGTGAACTTGCGAAAAAAGAAGGTGTTGCAGTTCTTATAGCGTCGCACAACCTCGAAGAAATCAGGGATCTTACTGACCGAGTCTATCTTATGAAGGATGGCGTATTCGCTGGGGCGGGGACTTACAAGGAGTTAGAGCCTTTGATAACCCAGACATTTCTTGGTGAATCATGCTTGTCGCACTCTTAGGATTTTTGCGCAGAGATTTCCTTTTCCAGATGTCTTACAAGGTGGGGATGCTCTATTCCGTAGGCTCTGTCCTTGCACAACTTCTGACCGTGTTCTTCGTGTCCCGCCTGTTTGGCGACCATTTGCCCAAGGAGATTGCAAGATACGGAAGGGACTATTTTTCCTTTGCGCTGGTTGGGCTTGCCTTCCTTGATTACATGTATGTCTCGATGCAGACCTTTTCTCAGCATATAAGGATTGCGCAGCTCATGGGCACCTTAGAGGCAATGCTCCAGTCCCCATTGCATCCTTTTGCAGTCATCGCCTTTTCTGGTGCATACACATACCTGTGGACTGTTCTGCGTTCGATGGTGTTCATAATCGGAGGTGTGCTTTTGGGTGCAGACATGTCTTCAGCGAACATCCTTTCAGCGCTGGTGTTCGTCATGCTAATCGTGCTTGCTTTTTCAGGGATAGGGATTGCCTCGTCAGCAATGACCCTTTATTTGAAACAAAGCGACCCTTTGACTGGGCTTCTTGGTGGCATATCTTTCTTGTTGGGGGGTATCGTGTTCCCCGTCCAGTCACTTCCATCGTGGCTTCAAAAGGTTGCATGGTTTTTGCCCATGACTCACGCAGTTGAAGGATTGAGGCTTGCTATCTTGCAAGGTCAGGGCATCTTTGACCTTCTGGAACACGCAGGTTTTCTTGGTATCTGGACTGTGATCTTTTTCCCGCTCGCCTTTTTTATTTTGAAAGCAGTGATAAAAGCGCTGTCAGCAGAAGGGTCTTTTGGCGCTTACTAGTTCTAACTTCGCTACATGAACCGCCATCTTCTATGCATGTCCCCTGTGAATTCCTGCGTTCAGGGCAAGTCCAACCGAAAATAAAGATGTTATGGTCGCAGAACCCCCATAGGACATGAAAGGAAGGGTAAGTCCAACGACTGGCAAAAGACCCAGCACCATTCCGATGTTGAATACGATTTGCCAGAACAAAATCGCCACAGCACCGATGCTTACGAGCACTGCGAATCTTTCCTTCGATGAAACTGCAACCACAAGCAGGGAGACGATGAGCGTTGCGTAAAGCGCAAGAAGCAAGGTCGTCCCTACAAATCCTCGCTCTTCAGCAAAAGTCGCAAGGACAAAGTCTGTGTGCAACTCGGGCAAAAATCTAAGTTTCGATTGAAGCGCCCCAAGCCCCCCTCGTCCCAAAAGCCCACCGCTTCCAACTGCCCATTGAGCCTGTTCTGGTTGCATCTCCTTCCCGACCAACGACAACCTCTGGCTCTCGTCTTTTGCCATGTGAAGCCAAATCCTTATTCGTTCCTTCTGATAAGGTCTTATGATGCCCGTCTTCCATGCGATCGGCACACACAGCAAGACAATCGCGAGTAATGTTAGGAAGGAAGTAAGCCTGACTCCCTCGAAAAACATGATTGAAAAACCAACTGCAATCACGACAAGCGCTGTTCCAAGGTCAGGTTCAGCCATGATAAGCCCAGCAGGAAAAAGCACATATCCCATCGGTCTTAGAAGCCTTCTAAGAGTGTATCTTTCCCTTGACCTTTGGTGGTGAAAGAAGTAGGCAAGCATCATTACGACTGCGGGTTTTGCGAACTCTGAGGGCTGAAAACTGAACCCAAAGATGTCTATCCACCTTCTGGCGTTGTTCACCTCCCTGCCAAATATTAGCACTAGCAACAGAAGCGCTATCGCTGTCCAGTATATCACTGGCGCAAGCCTCTCGAAAATCCTCAGATCAACAAATGCAACAACGCTTGCGATCAGGATGCCAATCATTACCCAGATCGCCTGCCTCTGATGAAAATCCTCGGAGATGTATGTCGCTGCGTTCCTCAGCGTCAAAAGCCCGACAATAAGCAAAATGAAAAGGCTCGTGAGTCCAACGAAAACGGAGCGAGGCATGTCTTTGGAAATCATGGTTCAACCTCTGGAAAAGGCTCGACCTCTTCCTCCTCGTGAAAGCTCTCCCACAAGTCTGCAAAATCTGGTGCGTGAAGGGCATAGTATGCCCTGATTATCTTGCTGGCTATTGGTGCTGCTACCTGCCCCCCAAAACCGCCATGTTCCACCATCACCACAACCACGATCTTCGGTCTTTTCGCTGGTGCATAAGCAACAAACCATGCATGGTCTTGTCTAAGCCAGTATTCAACATCTTTTGGGACATTAGAACGGGTCTCGGGCGCCTGAGCAGTCCCCGTCTTTCCCGCAAAAGGCAGTTCCTCTATCCTTGCCTGAAACGCTGTGCCCTCTTTACTGTTCACTGCCCTGAAAAGCCCTTCTTTCACTATGGCAACTGCCGCATCATCTAAGTCAACCTGCCTCAAAACCTCCGGTAGCGCCTTTTTCTCGCCTCCAACCTCAAGAACCAGAGTGGGCTTTAGCACCTTCCCACCGTTTACGAGCGCAGCGTATGCCCTTGCCACCTGCAAAGGGGTCACCTTCAAGTCGCCTTGCCCCACCGCCATGTTCAATGTGAACCCAGGCTGAAATGTCGGTCTTCCCATCTTTCCATAGAATCTTTTAGTCGGGACAATACCACGCACCTCGCCGATTTCTACCCCAGTCACTTCCCCAAACCCAAAATAATCCCGTGCATAATGGGCTAGGTTGTCTATGCCTAGCATGTCGCCCACCGTATAGAAGTAAACATCGCAAGAGGCCGCCAAAGCCTTCAAGATGTCCGTCTTTCCATGCCCGCCTTTCAGATAATCGAAAAACTTGCGCCCCCGGTATTCAAGATAACCGTAGCATGTTAGCTCATAATCCTTGGTTATTACGCCTTCCATCAGTCCCGCTATCGCAGTGACCATCTTGAAAACAGAACCTGGGGGGTATGCGGATGTCGCTTTGTTCAGCATTGGCGAAAAGACTGGGTTGATGTCTGCATCGTCCCTTCTTGGCTTGATTGGCGCAGGCTCAGGGTCGAAGGAAGGGTGGCTGTACATCGCAAGTATTTCCCCTGTCTCGACATCCATCACGACCACTGCACCCGCCTTTTGGCTTGCCATCGCCTCCATGACCGCCTTTTGCAAGTCCAGTTCTACGGTCAAAACTACATCCTTACCAGCAACGGGCGCGCTAGGTTTTATTTCATTGAAAGGGGGTGGCAATGTGGATGGGTCTAATCTTCCACCTCCCGCGCTTAGCACATAGACATTTTCTCCGTCAATGCCCCTCAGCACCGAGTCGAGACTTTTCTCGATCCCCGAGCGTCCAACAATTGCCCCAAGATAAAGCCTCCCCTGTGAGCGCTCGATCTCTGCCTTTGTTGCCTCCCCCACTGTCCCCACCACATGAGCAAGAAGATTTCTTGTGGGATAGTGCCTTGTCATAGTGGTTCTAATAAAAAACCCAGGCAAATCCATCAGATTCGCCTCGACTATTGCCCTTTCATCCTGAAATGCATGTCCGCATCGTGGGCATATCAAACTCTTCTTTTCCTTCGAAAATATCATGCGCTCGATGTCTTTAGGACAGAACTCGCTGACAAGATTTCGTTTCACCAGGACCTCGTTGTTTTCTTTTTTGGTTCTCGTAGCCTCGATGACCCTCGCTTGCACAATCGACTTTTCATCTTCGGTCAGGACGCCAAGTTCGACCAGTTTTCCAAGTTCCGAGTCGAGGTCAGATGCCTTTTTGGGCACAAGGTACAAAGAATGCACAGGGATATCAATGGCGACTATGTTGCCATCCCTGTCCTTGATCGCCCCCCTCTGCGCCCTGACCCTTTCCCGAACCACATGGGAAACCCGTGCCAGAGCGGACAAGTTCTCGCTAGCGATCACCTGAAGATAAAAGAAACGAGCCTCCAGCACCAGAAACGCTATGATTATGATGATCAGAGCCCACTTGAAATGAGTGCGATACTCGATCAGTTCATCTCCAAGCCCACCAAGCGTAGTTCGCTTCATCTAAGCGTCCTGATAGAGTGGTCTTTCCTGTGCCTGTCAACAAGGCTCAATGCAAGGGCAAGCAGTGGAGATAATAACGATGTCGTAAGCATCTGAGGCAACAAAAAGCGCAGGGTCGTAGGCAGGGACATAGGGTCTTTCACGAAGAGGATGCCGAAGATGAAGACAAGGAAGCCCTTGCACAGCGACAAAAGAAGCACAACAACACTCAACACTAATGGTCTAAGCACATTCATCCTTTTGGATAGTGCATAGACGAAAAAGAACAAAAGACCCATTATCTCCATGTTCATACCTATTAGGGCGCCAGGGGTAAGCATGTCCTCAATAAGCCCAACAGCAATGGAACAATAAAAACCAGCGAGGAAACCACTAGTTGCAGAACAATACACGGTGACGACCAGAGCAACATCAATGGAATATGGGACGAACCCTAGCCCTCGAAACAGTGTGGATTGAAGCCCTATAAGAAGTGCTGAGCCACCTAGAAGATAGAAATAGCGCATCTTTGCCTCAATCGCCCTGTTTTGTTACAACAAGAAGCGTATCTGTGCCAGCAATATTTGCAGCAAGCACCACATCATATTCCACAAATGGACCAACTATTCGTCTATTCTCGGGTTGAACCACATAACCAACTTCGATCCCCCTCGGAAACACTCGGTCATGTCCTGATGTTATGATAGTTGCGCCTGCCTCGATGGGCGGCTCTGCCTGAGAAACTTGAAGCTTGACCTTCTGGCTCTCGGGCTTGCCTGTCCCAACTGCAACGCCCAGTATCCCTTTGCCCAAAACCTCTACTGAAACCTTGCTTTTTTTATCAGTAAGAAGCATGACATCGGCAAACCCTGACGATGCCCGCACGATTCTCCCCACGAGCCCTGTATGTGCTATGACAGGCATGCCTGCTTCGATATTTTCACCTTCAGTTTTCACCACAACCCTTACAACCGCGAAGAACGGGCTTATCTCTGCCCCGATGACCTTTGCGGGCACAAACACAAGGTCCTTTCTTTTTTCTTTTAGTCCCAAAAGTTTTCTAAGTTGCTCATTTTCGACCAGTACCTGCTTCGCCCTCAAAGCCTCTCCAAGAAGCCTCTCGTTTTCTTCTCGAAGTGCCTTATTTTCTTGTTTAGTGTGAACGAGCGCCACATATTCCTGGAAAATATTGGACGAAGCATCGAAGACTAAAGAGATCGCATTCTGGATGCGTCCGAAAAAGCCCAGTGCAACCGCACCTCCCACCCCACTTTCCCCCGTCCTTCCCTGAATGAACATCATCACCAAAGGCAGTAAAAGGGAAATGACCACTGAAAGCACAACCCTGTATCTGACGATAAGCGCGACAACGATAAGGATTGGTGCTAATAATAAGTTTCTGCGATGCATCGCGAAAACACTAATAGCGGATCGCGCCTACTCTCAAAAGTGTTTCATCGTCCAGAACCTTGCCAGCGCCAAGAACCACCGCTGCAACAGGGTCTTCTGCAATCATGACAGGCAATCCAGTTTCTTCTTTTATCAAAAGGTCGAGGTTTTTCAAGAGCGCACCGCCCCCAGCAAGCATAATGCCCTTGTCCACGATGTCTGCACTTAGTTCTGGCGGCGTGCCTTCCAGTGCAGCCCTTATTGCAGCAACGATCTGCATGAGGGGTTCATACAGAGCCTCCCTGATTTCATCAGAGTTTATGGTGACGCTCTTTGGTATGCCCTTTACCGCGTCCCGCCCCTTCACCTGCATTGTCTTTACTTCGTTCGAAGGATAGGCGTTGCCAAGCTCAATCTTAACCCGCTCCGCTGTCCGCTCGCCGACCAGAAGTCCATATTTCCTTTTCAAATGCTCTGCTATTGCGGCATCCATCTTGTCCCCAGCCACCTTGATAGACTTTGAATAGACCACATCCGACAGGGAGATCACAGCGACCTCTGTCGTGCCTCCACCTATGTCAACTATCATGTTCCCTACTGGTTCTGTTATAGGAAGCCCTGCGCCTATTGCTGCTGCCATCGGTTCTTCCATAAGATAGACCTCTCTGGCGCCAGCAGACTCGGCGGATTCCCGCACAGCACGCCTTTCTACCTCGGTCACCCCATGAGGCACACAGATCACGATGCGAGGTCGAACAAGTGTCTTTCTCGAATGCGCCCTTCCGATAAAATATCTGAGCATCGCTTCGGTTACCTCAAAGTCTGCTATGACCCCATCCCTCATGGGTCTTATGGCTTCTATTGTGCCTGGCGTGCGCCCAAGCATCTCTTTTGCCTCTCGCCCCACTGCCAAAACCCTTCTAATGCCTTTTGGATCTTTATGGACAGCAACAACCGATGGCTCACACGCCACAATGCCCCTGCCTTTTACATAGACAAGGGTCGTAGCCGTGCCAAGGTCTATTGCCAAATCATTCGAAAAAAGTCCATATAGCCAATCGAACAACATGTTCCAGCCTAGACCGCCAAAGAAGGCGTAACTTGTGTTTTTTACACCATTTCTTTTCATTCTGAAAGTGTTTTATTGACATTCGATTGTCACTGTGCTACAAAGAATTGTCTCGCTTGGAGACCATAAGATGCGTTTGGGCGTCTTCCTGTTGCTTGCAACATGTTCATTTTCATGCCTGAAACTAACGCCAAAGGAGCCAGAGCGCAAGAAGCCCCAAAACATCGAGGTCAACTTGCCTCAAAAGCCGTCTCTCTCGAGTGCGCCCGTTCCTTTGAAATACGAAGACGGTGCCCTTACGGTCGAGGGCTTTTTCAAAAGCGCACAGGACATTCTGAAGAAGCCTAAGGAAGAACGAAAAGTCACGGTTCGTGGCACTGTGAAGGCGATCGAAAAATGCAAAGAAGGGGAAACCCCATGTTTCACTGTTCCGCATCTGGTTCTTGTTGACAACCCTAGCAGACCGAAGAACAAACTTATCGTGGTTAGTGAACCGCCCGAGGCGATCCTCGAAGGACATACACTGAATGCGGTCGAGACATTGACGGGCGAGGTTGCAATGTGGTCGCTTGATGGGCGGCTCATTGATTTGAGAGGGCTTCTTTTGGTCATGGCTGAGCCCGAGTCTGAATAGGCGCTACAATAATCCGCTTAGTGAATCCTGAAGACAGGACTTCCCATCATGACTCGACTTCCCTCGGAAGGACAGAGCAGGTCAAGTGTGCTTGAGCTTACAGCAAGCACCACTGTTGACCCGAGGAGGAATACGCCAAGTTCTTCTCCCTTCTTTTTCGATATTGGAGGGTTGAATATAAGGTCTGACTCGCCCCGCAGGGTCTCTGTCGAGATAGGGGCGTAAGATGTCCTTATGCGTCCGACGCAGGATGCTCCGACCATGCACAAAACAACCGTTCCAAAGGCAGTTTCCATCACAGTTGTGAGCCGCTCGTTATTCGGGAAAAGGTTTTCTATCATCTCGATTGCGTTTTGCGAGACCGTGAAAAGCCTACCAGGTCGGTATATCAGGCGACGCACTTCACAGTCGCAAGGGAAATGCACCCTGTGATAGTCTTTTGGGCTTAGATAGATCGTTATGAAATACCCGCCTTCCAGCGACTGTCCAAGACTATCGTCGCCAAGCAGTGCCCCAAGCGAATAGTATTTTCCTTTTGCCTGCAACACCAAGCCCTTTTCAATGCGTCCTATTGTCACGATCTTTCCATCGCAAGGGGCGACCACAACATCAGGCTCTTGATTCACCGACCTTGCACCATTTTTTATCGCTCTCGTAAAAAAGTCATTGAATGTGACAAAACCATTTTTTGGTATCTCGAATGAAGCGATGTCCACCTTGTAAGCCTTGATGTAAAGGTCAATCGCCTTTGCAAGAACAGGCCTAGGCAGTTTCAAATCCGCAAGTATCCCAACAAACCTCGACAAACGCTTGGTGGATGTAAGATAAATCAACTCCCTGCTTATCAGGTTTTTGACCCTTCTGAACATTGAACCCCTCTCATTGCCTCCAAAACCTCGTCAACATGGAAACCCAACATGCTTCTGTAGGCTCGAAGCCTTTCCACTATGTCTTTTGGGCGCACCCTGTCTAGATGGCGAGGACCGAAGCCTTCTACACAGAAAGAAGCGAGTACTGTGCCAACTGCCATAGCGTCCGCAATAGTCTCGATGTTCTTGTGTTTGCAGATGCTAAGGTATCCGAAAACACCGCCAGCGAAAGAATCCCCAGCGCCAGTGGGGTCAACAACTGCTTCAAGAGGGAAGGCTGGGAAGAGGCGAACCGTCTGAGGTGCAAAGAACATAGCGCCGTGCTCCCCACGCTTTACTACGACAGATTTGACCCCCATCGAAAGGACTTTCTGCCCTGCACGCACTACATTTCTTTCTTCAGCAAGCAGGGATACTTCTTCGTCATTGACAAACAGGATGTCCACCCTTGGCAAAAGGCGCAACAGGTCTTGCCTGTGCGGTGGTTTTAGCCAGCATTCAATCGTGTCAAGCCCTACAAACTGAGCGTCCCTTGCCTGTGCAAGGACAAGCCCCTGCAATCTAGGCTCGATGTTTCCAAGAAACAGCATGTCTGGCGCACGCAAATCCTTTGGGATTACAGGAGCAAAGTCCTGAAAGACCCCTAAATCGAGGGACAAAGAATCCCTCCCGATCATGTCGTCATGATACCTTCCGTGCCATCTGAAGGTGTTCCCTTTGCGCCTTTCGATGCGAGAGCAATCAATCCCCCTGTGTTCTAGAAAAACAAGGTCTTCTTCAAGGAAGTCATCGCCGATAACCCCTATTATGGTGGGGCGAGCAAAGAAACTTGCAGCCACAGAAAAATAGGTTGCAGACCCGCCAAGCACCTGAATCGGCGGGGCACCCCTTGCCTCTATGCAGTCGTAGGCGATGGAACCCACACATACAAGGCTCATCTTTCACCCCACATATTTGTGAAGCAGTAAACCTAATCTTTGCTTGACCTCTTGCCCTATCGCGTTTGGTGCTGTAATAATGGCTGAAGCGAGCGCCTTGTCACACTCACATGTTCCGATGTTTCCAATATCGCTTATTGCTTGTTTTATAAGCTTGCGAGCCTTTTCTATGTTCCTGTTCAGGTTATCTACCACTGAACCAACACTCACATCTTCGTGTCCTTGGTGCCAACAGTCATAATCTGTGGGGAGGGCAATAGTGGCGTAGCAGATCTCTGCCTCCCTTGCCAGTTTTGCCTCAGTAACATTTGTCATTCCGATTACATCCACACCCATCGCCCGATACATGAAGGATTCGGCTCGGGTCGAAAACTGAGGACCTTCTATGCACACATATGTGCCTTTTTCAAGCACCTTCATTGAAATCTTTGATGCGGATTCTATAAGGAGCCTGCGCAGAGCGGGACAGCAAGGGTCAGCAAGGGAACAGTGCACAACGATGCCATTATCGAAAAAGGTTGACTGCCTTTGTTTTGTTGCGTCAATGAATTGATCCACAATGACTGGAATCCCAATCGCAACCTCCTCCTTCATGCTTCCGACCGCACTGACCGAGATGATGCGTCGGACCTCCAACTGCTTCAAGGCGAAAATATTTGCCCTGTAGGGTATCGTTGAAGGCGAATACTTATGCCCCCTGCCGTGCCTCGAAAGGAAAGCGACTTCCACACCCCCAATCTCTCCTAGGATGATACTATCGGAGGGGCGCCCGAAAGGGGTTTCGATATTCACCTCCCGCTGATTTTTCATTCCTTCTAGAAGGTAAAGACCAGTTCCACCAATAACAGCGACTCTTTCAGACATCGGTCACCTCGTAAACCTGACTAAACCCACGCCTTTTTATTGCCTCCATGTCTTTGCCAAAGGCAAGATGCCACTCATCGCCTTCTTGAACAGCGAAGACCTTCGACCCCGAGTAGCGTAAAAACGAGAAATCCTGCCCCCTCGCCCATGCGAGCAAGTCAGACAGGTTTTCGAACCGCAACCTATGGAACCTTCCGCAGTTCGGGCAAAACTCTATCTCTTCGTCGCCTTCAAGCGTATAGTAGGATGCCATGCAATGAAAGCAGGTCATGTCCAGAAGCCCTTCCACTTCTCTTCCCTTAAAGTCAACATACTTTCCGTCTTCATACATTATCTCGAAGGCACGGCGCTTGCAAATGCAAACAAGTTCAAGTCCACGCATGTGAGCCATTTCTCACTCTTCCAAGGATGTTTCGTCAAGGGGCTCTTCCTCGTCGAGGAGCTCCTCCTCAATGCTTTCAGGGGGTGTGGCGTCAAAATCCTCACGAGGGAAGTCATCGGCAGGAAGCGGTTCTGGCATAGGGACAGAAGGGATGCTAGCATCTGCACCGCACCTGGGGCATGTTGGCGGATTTCGATGCATATCATAAAACTTGCATCCGCACGCAGGGCATTTCCTCTTCTTCCCGAACTTCTCTCTGTCAACCATCTAAAGTCCTCCCATGCGCAAAGACTCAAAAGGATGCGCAAACAAGTAATGTTTCTAAAATACATTGTCAAGTGAAAAAACAATCTGGATTTACCAGTAGAAGCCTTTGGACATTGTCGAACACTTGTCCAAAATGTACACAACAGGCGACTAAGAAAAGCCAAGAAAATCGCCCAGTTGCGAAGGACTAGTGGTTCCCGCAAGGCTTGCTCGCTCGGAAGCGAACTTTAGCGTCTTGCAAATGGCTCAAAACCTCCCCTGCACTGCCATCGTCGCTTGACCATCGTAGGCAACAGGGGTAAGCACGATGTTAGCGGATTCTGTTTTCGACTTGGAGCCAGGTTTTACAAGGAACAAAACGACTGAGGTCACAATCGCTGCGCCACCCAACCCGTACATGGCATAACTGACCTTTTCGTAGGTCTTGGCTTTGTCCCTGTGCGACTCGGCTTCTGATTGCGGTATGGTGACAACATCACCCAAGCCAGGCACATTCGCGGTTTCCACCTTCCCTGCTTCGCTCTTTGCTAAGCCTGTCATGACCCCGCCAGTGACAATGAACAATGCCCCGCCCCCCAGCAGTGCCCATGGCCACGGGCTTTTCTTGACTTCGACCTTCTTCGGAACGGTCGGTATTGGCTCACCGGGCTTGGGAGGAACTGAAACATTTTTTGGGACGAGGTTGACCCCAACGCTCTGCTCCTTCCCGGGCTTTATTTCCACAACATTTTGCCATCGTTCGAACCCCTCCTTTGTGACATCAACTACATGCCTTCCCTCAGGGAGTTCCAAGGCTTTTGGAAGCGGAGTGGTGCCAACTGGCGTTCCATCCACCAACACCTTAGCGCCTTCGACATCGCACTCAATGCGCAGTTTTCCAGGCATTGGCTTCAGGATGATGCTTATCGTGTGCTCCACACCCCCTAGCACCTCTACCCTCTCGCTATACTTTCCATAGCCAGGCATCTCTGCTTCGATTAAGTGCGAACCGCGCCTAAGCTCCAGTGGCTTCGAGGTTTCCACCTCTTTCCCATCCACCTTTACCACAGCGCCGCGAGGATTGACATCAAAGACTAGCCTGCCTGGTAACCTTTCCAAAAGTGCCTCGAGATATGCTTGGGTCTTTGCCCTCTGCTCTGGGTCTTTTTCCTGTTCCAGCGATTTTTGATAGAGTTCCTTTGCCTTGAACAGCTCGCCCTTCTTTTCATAAGCCCTCCCCATGTTCCTAAGATAAACGGGGTCTGGGTCAAGGCGATATGCCTCTTCAAACAATCGAATAGCCTCATCCACCTTGCCTTCCTGGAACAAGCCTATCGCCTTCTTGTTGATTTCCCTAGCCCTGTCTTGCGGGCTCTGGGCGATGCCTTGCCACGCAAAACCAAGTAAACACAAAACGACCATGACACGGCTCAACATAATGCCCTCCTAAACATGAAGCATTTGAATCCTAAATACCATCAGGTCTGTCCTTTCGAGGAACAGTCCCTCCAGGGGGTTTTTTACCCTTGTCTCCTGCTCTAGGCTTTTTCTTCAACTTAGCATATACCACACCGTCACGAATAGATTTTACCACCTTTTCGTCTTGCCAACCATCCAGTTTGAACACAAACTCTCGCTCCGCAACTGTCTCAGGAAAGACCTTTTCAAAAGGGGTCGAGCCAAGTAGTTCACCTTTTTCGAACACCTTAGCACCTGATGGGGTGCTCTCAAACTTGACCTTTATTGTTTTTGGCTCTGCAACCGTCTTTGCTTGCATCGCCCGCTCAGGCTCCGCAGCTTTTGCAGTATCGGGGTTTTCTTGTGTTTTCTGCGGATTGTCGTTTTTCTTGTCCTTGTTTGGAGGCATTTCTTGCGGTCGAGGAACGACTGCCACCTTCCGTTGAACCTCTGCGCCGACTTCAATGTTTTCCGAAGGCTTCCCCTTGCCAAAAAAGAAGTATGCCCCAGAAACCACAGCGCCTGCCAGCACGAGCGCAAGGATGCTTGATATGGCCAATGTCTTTCTGGATTTTTCCTTCGGGAAGAAAACCAGAGACTCAGTTTCAATGGCTTCGACTTCTGGGGGCTCTCTATCTTGAGTCACTGCTTCTTCTTTGACCTGCACCGCTTGCACACTTGCCGCCTGTCCAGAAGGCGTAGATGGAGTCTTAGGTCTGTCTTCGGACGAGCCTGTCCCTAAACCTCCGACAAGCCCCCTGCCTGTGGTCTTCTTCCCCTCTATGGCATCACGAAACGCCATGAGCATGGCTTCAGCGCTTTCGAATCTATCCTCGGGTCTTGGCTTCAATGCCTTCTGCAAAAACGACTTGAGCGACAATGGGAGAACCTGTGCCTGAGGCAAGGAAAACGGGTCATAAGAAGGATCGATCTTCTTCAGCGTGCACGCTAGAGCAGTCTCGCCTTCGAATGGACGAACCCCAGTGAAGATCTCGAACAGCATGACCCCGACAGAATAAAGGTCTGCCCTGTGGTCAACAACTGGACGCCCTGACCTTGGCGCTTGCTCTGGCGCCATATAGAAGGGGGTGCCAAGGAACTGACCAGTATGGGAAATCGTGCCCTCAATACCTGTTACATCCCCGACCGCCTTTGCAAGCCCGAAGTCCAGAATCTTCACAAAATATGGGTTGCCCTGAACTGGCACTATCATAATGTTTTCGGGCTTTATGTCCCTGTGGATGATGCCTAGGTTGTGCGCTGCCTGCAGGGCATTCAAAATCTGGCTAAAAACGGCGTAGATGACATCGCCAGATATGACGCCCCCAGATTCATTCTTTATTTGGTTCAGTGCTTGCCTGAGTGTCTTGCCATGACGCACGAACTCCATCGCCATATATGGCACCTTGAAACCAAGGTCAGCCACGCCATAATCAAACAACTTCACTATGTTTGGGTGGTCAAGGACAGAAACGACCTTGGCTTCTCGCTCGAACCGTGCAAGAGCAGTCTGGGTGATTTCCATGCCTGACACGAGTTTAACCGCGACCTCACGCCCTAGCGGGCGCTGACGAGCCACAAAAACTGCCCCCATTCCACCTTCACCAATCTTACCGATCAGCAAGTATCTATCCACATAGCGACCGAGCATTGGGTCAACAGGGCGCCCTCTTCTTGCAGCAAGATCCTTTGAATATCTAAGCCACGGTTCTGGAACGAAGTGATACCCCTTTTTGGCACACGCGGGGGACGGGCAAGGGTCGCCGACTTTCCCCCTTTCTGTGTCGCAGTTAGGACATATGCCGAGCGGTTCGTCGGGCATAACTCCCCCGCTATTCTGGAGATTATGATAGAACCGCAACCTGAAAAATGCAAATGGATAGTCCTGGTCCAAAAAATTTGCCAAAGAATAAGACTTGAACATAGATAACTCCAGCATCGCTGGAATCCGCAAACTCTGCCCGAAACGAGATCAGGACTTCTGGAGCCATGGTGATTTTTGCGGGGCGGAGCGCTGACCATTCGTTTGATGAAGATCATTGGACATTTTGGACATTGTCCAAAACTTGTCCAAATTGTCCAACTTGTCCAAAAGGGGCGATTCAAAATAACCCATAAAAATTGTGGGGTTGTGGGTTTGCTAAGTTTGGCACAATTATTGCTAGCATACAAACTGGAATCCGAGCTGACCCGGATTCCAGTCGTCATGAGCGGCTCGTGGCGATAGCCTCGGTCGCACTCCCAATAGGGAGTGTGGGAGGTCACTGAAACCCCGCTAAAAGCGAGGCGCGTGGGAGTGTGTCCAGTGGTCAAGGGACGAGGCAGGC
>Ga0272449_1000380_pt1 | contig 53659 bp, 29 predicted proteins | sample YNPCB0241_FD_198679 | JGI IMG/M metagenome (GOLD analysis project Ga0272449, IMG submission 198679) | Hot spring sediment microbial communities from Yellowstone National Park, WY, United States - YNP-CB-024-1 | ecosystem: Environmental > Aquatic > Thermal springs > Hot (42-90C) > Sediment...
AACTCGCGAGGAGCGGCTGCGGCAGGGAACCATTCGCTTGCCCAGCCGGTTAGAACAAGCCGAAGAGCGGAGACATGCGGCGGCCGGGGCAGCCGTTTTTCGGCCGTAAAACGCAGCCAGCAGGGAACACTACCCCGGGAACCCCTTCGGACCGCAGCAAAGCGGTCAAAAGCTCCAGGTTCACACCCTCCCCGATGGAGAATTCGGCCCACACAGGCAAAAAGAGCACATCCGGCGGGGCAACTTCTGCCGCTTGCCCTAAAAGGACATCCCAAGACACCACCCCGCTTTGACCGGTAAACTCGCAGGTAGCCCGGGGGTCAAAGAGGATGTTACTTGCCAGCCGGGTTCCCCGGGCAGAATTGGGCACTCCGCTTACGGCGGGGATAAAGGGGCGAAACGTTTGAAGGACGGTTTCTTCGTCCGCTTCCAGGTGGGCCAGGAGCAGAATATCGTCCTCTGGGGCATGTTGACTTGCCACAGTTCGCAGGAGGGCAGAAAGCATTTCTAGCTCGTGAGAGACCCGTAGAGGATCGACCCGGGCAGCCACCACTGTGAAAGTGAACGCCTGTTCGAGCGGCACCTCCGCAGCAGCAAAACTAGCTACCAAGGGCCGCCAGCGGAAGACTCGAGCAGGGTCCTCCACGGGGCCGGATCGACGTCGGTCGAGAATTACCTTGGACTCGTCGTAAAAAATCACACTGAACTGGCGGACCGTGTGATCGCGTAAAGGTTCGGAGACCAGGTATCGGATGGAGCGATCTTTTCGAAGGGAATCGAAAAACGGCATGAAAGGTCCTCGGCCGGCACCGCGAAATCCATGCACAGCAATCACATCACACTGGCGGATCACTGCCTGAAGGACCTTGACAAAGCTGGGATCTTGGAGGCGTGGGCCCTCGATCGGACCAGGGTAGAAAGTAGCCACACGGATTACCTTGCCAGAGTCAGGCGAATCGTGGGACGGTGCGGTTTTTTTGCCGGCAATTTCCCCGGGCTTTGCCTCGGTCGTGCTCTGGCCAACCAGGAAGAAAGGTCCCCAAGTGGTCAAAACCCACAGAACATAGCTACCCCCCGCTGCAAGAGTGACCAACAACAGGAGGATACCCAGCCGCTGGAGGGTCTTCATGCCTTTCATTCTCCGTAGGGGACCGTACTCGGATCCGTGTCCGGAAGTTCCGGAATCAATTCCAAGGAAATTGCGGGATTTTTCGAGGATAACGGTCGGGCTTTCCGGAGGACCGTTCCCGCAACCGAGATAGTGCGGTTATTTTCTTAAGTCGGCCAGGCAGCACTTTTGCCGAACGAAAAGCTCCGGCCCCCTCATGGGCCTAAAGAATCGCATATCTGGCAGTCCGGCCGGAAAAAAGTACTTCCACCCCAAAACCAGAGAAGCTAAATCGGAAAAACAAATTTGACAGGCAAACCTTCAACTGGGAAAACCACCCCCTCGGAACCGCCCGCAAAAATGCCTGGGGAAAATTACGGGCTGGCGGGAGGATTTCCAGAACTTCCGGAACTACCCCCGGGCGGGCTCGGTGCTAGCGGAATTACCGGATAGAAGGGAATCCAAGGTCCATACAGGTACCACGGCGGACTGGGTAACTGGCCTAGCCCGTAGGGATTCACCCAGGAATCGAACGGCAGGGTCCAAGGTCCCTGAGGATTACCCCAAGGACCGAAGGGAGTAGCCCCGGCTCGGTAAGGAAACTCCCATTCCCCGTACGGCCGAATATAGGCCCCCATTCCCCAAGTCTCCACCACGTGAAGGCGGTCGGCACTTCGGTCTGCCCGTAAGTGCATTTCTCGATGCCGAAATCCGCTCTGAATATAAGTCGGATCGTGTGGGAGGACCACCGTGGGTACCGGCTGAAATTGAACAACCCGATGGGAACCGTCGATGCTATGCGAATACTGCGACCGGAGAAATACCCACCCCGAAGCTTGTGCCCGGCCCTGGCTGCCCCCAAAAGCAAGGACCAAGCCTATCAAACCACTCGCGAAAAAAGCAGCTTTTACAACTCGCGAAAAGCCCATCGTGAAATGCCCCGCTGTCCCTGTCGGTTCCCCGTGGCATGCTCGGCTTGAAGAGTGTTCCTTCATGCCGGAGCTATACCTCGATTTTGTTAACCGCAAAGAGCCGTGAACACTTTTCCGAATAAACCCCTTCAAGCCTTCCGGTAAGACCAAACCCCCGGAGGGTCAAAGGTTCTTCGGAGTACGGACCGAACTCCGTGCTCCCCGAGATCGAAAAATGGTTCTCGCTGACAGAACAACGTTGGAGACCCGGTTCCCTAAAAGTTCAGTGTAATTGGGCTTGGGCCACGGGGCTACAGAAAACCCTCTTTTCAACCAATCACAACGAAGGGTATCAAAGCCGCGGGTTTGGGGTTGGGGAGAGTACTTTTCCGGTGGGGTCTTCTCTGAGGGAATTTCCCCGCTTACCTTCAGAAAGCCTCCTAAGCGGGTTTTTTGGGAATTAACAAGGGGGAGAACAAGGCTTAAACAAGAAATTGGAGGGGCACGAAGTTACCGTTCGGCACCCAAAAAGAGTCCAGAATTGGGGGGCATTACAGGGCCAAAAGAGGAAACCTCCCTCACATGGGGGGAGGCCCTACATCGTGGCCTGTGGTGAAGCTCTCAGAAAAGAGTGTTTCTCAAGGAGGATACCCGTTAGGGGGCCGGCTTTTCCACCATGAGCTGACCACTCTGCGGGTCATAGTGATACCGGTGTCCCGGAGGCAGAGTAGGCAGGCGAATTCCGTTTGGAATGAGAATCTCCCGTTCGAACTCTTCCCACGATCCGGGGTACCGGCCATTCATAGCATGGTACAGCCGCATAGCGTGAGGGATTTGCTGTTCGAAGATGATGCGTTCCTGGGCCCGCCAATACACGGACAAAGGTGTGGTGAGAATCCCTGGCCGATAGTTGCCTTTGCCAGTGGCTCCCACCCCAGCTCTTTCCCGAACATATCCGGGGGGAGGCCCAGCAGGCTCGGTGGCACCACTTTCGGCACCCGGAGTGGGCGGTGAAGCAGGTGGAGTTGGAGTCGCCGGGGGAGAAGGGCCGAGGGTATCGGCCGAACCTCCACTAGCTTGAGCACTTGCGGCCGGAGGCGACGGTTGCGGCGGCGGTGAAGCCGGTGCAGCCGCCGGGCGGGCTAAATCCTCAGGGTTTGTAATAATCCCGTACTTTTCCGGGCGAACCTGCGGCCGGCTGTAGCCCTCCATTTCCCCGCAGCCAACCAAGGCGAAAACAACAAAAAATGAACAAAAGATCATAATACCATTTGCCATCCAATGAGTATGACTCCCTACTCGCAAGCTGGATGCTCTTAACCCGACCGGGCTCCCACAGACATTACCCCTCCCCCTAAATCGACGGAAAGAATTTACTGCACGCATGATCTTGCCTCCCCAAAAAGCTCCGATTTACCTCCCCGCAACCGTTATCTTTAACTGCAAATTCTTGCTAAGGATTTTTGCCCGGCGGCGAAGGTCGTTGCTCCGGACTGCATAAGGCACATTGTGCACCCCAATTTCACGAGGGCTAGCCCAACTGCACTAGTCTCTCAAACGCTAGGCAAACCCAAGCGGCCATCTACTCTCCGCGGTACCTTAATCAGGCTAACCATCCGAACCGACTATTCAAGAAAAACCCATCGTCGACAGCAACGATTGCTTTCACATATCGAGAAAAGTCTAAGCCGATTTCCCCACTAAGCAACAAACCCTACCCCGGGTCGTGGGAATGACCTCTCTCCGAGTTTTTCCGCGGATTTAATCCCGTGGACCTCGATGACTCCTGCGACCGGCGAGTTACCCGTAACTTCCCCGCAGGCAAGGACCGCTCGATTTCGTTAGCAGGGGAACCTTTCGCTTGCTCCTCCTCCGAAAGGACGAACTCACGCTGTGCGAGCTGCCTTAAGGTGGACTCCTCCGTCATATTGTAGTGAAGCGGTGTGATCGTTACATACCCTTGGGCCAAAGCGGACAGATCGGTCTGTCCATCCGCCGGCGGTTGAGGAGGCCTACCCACAAGCCAATAGTATGGCCGGCCGTAAGGATCGACCCGTTTTTCGTACTGTTCGCTGTACTGGCTGACATCCATGGGCACTACCCGGACAGCAGGCCGACCGCGAAGGGCCCTTCGAGGAATATTAATGTTGAATAACCGGGTGCCATGAATCTCTCCAGCCAATAACTGTTTGATGATTTCCCTGGCGATCTCGGCCGCCCTGGGATAGTCCGCATGTTCGTCGTACTCAAGGGAAACTGCCACACTAGGAATGCCGAAGAATGCTCCCTCGATGGCCGCGGCCACGGTGCCGGAATAGAGGACATTTATACCCGCATTTAACCCGCTATTGATGCCACTAACGACCAAGTCCGGCCGGGCGGGGCAGATTTCGCTTATGGCGATCTTCACACAGTCAGCCGGGCTGCCTTCCACCGCCCAACCCCACAGTTCCTCCCCCACATAGACCTCTTTGACAATTAATGGCGTCAGATAAGTGATGGAATGGGCAACTCCGCTTTGCTCCCGGGCTGGAGCTACCACAAACACCTCCCCCAGCCGGCGAAGTGCCTCCTTCATAGCAGCCAGGCCAGGAGCATAAATGCCATCGTCATTCGTCAGTAATATGATCACGCCACCAACCTTTCAATGTTACACTGCGGACTTCGTCTGCTAATTTGCGATCAAAACTTTGGCATTTCCTCTTCCGCGGGAATACCCGGGAATACCTCTACCCAAGGTGCAGGAGATCCTGCCTCAATTGCCGCTATCGCAATTTGAAGGCCGCCTGAGACTGCCACCTCCAGTTATGATACGGGTACCAAGTCGAACTCCCACTCTAAAAAATTTGACCCAGTGCAACACTTCAGCTGCGTTTGTTTTAAAGCCTGGCGGCCCCAAACCGCTTTGGTTATTGGTTGGATCTTCCCGCGTTATTGGTTGGATCTTCCCGGCGGGGGCAATGCCAAGGGTCAATCGCCGCCGATTCGTAGATCATAAAACAGGAATCATCTTGGAAAGGCCGCAGCTAGCACCCCCTCCTAGCCCAAAAACGACCAAAGAGGGGGATTATTCTGGAACTTCCGAATTTTTCGAGAGTTATGGCTAATCCGCTATAACTAAGTAAACTGCCGCCTTGTTGCAAAATATCTATAATGCCCTTGTGCTTCAACGTTCAAAAATACCAGGCCTGACCTGCCGCTAATCAACAAAGTTGACGTCTTCCCAATATCCCGATCCAGGAAACTCAACCTTTGGTGGGCCTTCGGAGTTGAGAACCGCCCCCAAACCCGGCAAATTACCTTGTTCTTGCCTCTCCGCCCTGTGTAGTCCCGTCACTAAGTCCGTTCGTTCCAGCCGAGAGTGCTTCATTTCCAAGAGGTGTAGGTAGTTCTTTAAGCCCCTCCGGCATGGCGGAAAGCACTCCCGGCATCCATCGGTTAACATCTCCTTTCACCGCCAAGGTGGCGGTCGGTTTTCATCATGAGACAATTTTCACCTCGGAGGTATCGGATCGGGAAATGCGGCAAAGAGTTCAGTGGGAAACGGCGGTGCTTTCACCGGGTCCAGGTTTGACCTCGGTAGGTTTCGGGAAGCGTTGGCTGCTCTAATCTCCGTTCGGGTTCCAAAATTCACAAAGGGAGTTTAAATCTCGAGATTGATGACCGGGTCGAATTCCGAGAAGACACAAAGCCCGCTATGATTGCTGGAAAGGGGATAAGCAGGCAGTTTTAAACCTTAACGGATTTACTTGCAGCAATACCCCCCCAAAGCGGTAGACGTTCTGAGCCATCACACGACGAAATTTGAAGGATCACATGAGAAAAGTTGTTTGCAATGGGAGCTAGTGAAGTTAGGAAGGAGGGACCTTGCTTGAGACCAAAGGAGAAGGTGGCCCGGAGCCCAGCCGGACCATTATCCGACGGGGTGATTGTGCTCGACTTTGGTTCGCAGTATGCCCAACTTATTGCCCGGCGAGTTCGCGAGCAGGAGGTGTACTGCGAAATTGTTGCCCCGAATATTCCCGCCCAGGTTGTCCGGGAGTGGCAACCGAAGGGCATCATCTTTTCTGGTGGACCGGCTAGTGTCAACGACCCAAATGCCCCCCGTTGTGATCCGGGTCTTTTGGATTTGGGCATCCCCATCCTAGGAATTTGTTACGGGATGCAGCTTTTGTGTCAGATGCTCGGGGGGACCGTGCGAAGTGGGCAGGTTCGGGAATTTGGACCAGCTCAATGCCGGCGTTTGGCCGCCGATTCTCTCCTGGCTGGTCTCCCTGATTCCTTTTCCGTGTGGATGAGCCACGGGGATCACGTGCTAGAAGTTTCGGAACAGTTTTTGGTTCTGGCGGCCACTGAAAACTGTCCTGCGGTGGCGGTGCGACATCGTACTCGGCCGATCTTTGGCCTCCAATTCCATCCTGAGGTCACTCACACACAGTTTGGAACCACCATCTTTCGGAATTTTCTAGAGCAAATCTGTGGCTGTACGCGATCGTGGAACATGGGCAATTTTGCCCAGCGGACGATCGAGGAAATCCGCCGGCGAGTGGGAAAGCACCGTGTGATTTGCGGACTTTCCGGCGGAGTGGATAGCTCGGTAACGGCGGCCCTCCTCTACCAGGCAGTGGGAAGTCAGCTGTCGTGTATCCTGGTAGACCACGGCCTTCTGCGAAAGGGCGAGGCCGAGGCGGTTATCCGCGAGTTCACCGAGCATTTCAAAACCGACTTACATGTGGTCCGGGCCGAGGAAAAGTTCCTATCGGCCCTGGCTGGAGTTACCGATCCTCAGGAAAAACGCCGCATCATCGGCCATACGTTCATCGAATGCTTCAAGGAGGAGGCAGCCAAGATCCCGGATGTCCGGTTTTTAGCTCAGGGAACCCTGTATCCGGATGTGATCGAAAGTGGGCGTGCCCTTTATGGACCGGCTGCAACAATCAAATTGCACCACAATGTCGGGGGTTTGCCAGATCAACTGGACTTTGAGCTGATAGAACCCCTGCGGGAACTCTTCAAAGATGAAGTCCGACAATTGGGCCATCAGTTGGGATTGCCCGAGGAAATCATTTGGCGGCATCCATTCCCCGGACCTGGGCTAGCCGTGCGATGTGTTGGAGAAGTCACGCCCGAACGTTTGGCCCGCCTTCGCGAGGCCGACTGGATTGTGGTGGATGAGATCAAAAAAGCCGGCTGGTACCGAAAAACCGCCCAAGCCTTTGCCGTACTCTTGCCCGTTCGCAGTGTCGGGGTGATGGGCGACTCGCGATCCTACCAGGACGTAGTTGCCATCCGCTGCGTGGACACGGAGGATTTTATGACTGCCGACTGGACGAGACTACCCTACGACCTTTTGGCCCGAATGGCCACCCGAATCATTAACGAAGTTCCCGGGATCAACCGGGTAGTCTACGACATCAGCTCCAAACCGCCGGCTACTATCGAGTGGGAATAAAGCCGCCCGGTGTTCCCCGCTCTTTACGGTTTAAGGAACTTGGGCCCCGCGGGCGGACATCTCGGATGACCTCAATCGACCGGATGGGAAAGTGGCGGGGGACAACCGTCAGGCTACCTTTTTGCGATCATTTGCGACCTTGAGAGTGGCATCCTCTGCCGGATTGCCCAACCCCTTTCAAGAAAGGCCTGGAACGGCTGCACCGTGCCAACTTTACTCCTTTGAACATGCTAGGTTCTTGGCCGGAGAAGCGTTTTCCCAATTACCCTGCAGAATGGCCGGAAGCGATCATTCTAGAGTCCCATGCCAGACTGGTGAGACTTGCCTCCGGGATGGCGGCACTCGCAAGAGGGTTTATTCCCTCCTCTGGGTTCAAAATGGAAAGATAGCCTTCGGCGGGGCTACGTTGTAGACTTTTTGGAGGCTCGTATTCAGAGCAGGAGGAGGGTTGTGTCCCCGGAAGGAACAAAGTGTGGAATTGGCCGATTTGAAAGCGGCTTCCGCTGAAAATCTAACAAACCGATCGCCTGTAGGATCGAAAGGTTCTTAGCGGTACAGTTTGCTGACTATCCCAGGTTTCCATGGAAGAATTCATTCGCCCACCAAGTCGGGATGAATACCAGCGGGAGTCTCTTCCGCCACTTGCAATCCCCGTATGGGAGATTCGGCCCCTTGGGGAAGCCCAAGAGCCGCCCCCAATTTGTCCCCTGCGGGAAGAAGTTGTTTGCACTCCGCCCCGGACCAATTGGCAGGTACCCTTGTTTCTTTTTGTGGCGACCTGCGTGTCCACATTTTGGGTAGCCTGGATCGACACCCTCCGCTGGGATTATGCCGCCATTTATTCCATTTGTCTGATGACGATCTTGGTCAGTCATGAGGCAGGCCACTTCCTTCAGGCAAAGCGGTACCGCGTGAGGGCTAGCCTTCCGTACTTCATCCCCTTCCCCCTCGGGCCGATCGGCACACTTGGGGCTGTGATCGGTATGTCCAGTCACGTGCATCATCGTCGAGCACTTTTCGACATTGGCATTTCCGGCCCTTTGGCCGGGTTAATTCCGACTATGATCTTTTGTGTCGCAGGGCTTCAGTGGTCATATGTGGACGTGATCATTCCGGGTCATCCCCGTTTCGGAGAACCGATCCTTTTAAAGTGGCTTTTCCGGTGGCAATTTGGGGAAATTCCCCCAGGTCACGATGTGTATCTTCATCCCATGGCATGGGCAGGTTGGGTGGGGCTGTTTATCACTTCTTTGAACCTAATCCCTATTGGACAACTCGACGGGGGACATATTTTGTATGCCTTAATGGGACGGGATGCCCGTCGCGTGGCTACGGGGCTTCTCATGGCCGCAGTTGCCTTGGTGGTCGTTTCCGCCTACTGGTGGTGGTTGCCCATGCTTCTGCTATTGTTCCTTCTCGGGCCGAAACATCCCCCCACGGCAGACGATCGCATTCCCCTCGACGTAGGGCGGCGTATATTGGGTTGGCTCATGCTTGCGTTTGTGGTGGTGGGCTTTACACCTCGGCCCGTAATTTTGGAAGATCGCCCTCCACGACAGCGGCCGGTTCCCCGCCCGGAGTATCGCATGCCACATCCACCTGCCCCCGAATGGGAGCCGGAAGAACACCAACCGATCCTGGTTGATAACAGCTTGTTCCGGGCAAATGACCCGTCTTGGTCCGCACGTTCTCTGAAAGGGAAAGGAATTTTCGAAGGATAAGCTCTTCGCGGCTGCCCCGAGTTGACCTCCACCGAAGTTTGTCCGGTGGTTTTTCCATTTGTGGTTTCCCGAAGTTCGCTATCCGCGAATAGTCCCCAAAGCATCGGTTTCTGCCGTCAAACCGCGGGAATTTGCCAGCGGGCTTACCGCCGGCAGACACCGCGAATCCTCGCCTTGCTTAGCAGAGGTTTTTCAGTGCCCCGAGGCAGAGCTTGCAGGGGGCCCAGGCCGGGCGACCTCTTCGGACCTCTCTCCCACCGCTCAGAAAGATTCTGGTATTCAAGGTGACGTGTAACTTCGTGGCACCTCTCTTCGGTGAGAATCTGCCTTCCCACGGTTGACTGCTTGAAAACCCGAGTGTACTAGGATAGTCGGGGCGTAGGGATTTCTGTACGGAACCGCCGCATAAACTTCCCTTAGTCCCCTTGCGAGAAAATTCAGCAAGATTCCCGCCGGAGCCAGTTGCATCCCAACATTCGTTCATTCCGATTGATTTGAGGGAAATTTAGATCATTCTGGACTTTGGAAGGGTTTCTTCACCGAAGATGAGGCAAAATTCCGCAATTCGCTTGAAAGCCGGACTCGATGGCACCGAAGGAGACACCGTTATGGAAATCAAAAGGACAAACTTTGTAGACTCCGGGCCAGTTGCAGGACTTTCGCAGGTTCTCTGTTGGACCTCGGGGATGTTCAGAAAACTCTTGTTTTATGCGTTATGTGGGATTTGGGCAACGGTCTCCCTCGTGCCGGAGGCTCGGTCGGCGGAGATTCAACAGGGCGAATTGGCCGGCTACCTTGGGGCCCCAAACGAGCGAGTGTCGGAGGAGTTCGACGCTGGCTTTTCCATGTACGTGGCTGCGTGGCCGTTGCTCAAAGCTTACCCCGGACCTCGGTTCCAATCGGGACTTTTTGGGACCTGGATGTTCGCCAAGCAGGAAAACCCGTTACCCTTCAAGCTCTATTCGTGCATTGAAGGCGGGCTGGGATGGTGGCGGGATACCCGGTTTGCCACGGAAACGCCGAAGTTCATCATGGGTGGTGTGGCCCCCAATTTTGTGGCTTGGGCCAACGGTCCTGGGGCGGGCAAGGGAAGAGATTGGAGCCGCCCTTTGGGCCACTATGGGGTCGCCCAACTGAGTCCTTGGGTCCTCTGGCCTCCAGACGGACTGAACCTCAGACAAGGCACCTGCGGGCAACTGCTCGGTTACGGATATCTTCCCCTTCCTCTCACCAAACCAAAATCTACGACTGCCGGGACAAATGTTCCTACAGGCGGTCAGTGGTGGACGTTGTTCCTTAACACGAAAAACTTCAAGGGACCGGTAGCGGCCTTTACACCCTTTTTCTGGTCTCAGTGGGCCGCCGAAGATCCTAAGTTGGCGGGTTTGCTCCTGGATAGCCGGCCGTCCAATCCCAACCGGGCTTTGCAAATGGAAACTCAGTATATTCCCGCCGTGGTAGCTGCCACCGCCACCAGCGAGAAATACGCCCGGATAGCCCCAACATGTTTCCCTTCCAACCAGGGGGGCCACTCGATACTTGTTCATCGTGTGACTGCGTACAGCAGGAAAGCTCTCTGGGATGCGGTGAAAGCCTGGTTCGAAGGGGGACCACCGGCTACTGGCAGAATTAACGAGCAAGGTGCTATCGTGCACAAGTTCACGGGCGGCGGGTGGTCAAGCTGGAGGATTTCCAGCTATCGGGCTCCTAAGGAGGAACGGTATCCGATTGCGTGGCGGATGTTTGCCACTCCGACCGTGTTGGACGATTATACCTTCGGCTACCAGTGGAACCTCGATTTGGCAAAGAAAGACAAAATAGACAGCTGCTCTTTGATAACCCTACCGGAATATTACCAGCTCGTGAAAAAAGACGGCAAAGGTGCCGAGTGGATTCCGGTTCCACCGGAGAAGGTACCCACGGATACAGGGCTCCACGAAGTGCGATTTGAGCGGGCTCCCAGGGGGCGACCGGAACCCTACGTCACCCCCGAGGAACCGACAAGCTGCTGGAAAAAACCCGGTCCGGTGGCAGGACCCTTTCAAGCGGAGCTTGGGGATGGTAGTGTCGTCACCTACTACTGGTATCGGTTTGCCGATCAGCCCGCTATCCTGAATGCTGACTTGACCGAGGTGGAGCGGGAAGAGTTACAAGCTCGGGTAGAGTTGCTCCATCGCTATTGGAAGAAAGATCAGGAATATCTCCCTCCGCCTACAACAGGAGAACTGGCGGAGCTAGACCCGGCACTTCTGGTTACTCCTCCGCCTGGCTTGGAGGTAGGATATGTCCCCATCGTAACCCGACAAGGTCCGAAGGAGTAAGGGAAATGAACCCTGCAAACATGAACGGGTGTTCCATGAGGGGAAGTGGTTTCACCTGTAGGGTCCCCGCATCCCTTCGTATCATGGGGAAGAGATCCCGGGGTTGCTTCGGGGTACATTTGGTTCTGGCCACTGTCTCGGCAGTAGTTTTGGCAGTCGCGGGAATGGCCAAGGCGGACAGCCCGCCGGTGAAGGTATTCATCCTTGCCGGCCAGTCGAACATGGTTGGTTTCGGCCGGGTGACGGCTGACCCCAAGCGTAATGGTGGCCAGGGATCGTTGGAGTACCTAGTAAAGACTCCTTCCACAGCCGCCCGATTCGGCCATTTGGTAGATCAAGATGGCCGGTGGCGGAAGCGAGATGATGTGTGGATCATCTTCAATGACCGTAAAGGCCCGCTCACGGTTGGCTATGGAGCAAGCCAGGATATGATCGGCCCGGAACTTGGCTTCGGCTGGGTGTTGGGTGATGCCCTAGAGGAGCCGATTCTCCTTATCAAATGTGCTTGGGGCGGGAAAAGTTTGGCAGTAGATTTCCGACCCCCCAGTGCCGGTAAACCACCGTACTCCCTGGGAAAAAGTGGAGACGAGGCCATCGCCAGGGATCCCACCATCATCGGAAAGTATTACCGGGAAATCCTAGCGGCGACCAAAGAAGCCCTAGCTCACATCAAGGATTTAGTACCGGGTAGTGACGGGCGGTATGTGATAGCCGGCTTTGGATGGCACCAGGGCTGGAACGATCGCATCAACACCGACTTCACGGCCGAGTACGAAAGCAACATGGCCCACTTCATCCAAGACATGCGGAGGGACCTCGGGGTACCGCACCTGCCCTTCGTGATTGCCGAGACTGGCATGGGAGGATTGGAAGAAAAGCATCCTCGCGCGCTGGCCCTCATGAAGGCTCAGGCAGCGGTTGCCCAGCGACCAGAATTTAAGGGGAACGTGGCGTTCGTGAGTACCCGCAAGTTTTGGCGACCGGCCGAGCAATCCCCTTGTAATCAAGGCTATCATTGGAACTGCAACGCCGAAACGTACTATCTTATTGGCCAGGCCATGGGACAGGCTATGCTCCAGTTGCTTAAAGAACAAGCGGGCGGCCAATGAGAGGTAGTGCCAACTTGCCTCGGCATGCCCTTACGGCAAATGCAGATATTATCTGACTGCTTTCGAACGAATACTTGGAAATCTACGTTGGAGGAACTGCGACCTGCCCAACTGGCTTTGAGCAACTCCTAGCTTGCCGATGGAGCCCGCCTAATTCCCCATGAGACTTGCTTAATCGCCTATGACACTCGCTGGCGTTTTGGTCCAAGGGTAACGTGTCGTGTCGGAAAAGCCCATTATGTGATCTGCAATGACCGCTCCATCTGGCTGCGGATAAACATTCCAGCTCTTTATGGCGGCTTGGAGGCCTGCTGCATCCGCAGTCCATCCGTGGGAGTTTCGGTAGGGAAAAGCTCGCTCTGCCCTGCAAAGCAACTCAGCTTTTTAGGGAAAAACTATTCGCCGAAGCCGCGATACATCGAAAGTCCCCGGAGGCAGTTTTCCCTGGCAACAACGGATTGCTCTCTGTTCTAGACCCAATGCCATAGGAGAGTTGCTAAGACCCAACGGCTTTGCTCAGTAAATTGTCGAGAAATTTTGGGGGAGAAATCGAAATGAAATGCTGTAGGTTGCTTCTTGCGATGGGTGGTCTCCTAGCATCATTGGGAGAGCTTTCTTTTGCCGAGGAACCTTCTCCACCGGACTTAACCCAGCCCGGGGTAATCGAGAAAATTGACCGCAGTTTAACGTATAACTTGGGAGCCACGGGACTTCGAGGCTGGATCTTTACGAAAGCAGCCAGCTCTTTCGACGGTGCTCAGGGGCGAACGACCACGTTCAGCCGGCAGATTTTGGTCACACATGTCGGCAAAGGCTCACCCGCAGACGGGGTAGTAGAGGTAGGGGATGTCATCCTCGGGACTGGCGGCGGACTCTTTCGCGATGATGCCCGACGGAGCATTGCCCTGGCCATTCAGGAGGCTGAAAAGAAAGGTCCGCTTCAACTGCGAATCTGGAGAAATGGTCGGATACTCGATGTCACCCTGAGACTTCGTCCTCTCGGTGCCTACAGTCCAACAGCACCCTACGATTGCCCCAAATCCAGAACAATTCTTCACGAAGCATATCGGGTCTTGAAGAAGGAGCCTCTTGAGCCAAATATCGATGGTGCTATCAAGGGCTTGGCACTATTGGCGGTGGAGGACCCGGAAGGCCAATCCCAAGCGCGCGAGTTAGCGCGCAGGATCGCGTCGCAGACCCATCAACTTACGGACGTGTACGTCTCACTGGGAACTTGGGACCTCGCCTACAAGAACCTCTTCCTGTGCGAGTATTTCCTCCTGACGCAAGATCGCGAGGTCCTTCCTGCCATCGAGAGGTTAACCCGGGCTTTAGCGGAGGGTCAGGGCCTTTATGGGACTTTCGGCCATGGTTTGGTACCCCGCGGAGCAGACGGGCAGCCGCAACCCGTTCCCCCCTATGGGCCGGTTAATTCAGTTGGGGTTGTCGCCAATTTGGCTATCGTGCTTGGCAAGAAGTGCGGTGTCCACCATCCTGGGGTCGAGGAAGCTATCCAGCGGGGATCGAATTTCTTTAGCTTCTACGTGGATAAAGGGGCGATCCCCTACGGCGAGCATGAGCCCTGGCCATTTCACGAAAACAACGGCAAGAATGCCATGGCTGCGGTACTTTTTGCCGTCCAGGGAGATAAACCACTTCAAGCTAAATATTTCGCCCGGACAGCTCTGGCCGGCTTCAAAAACAGAGAATATGGACACACGGGCCAGGGTTTCAGCTATCTGTGGAGCATGTTGGGAGTACACATGGGTGGTTCGGAAGCCGCAATCGCTTACTTTCGTGAGATCTCCTGGCAGCTGGACCTTGCACGCCGCTGTGATGGCTCCTTCGTCTACGATGGGGGCGAACAATATGGGCCCGGCAAGACAGAGGACGATACCTATTATGGCCGAAGTAGTTACTACGGTTTGACTCCCACCCCCTGGTATGTCCTCACCTATGCAATACCTTTGAAAAGGTTGATCATCACAGGACGGGATTGCTCGCCCGCCAACTGGCTGACGCCGCAGGAAGTAAAAGAATCTGTGGAAGCCGGGCATTTCGACCTGGAGCGTAAGAACAAAACTAGCGAGGAACTCATCGCTTACTTCGGCAATTGGTCACCCATCGTCCGCAGTTGGGCAGCCGAAGAGCTCGCTTCGCGCCCGGAGGCCAAAACCCTGGTCCCCCAGCTTATCCGCTTGACCCAGCACCCGAACGTGCGTGTCGTCCAGGCGGCCTGCGAAGCTTTAGGAAAGCTCAAAGCCTCCGAAGCCCTACCCAACCTCGTAAAGCTACTGGAACATCCAGATCCGTGGGTTCGGTTTAAGGCGGCAAGCGCGCTCCATGAGATGAATGTTGACGTCAAACCCGTAATTTCCCAAATCCTAACAGCCATCGGAAATTTCCGGGTTCCGGCGGAAGTTCCTTATTGGGAAGATCCCCTAATTTTGTATCAGAATCCGCTGGCGAGGCTCCTTTTCCGTGGTCCGCTTAGCAAGGAAGTCGCGAAAGCCGACCGCGAGTTACTTTACCCCGCAATCCGCGTCCTCGCGCGCAATCCGGACGGGATGACCCGCGCGTTCCTCCGACCGTTCTTGGAAAATCACCTGACGCTCGAGGACGTCGTCGAGCTGGGACCGGATCTCTTGCTGGCAGTGGAGGCTATAAGTCCTGCGGATACGATGTTTGCAAACGAAATCCGGATGGCGGCCTTACGATGCCTCACGAAATACTTTATCCGCCAGGGACTTGACGCGGCGGTGCATTTGGCTTGGACCCAAGGCGGTCATGGGAGCGAAAATCGAACCCAGGAGATCATGAGGGAGTTGGTACGATATGGGGCGGCTGCAAAGCCCGTGATTCCTCGGCTCAGGGAGCTCGTGGAAAAATTTAACAAGGAAGTACGAGAAAGACGATTTCCCGGCGGTGAACTGAATGCCCGCCGCGTTCGGGCGGTGGAGGAAGCGATTCAGACGATCGAATCCGCCGAGAATGCCCCTTCGATGCGAGACCTTCTCACGGAATTTCGTACGTATAGCGATGATGCTGGCCGGTTGCGGATCCAAGCCCGGTGTACCGGGGTGGACTCGGCTAAGCAAGAGGTAGTTTTAGAGACTCGCGACGGGAAAGAGATTCGCATGCCAATCCAGCAGCTTCGAGAAGCCGAGCGTTTCTTCCTCCGGAAAAGCTTCCCAGCTCTCGGGGAAGCAACATAACCGCTCGGCTGTTAGCCTGGCCGTGCAGTGGCTTAAGGCTCACTGCTATTGGCTATAATACGAACTACAAGGGACCGCTGGAAATCGGGAAGAGAAATCGGGTTGCCCCGCCTAATTTCCTGCCAGCGGTTCTTCCATGGATCGTAACATTGGATTGTTTTTGCTTTCTCGACCTGCCAATCTTGTGGCAACCGGAGAACTGCATCACGAATCGTTTGCGGAGGCTTCCCCTCTGCCAGCTCCGTTTGCCACGTATTTTCCTTGTCCCGACACCAGATCAATGTGGTACGGATGCCCCGAAGGGCGTACACGTATAATCCGGGATGCACGAGTTCTTGTGGCTCGAAACGTTCTGCCGGCGGATCAAGGTCGCGGACCACCTCCGCGAATCTGCCAAAATGCCACCACAGATCATTTTTGTCCACGTAAACATCCCAGTGCCAAATGTGCCCTGGCCCGGCAGCACCAGCGAAAAACGGGGCAAAAAGCACATCGTGGAGGATTATCCCGTCGCGATCTTTCGCGTACAGCTTAAAGGGGCCGATGTGGTTAGGTTCTACCGCTCCACTTTCCGCCAGCAGAATCGGCTTGGAGATACCGAAGGACCGCAAATCCTTCACGGCCTCAGCCGCCAGCACCGCCACCGGACCATGACATATTGTCCAAGAAGCTCCCAGGTCCAAGTACCGGTGTACTTGTAGGACATCATTTCCTGGCAGTTGGCACAATCTGCGATAGCGTTCTCGTTTGCCTTCGTGGTCGTAGCTTCCCAAACTTTGCATCGCAAGGTTCTTGGGAAATAAGCGGCGGAGCTCGGGCAACATTTCGGCAGACCAAGGTTCCCACACGTTCGCCCGAACCGCGTCCATTTCGTTCCACAATTCCCACCCGAAAATGATAGGATCACAGTTGTACCGCTCCGCATACCAGGCCAGTTTGCGTTTGTAATGAGCCCTTCCTGCCTCGCCCAGGAAGTAATCTGCGGTGTCTTTGGCTGGTCCACCATTTTGAATCAAAAGTTGTGGTCTGGCAGCCCACGCCTGGGTTCCCTCACCGAGATGGCGGAAGTGTTCGGTACAAAGTTTTAGCCGGATCCCGTACTTTTTCGCTAAAGCAAAGAGAGCATCGATGCGTTTTGCGCGCTCTTCGTCGAATACGCCGCAGCGGGCATGCTCGATATCAAAGAAAGGATTGCTTAGCCAGATCCTCGCGAAATTCCCGCCTTGAGCAGACAATTTCGCAAACCACCTTTCCATCCCCGCCAACCCCTCGCCCGGCGGGCCGATCATGTTTAGCCCAATGGGAATATAAGGGCTGCCGTCGGAAAGCTCAAAATATCGTGGATCCCGAGGGCTAACCCGCACATGAGCAAGCTCTGTTGCGGAAGCAGTGGCAAAATGTTCAAGGATTATCAGTGTCAGAGCTACTCGCCATGTGATTTTGAGAACAATACCTCTGTTACCCGTTTGAGGAGGATACATTGCGGGGCCTCCAATTTAGACTTACAACACCAGCCTGCGGAAAAAGCACACGAACGACAGTTCGAAAATCGCCGGATTCTCGATTCTTATCCCAGTATATCGGCGATGGCTCCCTCGGCGAAGGGTAAGACCCAATACCTTCCTCTGAAATGTTCCCCGGCGGTCGGAAAGGGGATGGATCCACCCCTAGGAGTGTTTATAACCCGGCGACGCCGCGGAGGCACCTTCCGTGCCCTACGCAGGTTCGGGGGACGTCGGAGTGCACGAACGTGCACAGGAGGCAGCGGATAAGAAGCCAATCCCTCCATCACCGCAAGGGATGATCGAGGTTTATAGGCCGAGGAGCAAACGACCTTCAACCACCTCAAAGCACCCGATTTCAGACACTGGATCCCGATAGCTGGGGGATCATGCAGGCTGGAAGTGCCAAATAGAGCTCCGTTTGAATTGGGCGTGAGGTTAGGCTGCAGCGAGAGCTTTTAATCTCGCAAGGGGATGGAATTCGGGAGTTCCTAATTTGCCCGGCCTTATGCAAAAAGCGAAAAAGCTAGCTGGTTTAACGCGTTGAGAAGGTTCCAATAAAACCGAGAAGGGCCCTCCGGGGGCAATCCGGCCGGGAAAGCCCTTCAGTGCCCGAAAGTGGGATCTTCCCTTCGTGCGGTTTAGCGAAACTTTTTAATCCCACCACCAGTGGGTGGTGGAGAGTTGGGAGCGGATTTCTTCGCGGACTTTTGCGACTTCGCCCCGCGGGTCGGAAAGCAGGTTTTCCTCAGCCAAAGCCTTCGCGGGTTCGATTTCCACCCCACCACCAAACGGTGTCATCACGCGGGACCGTTTCACCAGGGCATTGACCGCGGTGGGAGCCGCCTTGGGAGCAGGATATGTTCGCACCGCAAATTTCTTCTCGTCGCCGAAAAATTCCATCCTCCAATCAGCCTTACCGTAGAAATCCTCCTTCTGAATATACGCTGCTGCTATACAAAGGTCGATCAAATTCCGTAGCTGAGCAAATACCGGCGACCGCTCCGCAATAGCCGGATAACTCTTCGTGAAACTGGTCGTGAAAGCCTGACTTGCGGGATTTGTCCGGCCGGTCGCCTTCCGCTCCCCTCGCACATTGACAAGCTCGTCTTCTCCCACCAATTTCACACCACTTCCCACCAGTTCGATGGCCCAGCCGTCCTCGCTCCGCCGCACACACTGGTAATCGGGGACAAACCACCAGCGAACCAGCATTTCGCGGGAAATAGTGGACGGATCTGCCCGATCGATAAAGGTGACCATACGAACAGGTGGCGGCTCAAGCCCGATCCCAATCATCTTCATCCGGTAATCCGCCTCTACCAACACATGGGCGAAATGGGTGTCCGGCGGAATCCCTTGGATCGTGATCTTTTGAAGGCCTACAGCGGTGCGGAGATTTTCCGCCATGTACTGAGCGACCATCGCCTCCGTACCGGCCGGGATAAACCGTCCCAGAGTGCTCAAAAATTGTTGGGCATTGGCCAGTCCTTCCGCCGTCGGGTCAATGGAGCAGGTGATTAATTCCGTGGGTTCTCCACCGGGTGGGAAGGCCCGCAAGGCCACCACCAAATCTTCTAAGAGGATTACAGGCCAACCACTGGAAAGGCCCACTGCCCGATCGGCCAGATCGAAACGCCAGCCCTCGGCCGGCCCCGCCAAGACAATATCTTTTGTCTCCGGGTAAAAGAAGACATATCGCACCCTAAGTAGGCCGGCCAGGTAACGCATTTCATCTGTCGGGACTCCGCCGTTTTCCATTACGGCCCTTTCCAGCCGGTTAAGGGCAATCTTCCGGAGCTTGCTCGGCCGAGCTACCTCCGGGGGCAGAGTTGCTCGGGCTGCTGCTATCCGTTCCCGCGTCAGCATCCCGGTGGGATCTTGAAAGATTTGGTGCTGCAGAACACCTTGGGGGTCAATCCGCACCCCAGCGACTGCTGCGTCCTGCTGTTGGCCAAAGGCCGTTTGCGATACCAGGCACAGAAGCAGCAGGGCAAATGTCCGGCAACCAGTTCGCATGAGCCTTCCGAAAGGAAGCATTGGTAACTTTCTCCCGATTGACAGAGTCCCCAAGTAGCCCAATCTGACGGCTATTCCTTGTTAACGATGCCCCCGCCGGTACCTGTCCCGCGATTCCCTGCCCTTTCGGCAAATGCGGATTAGCACGCTCCGACCTCTGATGGCCTGCTTCGCACGGGAATATCCACCCCCCAGGTCACCAGAGATTGACCATTTCGGTGGCTTCTCCCAAATATTTCGCAGGCGGATTAGCATTGCCCCGCGAAAGCCCTCGAACGTTTTTCGGCAAATGCCTTCCCGACTTTACTTCCCAAAGAGCATCCCCCTAACAGCAGGTAGTTACCCGTGCTCCTCCACGATTCACCCGGCCGTAATCGGCCATCCTAAAAAAAGGAGGTCTTTAATGATGACATCCCACCGGTCCGAACTTCACCGGCGGCAAGGATTCCGGCCGGAGACCTTCTCTCTGCAAAGCTTACCTTATTTGACGGAATAAGGTGGCGAAGATAGCTCTATCTAAAGGCTCATGATAATTGGGCAGGTTGGGCAAAGCAAGCAAAGATCTCCCGGTGACAGACACCGCTATTATTCCGAAGACCCTACTTTACCCCGGAATGTAGCACCGGCTACCGGTCCGGCAGGAAAAGTGATATGCTATTTAGGCAATTTAGGCCTCGGACTGGCCCAGGTGGGCAAAGTCACCCCGGTCGTTGCTCGCGAGCAACGTAGAGGTAACAGGAGGAGGTTACCTTCCCTATAAAGCGAGATCCGGAAAATTCGGAACGACCGAAATTCTCGAAAATGGCTGTCCGTCTCCCCCGGGGAAGGGAGGGTGAATCGGAGGCGGATCCTTCCGGTCCCTCGTGAATTACCCCACTTTAGGGTTTTAACTAGCCGAGTAGGGCCGAACTCCCCCAAGGCCAGCTCCAGGGGCTGACGACCAGAAAGAGTAATCGAGGCGGAGTCCCGCAAATCAATCGGATCGGGGGGGCAGGGGGAGGTCGGAAAAAATTGGGGAATACTGCAATAGATACTTGAGATACAGTCAGCAGGAAGTGGCTCGGCGAAAACCTCGATAGCCTGCTTTTTTCATCCCCTGGCACCGATCCGGAGTGATCCCGCAAAAAAAATCTCATGGCAAAGACCGGCGGATAACCTAAAGTAGGACCCAATTCCCGCGAGAAGATCCGAAGGAGGAACCAACATGGCAACCGTCTCTCCAAGCAGAATGGAAAAGTGGCTGAGCGTCATCCTTAAGGCAGATCCCTCTGTGCCAAAGCTTTCCCTCGGCGAATATCTGGCGGATATTCCGAAGCTCGATAGTCTTTCGGACGTACCTGCTGGAACTCGGGTGCTGGTCAGGGGTGACGTGGATGCCAAACCGGGCCCGAAAGTTGGGGAAGGCGATATCCGCCTCCGATCGATGAAGGATACGTTGGAGCTTGGCCGGCAGCGGGGGTGGGTGCAAGTAATCTTCGGACACATTGGCAGGAAGCCGGAGGGTTCGCTGGAAAAGGTGGCTGCCCGGATGGGGGAAATTCTCGGTTGCGAAGTGCCCTTGATTCGCGATTGGCTCGATCCTCAAACCAACACGGTCTTGCCCGAGGCTGCCGAGCAGATCGCCAAAGCTGCCCCCGGTTCAGTAATCATGTTGGAGAATACCCGCAAATATCCGATTGAACGCGTTCTTTGGGATGCCAAACCGCAGGATATCCCCAACCTGGCCCCATCCCTGGCCACCTTGGCTAACGAAATGGCGGAAAAGATTGCCCGCGTCTATGTTCACGAAGCATTCTCCGCCGGTAGTCTGGATAGTTCGAGTGTCGTCATCCCGGCAGCTATGGATCGGGTGGCCATGGGGAAGTATGAGGAGCAGGAGTTTTGCGGCCCCCTCATGCAGTGCTTGGAAGCCCAAATGGTGATCTTCAGTGGCGTGAAAATCGACAAGCTCGACGATCTGGAGGCGATGATCTCCCGGGGTAAGATCCGGTACCTTTTGACTGCCGGCTCGTTGGCCATGGCACTCAAGAAGGCAGCCGCCCAATTGGAGGGAGGCGACTTCTGTATTGGTGTCCAGGAGAATCCTGCCAACAGCAAGGAGGCTTGGTACATTCCGCCGGAGCGGATTGAACAGGCCAAGCGGTTGCTCCGCGACGGCCGGGCCAAGGGGATTCAGTTTGTCTTACCCGTGGATTTTGTGCTGCAAGACGGGCGAGTTTCGGAAAACATTGGCCCTAATGATCAGCAACTGGATGTGGGACCCAAGACCCGCAGTCTCTTCGAAGAAACGGTAACCAAATTTATCCAGGAGAATAGCCAGGCTCCGGAAAAGGCAGTCGTGTTCCACAACGGTGTGTTCGGACTATTCGAAGACAGCCGGTTCGAGGAAGGTACCCGCCACTTCATGGGCCAGCTGAAGCGGATGAAAGATGCCGGCATTCGGGTATTTGTTGGTGGCGGTGAAGGTGGAACGGCACTGGAGAAATACGGCCAGCCGGATTGGGTTACACACAATTTCACCGCCGGGGGAACCGTGCTCAACGCTTTAGGTGCCGAGCCAGTTCCCTACCTCGTTGCCTTGTGGCTGGCGGCCAAGGGCTGGTGAAGTGCTCGGGTAACCCCAAACGCCAATTGGCTCCCGGCATAGACGGCTGTTTCTCCAACAAATGTCTAACGAATTGCAGGGTGCAACTCTGTAAGGAAAAGTTAATTCCTTCGAAGTGTGTTCGATTGCTGCCTTGGGAGCAGTACGTGGTCGGAGTTGTTGCGATAAGAATTCCCGGCCGAAGTGAGTCCAGGTGAAAAGACCGGGTATTCACCGCGGGCGTGGGGGCAGCGGTTTGCTGCGGAGCTACCCGCTACTTGGCCCGCTCCGGCGAGAAAAAACCAGGACATCAAAAAGTTGTCGCAAAACGAAAGTTGAAGGGCCTTCTGCGTTACATGGAGGGCAGAGGGTTTTTCCAGCCCAAGGCTTTCGCGTAATCGGATGTGGGTGAAACCGGCGTTGTTATTCTTTACCGGCGGGAATCCTCCGCCCAAAGACCCGAAATCTTTTAGCCTCTGCCCTCCCGGGTAGTGCATACCTGTTGAAGATCCGGTTTTTGAATTTCCCAAGGTCTTTCTGGTCAGAGAAAACGCTGTGAGTTTCACCTTCCATTCAGAAGGTTAGCAGTCTGGACCAAATAGGTTCGTTTCCGACATGCCCTGAAGTTGAAGCTGCTACCAGACGGACATGGTCGCAGTTTCAAAAGATCACACTGGGCCCCGTGGACAAGGCGGAGTATAACCCTGGAGATTTTGCTATGGCGGTTTTTTGTTGAGCCCACTAGTAGGGAGGTACTTCGCTGCTAGCTCGAGAAGCGAGTTCTTCAAGCTCAGTCAGGAGTTGCAGAATCACGGGAGGGTCAGCCGATTGACGGGCGGCAGCTTCCAGCTGGGCGGCTTTTACCGAAATGACAGCAAACCCGTAACTTCCCGCGGCTCCTTTCAGTTGATGGGTCAGGCGGCGAAGACCCTCCCAATCTCCTTGTTCCGCCATCTCCCGCAGTTGTGCCAAACGTTGGGGCAAAGAACTTACGAAAAGCTCAACGAGATCTCGGAGGCCGGCGTCGCGGGCCAAAGGGGAGTAAATCGGCTGAGCACTGGTTGAGGAAATTTGATCGACGATGCTTGTGGCAGCACTCTGGGTCATCACGGAGTACCCCTGGTGAGTTTCTTTTCCGTATCCGCTGTTGGGGAAAGGTGATCCCTCCGGGAAAATTTTGTAGGTTAGCTAGTTCGGGGTGGTCCTATTGGAAGTTTAGCCTACGGTTCTCTTAACGGATGGCTAAGATTTACCGAGAGTCGCCATACCACCTGGGTGCCGACCGAGGAATGTAACGGAATTGCGGTAGGTGCGGATTTGCCCGAAGGGTCTCATGGTAACGGCCCGGGGATTTCAGTGCCCAGACCAAAAATAGGATCGGAGGATAAGAGAGATCCTTTGCCCTTCGGGTAGGCGAAGGAAAGTTCAGTAGTCCTGCCTTGCGAAGAACCGAACCCGGTGGTCTGAACGGTCGGCAAAATGCTTGCCCAAAATGGGGAGTGGCTTCCGGGGCGTTGGCGAAACCCTCCCGCATGGTTCCGGTTGGTACTACCAGATGATTGACTTCCTCCCCCCGTGCTTAAAGAAGCCACATGAGGTCGGAAACCACGAGATTTCTGGACCTCTAGAGTGTGCGGACCTTCATAAGAGAACCATCCGCATGAGGGTGCAATCCATGTGGTCGAAAATGCAGGCCGGAAGTTTTTCTCCGAGTTTTTGGTTTGCGACGGTTTTTCTTGCGTTCAGCCCCATCATTTCATTCGGTGTCAGTCACGGGGGAGGTGAAGAGGGACCCACCCCGAACCGCAGTGTAAAGCCAAACGTGCTCATGATCGTAGCGGACGACCTGAACTCGTGGGTGGGATGTGTGGGCGGTCATCCGCTTGCTCAAACTCCTCACATGGATGCCTTGGCCTCTCGTGGAACGGTGTTTGTTAACGCCCACGTTCAGGCTCCGTTATGTATGCCTTCCCGAGCGAGCGTGCTAATGGGGCTTCGTCCTAGCACGACAGGACTTTACGGCTTGGAGCCATGGCTCCGGACCGTGGAGCGATGGCGGAATTGGGAGACCATGCCCCAGTATTTCCGCCGTTACGGTTATTTCACGTTAGTAGCAGGAAAAGTTTATCATTGGGTACCTCCCAAGGATCGGCCGGGAGAGTTTGACGTTTGGGGCCCCCCGGCAGGCGTAGGAGCCAGGCCCCCAAAGAAGCTCATCCCCCCTACCCCTATGGGAAACCATCCTCTGATGGATTGGGGAGTGTTCGATCACCGGGATGAAGATAAGGGGGACTGGCAGCTAGCCACTTGGGCGGTGGAGCGGCTTCGGGAAATGCCTAGAGACCGGCCATTCTTCTTGGCCGTAGGCTTTTTCCTCCCTCATGTGCCGTGCTATGTCACGCAGAAATGGATGGATTTATATCCCGACGACGACAAAATCCTTCCTCCGGTCCGGTGGGATGACCGTGAGGACACTCCACGCTTCAGTTGGTATCTTCACTGGTATCTACCGGAGCCACGACTTCGATGGGTCGTGGACAACAACCAGTGGCGAAACCTGGTGCGGAGTTATCTAGCATCGATTAGTTTCGTGGATTCACAAGTCGGTCGGATACTCCAGGCATTGGATCAGGCTGGTTTCCGGGAGGATACAATCGTTGTCTTATGGGGGGACCACGGATACCACTTGGGAGAAAAACTGATAACCGGGAAGAACACCCTGTGGGAACCGTCGACCCGAGTCCCGCTCATTTTTGCCGGCCCGAGAATTTGCCGGGGCGGCCGGTGTAGTCAGCCGGTGGAACTTCTCGATATTTTCCCCACCTTAATTGAACTCTGCGGCTTGCCGCCACGGTCGGACCTCGAAGGGATAAGTTTGGTACCTCAACTGACAAATCCAAATACCCCTCGAACCCGTCCGGCGATCACCACCCATAATCAAAATAACCATGCGGTCCGTTCCCTCCGGTGGCGGTATATCCGGTATGCAGATGGCTCGGAAGAATTGTACGACCTCGAAAACGACCCTTACGAGTGGCATAACTTGGCTGGCGACCCACGGTATTCCGAGATTTTGGAAGAACACCGTCGCTGGTTGCCGAAAATCAATGCTCCCCCGGTGCCGGGAAGTGCCCATCGGGTGCTTACCTACGATCCGGAAACGAGACAGGCCGTCTGGGAAGGGAAACCGATTGGGCCTGACGACCCGATTCCAGAATAGAAAAAAGAGGGGCTCAGCCTAGGCAGAGCATGTAGCCTCAAATCTCCTCAGGATCGAGTGCCGGTAGGATTTCCGGCGAACTGTAGGCCACCGGGGGAGGGACATTCTTTAGAAATCCTGAATACTTCCAGGGGTGGAAAACCGGGACTTTATGTAGAGATGTTCTCCCCTCTAACTTGGCGATATATTGCGGCTTACAGAGATTGATCACATTTCCGGGGGAATTATTCGGATTTCATTTTTTTCAACGCCCCGAGGGACCTTTTCGAAACTAACGAGTTATCAAACATGTCTCTCTTCTCCCCAAGAAGTGGAAAGAATCGCCTGACTTTGGGGGAGGAGTTTTGTGCAATAAGTTTTCAAAAAGGGCTATTTCGGTAAAGCGGTGTCCTCAGGTGGGAAGCGACCTTTTTGGGTTCTTGTGGCAAGAGCCTTGCCGCCCATCCCTCCGGCCGGAGTGTGATACCAACTTTGTAAAGTGTCAAAGTCGTGGACAACTAACATCGCTGGATTTTCGGTCAGTCAGAGAAATCGGTAAAGTTCCGTGGGGACGGTGTACTATTGGCACAGAGGACTAGGAGCCTTTGAATGCGGAAAAACCATTTCAGCAAGCCGATTAGCAGGTCGGTTCCTACCGAAACAACTCGCGGAAATTGGGAGCCTGGCCTCTCCCGCCGGTGGGTGCTTGGAATCGGCTTAGTCGGAGCGATGGTGAGTATCTTCGCTCTGGCGGGCTCTATCCTGCTAGCTGCGGAGCCTGAAACCCGGGCCAAAAATGTCATTCTCTTGATTGGCGACGGGGCAGGCTACAACACCTTCCTGGCGACGGCAATGTATTTAGGAAAATTTGAACCGAATACGGGGAAAACAAAGCTCGAGTTCGAGGGCCCGGAGTGGCTCAGAGTTGCCTGTGCCACATATCCGCTTTCTCTGAGTTCGAAGCCGCAACGAACCGGGATCCAAGATCCCGAACTGGTCTACGACCCGGCCAAGGCCTGGGATAAACAAAGGGGCTACCAATGGCTAACGAAGACAGCTACAGATTCTGCTGCAGCCGGGACGGCCATGGCTACCGGCCAGCTTACTTACAACAACGCCATCAATTGGAGTGACTTCGACCAGCCATTAAGCCCCACCTTGGTAGAAATTGCTAAGAAAAGAGGCAAATCCACGGGTGTGCTAACATCTGTCCAGTGGTCGCATGCTACCCCGGCAACTCTGGGCGGAGCAAAAGTTGCGAAACGAGATGACTACGAGACGATCGCCCGACAAATGCTTTCGGCCGGGCTGTTGGATGTCATCATGGGAGCAGGCCATCCTGCCTTCGACAACAACGGTCAACCTCGGTCGCCCGATCAATACCAGTACCGATATGTGGGGGGCAAGGAGATCTGGGAGGCCCTTGAGGCTGCTCGGGGGGAACCTCAGGGAACCTACCTTGGATTTCGACCTGTGGTCACCAAGGAGGAATTTATGGCCCTCTGTTCCGGGCCGACCCCTTCCAAGGTAGTAGGAACTGCGGCAGTGGCCGACACTTTGCAGGCATCCCGTTCTCCCAGCCGGATGGACTCCCCTACCGTCACACCCCAGGGGGACAAAAAAGAAAGGGGGAGTTCCTCTCAATCGAACCCGGGTCCTGGTCAGCCATCCTCTGGCTCGGCTGTGGGGACATTGCCTTTTGACGATCTAACAGCAGAGCCCTTCCTCGATCCTCGTGTGAAAACTGTTCCTGATTTGGCCACCATGGTTGCGGGAGCCTTGAATATCCTAGATGATAACCCCCAAGGTTTCTTCCTCATGGTTGAAGGCGGAGCGATCGACTGGGCCAACCATGCCAACCGGCCCGACCGCATGATTGAAGAGACCATCGATTTCTTTGCCGCCATTGAAACGGTGATCCGCTGGGTCGAAAAGCACAGTAGTTGGCAGGAGACGTTGGTGATCATTACGGCAGATCATGAAACCGGCCTCATCTGGGGGCCGGAGGCAGATAAAGTCCCCTTTCAGCCCTTGGTAGACCATGGTCGCGGAAAAATGCCAGGATTGCGATACCTTTCCACGAAGCATTCCAACAGCCTTGTGCCGGTTTTTGCCCGGGGCCCGGGGGCGGAGCAGTTCCACCAATGGGTGCAGGGAGAGGATCCGGTTCGCGGCCCCTATGTTCATTTGACTAGTATCTTCCACGTCATCGCCTCGGCTATCACAGGAGAACAAGCCGGCAAGGAAGGCCAATCTGCAACCACCCTTAGGCTCGGGACCTTTCTTTACGTTCCCGCTTTTTCCTGCGAGCCGACTTTTCCCGCTTTGTTGGGGCTCGGAGCTCGAAACTAAAAGAGCCACCTTGTTACCCCTCGCAACTACCGTCAAAATTTCTAGCAAAAGGAATGGTATCCCCTGGCCCGGGGTTCAAACTTGCAAGATTAAGATTTCCTCGAAACCTAGAGGCATCTATGCCGACATCGGCTTCGGCAAAGCGAGGGGACAGAGGCTTTTACAACCGACGGCTCGCATTGTCCCCTCATATTTCGTTGGTGATTCCGAGCCTCGGCCCAGGAGGGGCAGAACGGGTGCTTGGTTACTTGGCCCACCACTGGGCTGACCGAGGCTTTCGGCTGAGTATTATCACTTTGGAACCCAAGTCCACCAGCTTTTACCGGCTGCCCTTGGCAGCTCATTGGATCGGATTAGGAGTCGGAGGCGAAACCTGCGGCCTGGGTGAGAAAATCGGGGCCAATTTCCGACGGATCAAAATCCTTCGGCAAATCTTCGATCGGCTTCAGCCGGATGTGATCATCTCCTTTCTACCGGAGACCAATATTCTGGTACTGCTGGCCAACTTCGGCCGGAAGGCCCCGGTGATTATAACCGAGCATAGTGATCCCCGGATTCTGCCGAGCACGGGTACCTGGCGGCTTGCCCGGATGGTCGTTTACCCCTTTGCCACCCGGGTAGTTTCTGTGAGCCCTGGGGTCGACCACTACTTCCAATTTCTTCCCAAAAGACAACGCCGGGTGATCCCCAATGGCATAGACTTGCACGAAATTATTCGCTCACAATCACCTGCCCTCCAACTACCCTGGCCGCATGCGGTGGCCGCCATGGGTCGACTGGCCCCGGAAAAAGGATTCGACTTGCTCTTGGCTGCCTTTGCCCCTTTAACCCTACGGCAACCCGAGTGGGGGTTGATCATTCTAGGTGAGGGACCTCTGCGAAAGGATTTGGAAGATCTCATCCAAACCCTGGGCATCGCCCACCGGGTTCTTTTGCCAGGTGCCGTATCACAACCCTACGCAGTGTTGAAGCAGGCGAAGATCTTTGCCTTTCCTTCCCACTACGAGGGCTTTGGCATCGCCGTGGTGGAAGCAATGGCCTGCGGGTTGCCCGTGGTAGCATCCGATTGCCGTCCCGGGCCGGGCGAACTTATCACCCCCAATGTGGATGGCATTTTGGTACCGCGGAGAAACGTCTCAGCCCTTCGCCAAGCCCTGGAACTTTTGATGGGCAATCCGGAGCTTCGCCAGAGGCTAGGTTCAGCCGCCCAACAGACGGCAGCCCAGTATGATTTGCCCAAAGTCATGCAAAAATGGGACAACCTTTTGTCGGAACTACTACCCTCCACCCGGAGAAATCCCGCTTCCTAAAGAACGTTCGGAGTAATCCTCTAAAATGTGCGGGTTTCGGATGGCATCCGGGCTTATTCCCGCCAAGGGTAGCCTCCAAATCAATGACTCAAGCATTAAGCGGACTTCCTTCGGGACCTCCGGATCGCAAGTAGTGCTCCTCGGATGGAGTCCCCTCGATTCATGAAACAACCTATAAGGAGAAACTGAATAACCCGTGGTTGACCTGAAAGGGTAAACTTGATAACGAGTTTCATTTCGGCTTGGCCAAAGTACTTTGTGGTTGGGACAACAAGTTAACCTTAAAGGAACCTCAGCTTTTTCCAGGTGATCTTCGGAAGGGTGGAACAATTACCCAATGAGTACTGTCCGAATTGGCCTTATACAACTTCGGTGCACCGAAAGCAGAGACGAAAACTTGAGGACATCCGAACAAATGCTCCGCAAAGCGGTGGATTTGGGGGCTAATATCGTTTGCTTTCCCGAACTTTTCACCATGCCCTATCCCTGCCAAAACGAAGACCACCGTCAATTTGCTCGAGCGGAGTCCCTTGATGGTCCGACCGTAAGGTGGCTCAAAGAGTGCTCGGAGAAATGGTCCATCGCCGTGATCGGCTCGATCTTCGAACGTCGCGATGCAGGGCTTTACCACAACACAGCCGTGGTATGTGAAGAAGGAAAAATGCTCGGGTTTTATCGGAAAACGCACATTCCCGATGACCCCTATTATTACGAAAAGTTTTATTTCACCCCGGGGGATGTGGGATATCCGGTATTTTCCACACGTTTTGGCCGGGTTGCTGTGGGAGTGTGTTGGGACCAGTGGTTTCCGGAAGTGGCACGTCTTTTTGCTTTGGGCGGAGCGGAGATTCTTTTCTATCCGACGGCGATCGGCTGGCTGCTACCCGAGAAGGAGGAATTCGGTACCACGCAACATGCCGCCTGGGAGACCATGCATCGCAGCCATGCAATCGCCAATGGTCTATATGTGGCAGCCGCCAACCGTACCGGAGTGGAGGGAAACATCGAATTTTGGGGCTCAAGCCTCATTTGCGATCCCAACGGAGTGGTGCTTGCTCGGGGAAGTTTCCACGAGCCGGAAGTGCTGGTGGCTGATTGCCAGTTAGAGAAGATCGACATTGTGCGAACCCACTGGCCTTTCTTCCGAGACCGCCGAGTGGATACCTACGAAGGGCTTCTCCGTCGATCTTTACGCCCCTAACGGCCAGCAGCCGCTTGTTGGAAGCACCGATTCCTTAAATGCCACCAGCCATCGGGTGATGAAAATCTAAAACCTTGCCGACATGTACACTGGAAAACTCTGGATAGTGGGACCGCATTGAGTAGCTCCGTCCATCAAAAATTCACGCCGGCTTTGGGAATAAGTTCCAAGTTTGGCCGGATATTGCGGTTGCTTGGGATCCTTACACAGTCGCTACGAATTACTCGGGGGATTTGAACACTAATCCTTCCTTCACTGATGAGCCACGGAATTCGCTCGAAAAGTTAGGGAGTTCCATCGGGGGCCGCACCACCTTCAAAATTCCGAGCAGCTCTCCCATCGGAAGAACATTGGGTTAACCGGTTTTCTGGTAGACTCGTGGGGGAATTGCCACAAATGACCCTCACTTCCGAAACTACCAGTTAGGCAAAGTTCATTTCCCTTGAAGTGGCAAGGTGGCAAGCGGTTCGTAGATTGGTCCTTCCGGGGTCAATTGGCTCGAGAAGACGATGACCTCTTCTACATAGGTTTCCGCTCCGGAAAACTCGGCGTGATCCCGAAGCAGTTGGGCCAGTCGGGTCAGCCCGGGACTTGCCCGACGCACCCGACCGAGCGTCAAATGGGCTTTGAAGGGGCGACCCTCCCGGGGAAAACCCAAGGGGAGTAAAGCATTTTCCACCGAGCGGTGAAGGGCTGCCAACTGCTCCTGCCCCTCACCAAAGCCGAGCCAAATGGTTCGCGGTCGAACTACATCCGGAAAAGCCCCGGCTCCCCGCACGAACAATGGAAAAGGCTCGACCTCCGCCACCGCTTTTTGTACCGCTTGACAAATGTGATAGATGTCGCGAGTGAGAACCTCACCAAGAAACTTTATCGTGATGTGGAGATTTTCCGGTTCCACCCACTTCACATCGGCATTGGCCGTCCGCAGCACATCCATGAGGCGAATGGCTCGTTCCCGAACATAGCTGTCCACATCGACGGCAATGAACGTTCGAATCCGCTCTCTCATAGCACGCTCTCTTCCTCGCGGATCAACCTATGGAGACCGGTCCCCCGGCCGAAGCTTTCGAATATTCCCACCGTAAGAAACTCGAATATTCCCGCCGTAAGAAAATCTCGCCCCAAAAATTTCTTAGAGTTACCATTTGCCAAGCTGGTACTTTGCCCATCATCACCCGGTGAAGCAAGTCCTTTTCCCAAAATCCTCGGCTAATTGGTCACGGGGCACTTTTCCTGCTTTAAAAACTTAGCCGGCCTCTGTGGCCAAACAGGAAGTCCCATTCTCCCGGCAGAAAGAAAAACTTCTGACTCTGGTAGCACCGTTATTTATCAACCTCCGCCTGTCAAAAAGAGGGTTGGCCGAGGCTGTCAACATCCCGGAGGCCGATCCGTATCATATTAACGGGTAAGGGGCTTCAAAGACAATCGAAACAGGTGCTGATATATGCCCCGCGTTCGGGTTTTCCGGGGGAAGATCTCTGGATGTCATGTTGCCAATGGACCAAGGCCCAGCCCGACAATAAGAGTTCAAGTCAAAAATGCTGCAAATCGCCAGGACCGACAAGTGTTTCCCGGTCTGGGGCTGTCGGAAGTAGAACCCCAAGCTGGCAGTTCGCTTTTGGGGAACTTAACGTCCGGTTGGGCAAGTTCGATTTTCAGGCCAAACAAGCAAGCCCCACTACCCAGTTAACCGCAGGACTGATTACGGAGACGGCCGCGGTCGAGTACAGATTCATTGCCCCTACTTCGCTTGATCTGTCGAAAATAAAGACTCCGCGATCGGTTACCTCCCGGGAAGTTCCCGAAAAGAGATTTGGACGGCCTCATACCCGATACACTGAAACACATACCACAAGATCATGTCGCGAGGAATCTCACTGGCCCACTGGAGGACCAAATGGCTTGCCACGAACAATCTCCGATAAATTCCCCGGCGTCCCAGATGCCGAAGACCCCTCCGGAAGGCACCGCCACGGTGAGCGAGGACGTAGGGGACAGCCGGCCCCTTAAGGTCGTCATCCATCCTTGGGTCGATTTGGATGCAGCAGCCTGTGTAGCCCTGACGGGGGTATCGATTGATCAGGTGTATTTTCTTCCAGCTAATGCCGAACAGCTGCCATCAGATCTTCGTGATGCTCGGGTCTTAGACCATCCCCTGGGGCACAAGGGGGAACTAGAAGGAGGGGAGATCCAACATGCCGCAGCGGCCTCGCTTCCGGAGGCTGCCGACCTGCAGGAGAGCGATTTTCTCCTTGAGGTCGAGGAGCAGGATACCCTTGGCTTTGCTCATCCCCGCTTCTCCTTAGCCCGGATCCTTGCCTCCCTTCGGGCCTACTACCGGGGCCAGGGATTAGAAGGGGAAGAACTGGATCGGGCCATCCTCCGGATCATGGTTCCCATGCTGCAGGCCCTCATTTACACCGAGCGGCAAAATCGAAACCAGCGTCAGGCCGTGTTGCCCCAGGTTGAAGTGGGGCCGTATCGATTTGTCGTCCGAATTGGCAGAGGAGAAGAGGGCCCGGTTCTCCTCCGTAACCACGCGGGGATGATCTACCAGGATGGGTTCAATTTGGGAGTGGTACGACACCCTCGGCGGAAAGAAATCGACTTTCGGTTGCTTCGAGAAGAGCTACCCGGCTGGTTCATCCACCCCAGTGGTTTCATGGCCTGCTGGGGAAGTTTTAAGGCACCCGCCAACGGCCCGCCGCCTCCCGGTACACCAAGGACGGTCGCGGAACTGGTGGAACTCCTCCGCAAATACTTCGCCACTCCCATGTTCGAAGAGACTCCCGCCGGGGAACCTCCCAGTGGCACCGGTCCTGAACGCCCTTAGGTGCCCTGCCCCATCGCCCACCGCGGTTTGGTGAAGGGAGCCATATCACAACTGCCGGCCCTTTGCGACCCCACGAACGATCCGACTTGAATCCCCGGCGGGGATTCTCCCTCCTAAGGCGGGAATTTTCATTCCGGATCCTCATTCTGGGAGGAAAAAATCGACAATGTCCCAGTCAGTCGGAACTTGCGGCCTAGAAAGGAGTCCCAGCTAATTCCACTCTCTCGAGGAATCGGCCGACGTGTGACTTTCGGAGCTTGCCCAACCTCGTATCTCGGCACAACTTTCCGAAGAACAACTCCTGAGAGGCTAAACCATCCAACCGGGAGATATGCGGTCTTCCACGACTGGCTCTTTCGTTTTGGGTACCCTGCGAAGCCGCCAGTTTACGGAGCGAGGCTCGGATGAGTGCACTTGTGGCGGGGAAATGTTCCCGTTTCCCGAACCTGAAGCCTTACCATTTTGCTGGAGCCTTCAGTGTCGCATGGTCAAGTCTTTCTTGCAGCATCAGGGGGTTCGGTGCCGATAAGCCATGGATTTGGAACTTCACGAAGCTCTTCGCCAGGCCCCACCGAGGGCTCAACAGGCGGAGCAGGGACGGGGGCCGGGGTTTGTCCAGGGGCAAGAACCTCCCGCCGTAAGAACAACATCCGCGGATAAACGGGCTGCTTTCCTTTCGGAGTGGGAACCGCAATCTCAAACTCATAAGGAACCCGGTCGATCACCCTTTGAACCACCGTGGGGGTTTCCGCCCAGGTGGCATAATGACCGCGGGCAATCTCCGCCCCTGCCCGGCAAATTTCTTCCGGGGTTCGATCCCTCCAACCCAAACAGTAAGCATAAGTGATCACTAAGCGATAGCGTTTTAACAGTTCGGGATTGGTCACCGTTACCGTGATTTTGTTCCTCCCCGGAGCCAAGTAGGGCAAAGCCTCCTGATTATGCTGCACCACACTAATGACCTCCAAGTGGCGAACAGGCTTGGAAAAAGTGATTCGGAGCCAGTACCGATAAAGCCCCCGAACCTTTTCGGAAAGCAAGTGAGGCTGAACCGGGGTAAACTGGCGGCCGTCAGAGGATACCTCTAGGGTGACATCCGTGGGGTCGATAGTGACCATGGCTTTGGCCACGACGTAAGGTGACCCCATGGGGATGACAATTTGACCTGGCCGGTTCGCTTCCGCCGGCACAAGCTCTCCATCCCGAACCGTTACATTCTCCACCGCCTCCAGGCCATCGAGAAAAGCCGCATTACGGAAATCGGGGGCAAAGATCAGCCGGCCATTCGACCAGGTGCGGCGGCGTTCGGTGCCCCCATAAGGCTCCAAGATCGGTCCAATTGCCGGGCAATTCCGGTAATCTTTGTCTCCACAAGTATGCTGAGGTGGATTCCGGCTTCCCGGAAAGTACCATCCATCTGGTTCCTTATCCCAGGTCAAGTCCAGCCGATAGCCAGGAGCAAGATGGGTTGCCGTGGAATAGTTCGCGTCGTCGAACTTAATGGCTCCCCAACCCCGCGGGCTTCCGGCATCGCGACTACTTCGCACACCGCTTAGGATCGAGTCGGGACTGTCGCCACAAACCAACAGGGCAGGAGCTGTCCAATTAGCCCGATCATCGTACATTTCGAATCTGTTTCCTGCAAAATACCAGACCCGGCGAACTTCATCGAAGACAATTCCTTCCGTCAGCAAGGAAGGTCGGGCTTTAATGTCCTCTTGGGCAGCAAGAGTCCATTTACCTGGAGCTTGGGGATCGGGCATCCACAAGTAAAACTTCAGGAAGGTATCCAAATAGTGCCATCGCCCTCCGTAGAACACCTCCACTGTGGTATGTCCCGGATTGCTCCAACCGCGATACCGCCACGGGTAACCTGCGGCCTCGAAAAGAGCCGCAAGGACGGTGTGCTCTCCTCCGCAGAGTGCCCATCCGTACACGTTAATCAACTTTAGGGCCGAAATCCCTCCAGGCTCCGAGGGGTACGCATGATGGTACACCAGATAGCGGCAAACGTTGTAAAGTGCGATCGCCCGTTCGTCGTCCGTCCGGCATCCCCGGGTCACAGATTCCACGATCGACTTTAACGAGGAGCAATCCGGCGCGCGATCACAGGTGATTTTAATTTCCCGAAGAAAACCTCTCTCCTGAGCAACGGCTGCCTGTTCCCATCCAGATCCCACAAGGACACCAAATGCAAACCCGAGGACAGACAGCCGGCCCATCATCCCCGCAAATACCCGCGGCCGCAGCCGTTGATAGCAATTCATGCCTGTACCTCCTCGTTACAAGTTATTGCCAGATGCAACGGACCGCGTGATCCGCTCCCTCGGTGCAATTTGGACGCACCCACGGGCTTTAAACCCCCACGGGTATCAGATTCTAAACCTTCTCAAAGATAATTTGGAGAGACCAGCCAAGTTACCCGACGGCAACATCCGACCTCTGAGTCCTCGGTGCTCTTCGGATCTCCCGGGGAAATTCCCAACTGCCAGTTTCGCTTCTGCCGAGTAAAAGCTCCAATTTCCCAAAAGGAATATTGGGGGTTTTACCCCAGAACAATACGAAAAACGGCGAAGTCGCCCGGATGGCTTAATAAAAATCCGCCTAGCGTTGGCAGGATGGTACCTACGGTTTTGGGAACCGGGAGGGAAACCGCTCCAACTGCTACCCGGACATTTGAATGGGATTTCCCCGAGCAGCTTCCTTAGGCTTATTCTTCAACCGCAGTAATTCGCTTCTGCGAGGCACGTGGACGTTTGACTACTGGAACCTGAGCCCGTCGTCGAGCGGCATTGCCATTTTCGCTAAGAACCCGCTGAGCCTTCGCTAAATCATTCACCCGAATCACGGCCAAACCACCACTCTTCGTGCCCATCTCACCGCCAAAGGAGCAATACGCGTAATCGATGTTCAAATGCTCAGCAGCAAGGCGTTCACACACTCGGCGGAAAGCCCCCGGTTGTGCCGCTACCTCAACCACGAGCACCTCCGACTGTTCGAAGGGCACATTGAGCTCCTGGAGAACCTCGGTCGCTGCTTCAAGATTGTCGGGGATAAACCGAACCGTCCCCCGGCTGCCGGAGTCCATAACGCAGAGGGCGAGAAACTTCACCTTCCGCTTCGCCAGGGCAGAGAGCATTGAAGCAAGCCGGCCCGGTTTGTTCACCAAGGAGACCGAGAGCTGTTTGGCCGTACGCATAGGCAACGTCCTCCTGTCTGACAGTACCTCGGATAAGATCGAGATTATCCTCCTTCCCTGGCCCAAAGCTCACGCGAGATTAGAAACCACCTTCCTTTGGCATCTTAGCCAAGGATTCGTCAATGTCAACTTGAATCCAAAAGAAAATCGCCTTTTTTCCACCCGCGGCCAAAACAATTCTACCGCTTGAACAAGCCCGGGAATTTATAGGGCCCTAAGTCGGCCGAAAGTCCCCCACCAGGTGTGGACGGGTTCCCTGCTTCCGCTGGCAAGTCCCCGTCCGGAACAACTCCGGGGGAACTTCCCCGGCCAAACTCGGGGATGAAATGTCCCATCCCAGGGCCGCACCTGGTGGCCTATCCCCGAAGTCTACCCCATGCCGGAAAAATTCCCCTCCTTGGGGAATCGGACAGCCGAAGCCGGTCTTCCGCCGGAAGCCCGGAGGCAAAACAGTACGTCCCCCCAACGTTGCCCAAATAAAGCTACTACAAAAGGACCTCCAGGGTAAAAACCTTGTTGTTGCGGAACAAAATCCGTACCAAATCGATTGGCCTACGCTGGGTTTCTAAAGCTCGATCTGGAAACCCGGCTGAGGGCCACCGCTCAAAACATTTCGGGAACTTTTGCCCGGCTGTGGGCGTCAAATAACCGGGCGTTAGCAGAAAGCCCGTTGCTGCTCGCGTGGGTGTTCCTTTGGGGGCATCTCCGAAAATGTAAGCCGTTGGGAGGCGGGCGGAAGCATTGGGCCAAAACCTCCAGCAGAGTTTGGGGCGGGAAAAGTCCCGAAGAGGCAGCAACAATCCCCGCCACCCCGCCTATTTTCCAAACCCGTCGTTAGGGGCGGCGAATAGCCCCGGAATGACGGGCTTGAGGCCGAAGTTCTGCGGCGGCCAACAAGCATCGTTCATGCAAAGCTGGGCTCGAGCGGGAGAGAGGACATGGCCGAGCTATTACAGGCTTTCCCATCCCCTCGGGCTCTCCCCAGAAAAGGGTAGGGAGCTTGACTAATCTAGCGTTCATGGCTCAAGACCTTTCAGGCGGAATAAGACCGGAAAGGAGTGTCACTAAAGGAGGTTGACCATGCGGACACACGCCAAGAAATACGGAACTGAGGAAAGGAAATCCCAATTTGGGAGCCAGGCGGCAACCATAGCCGTTTTGGCGGCTTTGGTTCTCGTGGTAAGTTGGATGGGGACCACTCCGGTTCTCTTGTGGTTACCCGAGCTTTTGGGCAGTGCATCGCCCAATTGCCTGAAAGATCTGGGGGTCCCGGTCGTCTATGCCCAGGGGCTGCTTGTGGTGGAAAGTGAAGAGCCGGTGCAATTACCGCGGCCGGGCATTTGGCCTCCTCGGCCGCCGATCCCTCGCCCCATTCCTCCACTGCCTCCTCCGCGACCGGTACCGCCGCCGGCCACCTACAAAGTCGATGAAATTCGGGTGCAGGCGGTCGTCCGTCACCAAACCGCCCAGGTGGAAGTCAGCCAGACTTTCCAGAACACGGGCAGCCGGCAGATGGAGGTAGTCTTCGTGTTCCCCCTGCCCTATGACGGGGCTGTGGACCGAATGACCTTTCTGGTCGACGGAAAAGAAATTCCGGCCCGATTGCTCCCTGCGGAGGAAGCCCGGCGGTTTTATGAGCAGATCGTGCGGCGGAACCTTGACCCGGCCCTTCTGGAATGGATCGGCACGGGGTTATTCCGCACGAGCGTTTTCCCGGTTCCCCCCGGGGCCAAACGCACAGTTTCTCTCCGGTACAGTCAACTTCTCCGGATGCAGAATGGGCTTGTGGACTTCCTTTTCCCCTTAAGCACGGCCAAGTATACATCTGAGCCACTTCGCGAGCTGGCCATCCGTGTTTCCATCGAAAGTGAAGAAGAGATCAAGAACGTCTATAGTCCCACCCACAGTGTTCAGATTGATCGGCCGGATCCTCGCCGAGCTATTGTCCGCTATGAGGCTCGCGGAATTGTTCCGACAACAGATTTCCGCCTTTATTACGACGTAGGCCGGGATCTTGTCTCGGGCAGGCTCCTCAGCTATCGACCCCGAAGTGACGAAGACGGTTACTTCATGATCCTTGCCTCTCCTTCCATTCGAGCCACCGAGACCCAACCAGTGGGGAAAACCGTAATATTCGTGGTGGACCGGTCTGGGAGCATGTCCGGGAAGAAAATCGAACAAGCCCGCGAGGCTGCCAAGCAGGTACTCTCTTCCCTTCGGTCTGGGGATTTGTTCAACATCGTTGCTTACGACACCAGCGTGGAGCTATTCCGGCCCGAGCTCCAGCGGTTCGATGATACGACCCGAGCTCAGGCGTTAGGATATATCGATGGCCTCTACGCGGGGGGAAGTACCAACATCAACGATGCCTTGCTAAAAGCGTTGGAACAAATCCAGGATCCTTCTCAGCCGAGCTATATCATCTTCTTAACGGATGGCTTGCCGACCGCGGGTGTGACTGGCGAAATGCAGATTGCTCAAAACGTCAAGAACGCAAACCGGCACCGCACAAGGATTTTTGTCTTCGGTGTAGGTTATGACGTGAATGCTCGGCTTTTGGACCGGTTAGCCAGTGACAACTTTGGTACCTCGGCATACGTCCGGCCAGAAGAAAACATCGAAGCAGCGGTGGGACAACTATGCCAGAGGCTTACTGCTCCAGTATTGACAGACGTACAGGTAAGGTTTGTCTATCCGGAGGCCCGACCGGAAGACCCACCCGTCTTCTACCAAGTTTATCCCAAGGGACCGATGGATCTTTTCGCCGGGGATCAATTGGTGGTGGTGGGCCGATACCGCCGCACGGTGACTGGCTCGGTCGTGCTCACTGGCCGAGTCGGCGGGCAATCCTACGAGTTTTCTTTCCGTGCCGAACTGGTTAGCTCCAGCCCGGATACGACCTTAAGCTTTGTTGAGAAGCTTTGGGCCATGCGTCGGGTTGGGGACATCCTGGAGGAACTGGACCTCCGCGGCCGCAATGAAGAGTTGATCAAGGAGCTTGTGCAAATTGCAACGCGGCACGGAATCTTGACGCCGTATACCTCGTTCCTGGCCGACGAGGGTACCCGGCCAGAGTTAATGGCCGACCATTTGCGAAGGGCTCGGGAGCGGTTGGAAGCCCAAAGAGTGGCCGAAGGAAAGGCAGGAGTGGTTCAGCGGGCTTTAGCATCCGAGTTGCGTAGGGCAGCTCAAGCACCTTCCGCTGATTTGTTTAGTGGCGTGGCCCAATCATTGCGGGACATAGCACCGGCCTTGGCTGCCCCCGGTATTTCCCAAAAAGCTTTGGAACGGGAGGAAGAGCAACTTCAGAGGAATATCCTCCAAATTGCCGACCGTACGTTTTTCCGCCGGAGTGACCGGTGGGTCCAAAGTGATCTCACCGAGGAAGAGGAAAAACGGGCAATTAGAGTTCGAATGTTCACCGACGAATTTTTCGCTTTAGTCAATCGGTATGGCCGGCGGTTAACCCAGTACTTGCAAACCACCGAGCCAATGCTCGTGGAACTTGACGGCAAGGTTTACCTCTTCGAGCTTTAATCGGGAAAGCAAGGCCGACTATTGCCCGCCAGGACTTTACCCCCATGATAGGCAGCCGAGGCATTTGCCGGGCAAGGATCCGTTGCTTGAAAAGACGACGGAGAGCAATACCAGCGAGGATCCAAAGTATTCCTAAGGAGAACAACGCAACTAGTGGAGCTTTGTGCCCCCCAGTAGCCCGGAAATAACCCCCTGATTTTGCCCTCCCCGATCGATCAATCGGCCGGAGATTCCCTGCCCAAGGTCCCGGGAATCGCAGGGACAGTTATGAGCTCTTCGTCCCAAAGATAGGAGATGCTTCTGGCGGTCCCTGGGGGTAGCAGATTGGGTCTGGCTGTGGCTGAGGTGGTGACCCGTTATCCGCGGAAAGCCCTAGTTACCTGTCGGTGGGGGCACCCCAAGAACTTCAAATACATTGGTATAGAGAGGAAGGTGTCGGTAGTATACTTCGAGCATGTAGATGGAGAGGCAGGTGACGTAGAGCCGCCCGCCGTGCTCGGCCCAAGCATCGGGGCGGGGCTTCAAGGGATCCCAGCTGCCTGCTTCCGGGCCCGATTTGACCTGGTGGGCCGGCACTGCTTGCCTCATCCGCTCATTCCATTTTCGCCAAGCATCTCCCTCCATATGATGACACACTTGAGTGGCATAATACCAGTAGTATACGTTTGGATTATCATAATCGATAAGATTTTGCGGTTGGGTAAGGAAAGCCACGCCTTCGATCAGTCGGGGATCATTTCGTCGCCAACCAAGATACTGGCGGCAAAGTAACCCTTCAGCCGTCATGGCCAAGGTTGGGTCGTCGCCCCGTTGATAGGAGTATTGCGAGCCGCCGCTGTGGGAAACGCGATCGAGGAAACGCTCGATTTTCCGGAAGGTATCCTGAGGTACCTCGAGCCCTGCCATTCGGGCACTTTGCAGGGCCATCAGAATCCACCCCGTCACAGACAGGTCGCTATCCGCCTGGGGACTGTATCGCCAGCCGCCTTCCGGACTTTGGCTCCGGAGAAGATGTTGAATCAGACGCTCCGCAGGCTCCCGGAAGCTTTCATCCTTCGTCATGCCATACAATTCGCAAATGGCAATTCCACAAAGCCCGTTCGTGTAAAAGCGGTGATTAAAAGGACCTCTTTGAAAGAAGTTGCCCTCACTGTCCTGTTGCTGGAGGAGCCATTTCCAACCCCGTTCGACTTGCGTGCGGAATTGACCGCGACGGTGCGTGTTTCCGGCCCCCTGAAAGGCAATCAAAGCCATGGCGGTGGCTGCCACTTCATTCTCCCACTCCTCCCGGACTCCATCCGAGTAAGGGCCGCATAGACTCCATGACCCATCTTTGCGTTGCTGGCGGGCTAACCATTGCAACCCTCTAAGGACAGCCTCCTCTGTAGTAGCGGTTCCTCCATAGGCAGCCAAAAGGGCCTTCTTCATTCCCTCCTCCCGACCCGAAAGAGCCACTCCGATCAATTTGGCCGGTTCCTCCGACGTGATTTGGAATGGCTCCCAGCTTGTCACCGGCACATCCGGCGGAGCGGCAAACGGATCATCTACCAGAGGCAGATTTTCCGGTGTGAGAATGAGTTCCTGGGGGACATCCTCCGATTTCCCGATAAAAAGGGTGTCAAACTCCAGTTGTTCCCCTAACTTTTCCGCGTAAATTGCCTCCAGTTCAATCTGACGTCTTCCTAAAGCCGGGAGGAAAATCAGTGCCAAGATTACCAAGATCACTGCATGGACGATAGCACTGACCAACCAAGGAGGAGCAGCAAGGAGAAGGCGATCTATCCAAGTTTCGACGAACTCCTCCTCTTGCTCTTGGCCCTCATCGGGGGTGGCAGGAGATTGCCCCGGCGGAACCTGCCTTGCTTGTACCCCCCGAGTCCCCTGGGGAAACTGGCCCTGCCCGGAAAATTGTGGTGGAATAGTTTTTCCACTTGAAAACCCGCCTCGAATCTCCTGCCCCGAAGCTCTTGTGCTCCCCGAGGTGCCGCCGGAAACGTTTCCCGCCGGAGGGACTCCCGAAGCCGCCTCTGGCAACCCCGGCCGACGGGGTGGAGGTCCGACCCCCGGAGTCGTCAGCCCCCCCGTTGGTGCTTGAGAGGACAACCGCGGGCCAGCCGCTGGGACCGCCGGCTCTCCCGTAGTCTTCGGGAGCAGCTCCGGCGGAATCGGCGGAAGTTTCTCCGGCAAACGCCCCCGGTGTTGGCCGCGGTTCTTTTCACCCATAACCAAAGAACTCGATCCTCAACCTACAAACCAGATTTTAGGTACACCCTAGACTCAGTACCGAATAATAGGTTGTTCGTCGATATCCCGTAAGATAGACTCTTTCCCTGAAAGGCCAGTCTTGAGACCCTTTCGCCCAACCCGTCTCGGTTAACGGAGCTTCTCACACTTCTTGAAATACACTTGCACCAAGCGTTCCCAAACCGGTCCGCGAGTACCTCGGCTAGGTCTCCATACCTTAGCCGATTTTGGACGAAAGGAGCATGAAAGGAAATCTTTATCGAGGCCCGCCGCGGAAATCCGCTCTTAACCGGGTCAAATAGCGGTCCAACTCGGTATGGACCGGTTGCGATTGGAGCACAATCAGGTGCTCGGATGCATGATCGACCACCATCCGGGCCGGTCCGCCTGCTTCCGCCCAACTCTCTCCTCCCACTTCGGCCGAGATCATCTGAAGGAGAATTTCCTCAGGAACCGCCTCCTGGCCAAATTCCCCTTTGATACCCCGAAGGAGATCTCCAACAAAATAAAACCCAATTTCCAAACCATGGTTTAATGCCGATCGTGTGGTCACCTCGAAAACCGTGGGCTCCACGACCCGATAACCCAACCCCAAAGGGAGGAGCAGCTGCTCCAACGCTTGGGCCAAAGGCAGCTGATGAACGGTGAATGTGACCTCCGGCTCCTGTGTCATCCCTCCCTCCCTCAACACTCGCCAGTTCACTAGGAGCTTGACATTGGCCGAGTGTTCTACCTGGCGAAGAATTTTGCTTAAGGGAGCGGGCTCAAAGAAATTAACGGTGATGGGCTGACTTAACTCTTTCTGAGCCAAAGCCCACCGGCTTCGATGGCGGCCGCTACTTCCGCCGGCCTGCCGAAGAGACCGGAGGTCTTCCAAGAATCTTTCAACTCCGCGGTGGATCCAGACGGGTTGTTCGACCTCGAGCTCCGTTGCCTGAAGGCTCAATGATCCTCGACCTCCTTGCTCCTTCCAAGTTTCCGGAGCCACAAAAGTCCGCACGAGCCACCCCAAGTCATAACTGGGAGCCCCCTCAAAACCCGGAGCAGCTTTGCCCGCGTGCGGACCGGCCGAAAACCGGGCCGAAACCAGATCTTCCACAGGATACCGCTTAACCACCAGGGCCGTTCGGGCTTCCTCGGGAATGGTGATGATCACATGGCCACTGTCCATAACGACCGCCAGTCCCGCTTGGCCAACGAGCTTTTCCAGGGCCTGCCGGAAATTACCCTCCCCCACCTCAATTTCCACCGATATACTAGGGCTAATACCTAAGGCGAGCATGGGTTCTAAATCGAAACTGACCGGCACATTGCTGAGCCGGGATAGGGCCCGGACGGCATCCAGCATCGGTAGCCGGGGAACTTTAAACCCTCGAACTTCTGTGGCCAGCCGGGCCGCCACTAACTCCGGCCAATCCGGTTGTGCGACTTGGGAGCCGGCGGTCGGCTCGGCCGAAAGGACATCCCCATTCGTGGGCCTAGTGGTTCCCCCAATCCCGTCTGGTCCAACCTCTTGGCCCGGCCTTTCCATAGCTGGGGGGGTAACTCCCGACTGCTCCCCAACCCCCGCATTTATAAGGTCTGATGGCCGTGGTTTGACAGGCCCGGCTAGACCGCCAGCACTGGGGCCCCCTATGTTTTGGGCAAAAGGCAGACTCAAAGACTCGAGGCTTCTGGGAGCCCCATCCCCCATGGCCGCCAATTGTTCCAAAACAACTGGATCGATATCCGCAGAGATAAACCGCACCGATCCATCCGCCATACCCACGAGCATTCCATGGGGTTGACCGCTACCGAAGCCGTCCGGACCGTTGATATACGGACGTTCCGTAAGTGCACGAACTGTTGCCGGACCCCCTGCCGCCCACGGGCCCAATCGTCTACTAACTCCAAAAACAGCTGCCGTGTTGGAAGTTCCATCCGGAATATCCTCCAAGCGGACCACCCGCTGGTAGCCAAAAACTCCTGCCCGCGGATCGCTCGCCGGCAGATAGGGAGCATCGGGACCTACCCCCGCCACTCCGACGTAATGGGTTACTGGGAAGCCTCCGACAACTCGATTCGGCCCTAAACTGGGGTTCACTACCGCCTGCAATTCCCGCTGGGTCACGGGCCGGTTCTGCGGACTATTCCACGAATAGCCGAACTGCAGTTCCCGATGCCAATCCTCCAATCCCAATTGCGGCAGAAGGAGAGCAATCCAACTTAGGCGGGTTTCTACAGGAAGAAGAGCTGCCCCGCCGGCAGCCGGCGGAAAATGCCCCGATTCTGCTCGGTATCCGTCCAACGCCGATTGAAGTCCTGCATGGCGGGAGAAATCAACTTCCAATCCTGCCCTCAACCACCATCGCCGGAGGTTTTCCTCCCAAACCTTCCAGTTTCCGGACTGGCGGGGTACTTCGGCCGGCACTCCCAGACGCAGCCACACAAAATCTTCGACCACTTCCCAAGCCAATCCTTTAACCATTCCGGCGGCCAAGAGGAGAAACGTCCCCAATTGCTGCCCCTCAGGATTGCCTTTTTCCCCCAGCAAAACCTCCGCCCCTTGGCCTTCCTCGCTCAACTTAGCCAAGAATTTTTGGGAAAAATCGACCAAAGTGGCACAAGCTTCTGCCACTTGGGTGGCTGCTGTGGGGGAGGAGCAAAGTAGGCCCACCTGAAGCAGGGGCGTCGGATCCTGTCGATAAAATCCCACTATCCCCACAGGTATTCGACACACAACTTGCCAAGTGGCAGCGACCTCCGGCCACACGTCCATCGCCCAGGTTGGCTCCTGCCAACCGCTCTCGCGTAGGTACTGCAGATCTACTAGCCCTGCAGCCACCGCATCGGGGGGTACATGTTTCCATAGCCGATCGAAAACGGGGCTTTCAAAACTCGCAGGAGGGCCTTTCTGGCGGCTCAACACCTCTAAAAGCTCGGGTTCACCGGTCAGCACCGTTTGCGAGTCGAGCACCCCGAAGGGAAATGACCAGCTTGTGCCAGGCTGTCGCCGAAACGAGATCCCCCAAAAGCTTAACCCGGCTGGTTCTCCCCGTAAGGCAATGCCCTCGGCGGTGTGTTGGGGCAGAAGCCGAACTAGGAAAACTCCGGGACGATCGGCAGCAAACTCCCTGCGGACCCAAAGGCCTTCGGCCAGAGCCTCCGGTTGAAGCCCCAAAGCGGAAAGAATATTTTGTCCTCCTTGGGTATCGGCTCCCGCCGATCCCTGCAAAATCGGCGAGAAAACAGGCGAGAAAACAAGAGAAGCGGGGATTAGCCGAAAGTCCGCATACATGAGGGCCCGAGCCTGTGAAGGGACCTTCTCCCACCACCACGGCCGGGGAATGGTGCCGGCACCCGAATCTGGCACTTGGCCCGCACTCACCGCTTGAGCAGGTGCCCCAAGTCCCTCCGGCGAAACCACCGAAGTGGGAACCGGCGGTGTTGGCCTAGAAGAGTTCCAAATCAGAACGCCGACCAAGGTAAATACAACTGCCGGGACCGCCGCCAGGCCCCACAAAGCCCATGCCGGCAATGATCGGGCACGCCCAACTTCGGGAAGCTGGACTGAATCCGGCACCACCCCAGCAGCCCGGGGGACCTTCCCCGGCATCCCTTGCCCAGAGTTTAAAAGGGCAACTGCCCTAGGGGGCTGATCCCCATCCCATCCCTCTTTATCCGTGACCGGGATCGCAATTCGAGCCGGTGGTGTCGAAGGAGCCTCCCTTGCCCCAGCCGCGGCCAATTCTCTCTGGGAAGACTCCGAACCACCTATCCGAACAGGAGGCGGGGCCGACACTACTTCGCGAGATGAGTCGGCCGGCGGGCCCTCCTCCCGCCCAGGGGCACCTTGCCCCATTGAAGTTTTCGAGAGAGGCGGAACTTCGGGGCCTCCTCCCTGTAACTTGCCCCGAGGAGTTGCCTGAATCTCCGCCGTTTCCTCCGATTTCTCGGCGGTTTTCGGCTCGGAGCCAGCGGGTGCCCCCCCGGCAGGAGTTGCCTTCTCCGGTCCGGCCCATCCCGGCGGAGCCTCCACCTTCACCAAGCAGCCACACTTGGGGCAAATCAGGAGTTCCCCGATGGCCGCCTCGCTTCGAACTTGAAGCAATACCCCGCAGGTGGTACAGCGAATTGTGAAGAGAACGCGTCCACTCACACCTGGACTCGCCTTCTTGGATCCCGCTTTTTCAGTCCACTCCCTGCCGCGGCTTTAATTGCCAGATTTCCAGCTGTCGAGAAGCTTTTGGACGGCCTCTCGGTTGAAGTTAGCCGGCGGCGGAAAGTCTTGATTCTCCAACAACTCCTCGAGGGTGGGAGTTCGCGAAGGCACTCCGCCTTCCGGCACATCCAGTCCCGCTACCCAAACGACCGCGTTCAGAACCAGGGTGCGGAAACTGTCGTTGGCCCAATTCCAATGCCAGTGTCCCCCAGTAAATCCAAAACCTCGTCCTCCATCGGGCCGTTGATAAACCCAGGCGACATGCTCCGGCATTCCCTTGCGAGCCCGCACCACCGGATTACCGCTGTGGGGACCGTCAGGACGTTCCCGAGTACTGTCGGGAGGAATGGCCGTCAAAACCGGGGTGACTCCCTCCATGTTCTCCCGGAACCGCATGTGGTAATACCACTCATCGTCGATCTCGAACGGTTTTACTCCCCTTGTCACCGGGTGATCGGGGAAGGAGTCGAACTTAGCCCGCCAGAAGGGATTGACGGACCACCAGGTTTCGAAGTACCCCCCAATCCAATTCAAAAAGTAATTGCCCGGCTCCCCCTTCGGTACTTCCACCGCATAATGCAACATCGCGATCCCCACCCCCCGTTTGGCCAACGCGTCCAACTTCGCCAAGTGGGGCAGAGCGGGATGACCACCCCCGCCGTCGGAAAACACTACTACGGCATCGGCATTGTCCAAAGCCGTAGGATCGGCAGGCCAACCGTTACGATAAACCACCGCATGGACAGGTAAACCACTTTCGTTTAGGCATTTAGCCAAAAGCAGGCAACCAGCATTGTGTTCGTGAGAGGCGAAGCCATGGCTGGGTCGGCCGGCAATGAAAACAATCTTTTTCCGATCCTCCATGGGCAGCCGTTTTAGACGAATGTTTCTCACCTGCACCTTCATTGGTGGCCCCACATGAAGCTGAATGGCCAATAGGCCACTCCGCCGTCGCATGGTTGTATCTTCATCTGTACATTCGCACATAAGCTGCCCGTTGATCTTGTGGATGAAGTGATATCCCTTGGCAATGATTTCGTATTCATTCCAATCCCCTTTGCGGATGACCTTCTGCAGGTTCGCGGGATCGGCAAACGTTTCCACAACCCGTGGCTTGTGTGTATCCTCGATAACCGTCTTCTGCCCGCGGTCGGCCAAAATCCCCCGGAATCTCTCTCCATAAAGAATTCCGGAGTACCGATCTCCCGCTTCAAAATCCGCTTGATAGCCCCCAATCACCCACTTGCCCCATTTTTCCGGATCCTCAAAGCTCCGGTATTGAAGACCACTATTGCCGGCGAAAATGCGGTACTCGAAGCGAAGGATAAAATCGTCCACTTCCCCTAACCGCCAGATGAGAAAGGTATTCTGCTTGATCGGAGTTTCGGGGGTTGTCTCCCCGGTGATTGCCCCATCTTCCACCCGCCAAAGTCGGGGATCTCCCTCCCAGCCGTCCAATGTTTTTCCGTCGAAAATTGGCACGAAACCCTCATCCTCCGCCCCCTGCCCCGCGGCAACCGATCCGACCATCACAGAGATACCTGCTAAAACAAGGCCCAGAGCACAGAGGGGCACCATCACTGCTAGCCGATTCCGAATCCGCCTCACCATAGTTGTTTGATACCACATTGCTTCCTTTCTCCCCTGCTATTGGTCCCAAACTCCTATCGCCACCCAAGTTTCACAAACCACAGCAAACTCCTCAGCTTCAGAGGTCCTCCAAACTTTCCCGAGCTCCTTTGCTCCGGAAAACCGCCGAAACCCGACGGCACGCTTCTTCCGAACGGAGAGCTTGATCACCTACCAATGTGTTTTTTATCTATGGTTTTTGCAAAGTTGTACTAAGGGGCACTGCAAAAGTTAACCAGGATACCTTGTTGCCCTTTTGCCCCAGCCCGACTTCTTTGGCCGGTGCAAGCTGTCCGCCGTTCCAAGGCTCTCAGGACACTTTATCCACCTGTAAACGTGACTCACAGCCGGTTCATAGGCACACCTAACCGACTTCCCTCCTTCTTGCCCTCGCGAGGGTGTCTGTGGCCCTCTCCGAAACATCCTTCCCCTGATTAACCCCTCACCCTCAAATCCCTGATGCTGCAAAAAGTGTCCGAAAAACCCCTAGGGACAAGGCCTTTGCCATCTGCCTCCAATTCAGCAGGATGCCCCTTCCGGTGCGTCGACAACCACAGCCACTGCGGATAGCCACGAAGAAACCCCTCCTCAGGGTCGTCTAACCAGCAGAAAGTGCTTCCTTGGCCCGTTTTCTTTGGGGCTTCTCCTTATTTCGTAGGGCTTCTTCTAAATGGTAGACTACAGGCGGCAGGGGAACACATCAGTTCCTCAAAATACCGGCGGTGCGGCCGCTTTGCAAATCCGCCAGCCCCCTACGTCCAACAATCCACCGGCCGATCTTGCCGAGAAGTTCGGCTTGCTTGGAGGAAATCCCTGGGTTAGTGATGCCCGGGGAGGAGACGGGGCCTGGCCTTCCCCGGGAAAGTTTTGAAAATGCCACCCGGCCTACCTTGAAACTCCTCTCATGCTCAATGACTGCTACAACGCGCGTAGTGGGCCAGGTACTGAAAACTCCCGGCCTGGATCTTTCACCCGGGGGCAGGACATGGCCCCTCTGCTACCCAACCCGGCGGTCACCCCAATTAATTGGGCCTCTCCGATCTGGTTGCCCCAGTCCCGACGTCCCGCTTATCCTGGCCGGCCATCCTCGAGTAACCCTCCCAAATAAAGAGAGGTAACCTTTCTCACGATGAGAAGTCCCGGGTAGAGGTATCCGGAACACCAAGAACACTCGAGCCAAATTGCTCCTATAAAACCTCTGCCCGAGCTAGCTGAGCCAAGTTCACTGTGATGACCAAGATAGATCAGTATGAGAATTGTTGCCCCTTTAGTCGAGGGAAAACTCCTTTTAAGGTCGGGATTTGGGCGATAGGACCGACTTTGCCATCCTTCACTCTGTTGCTTAGGGATTTTTCGGTGGTAAGGGAGAAGATATTCCTGCCAGAATTCAGCTACCCAAGCCGATAAGAATTACGCAGAATTGCCAGATTCCCCAGCTGGCTGGATTTTTCCGGCCCAAAACCTTTACTTTTGGGCTTTACACGTTTTGGGCCAGCTACCACCCGGGGGATTCGCCCGCAAGCGGACCGACCGGAATAGCTGCGGGGTCAGGGGACCTCGAGCTTTCCCGGAAAACTTTGCAACTTCGAAGACCCTCGGCCAAGCCGGGAGCCCGGAGATCCTGGTCCAGGTCCTCATTAGCCCCGGGGGGATCCGGGCCCACAAGGTACAATTAGCAATACAGCGAAAATCAGCACACTTCACTTTAATCCCCCTGAATGGTCCCGCCATTTAGTTCAGTAAGGGGTTTGGCAAGCACCATGATGTCCCACGGAAGCACTTCCAGTCCCGTTCGGTCGATGGCTTGGGAACTGTCGGCGGAATCTCTGTATGACAAATGCATGGCCTTAGCCCAAAACCTTTGGTGGAGTTGGCAACCGGAGGTAATCAACCTTTTTCGCGATCTTGACCCTATTCGGTGGCGGCAGCTCGACCACAACCCGATCGCTCTGCTGAAGGAATTCACCCCCGAACGGTTGGAAGTCCGGGCCAACGAGCTGGTGCTCCACAGCCGCATCAACTATGCCTACCGGCGGTTGAAGGAGTACTTGTCGGAAACCCCCATGTGGGGGTTCAAGCATTGCGGGGTACTAGGATCACGGCCGGTGGCATACTTCTCCCTGGAGTTCGGGGTCCATGAATCCGTGCCCATTTATTCCGGGGGCTTAGGTGTGCTGTCCGGTGATCATGTCAAAAGTGCCGGCGACCTGGGAGTTCCCATGGTCGCAATAGGGCTGTTTTACCGCCAGGGATATTTCAAGCAGTACCTCGACCAAAATGGTTGGCAGCACGAGGAATATATCGATATCAAAGTGGAAAACCTCCCCCTTGAACCCGCCTTGGACAGTAAAGGTCAACCCCTGGTTGTGGCCATCGACACCCGGACGGGCAGAATTTTGGCCAAGGTCTGGCGAATGCGGGTTGGCCGGGTGAATGTGTACCTTCTCGATAGTGACGTGGAGGGGAACAGCCCCCAAGACCGCGAGCTTACCAGCCGGCTTTATGGTGGCGATCACCGCACCCGGATTCGTCAGGAGTTAATTGCAGGAGTAGGCGGGGTCCGAGCTTTGCGGGCCTTGGGCATCACCCCCGGGGTTTATCACCTCAACGAAGGCCATAGTGCTTTTGCCCCCCTCGAAGTGATTCGTCAATACATGATAGACAATGGGGTTGGTTTTTATGATGCCCTTCGCGTGGTGGCCCAACAGACCGTTTTCACCACACACACCCCTGTAGCGGCAGGACACGACCGGTTCGATCCCGGATTGGTAGAAGAGCACCTTGGCCCCTTGCGGGAAGAGCTCGGGTTATCCTTCGACCAGTTTATTGGGCTGGGACGGGTGGAACCGCAAAACCACTCGGAACCATTCTGCATGACGGTCCTGGCGTTGAAACTTTCCCGGCGGGCTAATGCCGTCAGTGCACTTCACGGGCAAACCACTCGGCGGATGTGGGCCAATCTTTGGCCGTGGCGGGCAGAAGAAGAAATCCCCATCGGGCACATTACCAATGGGGTTCACATTCCCAGCTGGCTAGCTTGGCAGATGCAGCTTCTTTACGACAAGCATTTCCCCCCGGATTGGCGGAACCGAATGGGGGAACCCGAAGTTTGGCAGATGATCCACCAGGTGGACCCGGGCGAGTTGTGGGAAACTCATTATGCTTTGAAGAATCAACTCTTGGCCTTTGTTCGCCGCCGTCTTAGCCGGCAGCTTCGGCGGCTGAAGGCCAGCGAAGAGGAGATCGAGGAAGCCCGCAATGCTCTCGACCCTGACGTTCTTACCATTGGCTTTGGCCGACGGTTTGCCACTTACAAACGGCCGAGTTTGATTCTTCGTGATTTGGATCGGTTGGCGGCCCTGGTCAATGACCCTCAACGTCCGATTCAGATTATCTTTTCTGGCAAGGCCCATCCGGCCGACTACGAGGGCAAGTTGGAAGTCCAAAAAATTGCCAACTTGCGACATGATCCCCGATTTCGGGGTAAGATCGTCTTCATCGAGGACTATGACATCAACGTTTGCCGGCACATGATTCAAGGGGTAGATGTCTGGCTCAACAACCCCCGTCGGCCGGAAGAGGCCTCAGGCACCAGCGGCCAGAAGGCACTCCTCAACGGAGCTTTAAATCTATCCATCCTGGACGGCTGGTGGGCGGAAGCCTACGATGGAACCAACGGGTTTGCCATCGGGCGAGGGGCCTCCCACTCCAACCCGGCCATCACCGATGCCCGCGATGCCGAGGCCCTCTATGAGGTCCTGGAAAAGGAAGTAATCCCCCTCTACTACGAACGGGATGCAGACGGTTTGCCCCATGGCTGGATCAAGCGGATGAAAAACTCCATCAGTTCCTTAGCCTGGCGATTTAGTGCTCATCGAATGGTGGCAAACTACGTGCTCCATGCTTACCTGCCAGCCGCCGGCGGCCTCAGCTGTGATATGAACACCCGCTGAGTTGCCGGTAAGTGGGTTTCTCTCCTTGAAACCAGCCTTTTTCGAATTCGAGCCACCCCCACCCACCACCTTTCCGCCTGCCGTCCGGGTTGGGCGGGCATCTCCAGATTATTGGCCATTTTTGATTGCCCTCATCGGCTGGAGTTACGGCTTCTAAGCCCTTTACTCTATAATCTCCAAGGCTACGTTCCTAAAGTTACCGTTTACGACCGTTAACCCGGCAGACCCGTGGCCAGAAAAACCCCCTTTGGCTTTTGCATGGTTAGCATCGTTGGGAAAGCAAAGGTGACAATCTTTCGAGAGGTTGGGCGATGAGTCTACAGGCCATCTTCGAATATAAGCGAATCGTCCAACCGGACGAAATCGACGGGTTAGGACATGCTAACAACGTAGCATATGTCCAGTGGATGCAGGAAGCAGCCATTGCTCATTCGGCAGCGTTGGGTTGGCCCGGATCTCGATATCGCCAGTATGGGGCTGGTTGGGTGGTTCGCTCCCATCGAATCGAATATCTCCATCCCGCTAATTTAGGCGATGTGGTAGTGGTCCGCACCTGGGTAGCCACCATGGAGCGAACTCGTTCCCTGCGAATGTATGAGATGGTTCGCGAGGCAGACGGGAAACTCCTTGCCCGGGCTGAAACCCTCTGGGCTTTTGTGGATTATGCCACCGGTGTTGTTCGCCGGATTCCGCCGGAAATCGCCCAAGGCTACCCCGTGGCCTCACCAGGTCCCCAGCGAGACCCCTCCCCTTGAGGCTCGAAAACCTGAATCCTCCGCTCAGGATCACCGCCAAGGCTTAAAGCAGAGGTGCCTCAAGCTTAAGCGGTAAACCGAGTATTCCGGACCTGTCCAGTATTCCACGACTCTCCGAAAGTTTCCCTTGGCGGTGGTCAGCCATCCTCTGACTGTCCCAGAACATTCCGCCCAAACCGAAACATTACGGTTTACCCGCACGCCTTGGAGGAGGCACACCCCCTTGCCGGATGACTATTGTGCATGCTGATACAGGCTGACATAGCCCTTACTTATTTCGAATGTGGTCACCAAACGGACACCTCCCGCCCGAATTGCCGAGAAAATCCCCGGCTAACAAGGTGTAAGCCGAGTCGTTGCCAATAAAGCATGGGAACCAATAGTTTTCGATCCCTCTCCCCCAATCCCGCTCAGCCTTGGCCCTACAACACCTGCATGCCCAGCCGGAAGTGGAACAGTTAAATTCCCCTACTAATTACCTGGAAACTTTAAACCGGTTGCCCCATCAAAGCCGCAGAATTAATTTGGTGATTACTTCTTACCCTGGTTGGCCAGGCAACACGGTCCTCGGGTACTGTTTAGACACTTGAGACGAATTATTCCGAGAGTTCCACTCGAAGGTATTTCCACCCTCAAACGACCCGTTCCACAAGGGAAAACCGATCCGACCTCGATTCCATCGGAATCCCGTGGTGTAAGTGTAGGCAATCGGTGGCATCCACCCCGGACGTTCCAAGTCTCCAAATAACCAAGGGGCCGGTCTTGTGCCTCCCTGGGGAGAGTTTCCAAATTAGTTCTGGGCAAGATTGCAGGGGGTGCCGTTTCGGCCGTCTTAAAGAGATCCGTTCCACCACTGACCTTATCCAGGGAACCTGTTGAGAAAGCCCCAGCTCGGCTGAGCTAAACTTCCGCTTGCTCTGCAAGTCCCCAACGACAAAGCCACGGGCTTTATTGGTTGCTTTCCGCGATTGAAGTGATAAACTCAGAAACCAGTGTGCTAAATGGATCTACCGGGAAAATTAGCCGCAAATTCAGCCGAGCCCGATTTCGGCTGCCGGATCTCGGGCAATCGGCTGGCTATCGGCCATGCCTCACTTAAAAGCTTGGGATCGCGAGATTTCGCTCCCAGTGGACAAGTTTGTACCGATCGACCTCGGCAAACGGAGAGAGGATTGGTACCAAACATCCAACGCCTTCTTGCCTTTTAGGAGCCTCCGAAAATGACCGACACTTCCTTTGCACCTCGGGAAACGAATGTATGTTGTCGTCACGAGGGCCGAAGACTGATGTCCCTTTTAGGT
>Ga0272449_1000381_pt1 | contig 53630 bp, 35 predicted proteins | sample YNPCB0241_FD_198679 | JGI IMG/M metagenome (GOLD analysis project Ga0272449, IMG submission 198679) | Hot spring sediment microbial communities from Yellowstone National Park, WY, United States - YNP-CB-024-1 | ecosystem: Environmental > Aquatic > Thermal springs > Hot (42-90C) > Sediment...
ATAAGTTGGAGTATTTGAATAAGGCGATATTCTCAGTGCTGAATGCAAAACTAGTGCACATCCCGAAAGGAAAAAAGGAGTTCAACGCATATGTGGAGAGGTCGCACCAGACAGACGACAACGAGTTCTATATCCCCCAACTACAAAGATGTGAAAGCCTGAAAGAGTTCATGTACAGGGCTTTGAGATGGGAATGGTTTTACAATACAAAGAGGGAACACAGCATGATCAACAGCACTCCTTATCAGTACCTGAAGAACTTCGTCAGCATCGATAAGTCAGTAGGGCTGTTCCCAGTGATCATCCTTGACAATGTCATTGATATCTTAGACACGATACTGCCCATACCACCTGGTCACAATGTCTCGGCCAACGACCAGTCTAGATTCTTCGCTCACCGCCTCAAGACATAGGCGTCAACATATTCGTCGCCAAGTTCCTTCTTCAGGAACTCCTTGAAGCGCTTCTTTATGCGCTCCTCGAGTTGCCGTGTCCTCTCCCGGCTGATGTTGAATTTTTCGCCTATCTCTTGAAGCGTCACAGGGTCGTCGCTCAACAGCCTATTCTCCCAGATGTAACGATCCCGTTCATCGGTCAATGACTTCCCGAACTCCTCGATCTTCTGGCGAATCTTTGTCAAGACCTCTGTGGTCGCTGCCTCTTCCTCGGGATTGCTAGGGGAGGCAAGCGTCCCCATCAATGTTCTCTCTTTTTCCCCGTCAATCGGCGCCTCAAGATAAAGGTCTGGAGACCCCATCCTGTTCATCATCTCGGTCACTGTCTCTTCCGAAACCGAGAGGTTCGATGCAATAAGTTTGGGCGTTGGGTCAAAGCCCATCTGGATAAGCCTCTCGCGCTCCCGCCTCAGGTTGAAAAAGACCTTTCTTTGCGCCTGAGTCGTCCCTAGTTTCACAATCCTGTGGTTGTTCAGAAGATAATAAATGATGTAAGACCTGATCCAATATTGCGCATAATGGGAAAGGCGAACCCCACGCAAAGGGTCGAAGTGCTTTACCGCCTGCACAAGCCCCATGTTCCCTTCCTGAATGAGGTCCAGTATCTGGGTGGTAAATGTCCGATACTCGAACGCTATCTTCAAAACTAGCCTAAGATTTGCGCTCACAAGCCGATATGCAATCTTCGGGTCTTTTGTGCGGGCATATTCCAGCGCAAGTTCCTTCTCTTCCTCGGGGGTCAAAAGCGGATACTTCTGGACCTCGCGCATATAGCGATAAAGGATGTCCAGCGCTGGCTCTTGTTCTCGCCTTGCAGGAAGCCTTGTTTCTTCACCATGGGAATCTTGCGGCAAAGAATCAGGGACAAAGTCGTTCAGTATCTCTTCCACAACTTCCTTTTCTTCGTTGTAGGTGTGCTCTTCCGCCATCGCACCCTTCCACAGGCACGATTCTATCCTATTGGGTTTCTATTGTCCAGTCTTTTTTGCGTTCCCCTATGGTTTGCGCACCACAACATAGAAATAGTTGCGCTGACGCAAAAGCAAGAGGAGTGCTGAATCACCACTTTTCACCTTCGATACTTCTGCCACGAATTGCTCTGGGCTCGACACAGGAACTCTGTTCACTTCCAAGATGATGTCCCCAACCCTTATGCCCGCCACCGCCGCCTGCCCATCTGGGGAGACCTCTTGAACAAGCACGCCCCTTCCCTTTTCGAGCCCAAGGCGATTCGCTTCTCGGTCTGGCACTGGGGCAACCCTGATCCCAAGAAAGTCTTCAGTCTCTTCGCCTCCCTCCTCCATCGCAAGTTCCTTCGCCTCAGCCCTGTCACCTATCGTTGCCTCGAGGACAACCTCCTCCTTACCCCTCACGATTTTTATCTTTGCCTTTGAACCAACTGGAGTGGTGCCGACAAGGCGCGTAAGGTCACTTGGTTGTTCGACTGGCTTGTCATTATATGCAACGATCACATCACCACGCTTTATTCCAGCCTTCTCAGCAGGACTCGATGGAAACACCTGAGAAACAAGGACACCAGAGCTCACTGACACACCCAGTGAAGAGGCAAGTTCTGGCGTTAGTTCCTGAATCCCGACACCAAGCCATCCGTGACTGGACCTGCCTTTTGTTAGCACATCCTGCACGAACTTCTTCGCCATGTTAACTGGCACCGCAAAGCCAATGCCCTGTCCTGCCGCGTGGATCGCCGTATTTATGCCAATGACAACCCCATTGGTATCGAACAAAGGACCGCCCGAGTTCCCTGGGTTTATTGACGCATCTGTCTGGATAAAATCATCGAAAGGTCCTGCGCCTATGACCCTATCCTTTGCTGACACAATCCCTGCGGTCACCGTGTGCGCCAGACCGAAGGGATTGCCTATGGCTATCACCCAATCGCCCACCCTGACCTTGTCCGAGTCGCCAAGGGGAACGACAGGCAGTTTTTCTTTTGGCTCTATCTTCAGAAGGGCAAGGTCCACCTTGTCGTCGCGCCCCACGACCTTCGCCACATATTCTTTGCCTGAATGAAGTTTCACACGAATCTCGGTGGCACCTGCGACAACATGGTTGTTTGTAAGGATGTAGCCATCAGCATTGATTATAAAGCCTGAACCAAGTGAGTTCCGCTTTTGGGGCGGGATTTCAAACCCTTCGCCAAAAAACCTTCGAAGAAAGTCGTCATCGAAGAAATCCTGGAAAGGCAAGGGCATGCGCCTGTAGAACCGCTGACCCTTGATTATGGTAGTGGTGTAGATATTCACGACTGCAGGCTTTAGTTTTTCGACAAGGTCAGCAAAGCCATGCACTGGAAAGGCAGATGGCAGGGCATTGCTCCCTTCTGTCCATATCCTCCCGTCAGATGCAGGGGCGGCTGGTGTCCTTGCTGGATGACAGAAAAGCGCCAAAAGTGCTACCGCAACAGCAAGGATTGCGAACGAACCAAGTGTGATTTTTTTCATGGTGCCCTCCTTACCAAAAACCGCATTCTATCAAACAGTCTTGGGCGAGAAATATTCCTTCTCGCAGACAGAGCCACATGTTAAATGGTGTCATCAACGATAAAAATCAAGGGCGATAAACTTTGTTACCGCCTTGTTTTGTCTTTTGCGCAAGGCACAAGCAAGGCCCTACCGTCGAAGATGCGCTAGGCCAATCAAGACCAAAGCGCCATGTGTTCTAAGCGCTGCAAAGTCATTCACGGCAAAGATTGGTCCACAGTCCCCCTGTGAAAAACATCGAAACTGTCGTAAAATAAGTGCAGGCGCTCTTTTGGGTGCAATGCGAAGGTTCTTAGTTATCATCGTTTGTTTTATTTGCATAAGCGCAGTTGCCAAAGCACAGAAGAGGTCTGTCGCAGTCGTTCCTTTGGATAGTGGGGCACAAGGGCTAGACTATGGACCTCTCATCGCCTCGACTCTTGGCTCGAGGGTTCATGTTGTTGAGCAGACGCAACTCAAAGAGCTTCTTCAACAGGCAGGATATGTATTTGCGCCAGAAATCCCGCCAGCGAGGGTTGAGACTATAAAAAAACTGGCGAGCGAGGGTGAAGAACTTTTATACACTGACCCGAAGGCAGCAATCTTTGTTCTCTCCAGAGCGAGGCGAGAGGGTGCGAACCTGAGTGAGGCATTCATGTTCGACCCCGCTCTCAAGGGCATCATGCAAAAGGTTAACCTTCTGCTTGTGTGGGCGTATGTGCTCTCCGAACAGGAAGATGATGCGAGAACAATAATGAGACAAGCGCTTCAACTGTTTGGTCCAGACATGTCTGTAACCGAAAGGGAATATCACCCAAAACTTGTGGAGTTTTTCAAGAAAGTGCGGGACGACCTTTTGAAGGAGGGGAGTTGTCGCATAAACATCAAGACAGATGGCGATGATTGCACTTTGTATCTAGATGGAAATCCAGTCAGGTTCGAGCAAGGCAGTGTGGAGGTGCTTTGTGGAACGCACTATATCCAGTTGGTTTGCGGCGAAAAGCAAAGCATGATCCACAGGGTCTTGGCACCACAAGCGAGCGAACCACCGAGCGTGTTTGTAAGCATGGCTCTGGACAGTGCGCTGAAGATTCGCAATAGCACCGCTTCGATAATGGTCGCTGGCACCGAAGACATCGAGACCTTTGTGACCTCTATCGCTCAGGTGCTAGGGCAAGTGACAAAGACTGATGAAATCCTTTTCCATGGGCTTTTTGCTAACGAAGAAAAGAAGGAACTGCGGGCGTGGCTCGTAGAAACGACTACATCAGTTATCATTGCTAGTGCTTCGGTGGATGTTCCAGCACAGGTCATTAGCGTTTCATCTGCGACTTCTTTGTGCGACATGCTTATCCCCCCAACCCTCGAAGAAACAAAAACCCAAACAATGGCAGTCGTGCATTATAAGACCCGCTGGTATATGAACTATTACGGCTATGTTGCTTTGGCTGTGGGACTGGGTGGAGTCATCGCGGGTGGAGTCTTGCTTGATTCTTACCTCGACCACAAAAGCATCGCGGAAGGTCCATACAAGACGAACAATGGATTCGGCACCATGGACGAGTATTACTACAAACTGAGTGAGAGAGAGAAGGCGCTTTCGAGGCGTCGTCAGGCGATCGCTTGTTTTGCTGTTGGCGGAGTGGGGATCGCCTCGAGTGTGCTCCTCTTCGTTCTTACCGACAAAATCATGCCCGCACGGGTCGCCTCTGATGGCAGGTCCCTTACTCTGTCTTTAGATTTCTGACCCCTCAACACTGGCAGGCAAAAGCCTGTCCCAAAATGAGCCACCAGCCATCCATTTTTCTATATCTTCTGGCTCCTTTGGGATGTCATCCGTCAGCACCTCGCACCCATTCTTTGTAACGAGGCAGTCGTCTTCGATCCTCACGCCAATCCCTCTAAGATACTCGGGCACAAAATCAGCCACAGGAAAATAAAGCCCTGGCTCGATCGTGATCACCATCCCTGCCTTCAAAGGTCTGCTTTGCCCTTCCTTCACGAAGTACGCCCCTTCATCGTGCACATCAAGCCCAAGATAGTGCCCGATCCTGTGCATGAAGTATGGTTCGAACTTCTTTTCCTCGATAATCTCTTTCGTGCTTCCTTTCAAAACCCCGAGGGCTACAAGCCCCTCGCACAGGCATTCGAGCGCTGACCCGTGGACCTGTGCGTAAGTTACACCTTCCTTTAGCGTCTCTATTGCCACGCGCTGCGCCCTCAGCACCCACTTGTAAACCGACAACCACGGCTCTTTGAACCTCCCATCCACAGGGAATGTCCTTGTCACATCAGACGCCACATACGATACCTCTGCACCCCCATCTAGCAAAACAAGCCCATCTTTCCCAATCCTGCACGAATTCGATGAATAATGAAGCACAGTCGCGTTTGCCCCTGATGCGCACACGGTATCGAATGCCATTTTTCCTCCCCGCCTTTTTATTTCGAACTCGAACACCGCCTGCAACTCCCACTCACCCATGCCAGGTCGAACTGCCCGCATCGCGCTCCTAAACGCAATCCCCGTTATCTGACATGCCCTCTTCATTGTCTCGATCTCTTCCCGCTCCTTTATAACCCTCAAATCCGACAGCACATCCGTTATATCGAAGAACTTCTTTGGCGCGAATATCCCTTTTCTCTCCTGTTCCCTAAGCTTTGCCACCTGCTCGAAAATCGCCCTTTCAAAATCGTGGTCGTTGCCAAACTTCATATAGAGGGCATTGGCGTTGGTCAAGAAGTCTTTTAGTCTATCCAGGAACTCCGAAGATGGATACGCCTCGTCTGCCCCAAAATCCTTTATCGCCTCTTGAACCCCGCACTTCTTCCCTGTCCACACCTCCTCTTCTGGTTCTGACGGGGTAACAAACAAAACGAACCTCCTCCTCTTCCCCTTCTTTTCGAACACAGCAAAGGCGTTTGGTTCGTCGAATCCTGTCAGATAAAAGAAATCGCTGTCCTGTCTGAATGGAAAATCAATGTCTCTGGTCTTCCTGCACACCTTCGCTGTCTTAAGGATAGCGACCCCATCCTCCATCCGCGAAAAAAACCTTTCTCGTCTTTTCTTGTAAACATCCTTCATGGATTTGTCTCCACAACATGCCTGCAACTACATGACGACGATTCCTTTGTCGAAATCTCCAGTGCATAAAACGGGATGCCATGGGTTGTGACGCCAGTCTGAACACAGGACGCTATGAACCTCGAAATCGCCTCGGTCGTGGTATTGCCAACTGGCAAAAGCACGCAGTCCTTAGATGGGAAAACCACCGTTTCTTGTGGTAGTGAAAGCACTATCCTGTCTTCTAATGTTTCGATGCGCCCTGCCAGGGGCTGTGAAGGCAATAAAAGCCGATGATCCAATACACCGCACACATTTTGCAACTCTTTTTCCAGCGCTTGCCTTGCAATAAAGCCATTGCCTGCCTCGACCCATATCGAGGCTACGCACTCGTAATCATGCCCGTGCAGGGTTTCACGGCTCCCATCCTCGAACAGAAGAAAATGCGCTGAAGAAAACACCTGGCGAGGACTGCTCACTATGACCCCCTTGAACTGGGCTTCTGCACTTTCTCTGTAAACACATCTGGAATGAGGGCTTTCGTGCACAACAACAGCAACAAGGTTTCTGAGCCTTGGCTTTAAAGCCAAAAAGATGTAGCGGGCAATGTTTTCAGATGTAGGCACTCCAAGTCCTTCTACTTCGTTCAAAAGCCTGTGGTCAAGTCTTTCAAGGACTTCATTCGCCTCGCGAGAGATGTCCCCAAAATCCATGATCCAACCGAGTTTCTCGTCAATCTCCCCCCCCACCACCACCTCGACCTGAAACAAATGCCCGTGAATCCTCGAACACTTGTGACCCTGTCCCAGGTCTTGCAAGGAATGCGCTGCCTCGAAGTAGAAAGTCTTTGAAATCTCGGTCATTTCAGCGCCTTGCACATAAGATGTGCATTTACCAGCGAAAAACCGAAGTTATCTTTCATCGCACACTCAGAACTCGATCAAGGAGTTTACATTATATCCCTGAAGCCTTTTCCTGCCTTCAAGCGCTCTGAGTTCGATCAAAAAGGCAATCACGGTCACCTCGCCCCCAAGCTCCTTCACAAGCCTTGTTGCTGCCTCCATCGTGCCCCCAGTCGCAAGGACATCGTCCACAAGTGCAACCCTATCTCCCTTCGCTATTGCATCTTCATGTATCTCAATGGCATCTTCCCCGTACTCGAGGCTATACACTGCCCTCCTTGTCTTCCATGGCAGTTTCCCAGGCTTTCTTATGATACCAAGCGGTATCTCGAGCATCGCAGCAGCAGGCGCCGCAAGCAAGAATCCTCTGGATTCTATGCCCACGACGGCAGTGCAACCATTATTCTTGATCAGGCTTGCAAGGGCATCGCATACCCGCCTGAACAGCGCTCCATCCCTCAAAACAGGCGTGATGTCCCTGAACAGAATGCCTTTCTTGGGGAAATCAGGGATGTTCCTGACTTTTGCCTTGACCTCCTCTCTTAGGGTTTGAATGTCATCTTCCATTGCAAACCTCCATCAAATCTGTTGCCTAGAGCCATGCACGGCTGAAACCTCTTGGGCATCCAAAGACTCGAACCTCAAAAGTTCTTTCATCGCCCATGCCGCCATCACCTGTGGCGCCACAGGCGTTATTGTAACAAAACCCCTTTTCAATGCGCCACAGTCTGTTTCCTCGTCGTCCTCCATCGTGACCCTCGTCCCACCTATCCACAAGTATTCTCCGCCTCTTGGGTCCTGCCTAGCAATCACATCGTTTGAATAAAACCTTTGACCCAACCTCGTGACCTTAAAGCCACGAAACGGTGCTATGAAAGGGCTTGGGATATTGATATTCAGAAGGACCCCTTTTGGGATGCCATGCTCGACCGCTTCTCTAAGGATTGCTTCCACATAGCGAGCCACCGCCCTAAATGGGTATTCCCCTCTGCACACAAGGGAAAATGCAAGCGATGGCAATCCCTGAATCACCCCTTCCATAGCGCCCCCAACTGTGCCTGAATAAAGCACATCGAAGCCGAGGTTCGGTCCCCTGTTTATCCCTGACAAAACGAAATCCACTTTTGTCCCAGCAAGAATATGGTGTAGCCCGATGAAAACGCAATCTGCTGGTGTTCCAGACAGCGCAAAAAATCCGTCCCTTACCTTCCTGACCCTCAGAGGTTCGCTTAGGGTGATGGCGTGCGAGATACCGCTCTTTTCTGTCTCGGGTGCAATCACAACAACCCTGCCGAACAGTGAAGCGACTTCAGATAGTACCAAAAGCCCTTCACTTAGAATGCCGTCATCGTTTGTGACAAGGAAAGTCTTCATGTTCTCCATCTCTAGAAACTGCCTATCGTGAACTCGAACACCATTGGTGGTTCTCCATCTTTCGGTCTTAGTGGGAAACCCCATTCGAATCGCAGAGGTCCCATGGGCGACCACCACCTTATGCCAAAACCCATAGATGTTCGCAACTTGAAAATGTCAACTACTTCGTGGTCGTCGAAGGCGTTCCCCGCATCGAAGAACACCACACCCCTGATGCCAGCCTGCATGAATATCGGAAACTCTACCTCGACATTGAAATAGAGTTCTTTGTTTCCTCCAATCGTAAAAGACTGAAGCATGGCTGCTGGGTCTCGTGCCGCACCAACCTGAAGCCTCGGTCCCAAAGAAAATCTTTCGAATCCTCGCACCGAGAATATGCCACCTACATAGAATCTCTCCCCAAGTGGGACATCACCCTTTTCGGGATTGATGATGTGACCGTATGTGCCAGCGATCTTCAGAACGCTTCCCAATATGAAGGGGAAATATTGTCTCGAGCGCACCATAAGTCTTAGGTAAGGGAAGGCGCTTCCAATCGCACTCCCTGACCATTCTGCACTTACGCTCGAATAGTTACCACGAGTGGGGAATAGCCTATCATCAAGTGTGTCTAGCCAGAAGGTCAAGGTCAAACTAGACAAAAGACCAGACTTGTAAAGGTTTGCCACTGGAATCTCTGTCACGCTCCTTTGCCCTCCAGTGCTGACTTCGACGCCCTCGACCTTGTAACTTGTCGAAGCCCCAAAGTTGTCAGTGAAACGTCTCCCGAAGGTCAAATCGAATCCCCTCGTCTTCTTGCTGAAGTTATAATAAAGGTACTCATAGTTATAGATGTCCATCCCAAATGTCCAGTTAGTGTCGAAAAGGTAAGGTTCGTCAAAGGAAAACTGGTAGATCGTCCTTAAACTAGAAAACATGGCAAGCAAGGAGAGGCTTTGCCCCCGTCCCATAAAGTTTTGCTTCGCAATCTGTGCCTGAAACATGAAGTTCTCGAGCGAAGACACACCAGCGCCCACCATAAAAGACCCGGTCTTTCTCTCTTGAACTTCTACAATGACATCAACCTCCCCTGCCCTTTCCGATGGTTTCGTCTTCACTTCGACCTTTTCGAAGAACCCCAACCTCTTTACCCTAGCCTCGCTTTCCCTGAGTTTCGTTTCGCTGTAGAAGTCGCCTTCGAATATTCGTAGTTCCCGCCTTATCGTCCAGTCCCTTGTCTGTTCGTTTCCAGTAATCTCGATACGCCCGAAACGCACCTTTTCGCCTTTCTGCAACACATAGGTCAGATCCAGAATCTTCTCTTCCCTATGTATCGTAGGAATGGCGCTTACGGTCGTAAATGCATAACCCTCGTCCTTGTAAAGGTCTCCCAATGTTCTGATGTCCGTCTGCACATCGAGCGCGTTGAAAATCTGTCCTGTCTTTGCCTTCACCTTCTCTAAAAGCGTCTCCTTCGGAAAAAGAAGGTCCCCAGCAATATCTACTTTGCCCATGGTATATTTGTTCCCTTCGTGGATCGTAATGCTTATCACAATGTATCGCCTATCAGCGGACACCATGATTACGGGTTCTTCCACAGTCGCCTCTACGAACCCTTTTGTTCCGTAATAGAACCTTATGTTTTGAAGGTCTGCATCCAGCATCTCCCTCGAGAACTGCCCTGCGCCAGTCGCAAAACCGAACAGGTTATATTCCTTGCTCATCATGACATTTTTCAGCTCGTCGTCGGGGATAGACTCGTTTCCAACAAACTCTATCCTTTGTATCTTCACCTTTTCGTTCTCCCTGATGACAAAGACCACATCAACCAGATTGTCTGGTTTTTCCTTTAGCCGATACCCCACCTCCGCCATGTAATATCCTTCGGACATGTAGTGTTCTCTTATCGCTTCGACAGACCTTTCTACACGAGTTACATTCATTATTTGCCCCTTCCTGATAGTTATCTTTTTTCTTATATCCTCTTCCTTGACCTTGTTCGCACCCTCTATGATGACCTTGTCAATGGCTGGTCTTTCCTTGACAAGAAAGATTAGTTCCACGCCCCCCTCGACCTCTTTCTTGTAAGCCTCGATCTGCTCGAACGCCCCTGTTTTGTACAGCGCCTTTATGTCCTTAGACACAGTTTCTTCGTCCAGCACCTGCCCAACCTTTGAGCTCACGATATATCTTGCAGTCTCTTCGTCAAACCTGAGCATCCCCTGAAACGACAATGCCTTGATAACAGGTCCTGCCTCCTGTGCAAGTGCAATCCCACAAACCCCAAAAAACAAAAAGGTCGCAGACAACCAGAACTTCAAATCCGCTCCTCTCTCAGTGTGCCGCCTTCTAACCGCAAGACCTTGCGCATCAGTGATGCCAGTTTCAGGTTGTGGGTCGCTACAACCAACGACACCCCAAATCTGACATTGAGCCCCTGCAAAACAGCATGCACTTCCATGCTAGAAACCTCATCCAGATTGCCTGTCGGTTCATCTGCTAGCACGACCTCGGGTCTCATCACCAAAGCCCTTGCGATTGCCACCTTCTGTTGCTCCCCGCCAGACATCTCAGGAGGTCTGTGCGATGCCCTGTGCGACAACCCCATTTCTTCGAGCAAAGCCATAGCCCTATCCCTAGCCTCGACCCTTGAAAGCCTCCCTATGATACAGGGAAGCATCACATTTTCCAATGCAGTGAACTCGGGCAATAGGTGATGGAACTGAAAGACAAAACCGATATGCCGATTACGGAATCTAGCGAGTTCGCTCTCCTTCATGGAAAAGCAGTCAATGCCTTTGAACAAGACTGAACCTGAATCAGGTCTATCAAGGGTGCCAAGGATGTGCAACAGTGTGCTCTTGCCCACCCCAGACCTCCCAACTATCGCCAGTGTATCGCCCTTCGATACATCCAAATCTATGCCTTTGAGCACCTCAACCGACTTGTCCCCTATCCTGTAACTTTTGGTGATCCCAAAAGCCCGAAGGACGAACTCCTGTCCTTTCTCGTTTTCCACCTCAAACTCCACAATCGTCAGTCATTCCTTAGACCCTGAGCAGGCAATGTCCTCCCTGCAATCAGTGCAGGATACACGCTTGCAACCATCACGCAAACCAATGCCGCAACAAAGACCAGCAAGACCTCACCCCCCCTAATCTCTACGGGCAATGTCCGCAGATAGTATTGCGAGGGTAAAGCTATCCCTGAAACCTTGACATAAAAGCAAACCAGAAGACCGAGCACAATTCCAGCCAGCCCTCCGACTAACCCTACAAGAGAGCCGATGGACACGAATATCGCCCCTACTTCTTTCGAAGTTGCACCCATACCTTTTAGAAGCGCTATGTCCCTCGCCCTTTCCATTGTAATAAGCAAAAGTGACCCGAACACATTGAACCCAGCAACCAGCACGACAAGTCCTAGCACCAGAAACATCGCTATCTTTTCGACCTTCAGCGCAGAAAAAAGCGACCCATGGGTGTCAGTCACGGTGGTTATTTCGCCTATGCCAAGGTCTTTTTGCACTTCCTTTATGTGCGTAACTACACCGCCAAGCATCCTGATGTCGCTCAACATCCCACCCACCTGATTTGCGGTTTCCAGATAGAACAAATCCTTCGCAGCATCGAGAGTAGTGTAGGCAGTGCGCAGGTCATAGTCGTAGAGACCTGTCGTAATGATACCAGCGACCCGAAACCTTTTTACACGAGGACGAATGCCCGCAGGACCGATGTCGCCGTTTGGCACAACCACTGTAACCTCATCCCCTTCCTCCACTGCCAAACTTTGTGCAAGCTCAGAACCCAGAATGATTGGGGGCAGGACCTTCAAAGGAAACTTTTTCTTGGCGACCGACGCATCATCCTTCACTGCCTGTTCCTTGCCACCCCCAAACCCCATCTCCCTGTCAGGCAACAAAAGCACAGGCGCCTTCATCACCCGACTTAGTCCCTCCTTCCCAAGTTTCAAAAACCATTGCCCAAAAAGCCCCCCTGATGGCTCGACACCATAAAGGTTCGTTCCAGGCGCCATGTTGCTTGACGAGGTAAGCATCACCTCGCCATGAACAAATGGCTCGCATACAGCGACCCCCTCGAAACTTCCAAGCACACGAGCAACCTTGCTCGGTTCGAAACTTCCAGCGAGCGCATCCTCGTCCGCCTTTACTGTAAAATGGGGGCTGAACCACACTATCTTGTTCTTCAGGTCTGCTTCAAACCCAGCCATTACGGATAGAACCACCACAAGCGCCCATGTGCCTATTGCAGTTCCAACCATGGCAATAAAGTTCTGATAGGAGACAGGAATAAGCCTCCTTTTCCTGCCTTCCCCCCTATACCCAAGAAGAAACCTTACCGCGACGAACCATGTGGGCGATAGGACAAACCTTTGGGGCAAGACCTTCTTCAGAACGAACAATGTCAAGACGACAAGGGCACTGACCACCCCTATCGCAAGGATGATCAAGAACAATAGTTCCAAGAGCGGGACAACAAGTGCCCTGATTTCTCCCATCCCTCATTCCCCCGATTGTTTCTTCTCTTCCCTCATGAGAGGAAAGAGTATCACATCCCTTATATTGCTTTGGTTCGTAAGGATCATGGTCACCCTGTCTATGCCGATTCCCTCGCCTGCTGTTGGGCAAAGCCCATATTCCAAAGCCCTTATGTAGTCTTCGTCATATTCCATAGCCTCTTCGTCTCCCATGCCTTTTGCCTTGAGCTGCTGTTTGAATCTTTCCGCCTGATCCAGAGGGTCGTTCAACTCGCTGAACGCATTTGCAACCTCCCCACCCGCGATGAAGAACTCGAATCTATCGCAAAGGTAGGGGTCATTGTCGTTCCTTCGTGCTAGAGGCGATACGACCAGCGGATACCCATAAACAAATGTAGGCTGGACAAGTTTATCTTCCACTACCTTTTCGAACACCTCCATACACACTCGCAATGCCATATCCCTCGTGTCTTCCGCGTGTTTCTTTTCGATTTCCCTGAGCACTGTCTCCTCGATTTCGAACCTGTTTGCAAAAGCCATCGCCGCACTTGGGTCAAAAAAGACAGTTTCATCCGCATGGCAATACTCTTTTAGCGCTTCGAATACACTCAGTCTCTCGAACTTCCTGGAAAAATCAAGAGTCGTTCCAAGATAGTCTATCTTCAAAGACCCACACACTTCGCCCACTAGCGTTCTGAACATCTCCTCGGTCATATCCATCAAATCCTCGTAGGTCGCATAAGCCTGATAGAACTCGAGCATCGTAAACTCTGGGTTGTGCCTTGTGGAAAGCCCTTCATTCCTGAAGTTTCTGTTGATCTCGTAAACCCTCTCGAAACCGCCGACCACAAGCCGTTTAAGATACAGTTCTGGCGCAATCCTCAAATATAGTTCCATATCAAGGGCATTGTGATGCGTGATGAAAGGTCTTGCGTTCGCCCCCCCAAGCACTGGATGCATCATAGGCGTTTCAACCTCCAGAAATCCCCTTTTGTCAAGAAAGTCCCTGAAGAACTTCACTATCCTAGTTCTTGTGACAAAGACCCGACGAGAGTCTTCATTCATTATCAAGTCCAGATAGCGCTGTCTTTGCCTTATCTCCTCGTCCTTAAGTCCGTGCCACTTCTCGGGCAGAGGTCTTAGACACTTCGTCAAAACCCAGTATTCCTGAGCATTCACCGTGAGCTCCTGAGTCCTTGTGCGGAAAAGAGGACCCCTGACTCCAACGATGTCGCCTATATCTGTCAACTTCACCTTCTCGAACCCTTCAAGACCAAGCACATCAAGTTTTGCGTAAATCTGCAAGAGGCCCGTCTGGTCTTTTATCCGCAAGAAAACAGACTTCCCAAAGGAGTTTATCGCCATTACCCTGCCTGCCACCCCAACCACGATTTGCTTTTGGGCGAGCCCCTCGTGGTCAATGTCTTTAGCCAGTGCTTTGACCTCTGCAATCGCGTGTGTCACCCTGAAATGGTTTGGATAGCGACACCTTTGAATCTCCTGCAGTCTATCAAGTTTTCTTAGCCTAACCTCTCTTATCTCACGCAAAGTCTGCTCAGCCACTGTAAACCTCCAAAAGTGGCACAAACCTTACCGCCAATTGCCTCTTTTAGTCAATAACTAGTTGCAGGGAAAAATGACCCTCAGTCTTCGGTCAAGAAACTTTTAAGACCTTTTGCCCTCGCTGGTTGGGCAAGCTTCTGCAACGCCTTCACCTCGATCTGCCTGACCCTTTCCCTTGTAAGGTGCACAGCCTCGCCCACCTCCTCGAGGGTATATTCCCTTGAAACCCCGATCCCGAAGCGCATTCTGACAATTGCCTCTTCCTTTGGAGTCAAAGTCGCCAAAAGCCTTCGCACCGCCTCGGACAGGTTGGCGTTCACCGCCATCTCGAAGGGCTTGCACGCCTTGGGGTCTTCGACTATGTCCATCAGGTCCCCGTCTTCGTCCCCGATCGGCATATCCAGGGATGTTGTCTTCAACACGAGCTTTTCTGCCCTCTCGACCTGTTCAGGGGTATATCCCAGTTCTTCTGTAATCTCCTCGACGGTAGGCTCACGCCCGTGGTCATGGAGAAACGCGGTCCTGAACCTGTTTACTTTTGAGACACATTCCAGAATGTGCAGGGGCACCCTTATGGTCTTAGCCTGATCAGCGAGCGCCCTAGTGATGCTTTGTCTGATCCACCATGTGGCATAGGTGCTGAACTTGTGTCCAAGCCTCCAGTCGAACCTCGAGACAGCCTTCATCAATCCCACATTGCCTTCCTGAACAAGGTCAAGGAACGGCATCCCTCTGTTCATGTAATGCTTTGCTATGGAAACAACCAGCCTCAGATTCGCTGCAATCATCTTTCCGCGGGCAGTCTCGAACCTCTTCTCTGCCTCGAAGACCTTGCTCACAATCTTCTCTAGTTCCTTGCCCTCTAACCCAAGAACCTTCAGCGCAGCCTTCTTAGAACACGCAAAGTTCAGGACACCTTTTGCTACATCCACCCTGCCAAAGGCATTATAATCCCCATCCTCGACAGCGGTATCGTCGTTTGCAATCCTTATAATCTGCTCCTTCAAGGTCCTAAGCACAAGACGCATGACCCCAGCGCCAAATCTAAACTCCTTGTAAATCAGAGCAAGCTCCTTGCCCAGTTTTTTGAGGTCATACCCCTTGCCCGTAGCGCTTGCCTTTTCCACCTTTCTTTTCAGTTTTTCCAGACTCTTTGTAAATCGTGCCAGTTCTTCGAGCAGAGATGGTGTCCAATCCTCGTGAGCACTTTCCTCCTGGGTGCTTATGTCCTGAAGCCTCACCTCCTGACACACTATACGCTCGGGGAAGTTCAAAAGAAGTTCCCTGCAGAACGGAATTCTGACGAGGTAACCGAACAATTCTTCGGTGCTTTCCTCCATCTCGATCGCCAGAGCCCTTTCCTCTTCCCTCGTCAGCAACGGGGTGTCCCCAATACGGCTTAGATAAGCCATGATAGTGTTAGGGTATCCACCTCTTTCTTTTTCAATCTCAATCGCTTCATCCCTGCCTGTAAGGTTGGCAACATCACTAAGTGTCATCATGTCTCAACCCCAAAAGTACAAGGGCAAACCAATGCCCACTAATGCCATTGCGATTTTCGTGCCAACCAACGAAAACCCAAAAAACGAAAAGAAAAACCTGGTCATCACTAAGGGACCTCGGTCCCTCGAAAGTCGTGATAGTATGACAAAAAAGTCATAATAACTCAAAAAAAATTTATACCTCTTTTTTGGACCTGTAGAAAATGCGGTCTAACCTGCCGATAATACAATATATTGTGGGTGTCACAAATCATGCCCACAATATCTTGTGTTTTTTCTTGACACAATGAAGAACCATGCTATACTAGAGATGTTGATGGCTGGAAAGGCTTTATTTGCTTGAAGTTCCTATGGCAAGAAGTAAGCGCACGGAGGTTTTCAATATGTCTCAAGAACTTTTTGGAGTAGCACAGATGTCCTTTGAGGGGACACCAAAGCAAAGGAAAAAGAGGCAGGCGCGAGGCGAGGTTTGCAAAAAAGGACAGGTCTGGCGCTTTTTTACCGATGGGAAGAAAGACCCATTTGACACGGTCAGGTGGGTTGTTGCGGATGCTGTGATAAAGGGCGATGATGGAAAAGAAGTGTTCAGACAGGACGGCGTGGAGTTCCCTGATTTCTATTCTCAAAGCGCCATCAATGTGATCGCCTCAAAATACTTCAGGGGAACCCTAGGCAAAGAGACGAGGGAAAAGAGCCTGAAAACTATGATCTCGAGGGTTGTGGATACGATCACCATGTGGGGTGAAAAGGATGGCTATTTCAAAGACCACGAAGAGGCGATGGAGTTTAGAGATGAACTGAAATATCTGATACTGCATCAATATGGGACATTCAACAGCCCTGTGTGGTTCAATGTGGGCGTAGAAGAAAAACCCCAGTGCTCGGCATGCTTCATAAATAGCGTTCAGGATACGATGGAAAGCATACTGAATCTGGTGAAGATTGAAGGCATGCTTTTCAAGTACGGCTCTGGGACGGGCACGAACTTTTCCACGCTTCGATCATCAAAGGAGAGGCTTTCTGGGGGCGGTGTAGCCTCTGGTCCTGTTTCATTCATGAAGGGTTATGATGCGTTTGCTGGCGTGATTAAGAGCGGCGGAAAGACAAGGCGTGCTGCGAAGATGGTTATCCTGAACTGCGACCATCCGGACATTGTCGAGTTTGTGGAATCTAAATACAAAGAAGAAAAGAAGGCTCAGGCTTTGATTGCAATGGGATATGACGGGTCATTCGGGGGGGAGGCTTATTCGTCGGTCTTCTTCCAGAATGCGAACCACTCGGTCCGGGTGACAGACGATTTCATGAAAGCAGTGGTCGAGGACAAGGAATGGCACCTAAAAGCCGTTACTACTGGAGAGGTGCTGGAGACTATAAGGGCAAAGGAGTTGTTTAGAAAGATTGCAGAGGCAGCACATGCATGTGGTGACCCAGGGCTTCAGTTCGATACCACTATAAACGCATGGCATACATGCCCTAACAGCGGAAGGATAAATGCATCGAATCCGTGCAGTGAGTTCATGTTCCTTGACGATTCTGCATGCAATCTTGCCTCATTGAACCTCATGAAGTTTTTGCGGGAAGATGGCTCTTTCGATTGCGATGCTTTCAAACATGCGGTCAGGGTCTTTATCACAGCACAGGAAATCATCGTAAGCAATGCTAGTTACCCGACCGAGGCGATCGCAAGGAATTCCGAAAAATTTAGACCTCTGGGGCTTGGATATGCGAATCTTGGCGCAACCCTTATGAGGCTTGGATTCCCCTATGATAGCGACCAAGGAAGGGCTTGGGCTAGTGCTATCACAGCGATCATGACAGGTGAGGCTTACGCGCAAAGTGCAAGGATTGCGAAGGTAAAGGGGCCATTCGAAGAGTTCAAGCGCAACCAGGAGCCGATGCTCGAGGTCATAAAAAAGCACAGGAAACACTTATCGGAGGTCAGATTTGACCTTATAGACGAAAACCTGAAGAAAGAGGCATTCAAGGTTTGGGATGAGGCGTTGGAGCTTGGAAAGAAGTTCGGATTCAGGAACGCTCAGGTAACCCTTCTTGCACCAACTGGCACTATCGGATTCAAGATGGATTGCGACACAACAGGGATCGAGCCTGAACTTGCCCTTGTGAAATACAAGAATTTGGTTGGCGGTGGGACGATGAAGATCGTGAATCAGACTGTGCCAAAGGCTCTGGAAAGGCTTGGATACAAGGAACACGAGATAAAGGCAATCGTCGCATATCTCGAGGAAAAGAACACCATCGAGGGGGCGCCTCACCTGAAGAACGAACACCTCCCTGTTTTCGATTGCGCCTTTAGACCAGTGGGCGGGAACAGGTGCATCAGTGTTGAAGGGCATGTAAAGATGATGGCGGCAGTCCAGCCCTTCCTTTCTGGGGCGATATCGAAGACCGTGAATATGCCATCGGATGCAACCATTGAAGATGTGGAAAGGATATTCTTGATGGCGTGGAAACTTGGGCTGAAGGCGATTGCAATATATCGAGATGGTTCCAAAAAAGCCCAGCCCGTCGTCATTAAGCCTGATAAAGTGGCAAAAGAGGAGAAATCAGAAAAATGGGAGCCTGTTCGTCGCAAGTTGCCAGACGAAAGGAAATCCATAACGCATAAGTTTTCCATCGCAGGGCTGGATGGCTATATCACAGTTGGCATGTACGAGGATGGGACGCCAGGCGAGATATTCATTACGATTGCAAAGCAGGGAAGCGTGATTTCAGGGCTTATGGACTGCTTTGCAACAGCGGTCTCGATCGCCTTGCAATACGGAGTCCCTTTGAGGGTGCTCGTCGAAAAGTTTGCACATGTGAGGTTCGAGCCATCTGGCTATTCATCCAATCCTCAGATTGGCTATGCAAAGAGCATCGTGGATTACATCTTCAGGTGGCTAGCATTGAAGTTCTTGACTGAAAAGATCAATGGAAGCAAGGATGTTGACCTGGAGGCGACTTTGAAGAACCCAGAACCCGTGCAGGTTGACCTTTTCCATAATCAAGAAGACGCACCCCCTTGTTCTGTGTGCGGTTTCATCATGGTCAGGAGCGGGTCTTGCTACAAATGCCCAAACTGCGGGGCTACCTCTGGTTGCTCCTAGTGCTTTTGGACAACATGATTTTTGATCAAATTTTGATCGAAGTCGGACATTTTTACACATATATCAAAGTTGATCCCTTACAATAGTTGTGCCCATTTTGGGCGCTTTGAAAAGGAAAGACCTTGAATAGGAGGTTTGGTATGGCAAGAAAGGTAGAAAAGGTGTGCGTGCTTGGGGCAGGTGTCATGGGCTCGGGGATAGCGGCTCACTTCGCGAATGCAGGCTTCCCTGTCGTGCTTCTGGACATCGTGCCTCCAGACCTGAAAGAGGAAGAAAAGCAGGACAAAAAGGCAAGAAACAGGCTTGCCCTAAATGGCATCGAGAATGCGTTGAACTTCAAGCCTGCGCCTCTTTTCTATTCCGCAAGTTTCAAAGACCTTATAACGGTCGGGAACTTCGAGGATGACTTCGAAAAGGTGGGGGAATGCGACCTCATCATCGAGGCGGTAGTGGAAAATCTTGATATAAAGAGGAAACTGTTCGAAAGGGTAGAACAGCACATGAAATGGGGGGCAATAGTTTCATCGAACACTTCTGGGCTTTCGATAAAAGCGATGACTGAAGGAAGAGGCTCGGAGTTCAAGCGCAACTTCCTTGTGACCCATTTCTTCAATCCTGTCAGGTTCATGAAACTTCTAGAAATCGTTCCAGGGGAAGAGACCGACCAAGAGGTTATTGATACATGGGTCAAGATCGGGCGCGACAGGCTCGGAAAAGGGATAGTTTTTGGAAAAGACACGCCGAACTTCATCGCTAACAGGATAGGCGTTTATGGTCTGATGAAGGTGATACACCTGATGATTCAGGATGGATACACGATCGAGGAAGTGGATGCCATCTTTGGACCGCCAATGGGAAGACCAAAGAGCGCTGCGTTCGGCACTTGCGATCTGGTTGGCATTGACACATTTGCCCATGTAACGAAGAACTGCTATGACTCCCTGCCGAATGATGATGAAAGGGATGTGTTCATCCTCCCTGAATTCGTGCAGAAGATGATCGAAATGAAGCTGCTGGGAAACAAGACAAAGGCAGGGTTTTATAAGAAGGGTGAAAGCGGGGAAAGGCTTGTCCTTGATTACAACACACTTCAATACAGACCTCTAATAAAGCCAGATTTTGACAGCATCAAGGCGACAAAAGGGGTGGACAATCCAAAGGACAAACTCGTAAATCTTCTAAACACGGACGACCGGGGGTCAAAACTTGCGTGGAAGGCAACGGCCCACACATTGATCTATGCTGCAAAAAGGATCGGGGAGATCGCAGATGACATCGTGAACATAGACAACGCGATGAAGTGGGGGTTCAACTGGGAGCTTGGTCCTTTCGAGGTTTGGGACGCTATTGGGGTGAAAGAGTCTGTCGAGAGGATGGAGAGTGAAGGTTTCAAGGTGCCAGAGATCGTGAAGCGCGTGCTTACTGAAGGTGAAGGCACATTCTATAAGAAGGAGGGCGCTCAAAGATACTATTTTGATTTTACAACTGGAACCTACAAGCCACTCGTCCTGCCCGAGACCGTTATAATTCTTGGAGACCTGAAGGAACAAGGCAAGGTGATAAAAGAGAACTTTGGGGCATCGTTGATAGATATTGGGGATAATGTTGCGTGCCTTGAGTTCCACACGAAGATGAATGCTATTGACGACGACATCATAAGGATGATCCACGAGGCTGCGGACGAGGTGGAGGCGAACTTCGAAGGTCTGGTGATAGCGAACCATGCGGAAAACTTTAGCGTAGGGGCAAATCTAGGTCTTATTTTGATGATGGCACAGATGGGGAACTTTGAGCAGTTGAGGGAGGTGGTAAAGCAGTTCCAGAGTGCAAACATGAGGCTAAAATACCTGAAGAGACCTGTGGTTACATGCCCTGCTGGCATGACTCTTGGTGGAGGTTGCGAAGTTGCGATGCACGGGGCAAGGATACAAGCGGCAGCGGAGACATATATAGGCCTTGTCGAGATAGGTGCTGGCGTGCTCCCTGCTGGTGGTGGGTGCAAAGAGATGCTGGTGCGCGTGTTGTCAGGTGTGCCTGCGGACATGAAGATAAACAGGATGCCTTTCATCCAGAAGGCTTTCGAATGCATTGCTATGGCAAAGGTTTCAAAGAGCGCCGAGGAGGCTAAAGAACTTGGATATCTAAGACCTTTCGATGGTGTTTCTTTGAATAGGGACAACCAGATTTACGAGGCAAAACAGGTGGTTCTTGGGCTTTCCAGGGCTGGCTATCGCCCACCATTGCCGCCTCAGAATCTGATCTTGCCCGGGCGTGAAGGGTTTGCCCTGCTGAAACTTGGGCTCTGGACATTCGGGCTTTCGGGCTATGTGACCGAGCATGACAAGGTTTGCGCAGAGAAGATTGCGTGGGTTCTTTGCGGAGGAGACATCGAGCCCAACACCAAGGTTACAGAAGAATATCTGCTTGAGCTCGAATGTGAAGGCTTCCTGTCACTTGCCGGGATGGAAAAGAGCCAGGCAAGGATGGAAGCACTCTTGAAGACTGGGAAACCACTTAGGAACTAAAGGAGGTGTAAACATGAGAGCAGCATATATCGTTTCAGCAGTAAGGACGCCAGTTGGGAGGGCAGTAAAGGGGACGATAAAGAATGTCAGACCAGAAGAACTGACCACGCTTGTTGTGAAGGAGGCTATTGCAAGGGTGCCTGGGCTTCAGGGCGCAGATATTGACGATGTGATAATAGGATGTGCAATGCCAGAGGGAAGTCAGGGGATGAACATCGCAAGGATTGCGGTATTCAAGGCTGGATTGCCAGTAACCGTGCCTGCTATGACCATAAACAGGTTTTGCTCCTCTGGGCTTCAGGCAATTGCCCTGGCTGCCCAGAACATCATGTGCGGTTTCAATGATGTAATCGTGGCGGGCGGGGTTGAAAGCATGTCAGCAGTCCCGATGGGTGGATTTAATATGCTTCCAGACCCAGAGCTCGTGGACATCACACCAGAGGCTTTCACCCCCATGGGGCTTACTGCCGAGATTGTGGCTGAAAGATTTGGGGTAACAAGGGAAAAGCAAGACCAGTTTGCCTACGAAAGCCACATGAAGGCAGCAAGGGCTCAAAAGGAAGGGATTTTCAAGGACGAGATAGTCCCAGTGAAGTATTTTGACTATGCAACAAAAGAGTGGAAGATGTTCGAGGTGGATGAGTGCGTTCGACCAGACACAAATTTGGAGACGCTTGCGAAGTTGAAGCCAGTGTTCAAGAAGGATGGGACAGTGACTGCTGGGAACTCGTCGCCGATAAACGATGGGGCTGCTGCAGTTGTGGTGATGAGCGAGGATGCGGTGAAAAGATATGGGGTGAAACCAATGCTGAGGTTTGTGAACTATCAGGTCGCAGGCGTCCCGCCAGAGATCATGGGTATTGGACCCACAGAGGCGATACCGAAGCTTCTAAGAAAGACTGGGTTCAGGATGGAAGACATCGGTTTGTGGGAACTGAACGAGGCTTTTGCAGCGCAGGCGAGCTACTGCGTTGAAAAACTTGGACTTGATAAGAGCAAGGTCAATGTAAATGGCGGTGCGATAGCGCTGGGTCACCCTCTAGGGGCAACAGGTGCGAAACTCACAGTTCAAATTGCTTATGAGATGCGAAGGCGAAATGTGAAATACGGCGTTGTTTCCATGTGCATCGGCGGGGGGATGGGCGCAGCAGGGCTTTTCGAACTCGTGTGAATAACTGCACGAAGTTTTTGACAACCACTTTCCCCTTCCCTGTATATTCAGTCCGCACAATTTTTTACGGCGGCGACAAAGGTTCGTCGAAACAAGAAGCCATCGTCCCATAGACACGGTCTTGACCGCCCAAGTCTGCCTATGTTGGATAAATGGCAAACAAGATGAGTGAGATGACGAAAAACAACCACATGCCAAACTTTACCTCTCTTCCACGACCAGAGGCGACCATGAAAAGCGGATAAAGAACAAACCCAGCGGTCATTCCAATCGCTATGTTGTAAGTAAAAGACATCAGTGCAATCACAAAGAAGGCTGGGATTGCCTCCTCGGTCTTATCGAATGGAATGCGAGTAATCGTGGTCATCATGCTCGCGCCAACTACGACCAGTGCAGGCGCATAGGCGCATTGAGGCACTGATGTCAAGATAGGTGCAAAGAAAAGCGTAAGGAGGAAAAGGATTGCCACAACCAGTGCGGTAAGCCCTGTCCTGCCTCCGCTATGGATTCCCGAAGCGCTCTCGATGTATGCACCACTGGTCGTTGTTCCAAGGATGGCTGCGCATGTGGTTGCCACTGCATCACAAAGCATGGGCTTTTCAATGTTTGGAAGGTTTCCATCGTCGTCGAGGAAGTTGGCTATGGAAGACACAGCAACCAGGGTTGCGATGGTATCCAGAAAAGCCATTACCAAAATGACCACCGTGACATTTATGAAGGCAGGAGAGATTGCCTCGCCAAAATCAAACTTTGCAAATATCGGTGCGAGCGATGGAGGGCTTGAAAAAATGCTGGTCGGAGCCTTTTCGATACCTAGAAGAAAGGCGATGGTCGTGCCAACCGCCATGGAAACGAGTATTGCTCCAGGCACTTTGCGCACGCTCAACAAGCCCATAAGCAAGAGCGTCACGATTGACACAAGAACGCGGGGTTCTGCAACCGACCCAAGACGCACAGGCGCACCTTCTGACCCAACCTGAACAATTCCCATGCCCACAAGACCTATGAAAGCAAGGAATAGTCCTATACCACAGGCGAACGAGAACCTTAGGCTAGCAGGTATTGCGTCTGCCAGGTATGACCTTGCCTTTGTTATTGTAAGAATGATAAAAAGGATACCGCTAAGAAAGACTGCGCCAAGCGCAGACTGCCATCTTAGACCCATGCCGAGGCACACCGTGTAAGCAATGAAAGCGTTCTCTCCCATGTAAGGTGCGATTGCAAAGGGTCTGTTCGCATAAAACGCCATGAGCAGGGTGCCAAGCGCCGCAGTAAGTGCGGTTGCGGTCATCGTCGCATCTTTTGGGATCCCCGCAGCCTCCATGATGGCAGGGTTCACGACAACTATGTATGCCATCGTGATGAAGGTAGTTATACCTGCGACGACCTCACGGCGAAGGCTTGTTTTGTGTTCGTGAAGGTGAAAGATGCGGTCCAGCATTAAGCGACACTTTAGCACGACTAAGTTTATGTTACAACCGTCCGCCGGCGGGTTCAAGAAGTCAAAAGGCACTTGGAAACAGATGTTCGCGATAAAGGGGAACTTTGCGGCTTATTGATCCCACCTTGCGCCCGAAGGGCTTTTCCTACACAATAGTTCGAACAAAGAGAGTGAGAATGATCATGCCACCCAAAAGGACCGCCAAGAAAACAATATTGAAATATTTGAACAAAACGCCTGAGACCACGGGAGATAGACGAAAGGTCCGTGCTGCGATGGTGCACCTAAGATTGTTTTCTCGAAGTAACGGCGCAAGCAAAAACATCTGAAATCTAAAGGCTATTTCATCGCGAAGGCTTGCTTTTATGTGCGAGAGTTTTTCCGCCAAGGACTTTGAAACAACACAAGCGCCTGATAAACCCAGGAGCAAGGCAACGCAACAGATCGCCATCACAGCAAAAAGCAGGAACTCTATGAAGAAATTCCTTGGTTTGTGCTGACTCAAAGAAGCCTTTGGAGTTATCCTTTTTACCGAACAACACGCCATCTTCTTACCTATAGTACTTGAGAATCGTTCCAAACACTTCGCACATTGTGCGGACCTCATCCAGCGTATTGTAAGGACCAAACGAAAATCTTACAGAATCAGGAAGATTGTGAGCATTGTAGTAAGCATGCGCGCACTGCCTACCTGCTCGAACCATGATCTGAGCGATGTCATTCAAAAGCCTTGCCAAAGTGTTTGCGTCAAGACCCTCGACGAAAAGATTCAAAATGCCTCCTCTCTTCTCGGGGTCAACAGGACCAATGACATCAACTCCAGCCACCTGCAAAAGTCTTTCCGTCGCAAGCCTATTTAGAGCCACGACATGGTCTCTCACAGCATACTGACCTAGCCTTTTTAGGAAGCGCGAAGCCTCTGCGAATCCAATGATACCTGCATAGTCCTGAATACCTGGCTCAAAGGATTGAGGGGGGCTCAATAAGGTATAAGAGGTGACCTCAACATCTTCGACTGTGTCACCTCCTAAGAAGACAGGATCCAAAATATCAAGAGCCCTGTCCGATAGGTAAAGAAGCCCAACTCCTGATGGTCCAAACATCTTGTGTGCAGAAAAACACAAAAAGTCGCATTGGAGCTCCTGGACATCTATTGGATGTGTCAGAACAGCCTGCGCAGCGTCAAGTAACACAAGGGCGCCGTGTCTGTGTGCCTCTTCAACAATGTCGTGCACAGGAAAATCCGAGCCTGTCACATTCGATGTCCAGAGGGTTGATACAAGCCTTACCTTTGAATCGTGTAACACTGTCCTGAAAAGGGCGAAGTCAAATGTGCCATTCCGGTGTGTTGGCACCAAAACATGTCTAACCCTGCGCCTTTGCGCGAGGAACTGCCACGGGAGCAAATTCGAGTTGTGCTCGAGGTCGGTCGTGAGCACAGAGTCACCTTCATTCCATCTAAAACCAAAGACAACTCGGTTGATTGCATCTGTTGTGTTCCTGCAAAATATCACTTGATTCGGGCTTGGAGAGCCGATGAAATCACCAAGCGCTTTCCTTGCCTCGGCAATCGCCTCAGTGGTCATTTTTGCGAGGGTGTGTTGAGCCCTGCCGTGACAGGCTGAAAGGTCACTGTAGTAAGAGGTAATTGCGTCAATCACACAGCGAGGTCTTAGCGTGGTACACGCATTGTCAAAATATAGGACCCCTCGCCTCCTTTCAAGGATCGGAAACTCTTGTCTTAACTTGTGAGTATCAAAAGCCACGCTCGGCCAACTGCGATAACACCAATGTCTAGAATTACAACCAAATCCACCTTAATGCAAGATTTCTTGTCGCTGGGCTGACCGACGGTGACCAGCGCCGCCGAAACTCGAAGTTACTTGTGTCGCTCGTCTTTTCCTGCTGAGCCGGCACCCCCCTTCATCCGATGGCGAGTAAAAAGACAAACCACCAAACACGAACGAATGCACTCTAACTACCTTGTCCAAAAGGCAAATGTGACTCATTTTTGCTAATCTCTATTTCACATGATATAATGGTCGTGGTAAACTTTCTTTATATGACAAGGGAATCCGTCGTTAGGTGCAAAAACTGCATTTTGCCAGTGGAGCGCGAGAGGACCCGCGGGTATCTGTGGGCGGATGCTCAAGGTCTTTGCAACTTTTGTCGTGCGTTCAGAAAAAGGTTTGGTGATGCAGAGAGCCCTAGCGCATTGGTGGCACAACTTGACAATATCGTTCACGATGCCAGAAGGAAAGCGAAAGGAAAATACGATGTCCTTATTCCTATCAGTGGTGGCAAAGACAGCCTAACTGTGCTTGACTATCTCGTTACGAGGTATCAAGGAATCAGGGTTTTAGCAGTAACAATAGACAATGGGTTCTTGAATCCTGTGGCGCTGGAATCCTGCTCTAAGGTTACAAGGACGCTCGGGGTTGACCACATAGTCTGGGCGCCTCCACATATGAGAGAACTTGCAGCCATATTTCTGCGAAAGACAGGGCACTTTTGTTGTCCATGCGAGATAACACTGATGAATGTAATGCATAAGTTGACCAAAGAGCATGGGATACCGCTTGTAGCACTAGGCTCGTCAAGGCGTTACGATGGTGCACACCCTGAGAGCGTAAACCCATGGACACCTCCCTTTTTCGAAAAGGTGTTGGAGGACGAAAAGCACCAAGACCAACTGAGAGAGGGCGTGGCAACCAAAGGTCTTCTTTTTACATTCGGGGCGAGGGTACTATTAGGAAAAGTAACAATCGTGACTGTGCCTGACCTCCTCGAGTGGGACAAACATGCGAACCGTGCGAGGCTTCAAGAGAAATATAAGATAGAAATTGGCGACGAGCACGCCGACTGTCTGGCATCGCCTCTCGCTGACTGGCTTTACAAACGGAGATGCGGATTTGGACAGAAGACAGCCTCGCTGGCTGCGCAGGTTCGAAACGGGGTGCTCGAGAGGGACAAGGCACTTGAACTCCTTTCGGCGATGGATGAGTTTGGTGAACAATTTCCTCTCGAGCAGGCAAGGCATTTCCTTGAGCGAACAGGTATGAGCGTGGATGAAGTTATAGCATGTTCGATAAAGAGTCCTGAGCCATACTTTAGCTTTCTTTTCAAGGCAGTAGGATTTGCTCGAGACCTGATGGGCCTGTCAATCGCTTAGAACCCCCCAAGAGACTCACAAAAGTCTATCTTTACTTATGCTTGCTGATGTGCCGCCCGCTAACTCCCTGTGCCTCCTTAGGACAAGCAACAGGACACTTTCAACTTAGTTCTACTGTTGCCCTTCCGAATCCATGGCAAGTATTGCTCTAATCCGTTCAATCCGCTGATGCGCTTCGGTGAGCCACTCCTCCTTTGCGCCATTGAGCCTTGCCAGCTCAACATTCCTCTCATACACACGCATGGCTTCCACCAAAAATGGCTTTGTCATCTTTTTGAGCTCTTTGTAATACAACTCCAAATCTTCCTTTGTAAGGTCGCTCGGCACTTCAGCCTGCATCAGGTGTTCGTAGAACTCCTCGAACAGTCTGCCAAGCGCTGTCCCTGCCTTGACCCCCCAGTATATGTTGCCAATCCTCATTGTCCGAAGATATTCTGCCTGAGCCTTCAAGAAATACGAGGTCTTGTCCTCCAAATCCTTTTCCATCCTCTCAACAGGCAGATAGAAGCGCACCCTCGAAAACATGTCGTGCCAGACGGACGCCCCTATAAAACAAGCCATAGCAACATTGTAGTTCTGAGCCATCTCAGGACGCGATATGTTCATTGAATACATTCGAAAAACCATGTCCACCTGCTTGCGCGCGGAAGAATATCTCCCTTGTTTCTTCAAAGTTTGTGCAAGATAAGCCCTTGCCTCTATCTCCATAGGAAGTGATAAATCCCTTTTTTCAAGCGCCTTCCTTAGCGCCTTTTCAGCCCCTTCCCACTCCCCAAGGTCGCATAGCACTTTTCCAAGCCAAAGCGAGGCATCAAATGCATCTGGGTCATCATTATGCTTTTTCAAAAACCTTTCGAAGTCTTGCTTAGCCAGCAAAGGTCTCTCTGCCTTTGCATAACAGACTCCACGATTGTAAAGGGCAAAGTCGGCCAGAGGATGGTTCTGGAACCTTTCTAGTATCAGCGAATACTTCCTTATCGCTTCAAAAAACAAACCTTCTTCGTAGTCTTTCGATGCCTCATCAAAAAGGATCTGAGGGTCAAGGACATCAACCTTGTAGCCAGAAGGTGTCTTCCTTGCTACGAACTCCATGGGTTCCAGATTCACGACCCGCTTGTGCGAGGCACAGGATGCAAACACACTGAAGACAGTAACGAGCGCTAACCTGCGTAGTTCTTTGGACCCAATCACATGAAAAAATATATCGGAAGCGCAGAAAATCTCAAGAGTCTCTTTTTTCGTGCGGTCGCTCTGGAACCTGCAAACCCCTGCTTTATTATGTCGTTTTCTGCGCCATCATTATCAAAAGCATCATAAACCTTTCCTTGGCACGAACCTCGTGAGGAACCGAGGCGGGCATAAGGACAAGCTCCCCTTGCCTGACCGTCACCTCATTACCACCTATGGTGAGTTCAGCGCTTCCATCTAGCACCAAAACAAATGCATCGAAAGGTGCAGTATGTTCACTTAGTCCCTGCCCATGGTCGAAGGCGAACAGCGTGAGTGTTCCCCCTTTCCCTTTGTAAAGGGTTTTACTTACGATTGCGCCTTCTTGATAGGTCACAAGTTCCTTCAGTAGTAAGGGCTCAGCAGGTTTAAACTGCCTGTTTTCCATTGATACCTCCATTATCCTAAATCCTCGCAACTCCAAAGAAGATTGCGTGCAAAGTGCTAATAACAGCTACAAATGCTAGCCGTGCATTATGCCCGTTGAACCACAGCCATGAATATTCGATGCTGCGGCCTTTACATGTCCTTATGCAGTCGCCACAGAGGGTGCATGAGAGCCCTACGCGACGATTCTTTATGTCTTCAGGGCGAAGCGCATCATATCTACATGCGAAGGTGCAAGCCCCGCAATCAGAGCACGAGTCGCTTATCTTGAGCCGCCAAAAAGACAACTTTCCCAATATAGTTGCCAACAATCCAATTGGACAGTAAGCAGTGCAGTGAACCATCTGTCCTAGTTTTCGAGACCAAAGAATCATTATCCCAACCCCTACCAGCCCGAAACATGCCCCACACATGGTTGCTAATAAAGAAGGCGCGCCAAAAAAGCGCAACAAAAGTGCCACCACAACAACGGTCAAAACAGACGCTACCTGTAAAGCCAACCTGAATCCTGGCATCCGCTCGGGTTTTCTTTTAAGTCTGGCAAGATACAAATCCCACGAACCAACATAGCAAAGGTACGAACACCAGGCAGGACCAGCAAGAACGACCGTAGATACGAATAGGATAGGCATGAACAGACCTCCCCCCCGATACAACGGACCACCCAGAATCATGGCTGGCACAGGCAGATGCAGAACTCCAGTCATAAGAAACTCTTGAAGTCCAATGAGCCCAAGGAGAAGTTGCAAGAAAAACCAGCAGGAAAAAACAAGCCATATCCGCCTACGCCACTTTGCTTGCATGCGTTCGTCCGCAAGAAGATAGCAAACAAGAGAGCCATAAATCGCAAGCAGGAACACCTCTACCAATCCAAGAGGCTCAAAAAACCTCTGGGCCAGAAGCACAGGCTTTGGGACCATGTAAACGATCAAAATCAAAACAACGAAGACTGAAAATCCAGTTGCGATAGAGGTTTTGACTCTTGAAGTCAATGAAAAAGCCATTCAGTCCTGTAAAGAAGCTAACAAGACCAATACACTACTTATCGCATCGCAGCATGTGAATACGGTGCATAAGAAATATTGTCGTTTCAAAGGATTTTGGAGCGAATGTTACTACGAGGCGTGCTTTCTTCGTAGCATAATGATTCGTGTTACAGCATCACCTCTTTGTTTTGGGCAGCGAATGCTGTGAACGCGCCTAGATTCACGATCGAATCAATGTCGCAAGCGTGTTGCAAGATGTTCACAGGCTTTGCCATTCCGATGAGTATCGGTCCCACGACAAAGGCATCGGCGAGCCTTGCAAGCAGTTTGTAACCGATGTTGCCCGCTTCCAGGCTTGGGAAGATAAATATATTGGCTGGTCCTTTCAGTTCACAGAAGGGATAGACCTCCCTCTGGATCTCTTCGTCCACAGCCACATCTACCTGCATTTCTCCATCAACGATAAGGTCTGGCGCCATCTGCTTCACAAGCATTGTCGCCTTCTGCACCTTTTGAGCCTGAGGCGAGCGACTGGCGCCAAAGTTGGCAAAAGAGAGCATCGCTACCCTTGGCTCCATGCCCAGCCTTTTGGCAAACTCTGCAGTCCTGATCGCTATCTTTGCGAGCTTCTCTGCATCTGGGTCAATGTTCACAGTCGTATCGGCAAACAAGTAAATCTTGGACTTTATTAGCACCAGATAGACCCCGAAAACCACATCATCTGGCTTTTGAGGACCGATGATAGTAAGAGCAGGCTTCATGCTTTCAGCATAGTGCATCGTATGACCTGCCACTACTCCATCTGCATGACCCATCTTTAGCATCATCAAGGCGAAGTTCACAGGATTCTGCATCGCAATCCTTGCCACTGACAAAGTCACTCCCCGCCTCTTTCTGAGCTCGAAATATGCCTTTGCATAATCCTCGAAATACGGGTGTTTGATGGGTTCAATGATAATCGCCCCATTCAAGTCCACATCCTCTTTCTTTCTTGCGGCTTCGACCCTGTCGCTCCGCCCGATAAGTATGGGTATAAGGATCTTTTCATCCAATAGCCTCTGCACAGCCCGCAACACCTGTGGTTCTTCGCCCTCGGCAAACACAATTCTTTGAGGCGCAGCCTTCGCAACCGTAAATATCTTTCTCATTATTGTGGAAGAAGGATTAATCCTTCGCTCGAGTTCAGCCTTGTATGCCTCCATGTCCTCGATGGGTTTTCTTGCAACCCCAGTCTTCATCGCAGCCTCTGCCACAGCAGGCGCTTCCCATGTGAGCACACGATAATCGAAAGGCTTGGGGATGATGTAATCTCGCCCAAAATGAAACCTTTGACCCCCATAAGCCTTGATAACCTGTTCAGGCACCTCTTCCTTAGCAAGAGCAGCAAGCGCCCTTGTAGCAGCCATCATCATTTCTTCATTTATCGCCTTCGCCCTAACATCCAGCGCACCCCTGAAGATGAATGGGAAACCGAGCACATTGTTTACCTGATTCGGGTAATCCGATCTCCCAGTAGCCATGATAAGGTCTTTCCTGACTGCAATCGCATCCTCATACGCAATCTCGGGGTCTGGATTTGCCATTGCGAAGATGATGGGGTCCTTCGCCATTGATGCAACCATCTCTTGCGTTACAAGACCTTTTACAGAAAGACCTACAAACACATCAGCGCCTTCCATTGCGTCCTTCAGCGTCCTTGCGCTCGTCTTTCTGACGAACTTTTGCTTATATGGATTCAAACCCTCTTCACGACCTTCGTAAAGCACCCCTTTAGAATCAACCATAAGTATGTTTTCTAGTTTCACACCAAAACGGATAAAGTGATTTGCACACGCTATTGCAGAGGCACCAGCACCGCTTATGACCATTTTTATCTTGGAGATGTCCTTTCCAACGATTTCAAGGGCATTCAAAAGACCAGCAGCACTGATGATCGCTGTTCCATGCTGGTCATCGTGAAAGACAGGGATGTCCAGAAGTTCTTTTAGTTTTTCTTCTATGTAAAAGCATTCTGGAGCCTTTATGTCCTCGAGGTTTATCCCGCCGAATGTGGGCGATATCGCCTTCACCACATTTATCACGACATCGGGGTCCTCAGAAGCGACCTCGATGTCGAACACATCAACATCTGCAAACCTCTTGAAAAGCACCCCCTTACCTTCCATCACAGGCTTGCCTGCTAGTGGACCAATGTTTCCCAATCCTAGAACCGCTGTCCCATTCGTGACTACAGCCACGAGATTCCCCTTAGCAGTATAAGTATAGACATCTTCTGGGTTTGCCTTTATCTCGAGGCATGGTTCAGCAACGCCAGGGGTATAGGCAAGAGAAAGGTCAAATGATGTTACGCATGGCTTCGAGGCAATGACCTCCAGTTTTCCAGGGCGCCATCTTGCATGATATTCAAGGGCATCTTTCTTCCTTATCTTTCTCATAGAAAAAACCTCGCTTCTAAAGACAGTTACCTTTTATTACTTGAACCATATTTAGTCAATACCAATGGTTATGTTTTGCGATTTTCTTTTCCAAACTCAGACATAGCAACTTCTTTCGTCAGATGTGTGTCCTCTGTGACGAAGGTTTATCCACATCAGGATCGACGCGACTGCAGCAGGCGTAATGCCCTCGAGTCTAGATGCAACCCCAATAGTGGGGGGTCTAGCCTTTTGAAGTTTTTCTCGCACTTCGAGCGAAAGCCCAGGGATTACAGAATAGTCCAGGTCAGGAGGTATCTGCATTTGCTCCATCTTCTTGAACCTTTCCACCTCGCGCTGTTCTGCAAGTATGTATCCTTCATAACGAATCTTGACAATGATGTTTGTCCACTCTTGCCGTGTCAGGTCCGCCAGTTCCTTACAGGTTGCAATCTCTTCGGATGCCTTTGCAAAGAAATCAACATCCGCCATCTTTATCAAGTCATAAAGGGTTTTGCCTTTGAAGGTTTTGTCGCTATGAACCCTCGTGCTACGCAATGCACATACGGCATTTTCGAGCCTTTCTTGCATCTTAGCAAACACTTTAGCCTTGTCCTTGTCCAGCAGACCCAGTTCTATTGCAATGGGGCAAAGCCTTTCATGTGCATTGTCTTCCCTGAGGCTCAGCCTGAACTCCGCCCTCGAAGTGAACATGCGATAGGGCTCTCGAACGCCTTTTGTGATGAGGTCGTCAATCATGACCCCAATGTAGGCTTGATCCCTTCTAAGGATCAGGGGTTTGCCGCCCAGCACTGATAGCGCTGCATTTGCCCCTGCAACGAGTCCAAGCGCCCCTGCCTCTTCGTATCCAGTAGTCCCCATGATCTGCCCTGCCAGATAAAGACCTCTGACCCTCCGTGTTTCGAGGGTTTGCGTTACCTCGGTAGGGTCAACAAAATCATATTCGACAGCGTATCCTGGTCTTGTAATCTCGGCATGTTCAAGCCCTGGTATTGTGCGAACAAACCTTTGCTGGACATGCAATGGAAGGCTTGTGGAAATCCCGTTTGGATAGACCTCAAAGGAATCAAGCCCTTCTGGTTCAATAAATATCCTGTGCCTGTCGTGGTGGGGAAAACGCACGACCTTGTCCTCGATGGAGGGGCAATACCTTGGTCCAATCCCCATGATGCGTCCGCTGAACAAAGGGGAAAGATGAAGGCTTTCCCTTATTATCCTGTGGGTTTCCTCGTTCGTATGCGTTATGTAGCAACATCGTTTCTCGAGGCTTTCGCCCGTGTCGAAAAGCGAAAAGTGCGAGGCATCTTCTTCGTGAGGCTGTTCCTGCATCCTGTCGTAGTCCAGTGATGAGGCGAGCAATCTAGGCGGGGTGCCGGTCTTTAGCCTTCCCACTGTAAAACCAAGAGACGCTAAGCAAGAAGAAAGACCAATGGAGGGTAGTTCCCCAAGCCTCCCACCAGCGATTCTTTCCAGCCCAAAATGAAGGATGCCACCCAAGAATGTGCCAGTTGTAAGCACCACGGTTCTGCCCTCGATTTCAGTTCCATCCTGCAAAACAACACCCCTCACTGCGCCATCCCTTGCAAGCACCCCCTTTACTTCCCCCTCTATGATGGACAAACCCTGAAGCGATGACAAGAACCTTTGCGCCCTTTGTGCATATCTTTTCCTGTCGCACTGTGCCCTTGTCGCCCTAACCGCAGGCCCCTTCTTTGTGTTCAAAGTTCGGAACTGAATCGCAGTTGCATCGGTATTTTGAGCCATGAACCCGCCAAGCGCATCAATCTCTTTGACAAGGTGTCCTTTCCCGATCCCGCCTATGGCAGGATTGCAGGACATGAGCCCAATCGTTCTTTTGTGCAAAGTCACCAAGGCGGTTCTTGCACCAAGCCTGAACGCTGCGTAACAAGCCTCGATACCAGCGTGTCCTCCGCCCACTACGATTACATCGAAAGCCATCGCCAATAAGCGACTAAATAAGGACGGTGCATATTGTGCTGAAACAAAGTTTTTTTGTCCAGTGCCTCCCACTTATCGCTTATTACCAAAAGTTTGCAACCAGTCGCTGATGTTGCTGGCTCGCCCCATGTTTTCTGCCTTTTCAAAGGAAAAAATACGATTGCACGACAAAAAACTCTTTGAAAACAGCCTATTATCCGCTAGACTTCACCCGAGGTCTTTGCAATGACTGTTCACCATAAAACCTTTTTCACTCTGTCGCTTTTGTGGTCGGCTTATTCCTCTTACTATTTGTGTAGGGTCAACTTTGCGGTCGCTCAACCAGCGATACTGAAAGAGTTTACCTACCTTACGATGGCACAGATAGGTGCCATTCCCTCTGTTTTTGCCTTTGTTTATGCGCTCGGGCAAGTAGTGAATGGCACATTCGCTTCAAGGCTTGGCGCAAGGCTCATGATGAGCATAGCCATGACGCTAATCGCATTTTCGAACATCTGTTTCAGTTTCGCTGAAACCTACGAGCAGATGCTTTTGCTTTGGGCGCTGAATGGTTATGCGCAGTCAACTGGATGGAGCGCTGTCGTGGAAACCACAGCTAACTGGGTGCAAGCGAACAAGAGGGGCTTTTTCATAGGCATCATGTCAACCTCTTATCAGATTGGACATTGTCTTTCGTGGCTTCTTGCGGGGTTTTTGACCGAAGAGTTTGGTTTCAGGATGGCGTTCAGGGTGCCTGCGCTCTGGGTTCTGGTTTTCTTGCCTTTTTTCGCGGTGTTTGTAAGGAACAAGCCCGATGTTGCGCTCGGCAGAAGGTCGCAATCTGCTGCCAGTGCACAAGAAAGGCTTAGATTAAAAGAGATTTTGGCACTGACACTGGAAAACAAGGTGTTATGGGTCCTTGCAATCGCCTTCTTTTGCGCAAACGGGGTAAGGTATTCATTTATGAACTGGGCTGTGACCTATGTCGAGAAGGTGCATGGGCTTTCCTTGAAAGACAGCGCGTTTACTGCGGTCATACTGCCGCTTGGGGGCTCGGTTGGTGCCATCCTGTCTGGTTATCTAACGGACAAGGTGTTCAAAGGGTTTAGGGTTCCTGTTGCAGTCGTTATGCTTTTCGCACTTGCAGTGATATGCGCTCTGTTTCCTTTTGTTGCCAAGGGTGACATCGCAAGGGTGGCTCTGCTTCTAGGTCTTGCAGGGTTTTTCATCTATGGTCCAGACATGCTTATAAGCGGTGCACTTACGGCGGATTTGAGCAATGAAAGGGCAAGGGCGGCTGCCACAGGTCTAACCATGAGCGCAGGTGCGTTTGGGTCTATATTTTCGGGCGCAGGTGTCGGGCTTCTTCAGGACATGGCAATGGGCGACTTTACCAGCACATTCTTCACTTTGAGTGCCCTTTCCATGCTGCCCGCTGTAATACTTTTGCCGTTGTGGAAGAAAAGGGCTAAAGTTTAGCCCTGTTTCTATCTTTTTTCATCCTATCTGGTTAGGCGCAAGACCCTTGCAAAAACATGAAGGCTCAGCGCGGTAAGGGCTCCAACATTTGCCACACGCAAACCTAAAGCCTGCGAGTAGCCCTTTTTCGGAAGAAGACAGCGCTCAGGAAAAGGGCAAGCAACGCAATGAACCCAAAAGACTGAGCGTGCGCACTGCCTCCTGCGTTACATCCGCCACCGCCACCGCCTCCACCAGACACCTGTGGGGTGTCGGGCGACGCAACATCAACTACGATAGGTGGTGTTTCGACTTCCACCACATCCCCATAGGCGTCGAACGCATCGTAACCCACCAAAGCATCATCGCCACAGCTTGTCCAGTCTGCTGGCAAGCACGAAGGGTCTACCTGTCCGACACAGTTACCACTTTCATCGCACGAATCCGAGACTGTGCAGGGGTCATTGTCATCGCATGTTGTGCCAGCGGGCAGCCGTTTGTACACGCATCCACCCTCCACGCACATTCCTTGGGTTTCATAGCACTGCGTTGGTGGCTTATCACAAACAATCGGGGTCCCCGCACAAGCCCCCTCTCCATCGCACTTGTCAGCCTCGGTGCACGGATCCTGGTCGTCGCAAGCAGAACCAGCAGGCTTGGGGCTATAACTGCACTCGCCATTTCTGCACTGCCCTTGATCCACGAAACAAATCCCAGGCGGATTAGCGCAAACCACGCCTGCGCAAGGGTCTCCAAAGCAAAGCCCATTGTCCTGATTGCACCCAAAATCGCAATGTGTATCTTGGGTCTGATATGTGCATTCGCCTGTGGCAGGGTCACAAGCGCCATTCACATAAGACCTGGATGTGTTTTCGTCAACGCATTCGGGTGGCAAAGCCTCGCAAGTAACAAGCGTTCCCACGCACTCCCCACTTGTCAGACACATGTCATTTAGCGTGCAAGGATTGCTGTCGTCGCAAGGCGTCTCTGGTGCCTTCTTTGAATAAGAGCAAGTATATGAGCCCGAGGCATCAGGGATGCATGTGCCTTCCCGTTCATAACATTCAAGGTTTGGAGGCGTGTTACACAGGACATTTCCGCACGGGTTTGTCCTGCAAGTTCTTGCAACAGGGTCGCAACCAAATTCACAAACAACTTCCTGAGAAGTCACAACGCACTGCTCATCCACGCAGGATGCGTCCATGAAGTCCATAAGTGTAGTAGTGTCCTTGCAGTAGTCCTCGGGGAGCGGGCATCTTGGGACAAAGCATTCAGGCGCACAACTCTTGCTGTTCCTTGGATGGGCCTGCGCAATCTTTACAAAGTCCTGTGCGTTATTGCCTGTATCCCTGTCAGGACCACACCACAGGCTGAGCCTTTCAAATGCGTGTTCGATATTCTGTGTCACAGGAACGAGCGGGTCACCTTCGAGGAAGGCACTACCTGTCGAAAGTCCAACCGCATCCACAATGGTACCATCAGGGGCTTTGAGCGCGATCCCTCCATTGTCCGAGACACCCACAGTGTATGTGATGTCTGGCACCGTGGATTCGGAATACTGCTGGGTCTCAGAATATGTGTTCGCCGCAAGCAGGAACTGCCGCGGACCCAAAATCGTGCCCTGAGGTATTGTGAATCTTACTGATGTGCCACCGCTAGCATTGCTCCCATCAACTCTGTAGCCACTTATGTCAATCGGATGGGAGCTTGGATTGAAGATCTCGATAAACTCGTCATAGCCACCCAAAGGACCCCTCGTCCTAAATTGCGAGATGACTGGATGATTGTTGCAGAAGCCCCTGTCCTGGTCGCAATCCAGCGTGCACCCATAATCTTCGTATAAAGACACACACTCCCCAGATGTCGCATCGCAATAGGCACTTTGAAACACCCTTGAAGTAGCGCTCTCAATGCATTGAGGCGTCTCCACTGGACACTCTTTTGCTGTGCCCACGCAGTTGTGTGACGCATCGCACGAGTCACCCACTGTGCACAGGTCACCATCGTCACAAAGAGTTCCTTCAATAAATGGCTCATACTGGCACTGCCCTCCGACGCATGTGCCAGTTCCGTAGTAGCACTCACGGTTTGGTGGGGTATTGCAAACGATGGGGGCGCCTTTGCATTGTCCCGTATTATCACACTTATCTTCAAGAGTGCAGGCATCAAGGTCATCGCAAGGTGTGCCAGCAGGCTTTAGCTCATAATAGCAAGTGCCTTGACTGCATTGCCCTGTTTCTTTGTAACATTGCCCAGGCGGATTATTGCACACAACCCCAGCGCATGGGTCGTTTTGACAAAGCCCAGTGTTTGCGTCACAACCAAACTGACAATCCTGATCAACAAAATCGTAGGTGCAGTTGCCTGTGGCGGGGTCGCAAGTAGCAGAGATAAACACGCGTGACTTCGAATCGTTCAGACACTCGGGGTTGGGCAACAAGCATTGTACAGGCTGTCCCTTGCAATCGCCCTGAGCATCGCATTGATCGCCTGTGGTGCACAAATCCCCGTCGTCACATGGTGTCCCCTTTGCGAACATGGTGTATTGACACTCCCCTTGCACGCAAGTCCCTTGTGCATCGTAACACTGCAGGTTGGGAGGGTTCTGGCACACTACACCAGCGCAAGGGTCTATTGAACATTGACCCGTAGTTGTATCGCACCCGTCCTGACAATCGGTATCTTGAAACTGATAGACACAATCGCCTGTGTTCTGGTCACACGCACCAGAAGTGTAGTGCCTTGAGGTGTCTCCAATGCATTCGTCTGGAGGGGGTGTGCAATCTTTAGGGGTTGAAACACATTCGTGCTGGGCGTTACAGGCATCGCCAATGGTGCACAAATCCCCATCGTCGCAAGCCGTCCCTTCGGCTTTTGCGTTATACACGCAGGTATCCGACACGCACTGCCCCTGCTCGTAACAGTAAGGGTTCGGGGGCGAAATGCAGGGGTCGCCAGCACACTCAGGTCTGCAGGATTTCGAGTTCTGAGGATTGGAAAAGCCATCGTTGTATTGAAAATCCGAGGCGTTGTCGTCTGTATCCTGGTCTGGTCCACAAGATGCGGTTTTTCTAAGGTAGCTCTGATCTTTATTGGTCGCAGAAAATGGTGGAAGGGGGCTTCCTTCTTTGTAAGCGCTCCCAGTTGACAACCCAACCTGATCCACAATGTTCCCATCGGGGTCAACCAGTGCAATACCGCCATTGTCAGCGATCCCAGTCGTATAGGTAAGGTCTGGAGGGACAGTCCCCGAATATCCCCCGCTGGCGGTGTTCGTAAGTAAGTAGTAAGTATATGGAGGCATCACCGTGCCAGGGGGGATTACCGCACGCAGACCAGTAGTCCCTGACGAGTTACTCCCCATTATCTTGTAAGAACCAACATCCACTGCGTTAGGACCAGCGTTGTAAAGCTCAATGAACTCGTCATTCCCGCCCGCTGGTCCCCTTGTCCTGAACTCGGATATGAGCACCTTGGCGGACAACGACCATGACCACATGAAACACACGGAAACTGCCAAAATTCGGGACATCACCTGCCTCCTCTTACACAAAAGACACCTAGATTATAGGCACATGATCGAAAAACTCAAGGGCTAAGACGACATTTAACCTAAAAACGCTCAATCACCTGAGGTCCCCCATCCGCATCATCATCGAAGACAGTGAACTCTATCTTTTCCCCATCTACGCTTACAACCATGTGGTTATGGACCTTCTTCCACATCACCCTTGGCTGGTCACAGGTGTCATTTTCATCGTAAAGTGGCGCACCGCCACCACCAACAGTCAGATAGTGGATACCGTTTGAAAGGAAGTGTTCATAAAGATGATTGTGTCCGCTCAGGACTGCAACAACCCCATATCTCTCGAACTCTGGCACAAGAAACTCAACACCCCCCTTGTACGGCGGATGATTCGAACATGTGTAGATCGGGTGATGGGTTATCACAAAGATATGATAGCCCGCCTCGTGATAACTTTGTAACTGTGCGACCATCCAGTCGAACACATGCCCTTTCGTCACATCTTCATTCGTGTTCAACGCCACAAAGGCAGAGTTGCCAAAAACAAATGAATAGTTTAGTTCATCCCGAAGCGGGGTATCTAGGTCAAACCATGCCTGAAAATACTCCTTGCCCCACAAGATGTATTCGTGGTTGCCAATGACAGGGTAATAAGCCATCTTGCTTAGGAGCGGGCGTTCGATATCGAAAAACTCTTGCCACAGTGTTAAATCTGTGCCAAGTGCAACAAGGTCTCCTGTATTTATCGCGAAATGTGGCACATCCGATAAAGATAAAATACCGTCAATCACCTTCCTATGAGCATCATTGTCTGTCCTAGTGTCCCCAAAGGCGACAAAGGTATAAGGGGTATAAGCTTTGTCTAAAGGTGCGGTCCAAAATGCGTCACATACAACCTTTGAACCTTTGATTACAACGCAATAGTTGTATTTCGTATTTGCCTTTAGGTCTTCTATCTTTGCCTTGCCCAAGTATGTGTCTATCGGCGGAAAACCTTCCTTTTCGAATGTTTTTGAAAAAACGAAATCTTTGGTTGCCACAGTCTCACCACTGCCACCTGAAACCTCCACAGATGCAAAGCCTGTCGCATCGTCTTTTGTCTCGATGAGCACCACAATACTTTTGTCTGTGACCCACTGAAGGTAAGGACCTTTTAGCAGTGGAAGCCCAACAACAGTCTCTGCTCCTTCAGGCTGAGGATCTGTGCTCGCTATGTCCTCGAGCATTTGCGCATCTTCGAACCCCCCATCGTCTGTCGTTCCCTCGATTTGATCCGTTTCTCGAGCGGTCGAATCCAAATCTTTCGACGATATGTCTATTTCCGTTGCGTCAGCGGTTTCCAGGACATCCTTTAGTTCTGTCCCACCTTCTGTCTTGGAACCGTAGGACAGACCCGCCACAAAAAGCGAGGTCATCGCGGAAACACCCATAAGAAATGCTTTTGTCATCTGGCACCTCCACTCCACGAAAATCAAAGCCATTTCAGTTTACAACTTTTTTGGAAACTTTATGATATTGTATGGAGGTTGTAGATGATAAGAGAAATCTTGGTTCGAGCACTTCACATGGAAGAAGCGCTGAAAAGGATCGAGGCACTGCCAAGGGATAACCTGAGCGAGTTTGGTTTTGACCCATTCGGTTATAGCCCTGACTATGTGCGCAAGGTCGCCCCTTTTGTCCTTTTCTTTTACAAATACTATTTCAGGACTTTGGTTTTCGATATCGAGAGGGTCCCAGAAGGAAGGGTGATCCTAGTTGCAAACCATTCTGGGCAGATACCCATAGATGGGATGATGCTGGCAACTGCCATGATGGTCGAGCCGAAGAAGCCAAGGATGGTTAGGATGATGGTCGAGAAGTGGGTTCCAACCCTTCCCTTCATAAGCGCATTCATGGCAAGGACAGGTCAGGTTGTTGGGACTCCAGACAACTGCATAAGACTGTTGGAGCGTGACGAATGCATTGGCGTGTTTCCTGAGGGCGTAAGGGGGATAAGCAAGACCATTGCGCAAAGATACAAACTTCAAGAGTTTGGGCACGGGTTTATGAGGCTTGCACTACAGGCGAAGGCACCAATCGTGCCAGTTGCGATCATAGGTGGTGAAGAACAAGCGCCTTCGCTTCACAACTCTCGTACACTCGCGAGGCTTTTAGGCACGCCTGCATTCCCTATCACGCCCTGCCTTTTCCCTTTGCCTGTCAGATACAGGATTTACTTTGGCGAACCTATGCGCTTCAAGGGGCATCCAGACGAGGATGACCAGACAATAGAAAGGAAGGTCAAGATGGTGCGCTCTGCAGTGCAGGCGCTTATCCACCGAGGTCTTAGAGAGCGAAGGAATGTGTTTTTCTGATGGGAGGTAAATGTGGGTTTCGACCCTGAAGGCGCTGTCCTTGTAACTGGAATCTGTGGAAGGCTTGGAAAGGCTTTGGCGCAAAAACTTCATAGGGACTACGAAGTAATAGGGATTGACAGAAGGCCTTTTCCTGCGTGCCCAAAGGACATCAAGCACTATCAGATAGACATAAGGCGAAGAAAGGTCGAGGAGATATTTGCGAAAGAAAAGATAAGGGCGGTCATCCACATGGCTATCATGCACGACCCAAGGATGGACGCCGAAGAACATCACTCCTTCAATGTCATGGGCACAAGGTCAATACTGTCTTTGTGCAAAAAATACGGGATTTCAAAGGTTGTCGTGCTTTCTAGCGCAAATGTCTATGGACCAAGGGCGGACAACACGCAGTTTATTACGGAAGACATGCCTCTGATGGCAGCAGAAAGGTTTGGAGACATAAGAGATTTGGTCATGGTGGACATGTACGCATCTACATTTTTCTGGAAGCACCCCGACATGGAAACCGTGATCCTAAGACCTGTGCATATTGTTGGGGATGTTCACAATGCACCGTCCAACTATTTGAGGCTAAAGCACCCGCCGGTGATGCTTGGTTACGACCCCATGGTTCAGCTCATTCATCAGGACGACTGCGTGCGTGCGATGATCCTAGCTTTGCGCCCTGGGGCAAAAGGGGTCTATAATGTGGTGGGTCCTGACCCCATCCCACTGCGCACACTGCTAAAAGCGATGGGAAAGAAGTTCGTCGAGGTTCCAGAGCCATTATTCCGAAAGGCAATGGAGATTATGTTCAGGTTGCGCCTGACCTCCTTCCCTCCCCCTGAGATAGACCATCTCATGTTTGTGTGCATGGTGGATGGGCAAAGATTCGTGAAAGACTTTGGCTTTTCGCCCTCGGTCGGGATTCGAGATATTGTTGAACAGTTCAAGGAAAGACCAAGGGCATAAGTATTGAGCCTCGTTGTCTAGAGGTAAAGATGAGAAGCTTATCGTTGTCATCGTTCATTATTTTTGCGCTCCTTTCCTCCAGCGCTTTGGCACAATGGTGCTCGAGATACAATGTAAACGCCCACATACCCGATGCAGAGACGCTTCAGGCGATAAAGGATGCAGGGATTTCGTGGGTGAGGATGGATTTCAACTGGTTCATGATCGAACCATTGAAGGGGGTGTTCGATTTTGAGGTATTAGACAGGGCGGTTGACGACGCAAGACGCCAAAATCTGTTCGTGTTTGCGACCCTTGCATACTCGCCAAAGTGGGCGGTGGCTGACCAAACATGCGAGGATGGAACGGACAATCCATGTCACACCAAGCCTCCTGCTGACCCTCAGGATTTTGCTGACTTTGTCTTTCAGGTCGTATCGCACTTTAGAGGGCGGGTCATGCATTATGGCATGTGGAACGAGCCGAACCTGAGAGACTTCTTTGAAGGAACCCTTGACGACTATGTCAACAAAATACTGGTGCCAGGCGCAAGGGCAGCAAAATGGGCAGACCCAGAGGTGAAGATCCTTGCGCCTGAGCTCGCAGGTGTCGGGTCTGGCTCTCAATGGAACGGGGATAAAGGTCAATGCGTCCCGCTCGCTGGATGCATAATGAATGGATGGGAAATAGACCTGGCACAGGTTCTAAGCAAGGCTTCGTCTTCCATTGATATTATCACTCAGCACTTTTACAAGTCCACGCCAACACGCCTTGCCAAAGCGATTGTGGACGGAGAGTTCGATGACATCGTTGGTCTGGTAAAGGTGCATTCATCGCTAAAGGAGATTGTGGATGCGAACGCACCAGGGAAAAAGGTCTGGCTTACAGAATATGGTTGGGAAACCATACCTTACGGGGGGTATCAAGGGGGAGGCAGTATCAGCGAGGCTCAGCAGGCATCGAACCATGTAGAGTTTCTTCAAGCCTATCTAGACATAGTCAACGGTACCTGGCCTAACAGCGACAACGACCCATGGTCCGACCTAGAAAGGGTCTTCATCTACGATGCCAGAGACTCTGTCGTCGGCAATCGCCTTTATGCCTTTGGGATATTGAGGGTGGATAAGACAAAGAAGCCAGCATGGCAGGCGATAAGGGATTTCATTTCAGCGCATCCAGAAGAATGCCCAAACCTACCGCCCAAGTTTAAGAGCATACCCCGGGTCACGCTAAATCAAGGGGAAGTGGCTGTGCACGCCATTGACCTTTATGAATATACCGAAGACCCAGATACACCTCTTGAAGGGCTTACTTATAGCCTTGTGGAGGCTGGAGACCCAATGGCTGGGATAAAGATTGAAGATGGTCACTTCATCTCTGTCTATCCTGACCCTATCTATTCTGGGACGACAACAGCACGCGTATCCGTCTTCGATGGCACCACGACCGCCTTTGCAGACTTTGCGGTAAGCGTTATTCCTTTTGTGCCAAAGACTTATTCTGCTCCTTATCTTTCAGTAAGTCTGGACGGTTACTTGACCGAGTGGGGCACTGTGCCACAGATTCTGCTTTCACCAGAAAAAGACTATGTGTCCCTGGGCGATGCGATGCCCAATGGACCGCTTGACATCTCGGCGAACGGAAGGATCGCATGGGACAAGGGGCACATATATCTGGCTTTCGAAGTCACTGACAACACGCATTACAACACCGAACCACCAGAGCTCTTGTGGCAAGGCGATTCTGTCCAGTTTGCGATAGACTTTGCCTGCGATAGGACTGTTGGCGCTTATGACGATGATGACGATTATGAGGTGGGCGTTGCCTTGATTGACGATAAGCCTGTTGTCCATTGCTTCAAGATGCCGAGCGGGATTGTTGATTGCCCTGTAACCTTGGTTGTCCGAAGACAGGGGAACAAAACATACTACGAGGCTCAGTTCAGCGTGGAAAATGAGTTACCAGAAAAGGTCTCGATGTCGTGGTTAGTCAACGAGAACGACGCCTTTGGGAGGGAAGGGTTCCTTCAGTGGACTGAAGGGATTGGGATTAGCAAAGACCCATCCAAGTTTGGAATCGTGACATTTGTGGGTGAAATTCCAGTTGAAATGGACGATGGCGTTAGTGAAGAGGGAGGAGGGGATGTTGTCGAAGAGGTGTCCGTGCCAGAGGAGCCCAGCGTCATTGAAGAGGTTCTTGATATTTCCGAGGATTTCCCTTCTGCATCCGAAGATTTCGGGGAGGACCAACAAGTTGTCGAGACAAAGACAGACCTTTATGTGCAAGCCCCGCCTGGCAGTGGGACATGTGGATGTTCAACTGGTTCTTCCTTGCCGCCCTTTGGAGACATCCTGTTTTTCGCTATGGTTTTTCTTCTTTGGAAACTTGCAAAGCGCCGCAAAAAACCTAGTCCTCCTCCCCGCTCGTTGTTCCCCCTTGTCCCTTGAGCCACCTGTATGTAGTTGCCCTTCCAATCCCTAGTTTCTTTGCAGCCAAACTGATGTTACCCCCAAGCACCTCTATCGCCCTTTTCAGGTAAGCCCTTTCAAGATCCTCCATTAAAAACAAAGAGTCCTTGTCAGGAAATATCGTAGCTATCCTTTCCTCAAGGCTTTTTCTGCCAATCGGTGTCGTGTCTTTCTCGACAAGCCCCTTATGGCTTCCCAGCGATGCCTTGACCTCCTCGTATGTTAGCACATTCCCCCTTGCTAAAAGCACCGCGTGTCGAACGATGTTCTGTAGCTCCCTCACATTGCCAGGAAAAGAATATTCTCGTAGCAATGTCATCGCACTTGGCTCGAACCCCACGACTTCCTTCCCCTCCTCCTGTGCGAACTTCCTCAAGAAATGCTGAGCCAGAATCGGTATATCCTCGGGTCTTTCACGAAGCGGCAAAAGCCTCACGGGGAATGCAGAAAGCCTGTAATAAAGGTCCTCCCTGAAGTTGCCTTTCTTTACCTCCTCGCGCAAATCCCTGTTTGTCGCAGCGATCACCCTGACATCAACCCTGATGGGCTCGTTCCCCCCAACCCTTTCGAATGTATTATCCTGCAACACTCGCAAGAGTTTAGCCTGAAGAACCTTGGATAGTTCACCTACCTCGTCCAGAAAAAGTGTCCCACCGTGGGCGACCTCGAACTTCCCATGCTTCCTTGTAAGCGCCCCTGTGAATGCGCCCTTTTCATAACCAAACATTTCGCTTTCCAGAAGTGTCTCGGGGATACCAGCGCAGTTCACTGCAACAAAGGGTTTGTCTCGCCTTGAGCCACGGGCGTGGATACCTCGTGCCACAAGTTCCTTACCAGTCCCGCTCTCGCCTTCGATAAGCACAGTCACTGCGCTGTTTACAACCGCATCCAGAGTCCCAAGGATTGCTTGCATCTTAGGGCTTGCGGTTATAAAGTCCTCGAACTTCCCTTCCGCCCCCCCCAGTTTCTTTTGAAGCGACACAAGTTGCTCTTGCATCTGCAGACGCTCCATAGCGTTCTTCACAGCCACATTCAGGCGCTTCAAAAGGTCCGACCCTTTTGCAATGAAATCAAACGCCCCCTTCTTTGTGGCTTCTATCGCCAGATCAATGGTCGCGTGGGCTGTTATGAATATCACAGGGATGTTTGGATTCAACTTCTTGATCTGGTCGAGGAGTTCAAGCCCACCTATATCAGGTAGTCGGACATCAACAAGGCAAGGACCAAAAAAACCAGACTCGATCATAGCAAGCGCGTCCTTCCCACGAGAGGCAGTCCGAACAATATATCCCTCGGATGTCAACCGCTCGGATAAGAACTTTACGAGCTGCTCGTAGTCGTCAACTATCAAGATCTCGGGTTTCATATCTTGCCTCCATGAATCGAGCCAAGGTGATGCCTACCCAAAAACTTACCGTCTAAATGGAGGGGGTCTCTGGCTGGCGTCACTGCCAGCCAGAAACCGGATGAGGGTTGGGAAATAGGATACTCGGGAGAGGTGTCCTTCGGTGTGGGTTTCCAGTTTTCGTTAATATAAACATGCAATATCCGTGCCAACTTACCACGCCCTTCAAATAAGCCAGACCAAACCCGTTAGAGGTTTGGCAACTGTATCATATAGAAACAATCCATCTTCTGCAACAAGAGACTTTTTCTTGCGAAATTTGCATTTACCTTGTCACATGACGCAAATGACGCAGTGCATAAGTTCATCTGTGCGCTCTGTGTATCGTTATGATACTTTGCATCTCAGAATAAGACACACATAGCCACACTCGTGAGGACTTTCTAGCCGATGGGGCCGCTTTCCAGAATTTGTCTAAGGATGCTCATGGCAAGTCCTTTGTCCATGGGCTGGTTGTCGTTTCCACATTGTGGCGAAAGGCAGCATGCTGGACAGCCATGCTTGCATGGGCAAGTGCTCAGATGTTCTAGGCAGGTCGAAAGTGCGTGTTGAAGGATTGATGCCAGTTCGTCACTTAGCCCAATACCGCCATCCTGTCCATCGTAAATGAAGATGGCTGGCAAGCCTGAATAAGGGGACTGGATCGTGGAAAATCCTGCCAGATCGGATGGGTCGCACGAAATAAGAAGTGGTGCAAGGGCAACAAGCGTGTGCTCGATGGCATGAAGCCCGCCCAGATGCTTGTAATCGTTGGGGATGTCGAATTCCATGAAAAGTCCTTTGGTTTCAAGTGTTAGTGGGGGCAGGTCAAGGTCGTTGCGCCCTATCAAACGGTCATATCGCTTGCATAGATACCCTATAACCCTGGTCGTGACGACGATTTGCGATGAATAACTTGTCACATACCCGTTCGAGCCTAACCGCCTTGCATCTTTGACAGAGATGTCTTTTTGCGTGAGGGACTGCGTGTAATAGTCCACATCTTGTCTTCTAAGGATTGCTATAAGACCTTGGAGGTCTAAGGTTTGGCACACATATGTCTCCGCCTGATGTAGATAGACAGCGCCTGGGTGGGCTTCTCTAAGAGCCCTCGAAAAGTCCATTGTTTCTAGGGTCTTGTTTGTCGCTTCGTCAACAAGTACGACTGTCTTTTGAGAGATGGCGTCGAGTTTTACAAGCGCATGGGGTCTAGTGATGGCGGCATAGATAAAGCCCTTGCTCGACCTACGCAAAAGCCCTTTCCTTTCGAGCTCCAAAGCGATTTCTTCGTGTTCCGCATCTGGCGAAAGCGGCAGTTCGCTAGCCGAGCAGAGCATGTGCCCTGCCACGATGTGGGGATTGTCAAGGCTTATTGTAGCGACCTCGTATTCCTTTTTCAGAACTCGTTCTGGATGGCGAAGAACATATTGGTCCACGATGGTCTCTGAAGCCATGAAAATCCCTAGGCAAGAATCCCCTTTTCTGCCTGCCCTCCCGATTTGCTGCCAGAAGGTGCTGACCGAGCCTGGATACCCTGTTAGCACGACGATGTCCAGATCGCCTATGTCTATGCCCAGTTCAAGCGCCGATGTCGCCACAACGCCAAGCAACTTGCCTTCCTTGAAACCCTTTTCGATCGCCCTGCGTTCCTCTGGCATGTATCCAGCCCGATAAGGGGCAATGAGCGGCTCTTTTTCGAGAAGGCTTGCAATGAACTCCGCAGCCTTTCTTGACCTTGTAAAGCAAAGGGTTTTTAGACCGCCAGATACCATGGTTCTTATCAGATTCGCCGCCTGAACAAAAGGAGAGCCGTATTCTGGCTTTGACGCATCCATGAATACGATACACCTTTTGGGCTTCCGTGCAGAATCGCCTTTGACCACCACGCATTTTCTGGAAGTAAGTCTGAACGCATGCTCTTCAGGGTTCCCGATAGACGCAGACGCTAAGATGAATGTTGGGTCAGCGCCGTAATGTTTGACCACACGCAACAGCCTTCTTATTACCTGTGCCACATGAGAGCCGAATACGCCTGTATATTTGTGCGCCTCGTCTATCACAATGAACTTCAGATTTTGGAAAAACCTGCGCCACATCTGGTGATAAGGCAAGATTTCATGGATTTCATAGGGGTTGGAAAGCACGATTCGGCTGAACTGCCTTATCTTCGGTCTTTTTGTTTGCGGGGTGTCTCCGTCATAGACCGCAGGGCTTAGAAAAAGCCCAGATTGCATTTCTGCTTGCTTCAGGATTTCGAGCTGGTCATTAGTCAATGCCTTCAAGGGATAAAGGAGAAGGGCACACGCATCCTCGTCCTTTGCAAGCGCTTGAAGTATTGGCAAAAGAAAAGCCAGGGTCTTGCCAGAAGCAGTGGGGGTGCAAAGGATTGTGTCTTTCCCCTCGGATGCCAGATTGAAGCACAAGACCTGGTGTTCGTAAAGTTGCGATATGTTCTGGGTCAAAAGCCATTTTGCAACCGCTGGGTCAATAACATCTGGTAAGGGAAGAAGTTTTGGCTCCGATGCTTCTTCAACGTATTGGAAAGTGATTTGTCCACGATACCAGGGCGCGGTCGTGATTAGTCTAATCGCATTCTCGACATTCATTTCTGTTCGCAAGCCATGATGACAAGTTTGTTGTAAAGTTTCGCCATCTGAAGGACATCATCTTTGTTGTGTTGAAGGACGGCGACAAGGAGTGCGGACTTGGTTTGAGGATTTTCCATGTATTCCTGATAAAAACGGGGCACGAGCGCGCCCGGCAAGTCTAAATCTCGCACATCATTCAGAACCTCCCTTGCGAGGTCTTGGAGTTTGCAAGACCGTGCTGTCCCCTTGAAGATGCGCCTGGAGATGTGAAGTATATCAAAATGCAAGAACCGTTCCCGCAATGAAACCCCATAAAATGCAGCCCTTTGGGCTATGAAGGGGAGGTCGAAAGCCCGCCCGTTGAAGGTGACAAGAACCTCACAACGCTCGAGGAAATGACATGTTTTAGTGATGACTGCTTCTTCAGCGTCTGGGGTGTTCGCAACCAACTGAGTGATGTAGAACCCCCCTTCCTGTTGCATCCCAAGACCGACTACCATAACAAGGCTACCCCCAAACAAGCCCATCGCCTCGATATCCAGAAAAGCAACATCATTTGGGCAAAAAAACGGCGCCAACGCCAAAGAAAGGAGGTGCGCCCTTCCGCCCCTTGCACATATCTGTTCATAAAGGCTGGTTGTGCGCCCTTGTGCGATCATAGAGATGACCTGCTTTGCATCCTCCCCGTAACTTGCGTGCCTCAAAAGGTCAGGAATGTTCTGGAACCCTTTCGCCTTCAGTTCTGATGCCCTTGCATCCCTTATGCGATGCACGAGCCACAAAGCCTTTTGAAGGCGCTCTGAAGCAGATTCCTTATCTGGGTGTTGTAGTGCGAACTTCTCGCAATGAGTAATCGTCAAAAGCCCGTGTCCTCGCTCGATTGACGCTCCCTCAAAGGCTTCTTCGAGTGACATTCCACCATAGCGCTCAAGAAACCTCCTTCTAAATCTCTCGATTTCATCTTCCGAGAAAAACTCTTGGTCTTCGTCCTGCCGTTTTGCCAGAGCGCCCTGCGCTTTGTATCTTAGGTCGCCATCTCTTTCTCTAAGCGCACTGAGCCTTTCTTTCAGAATTTTTGCAACTTCTTCGTACTTCGGGTGCGCCATAAAAGCCTCTCGATCGAAAGTATATCACCACAGAGAACGGATTTCATATGTTCTAGCCTTGAAAAAACTTCAGGACAAGCCTGTTTTAATGAAAAAAACCATTGCATCCAGAAGGCGATAATACGAGTGGACTCATACAATTCTTCTTCTGGAGTGCTAAAATGGTTGGTGTGGGTTATCAGGAGACACAGATGAAATATCTAATAGTTTCTTTGGCTTTGATTCTGGTGGCTGGATGCTCGAAGAGCGAGACACAGGTCAAAGACATTATTTTTGACGATGGGGTTGTTGATAAAGGCCTCACAGACGCCATTGAAATCATTGACAGTTCCGAAGTCACACGGGATGTGGAGTTTGGGAAAGAAAATGAAGGAGGCACAGTTGGGGAGGCGTTTGACATACTCGAAGGTGAACAACCAGAGGATAGTGCTCTGGATACTGCGCCTGTTTTGTGCCCTCACGAGAATCTTGAACCCCCAGAGTTCACATTTGAGGTCTCTGGTGACGGACTCGAGCCAACCGATGAGGTCCCTTATGCCGCCTTTATTGGGGATGGGGTCGTTGTTGAAAGGAAATATGAAGGGGAGATGTTTGTTTTGAAGGTTGCTTTCGAGGACAGAGCCCCTATCTCAATATCCTCAAAACTTCCACACTCATATGTCTGCCCTGTTGCACTTGGCGCAAATATTAGATTGTTTGTTGCGAGACTGAAGAGTGGGGCTTTCAGCGGTCTTGCCCTTGTCATGTGGGACAAGGGGGGTGGAGATCCAGTCTTCTTTTTCCAGGATACCCCGCGGCGCGGGCGCTGGCATCAATGCAGTGGCGAGGCAAGATGTCCATCCGCTGACCTTGAAATCCCTGATTGTGCGCCACTGCTAGACGATTGCGGGGCAATAATGCTTCCCCGAGTCGAGATAAAGCCGTATTCATCGTCCAAGATAGGTGCGATCCTTCGGCAAGGAGAAGAGCAGGTGGTGGAAAAGCATCGCTTTGTGGCACTTAGCGGCTACGAATATGAATCAAACTCGTGTGAACAAAGACCTGATGTAAGAGTGGCGGCGGTTTTTGGGGAAAGTTCTGTTGTTTCACAGTGCTTTTGCCTGGAAAATGCAGATTGTGCAAATGGCTTCTTTTGCGACAGAAAGTCACACAGATGTCTAGAAGACCTATGTCGTCCTGAGGCGGTGGCTCAAAGTTCTTGTAAGGATGGCTTTGTCTGTGACCCATATCGTGGCGCCTGCATTGACCCATTCAAGAAACCACCTGTTTTATGTTCTTCTGACGCTGATTGTCCTGCTGGCAACATTTGCAATCAGCAGATGAGGCTATGTTCAAGCGAGACTGAGTGCCAGCAAGAGATTTCGGTATGTGTGCCTGATATATGCGCAATCATTGACTGTGCGCCGTGCGAGCCGCTGTTGGGTAAGTGCGCTACCTGTCTATCCGATTGTGACTGCCAGAGTGCAGGGCAAGGGGATTTGTGCGTTTGGAATCACTGTCAGACATGCGACCTGGCAAAGATAGGATTTTCAAAGGAAAACCCTCGAGGATTTGAGCTATACGAGATATGTGTGCGAAAAGACGAACCAGACGCATGGAACAAGGTCAAGGCGATTGACCCGAACCTTCAGTGCATGGAGGGATCTTCAGGGGCGTTTGCAAAATGCGACCCATCAACTGAAGACAGGTGCATTGCTGGGCTTGAGGTGAATCATGGGCTTGGCAATGGAAAGCAGTTGTCGGAGCGCTCTGTTTCTGCGCTATGTGAACTAGCAGGATTGGACTTTGTGACCAAGATAGCAGGAGGCTATTACTTGCGCTGAGGATTTGAAGAATGGAGGCATCATGGTCCGAGTAGGAGAGCCACTTTCAATAGAAGATGTAGTTAGGGTTGCAAGAGGCTTCGAGGAAGTCACGATTTCGGGGGGGGCTTTAGAGCGGATGGAAAGGGGAAGGGCGGTTGTGGAGGCGCACCTCAAAGGGGACAAGCCCATATATGGGGTGAATACAGGATTTGGTGCCTTATCGGAATATGTAATAGAGCAGGAAGACATCGAGACTTTGCAGTTGAACCTTGTTCGAAGCCATTCGTGCGGCGCTGGAGAGCCTTTGCCAGTAGAGATAGTGAGGGCTTCAATGCTATTGAGGGCGCAGGTACTTGCAAGTGGGTTTAGCGGAGTGAGACCCGAACTTGCGATGATGCTTGTGGATATGCTGAACGCACGGATACACCCTCTTGTGCCCGAAAAAGGTTCTGTTGGTGCATCGGGCGACCTTGCTCCGCTGGCGCATATAGCGCTATGCATGATTGGAGAAGGGTTTTGCGTGAGTGATAGTGGGGTAGTTAGTGCTGGGGAGGCGCTAAAAAAGGCAGGGCTTAGACCTATTTCCTTGAAGCCAAAAGAAGGGCTTTCGCTTGTGAATGGGACTCAAGTGATGACTGGGGCAGGGGCGCTTGCGCTCTACGATGCAGAGCATCTGTGCCTTGTTGCGGACATTGTTGGTGCAATGACGCTTGATGCTGTAAAAGGAAGCCCGGATGCTTTCGATGAAAGGATTGTGTCATTGAGACCGCACAAAGGTGCTATCGAGAGCGCAAGGCTTCTAAGACTGATGCTCAAAGATAGCGAGATAAGGGAATCACATAGGGGTTGCAAGAAGGTTCAGGACCCTTATTCTTTGCGCTGTATGCCTCAGGTGCACGGGGCTGTGAGGGATGCATTATCGTTTGTGCGTGAGATTTTGGAAACAGAAATAAACTCTGTGACAGATAATCCGCTTGTGTTTCAGGACGGCGCAATCATAAGCGGTGGAAACTTCCATGGGGAGCCTGTTGCGATTGCGCTTGACTTGCTTGCGATTGCTGTGTCGGAACTTGCGTCCATCTCGGAGCGAAGGGTCGAGCACATATTGAATCCTTCTTTGTCTGGTGGACTTACCCCATTCCTTGGGGCAAAGGAAGGTCTTTGTTCTGGCATGATGATAGCGCAGGTGCTTTGTGCCTCGCTTGTTTCGCAAAACAAGGTCCTAGCCCATCCCGCATCGGTTGATTCTATTCCCTCGTCGGCTAATAAGGAGGACCATGTGAGCATGGGGATGACATCTGCGATGAAGGCGAGGGAGGTGGTAGAAAATGTTTTTACAGTGCTTTCTGTGGAAGCATTGTGTGCAACGAACGGTCTTTTGCAAAGGAGACCATTGAGGGGGGGCGTAGGGGTCAGGGCTGCAGAAGAAGCCTTGGGGGCTGTGGTTGCGCCGTATCGTGACGACAGTCCATTGTCATGGGATATCGAGAAAGTGAAAGCGGTTATCAGACCTGGAGGCGGGTTTGTTGAAAAGACAGTAAAAGCGATAAATGCGATGAACGTTTGATAAATATCAGCTTTGATGTGAAACATTCTACCAAAAACAGGCGATTAATTAGAGTGACAGATGCGCTCTTCTTGCCACTGCCAGCTGGGGTGGCTGGGAAGAGCGGGCCTTGGGTGGGATTTCCTAGGGTTTGTCAAGTATTTTTTTCGCGTGGCTCGTACCCACGCCAGATAAAGGGAAGATGGATTTTTAGGAGAGGTCGAAAACTTAAGATGAGACCTGACAGGTGAAAA
>Ga0272449_1000382_pt1 | contig 53582 bp, 52 predicted proteins | sample YNPCB0241_FD_198679 | JGI IMG/M metagenome (GOLD analysis project Ga0272449, IMG submission 198679) | Hot spring sediment microbial communities from Yellowstone National Park, WY, United States - YNP-CB-024-1 | ecosystem: Environmental > Aquatic > Thermal springs > Hot (42-90C) > Sediment...
AAAGCTTGATTAATAATGTTTTTGACTTCTTCGTCAATAAGCTCAGCTGTTTTTTCAGAATATTCTTTTTCTAAAGAAAATTCTCTTGGAGGTTTAGAAAAAGAAATCGGTCCCAATTTTTCTGACATACCAAATTTCAAAACAAGTTGTTTAGCTAAATCAGTGGCAATTTCCAAATCATTGCTGGCTCCAGTGGTCACATCATTAAAAATTAATTTTTCTGCTGCATAACCGCCAAGCATTGAAGCTAATTCATCTAAAAATTCTTTTTTGAAATAAAAACTTCTTTCTTCGGCTGGTGTTTTTAGGGTATAGCCACCTGCTCTTGCACGAGCAATAATGGATATTTTTTGAACAGGACTTGCAAAGGGAAGATAATGAGCAACGAGAGCATGACCAGCCTCATGATAAGCAGCAATCTCTTTTTCTTTTTTAGAATAAACTTTTGTTTTTCTTTCTGGTCCTAATAAAACTTTTTCAATTGAATCTAAAAGATCTTCTTGTTCAATAAATTCTTTATTCCTTCTTGCTGCTAAAATTGCTGCTTCGTTGCATAAATTAGCTAAATCTGCTCCTGAAAAACCAGGGGTTCTTTCGGCCACCTGCCTTAAATTTATTTTGCCAACCTTTTTATCTCTTAAATGGATTTTCAAAATTTCCTCTCTGGCTTTAATGTCAGGAAGATCCAAAACAATTTTTCTATCAAATCTTCCTGGACGAAGAAGGGCAGGATCCAAGAGGGCAGGATTCATATTAGTTGCTGCTAAAACGACAACCCTGGTTCCTTTTTCAAAACCATCCATTTCTACTAAAATTTGATTTAATGTTTGTTCTCTTTCTTCATGTCCACCAGTAATCCCAACTCCCCTTACTTTTCCAATAGCATCAATTTCATCAATGAACAAAATCGAAGGTTGATTTCTTTTGGCAACTGAAAAAGCGTCACGAACCCTAGCGCTTCCGACACCTACAAACATCTCAACGAATTCAGATCCAGAAATATAGAAAAATGGAACACCAGCTTCTGAACTCACTGCTCTTGCCAAATATGTTTTACCGCTTCCTGGTGGCCCCACCAACAAAACACCCTTAGGAATCTTTGCTCCAATTTTTAAAAATTTATCTGGATTTTTCAAAAATTCGACAACCTCCATTAATTCTTGTTTTGCTTCTTCTAAATTAGCCACATCTTTAAAAGTAACTTTATTGGGATCATCGGGATTGTAGACTTTTATTCCAGATTTTCCGAAAGTAAAAATTTGCGTTGTTCCTCTCTGTGCTTGACGAAAAATTTGCCAAAAAATCCAAGCTATTAAAAGTAAAGGAAAAACATTGAGGAGTAGGGTTAAAATAATGTCACGAAAACCACCGGTTTCTTGATTTATTTCTAAAGAGAAAATTGTTGTTGAAGGAATGCCATAATCTTTAAAAAGCTGGGTTAAGCTTTCATCGGGGTCTTTGCTTGTTTTAAAAATTTTTCCATCTTTGGTTTGAAAAGTAATATTTGTTTTACCAGACAGAGTAATGGTTTTAATTTCTTGATTTTTTACCTTAATTAAAAATTCCTCCAAAGAAATTTTTTGACCAGTTAAATTTTGTTGGTAGCCTAAATACAAAATTAAAGCTAAAAACAAAACCGAACTTAAGATGAGAAGATTTTTAAAATTATTGGTCATTGGCTAATTTTAAAATCAATTTTTTTTCTTTAGCCTCTAATTTATCAACAAGAAAATCATATCTTTGACCAACTTCAATTTTATCTAAATTTTCAAAAATCAAACCTTGAACACCATCAAAATCAACCAAACCGAAAATTTCATTTTTTTCTCTCACAACCCCGCTAATTTTATTGCCAACCTGATAATTTTTAGCAAAGACTACCCAGGGATTAGGTTCAAGATTTTTCAGACTAAAACTAACTTTATCTTGTTTGATTTGAATTAGTTTTGCTTTCAGGGTATCTCCGACTTTAAAATTTTTCTCTAAATCACTTTGCTCTGAGGGAATTTCTGAAATATGAATTAAACCATCCATAGGCGGATCTTCGTTGAATCTTACAAAAATACCAAAAGGACTTAAACCAACAATTTTAACTGTCATCAGATCTCCAATCATTAATTTAGACAAAATTTCTTGATAAGTGCCCTCCTTGGCTGCTTTTTCTGATAAAACCAGTTTATTAGTTTTTGGATCAGCAGAGAAAATTTTACATTTTATTTTTTGACCAATAAATTTTTTCAAATGTTCATAAATTAAATTTTTATTATTAGTATCAACGCGAGGATAATATTCAGGCGAAAGCTGGGAAACAGGAATAAAACCTTGAATACCTTCTAATTCAACAAGCCAACCGCCTCGATTAGCATCTTTAATTTCTAATTCTAAAACTTCTCCTTTTTGATAATAATTTAAAATTTTTTGCCAACGATCAATAGCACTTAATTCTTGAAGTAAAATTTCATAATTGCCATAACCATCATCTAAACCAACAATTTTAACTCCAATAACATCTCCGGGGTTTAATTTTTGAGCCAAATTTTTACTTTGCAAATAAAAAGAACCATAAAGCCTACCCGTGCCATAAGGACTCAAGTCAACATAAAGCTCGCCTCTTTTTTTACTAATGACTCTTCCTTCTAAAATCGAACCAATCTCCAGTGGTTTTAATTTCAATCTTAAATTAGTTGTTGTTTTTTGATTGGGCATTTTATGATAAAATTATAACAAAGAAGATGGAAATTAAAAAATTAATCAATTATTATGAATTATTTTTAGATGAAACAAGATTTGTTTTTGATCCGACGAAAATTCAGGAGGGAAGCAATATAATTTTAACAGATATTTCTTTGAATTTAAATAAAGATAAAATTTTTAATTCTCCTGGAGAATATAATGTTGAAGAAGTTTTCTTTTGGGGATTTAATGATAAAAATTCTTTAAGTTATCTTTTTCGGGGTAAAGAAGGAAACTTGTTTTATGCTGTTGGCGAAATTTTAGAAGAAAATCTTAAAAAAATAAGAATGATTGCTAAAGAAATTGATGCTTTGTTTCTTTTAAATTTTTTTGATGAAAAAATTGTTTCTCTTTTTAAACCAAAAATTATTTTGACTAATAAAAAAATTGATCTGCCTAAATTTGAAAAACAAAAAGGAGATAAATTAAAAGTTAACCTTAAAAAGGTCGAAAAATTAATTTTTATTTTCAAATGAAAAAATATCTTTTTGCTGGTTCAATAATCTTAGTTTTGATTTTTCTTTGGTGGTTTGTTGGTGGCAATATTACCGGTATTTATACAAGACCATCTCCAGCTGAAAAGACTTTTGTTTTTTTCTGGCAAAATTTTAATTTAGGCTTAGCAACTGTTTTTGAGGTGATAACTAATTTTCTAAAATGAAAGAAAAAATAATTAGTCAAGAGATTTCTCAAGAATTAAGACAGTCTTATCTTGATTATGCAATGAGTGTCATTGTTTCTAGGGCTTTGCCCGATGCTCGTGATGGGCTGAAACCTGTACAAAGAAGAATTTTATATGTGATGAAAGAATTGGGACTTTGGGCAAGGGAGAAATTTAGAAAATGTGCTGCTGTTGTTGGTGAGACAATGGCTCGTTATCATCCTCATGGTGATGCTCCTATTTATGAGGCCTTAGTAAGAATGGCCCAAGATTTTTCTTTAAGATATCCATTAGTTTGGGGTCAAGGAAATTTTGGTTCTATTGATGGTGACCCCCCGGCCCAGATGCGCTACAGTGAAGCGAAATTAGCAAAAATTGCTGAAGAAATGCTCTCTGATATTGATAAAGAAACTGTTGATTTTAGGCCAAATTATGATAATACTCGTGAGGAGCCAGTTGTTTTGCCAGCAAAAATTCCAAATTTAATTATTAATGGTTCTTTAGGTATTGCTGTTGGTATGGCAACCTCAATTCCTCCTCATAATTTAACTGAAGTAATGTCAGCAGTAAAATTTTTGATTCAAAAGCCAAATGCTGAAACTGAAGAGATTTTAAAATTTATTAAAGGACCAGATTTTCCTACAGGAGGAAAAATTTATGGAGGAGAAAAATTAAAAGAAATTTATGAACAAGGTAGGGGAGGTATAATTTTAGCTGGTGAAATTATTGTTGAACAAGGAAGAAAAGAAAGATTAGTTATTACTTCCATTCCTTGGCAAGTTAATAAAGCAGAACTTGTTAAAGAAATTGCTAATTTAGCTTTAGAAAAAACTCTTCCAGAAATCAAAGATGTTCGAGATGAATCAAGCAAAGAAGGAATAAGAATTGTTATTGAAACAAAACCAGAAGCTAATTTTGAAAAATTAAAAGAAAATCTTTATCGCTTAACTTCTCTCTCTAAAACTTTTTATTTCAATTTAATTGCCTTAGATAAAGGCATTCAGCCAAAACTTTTCTCTTTAAAAGAGCTCTTACTTGCTTGGATAGACCATCGTCGAGAAGTTATTAAAAGAAGAACAAAATTTGATTTAGAAAAAAATAAAGAAAGAGTTCATCTTTTAGAAGGTTTTGATATTGCTTTAGAAAATTTAGACAAAGTTATTAATACTATTAAAAAATCTCAAGATAAAAAATCTGCCTTAGAAAATTTAATGAAAAAATTTAAACTATCAGAAAAGCAAGCTGATGCGATTTTAGAAATGCCACTTCGAACTTTGACTCAAATGGAAAGACATAAAATTTTAGAGGAATTAAAAGAAAGAAGGTCAATTATAAAAGAATTAGAGTTGATTTTAAAAAGCCCAAAGAGAATTGATGAAATTATTATTAGTGAAGCTGATGAAATTATTAAAAATTATCCAAGCGAAAGATTGACTGAAATTGTGAGTGAAGAAAAAGTCTTTACTTTTCAAGAAATAGTTCCTGAAGAAAAAGTTTATTTAATTATTGATAGAAAAAATTTAGTTAGCTTGGTGCCGGTAGAAAAATTTAATCTAGATAAAGTTTTAAAAAATAAAGATTTGCCAAAAATTTTGCTTCCTACTAGTACCACTCAAAAATTAATTTTAGTTAGTAAATTTGGCAGAGTTTATAATGTGAGTTTAGCCAATTTCTATAATTCTTCTAAATATCTTGAATCACAAATTGTTTTAGATAAAGAAGATGAAATCAAAAAAATTTTAATTGAAGAAAAAGCAAAATATTTATTTTTAGTTTTTGCAAATGGTTTGGGTAAAAAAATAAAACTTGAAGAAGTTTTGACTAATAGAAGAACAGGTATCCAGGCTGCCAAAGAAGAAATTGTTGATGCTTTTTTGATTAACGGTGGAGAGACAATTGGTACCATTAGTGATCAAGGCAATATTTTGCTTTTTAAAGAAAATTTGCCTTTACAAGGAAAAACTGCTAAAGGAGTTAAAATAATGAAAACAAAAGACTCAAAAATAATCTCTGCTTTTGTAAAAAATAGTGATTTACTTCTTTTAATTTTTGATCAAGGATATTATAAAAAGATTGATTTAAAAGAAATTAAAGTTCAAAATCGTGGTGGTGTTGGAGTTAAACTTTATGAACCAAAATGCGGAAATCTTTTGCTTTGTCAGTCTCTTAAAGAAGAAAAAGAAATAATTTTAAGTGATGATAAACTAAAAAGAATAGAAATCAAAAAATTGCCTTTAATAAAAAGAACCCAAGCTCCTAAGAAAATTGATAATTTAAATGTTATTAATTCAATTTTATTAATTTAATGTTTCTAAGGCCTGGAGAAATTGTTCAACATTTAAGAGATAAAAAATATGTTTTACAAGGAATGAAAGGTGCTGATTTTGGCTGTGGTACTGGTTATTTTACTGCTTTATTAGCACAAGAAGTTGGGCATTCAGGAAAAATTTATGCTATTGATATTGATGAAGAAGTAATTAAAGAGGCCCGAGAATTTATAGATCAATTTGGTTTAAGGAATGTTAAATTTTTGCATCAAGATTTAGAAACCAATTCTGGTTTAGAAAATAATTCTTTAGATTTTATTTTTATTTCTCAAGTTCTTTATCAATCTGATGAACCTTACAAAATTATTTCTGAGGCAAAAAGAGTTTTAAAAGAAAAGGGTTATTTAATAGTTTTAGAGCCACAAAAAGAAAATCCCTTGTTTACTGGACAAAGAGTTCATAATTTTCAAGACATTATTAATTTAATGGAAAAAGAAGGTTTTAAAATTATAGAAATTGAACAGACAAGCAATTATTATTTAGTGGTTGGGCAGAAATGAATGATTTTATTGAAAGATTAAAAACAGACAGGATTTTGCAGGTAATTGTTGGAGGACTTTTACTTATGATTTTAATACTTGCTTATATTTTTAAACCAATTTTTTTCCCAAAAAAAACAAAAATTACTTGTTATAATGAAACAATAAAAATCTGGCTTCCTTTTGAAGAAGATAAAGTTTATCCTTATTTATCTCCTTTTACTCGTTTTTGTGTTCATTTCGAAATAACAACTAAATCATTAGAAGAAATAAAAAAAGATCTTGTTTATTCTTTGGCTAAAGGAGATTTTCCTGATATTGTTTTTGTTGATAATGAAATCCTAAATAAAAATAAAGATCTATTTTCAACCTCAACTCCAATTTTTATAGATTCCTTAATTGCTTTTTATAATCAAGATGTTCTAAATTTTCTTAATTTACAAAAACCAAAAACCTTAGATGAATTAAAAAATTTTATAAGTTCGATAAAAAATTATCGCCGAGATTTTTATCCCGTTGCTCTGGGAACAAAAGAAATTAGAAATAGAAAAGAAATAATTTTGTCTTTAATAAGCCTTCAGGATGATTATCAAGATAAAAAGAAATTTGTGTCAAATTTTAACTCAGCCTTAAAAACTTATCTTTCTTTTTCTGATCCTCAAAGTGAATTTTTCTCTTATCCCGAAGGTGCCGGTGATGATCTTTTAAATTTTACTAATCAAAAATCAGCCTTATACATAGGCTTTCGTCAAGACAAAAAAGAAATTTTAACTATTAATCCAAGAATAAATCTTTCTTATGGTATTTTGCCTTTAAATACTTTTCCTCCCAAAGCAAAAATTTATACCAAAGTTTTTTATTTAGCCCAAGTTAAAAAAAGTAGATCTAAGGCAAGTCAAGATTTTGTTAATTGGTTTTTATATTATGAGTTAAAAAATTTTAGTCAAGATTTTGATCTTGTTCCTTTTTTTGATTATCCTGATTTGCCTGAAGATAAAAGAATTGTTTTTGATTCAGTAAAAAATTTTGGCGAAACTTTTGATTTTCTAAACAAAGAAAAATTGTTTGATAATATAGATAGAATTTTGGAGGCAGGTAAAAATGAAATTGAATTAAATAAAATTTTACAAGAAATTTAACGTTCATTATGAAAAAATTATTTTTTATCACAATATTTGTTTTTTTGATAATTCCTTTTTCTTTAATCCAGGGAGCGATTGTTGTTTGTACTCAAACTCCTTGTTCTTGGCAAAATTTTATTGACTCACTGACTAATTTAATTAGAACAGTTGTGGAAATATCTTTTTGGGTTGCTTTTTTAATTGTAGCTATTGGAGCTTTTTTTGTAATGTTTGGAGGACCTTTTCCGGATAGAGTGAATAAAGGTAAAAGCATGATTTGGACAGCTATTATTGCTTATGCTGTAATTTTATTTTCAGGCATTATTTTTGACATTATTTTAGAGTTTTTTGCACCCCAATTTAGGCCAACTTCATATTTGGGGCCAGAGATGGTTTTGGCACAAACAACAACTCTTAGAGCGGGAACTTTCTACGATTTCTTTAAAGAGGCTTTGATGTCAAGTTTAGAATGCGGAAAGAATGCTCAGCCTTTATTTAATAGTCCATCTTTAGGAAGACTTTTCGCTTGTTTTTTTGAAATTATTGGACTCTTAACAAGAATCGCTTTGGTTTTGTTAGCTTTTGCTATTATCGCCTCGGCTTTTTATCTAGTTACTACTCCCCTTTTTGGCTTTAAACAAATTTCTAGAGCTTATCAAATTTTGATTTGGTCAACAATCGGCTTTATTATCGTTTTGTTAGCAGATATCATTCGAGCACAAATTGAAAGAATTGTCAAATGAAAAAAATAATTTTTTTTATTTTAATATTTTTAAGTTTGGGATTAATAAATAATGTTTGGGGAGAAGAACAATTTAAACCAGGAAAGGTTGATGTTAAATGGCAAACATATACTATTTCTGTTTGTCCCCCTGGAATTTTGGGAGGAGAACCATGCAATTACCCAAGTTTAATTGATTTAATTAAAAGAATCAATCAACTTCTTTTAACTGTTTCTCCACCTCTTTTAGTTATTTTGCTTATTTTAGGAGGTTTAATGTATCTTTTAACTCCATTTGGCGTTGAAGAATATATTAAAAAGGGTCATAAATATATTAAATATGCTATTTATGGTTATATTCTTTTGCTTTTAGTAACTTTGATTTTTACAATAATTTCAGCAGTTTTGGGTGGTCCAAGCCCTTCAAAATAATATGTTAATATGTTATAATATAAGTAGGGTCGAAAATTAAAAAAATAATTAAAAATGAAACAAAGCCAAATTATAAGTCTTCTAACTTTATTTTTTCTTTTGGTCCCTTATTTATCTTTTGCCCAAGTTGTGCCTCCTAGATCGTATACTCCTCCTGAAATTCCAACGAGACTTTTCAGTTGTGTTCCCGACGAGCCATTGAGAATTTGTATGCTTAGACTTTTAGATGATGCTTTGAAAGTAATTTTAGTTATTGCTTTAGCATTCGCTGCTTTAATGATAGCTTACGCAGGATTGCTTTATCTTACTAAAGGCGCGGACGAGAAAGCAAGAGGAGAAGCCAAAAACCGCCTTATTTATGCTGCTGTTGGTTTGGTTGTTGCTTTTTTGTCTTGGGTAATGACAGTGATACTTTCAAGAATTATTGGTAGAGCTGAAATTTAATTTTAATTAATATAGAGATATTCAATGAAAAAAATTTTTTTGATTTTGCTTTTGATTGGTTTTGTCTTTGCTCAAGATTTTGGATTTCCATCACAAAATTTACCACCAACTATTAATTGTGGAGATGAATTTTTTACTTGTTTAGGTTTTTTCTTTTATAAAATTTTGAGAATAATAATAACTTTGGCTTTAGTACTTTCAACAATTTTTATTGCTTGGGCTGGGATATTATATATTACTAAAGGAGGAGCGAAAGAAGAAACAAAGAAGATTCATCAAATGCTTTTGTGGGCAGTAATAGGACTTGTGGTTGCTTTGTTGGCTTTTGCCTTTGTTAGTCTTTTAGAATTGTGGATAAGCATTCCAGAGAATGTTTATTTGTTTAATTTTGCTTTTGCTCAAATTCAAGAACCATCTCCACCGGAAAGATTAAGATGCGGCAATGTTTCTTTACCTTCTGTTCTTGAAAGAAGTAATTTATCTCAAAATATTTGGGAACTTTGTATTTTATATTATACTCAAAGAATTCTGTCATTTTTATACGTTTTAGCCTTAATGCTTGGTGTTATTTTTCTTTCTTGGGCAGGAATTTTGTATATTACCAAGCCGGAAAAAAGCAAGGATATTCATAGTAAATTAATCTATGGTATTTTTGGAGTAGTTTTAGCAATTTTATCGTTTACCATTGTTAAAATAATTGATCTTTTCTTTACTGGGCCATGATTGAGCCAAGATTTTTAAATTTAATTAATAGCTTCTTTCAGTTACTTTTCTTTCTTTCTTTAGCTTTTTTGGCTGGAGTTATAATTTATTTGGGTATAATTTATATTACTACTAGTGGAGATAAATTAAAAGAGGTTCATAAAAAACTGCCATTGCTTTTGATTGGCGCTGCCTTGATTTTTCTTTCTCTAACCATTCCTAAATTAATTGGGTTATTTTTTGAATTGAACATTGAATTAACTCCTTAGCTGGCCCGCCTAGCCCGCCTTGCCGCGAGGCAGGACTTGTTAAGCGAGGCTGGGGTGCTGGAATTGGTAGACAGCCATGGCTTAGGACCATGGGCTCCCTTCGGAGCATGTGGGTTCGAGTCCCACCCCCAGCAAAACAATCTAAAATCTAAAATTTAAAATCTAAAATTCAGCTTTTTAATTTTTAACTCTTAATGTTATAATGATTTTAGAATTTAGATTTTAGAATTTAGATTTTTTTATTGCCCCTGTAGCTCAATTGGAAGAGCGTGTGGCTTCGGACCACAAGGCTGGGGGTTCGAGTCCTCCCAGGGGCAAAATAAATAAAAATTTCTAAATCCTAATTTCTAATTTCTAAACTCAGTAATTTTTGTTTTATAATGAAATTAAATTTATTTTTCTGCGTAGGTCCGCGTTAAGTCTGCGTAAGTCTGCGTCCATGACGAATAAAGTTTTTATTGGCGTAGCTTTGCCTTATGTAAATGGAGATTTACATGTCGGTCATTTGGCTGGTTATTTAATTCCTGCTGATATTTTTTCTCGTTTTTCAAGGCTTAGAGGTTATGAAACTTTAATGGTTTCTGGAACTGATTGTCACGGTACACCTATTACTGTTGAAGCAGATAAAAGAAAAATTTCTCCACAAAAATTAATTGAAGAATATACTCCCAAAGTTCATAAACTTATAAAAACTTATAGAGCCACTTATGATATCTTTACTTCAACAACAACTGAAAATCATAAAAAAATTACTCAAGAATTTTTTTTAAATTTACTAAAAAACGGTTATATCTTAAAAGAAAAATCTTTTCAATATTTTTCTCAAAAAGAAAATCGTTTTTTGCCTGATCGTTATGTTGAGGGTGAATGTAAGTTTTGTCACGCCAAAGAGCAAAGAGGAGATCAATGTGAAAATTGTGGTAGGAGTTTAGAGCCAGGAGATTTAATTAATCCTAAAAGTAAATTAACTGGTTCAGAAGTGATTTTAAAAGAAACGGAACATTATTTTTTTGATTATCCAAAATTACAAAAGGAGATTGAAGATTTTGTTTCAAATTCTAATCATTGGCGAGAATGGGTTTACAAGGAAACAAATGGTTTTTTAAGAGAGGGTTTAATACCCAGAGCTATTACTCGAGACATAGATTGGGGTATAATACTTCCCAAAGAAAAAATTCCTGAAAATTTTTTAATTGAAAATATTGATCAGAAAAGATTTTATGTTTGGTTTGAAGCTGTTATTGGTTATTTTTCTGCCAGTGTTGAATGGGCAGAGAAAAATAATAAAAATTGGGAGGATTTCTGGCTTGATCCTTCTTGTCGGCACTATTATTTTATGGGAAAAGATAATTTAATTTTCCATACTATTTTCTGGCCGGCAGAATTAATTGGTCAAAGAAAAGGCTATAATTTACCTTATTTCCCAGCAGTTAATAATTTTTTACTTTTAGAAGGAAAAAAATTTTCCAAAAGCAGAGGAGTTCATATTGATTCTTTAGAGATTGCTGAAAATTATGGAGTAGATAATGTTCGTTTTTACATTTCTTCAATTTTGCCCGAAAACAAAGATGCAGATTTTAAATGGCAAGAATTTAAAGAAACAATTAATAATGAGTTAGTTGATAAAATTGGTAATTTTATTCATAGGGTTTTGACTTTTTATGATGAAAAATTAAATCAAAAAATTGAAAAAGAAAATTTGTCCAATGAAGTTTTAAATAAAACCGAGGAAGTTTTAAAAGAATATGAAAAACATTTGGAAAGATGCGAAATGGTTCGGGCTTTTAACTTAATTTTAGATTATGTTAGTTTTGCTAATCAATATTTTGATAAAGAAAAACCCTGGAGTCTTGCCTCGCGTCAAGGCGGGCAAAGCGGGCTAAAAGAAAAAGAAAAAATTGAGGAAATAATTTTTTCTTCTTTACAAATAATTAATAATTTAAGAATTTTGCTCTGGCCATTTATTCCTTTTTCAATGGAAAAATTGAGTGAAATTTTAGGATTAAAGATTGAGCCAAAAATTGACAAAAATCATTTTGTTTTTCAAAAAATAAAAAATATTAAACTTAAAGAAAAGCCAAAACCATTATTTAAAAAAATGGTAACTTAAAATTTTATTAATAAAATTTTTGATCCAACGATAAAAAGAAAAAATAATTAAAAAAAGAAAAAAGATAAATTTGCCTAAAAGATCAAAAGCACTAGAAAGAAACTCCATTAATAACAATTGGGTTAGGCTGAAAAATTTTCGACCCTAAAATAAAACCTAAGCCAAAACTAAATAAATTTAATAAAATTAATACAAGAAGAAAGATAAGTCTTTGTTTATTTTGAAATTTTTCTTTTAACATGAATCAAACAATTATTATTTTTATTTTACTTAATTTGATGGTTATTTCTTTGACTGGCCTTTTTTCTTTAAATCGTCTTGATCTATTTTTTAAACAATATCTTTTTTGGCTTATTGGTTTTTTCTTATATTTTTCTTTTCTTTTTATTGATTATCGTTTTATCTTTGAAAAATATTTTACCTATTCAATTTTAACACTTTCTTTTTTGATTTTAATTTTAGTTTTATTTACACCTGGTCATCTTAAAAGTTGGTTTAATATTTTTGGCTTTGCTTTTCAACCATCGGAATTTAGTAAAATCGGCTTTTTTCTTCTTTTAGCAATTTTTTTAAGTCATTATCAACTTGATTTAATTAACCCCCTTTATTTAATTTCTTCATCAATCACTCTTTTGCCCTATCTTTTTTTAATTTTACTTCAACCTGACTGGGGAATGGCCTTTTTATACTTTCTTGTTTGGCTTTTAGTGGTTATTTCCTTTCTCTCAAAAAAGGAAATAATTTACGGTTCTTTAATTTTAATTTTAATTTTTTCCTTTTTATGGCTTTTTGTTTTAAAAGACTATCAAAAAGAAAGAGTTTTAATATTTTTTAAACCCGAAACCGATCCTTTAAAAACCGGTTATAATCTTAGACAAATTAAACTTTCTTTGGGCACAAGTAGTTTTTTTGGAAAAGGAGTTGGTTTAGGAGAAATTGGTAGATTAGGTTTTTTACCTTCAGCTCCTACAGATTTTATTTTAACCTTTCTTATCGAAGAAAGAGGCATTTTTATTTTCATCATTTATTCATTTTTAATTCTTCTTTTAATTTACGAACTTATTAAAGTCCAGAGATTTCATAAAAACCCATTAATTAAAAACTTTATTTTCATCACTTCCCAATATTTTTTAACTAAATATCTTTTAACCACTTTAGTTAATTTTGGTATTTTTCCCATTATTGGTCTTCCGGTACCTTTTTTAAGTTATGGTGGTTCACATCTGACTTTTGATCTTTGGCTTTTAGGAATTCTACACGGCTTGACTAAGGAAAGAGCTTAGTTTATAATTAATTTAATGCTTGAAGATTTTAAATCTGCTAAAGGAGAAACATTGACAAAAGAAAGATTAATAAAAGAAATTGAAAATTTTATTTTAGCTGATGAAAAGTTTAACTATAAAATTTTAGTAGGAACCGATTCTGAGTATTTTGATCATAAAATTGATTTTGTTTCTGTAATCGTGGTTCATCGCGTGGGCCACGGTGCACGTTATTTCTGGCAAAGAAAAATTCTAAAAACCAAATTGGGGCTTCACGAAAGATTATGGCAGGAAGCTCTTTTAAGTTTGAAAATCGGCCAAGAGCTTTTAAAAATTTTAATTTCAAAAAAATTAAATTTTCGTTTTGAGCTTCATCTTGATTTAGGCACCATTGGCAAAAGCTCTTCATCGGTTAAAGAGATTATTAATTTAGTTCGTTCTTATGGTTTTGATGTCAAAATCAAACCCGAATCTTATGCTGCCAGTAAAATAGCTGATAGACTCATATAAAAATTCAAAAGTCAAAAGTTATACTTTGTTTTTGTCCGCGTTAGTCCGCGTAAGTCTGCGTGTTATGAAGGAAAGAAAAAAATTTGAGATTATTCGTAAAATTTCAGAAATAATTTATAAATTAAATCCTCAAAAAAATATTTTTTTAACTATTGTTGATGTTAAATTGCCACAAAAAGGAGGAAGAATGAAAGTTTATTTGAGTATTTATCCTGAAAAGGAAACAAAAAGAGTTATTGATTATTTAAACAAAAGGCAAAAGAAGATTAAAGAAGAAATTAAAAGAAATATTTATTTAAGATATCTACCTTCAGAAGTTATTTTTTATCCCTCTTTTGAATTTAGGGAAGCAGAAAAAGTTTTAAAATTAATTGATGAAAATTCAAAGGAGGAAAAGAGGGCAGAGAATTGAAAAGATTGCCTTTGATTATTTAAAGAAAAAGAAATATTTGGTTTGGAAGCCAGTTAGAGTTATGTTTCATTCTCAAGATATTTTTGGTTTGTTTGATTTAATTGCTTTAAATAAAAAGGAGTTAAAATTAATTCAAGTACAAAAAGAAAGAAAAAGGCCATATAAAGTGAAAAAAATTTTTAAATTGCCAAAGCCTAAAAAAATCTCTTACGAACTTTGGGTCTACAATCCTAAAACAAAAAAGTTTAAAATCTATCAATGAAAAAAATTTATTTTGATTTTGCTTCGACAACTTTTGTTAGAGATGAAGTTTTAGAAGCAATGATACCTTATTTTAAAGAAAATTTTGGCAATCCCTCGAGTCTTCATTCTTTTGGTCAATCTGCTTTAACCGGAATTGATCTGGCTCGTGAAAAAATAAAAAATATTTTAAATGCAGAATCTTTAAAAGAAATAATTTTTACTTCTTCAGCTACTGAAAGCAATAATTTAGCTATTAAAGGTTTAGCTTTTTATTTTTATTTCTTTAAAAAAATCAAGCCCCATTTTATTACTTCTTCAATTGAACATCCTTCAGTTTTAGAAGTTATGGCTGATTTAGAAGAAATGGAAATAATTGAAACAACCTATCTTAAACCTGAAAAAAATAGCCTTATTGATCCAGAAAAAATTAAAAATGAAATAAAAGAAAATACTTTTTTAGTTAGTCTTCATTATGTCAATAGCGAACTTGGTACTGTTCAGAAAATAAAAGAAATATCTAAAATTTTAAAAGAAATAAATCAGGAAAGAAAAGAAAAAATTTATTTTCATACTGATGCGGCACAGGCTGGTTTTGAAAATTTAGATGTTCAAGATTTGGGCATTGATTTAATGACCTTATCTTCACATAAAATTTATGGGCCAAAAGGAATTGCTTTGCTTTATGTTAGAAAAGGAATACCTTTGGTAAAATTAATTTCAGGTTCCGAGCAAGAATATAATTTAAGAGCAGGAACAGAAGCAGTACCTTTAATTGTTGGTTTTGCCAAAGCTATGGAACTTATCGAAAAAGAAAAAGAAAAAATTGATAATCACTTAAAAGAAGTGAGAGATTATTTTCTTAATAAAATCAAAGATTTTAAAGGCAAAATTATTTTAAATACTATTCCTGAAATTTCTTCGCCAAAAATTTTAAATCTTTATTTTCCCACAAAATCAAGCCAAGAACTTTTAATTTATTTAGACACCAACGGTGTTGCTGTTTCTGCTGGTACAGCTTGCAAGTCAAGAGCCAATGAACCAAGTTATATCGTGAGTGACATTTATGGCCAAGAAAGAAGTAAAAATAGTTTAAGACTTTCTTTTGGCATAACTAATAAAAAAGAAGAAATTGATTATGTCATTGACTTATTAAAAAAATTTTTGTAAAATAATAAAGCAATGAAAAATAAAAAATATTTAATAATTTTATTTTTAGGTTTGCTTACAGTTTCCTCTTTGATTTATGCTGAGTCCCAAGAACAGAATATCATCAAAAGCTTATTGGATTTACTTTTTAAAAATGTTACTTCAACTAAATCAAATTTTACTCCTCCGCAACAACCCTACTTTATCAACCCAGTACCAACAGTTTTTGATTTAGAATCAGCTGTTACTCAAATTGCCGAAAAATCATCTTCTGCTGTTGTTAGTATTGTTATCAGTAAATATGTGCCCATTGTTGAAAGATTTTATATTAATCCTTTTGAAGAATTCGAGCTTCCTCCTGAAATAAAACCATTTTTTGAATTTCAAATTCCCCGATATCGTGAAAAAGGTTATGAAAAACAAAAAGTTGGTGGAGGCACAGGTTTTATTGTTTCTTCTGATGGTTTAATTATTACTAATAAACATGTTGTTTCTGATCCTAAAGCTGAATATACTGTTTATTTAAATAATGGCAGAAAATTTAAAGCAGAAGTTTTAGCTTTACATCCCACTGACGATCTGGCTTTAATTAAAATTCCAGCTAATAATTTGCCAACTTTGGTTTTAGGTGATTCAGATAAAGTAAAAATTGGTCAGTTTGTCATTGCTATTGGTAATGCTTTAGGAGAATTTCAAAATACTGTTAGTTTTGGTGTTATTTCTGGTTTAAGAAGATCGATTACTGCTTCAGATCAATCTGGTAATGTGGAAAGACTGGAAGGCTTAATTCAAACTGATGCAGCCATTAATTTTGGAAATTCTGGCGGACCGCTGATTAATTTAAAAGGAGAAGTAATTGGTGTCAATACAGCTATTGCTGGAGGAGCAGAAAATATTGGTTTTGCTATTCCTATCAATCGTGTTAAGAAAATGATTGAAGAAGTGAAAACTAAAGGAAAAATTGAAGTGCCATTTTTAGGAATCTATTATCTTTTAATTAACGAAGAAGTTCAAAAGAAATTTAATTTACCGGTTGATTATGGTGCTTATGTTTATCGTGAAGGACAAAGTGCTATTATCCCTAATTCCCCAGCAGAACTTTATGGTTTAAGAGACAAAGATATTATTTTGGAAATGGACGGAGAAAAAATTACTCCACAAAATAGCTTGGCTCAAATAATTATGAAAAAATCAGTTGGCCAAAAAGTTAATTTAAAAGTTTTAAGAGGCAAAGAGACTTTAAATATTTATGTTATTTTGGGTTCCTTACCAAAAAATCTTCAGTAGTTAAAATATTAAGATTTAGTAAAGCTTTTTCATATTCGTGAAAAATAAGAAAATATTCATCTTCAGTTAAATTTATTTCTTCTTGATTTTTTATTTTTTCTTCAATAATTTTGACAATCTCGATTGCTTTTTTTATCTCTTCTAAATTTGGCAAAATCAAAGGAGAAACTTTACTTAATTTCTCTTCTAAATTTCCTTCATAGCCAAAAACCTCTAAAACAAAATCAAAAAATTTATTTATTTCTATTAAAGCTTTATTTTTATCTTCATAAAAAATTTTTTTAATTTCCTCAAAATTCCTTTTCGGCTTTTTTAAAAAATAAAAATCTTTCCGATTTTTAATTAAATATTTCCAATAATTAATTTCCTCTTTTGTTTCTTTTTCAATTTTTATCCAAGCAAAAACCATTAACCCAGTTAGAAATAAAGAAAAGAAAAGTCCCAAAGCTCTCAAAATCTCAGCCGGAGTTTGAAATAGCAATTTATTAATCTCCTCAATTAGGCTAATGATTCTGCCAATGGTTAAATCAAAGATGGTCATTTTCAATTTCTTTTAAAAATTGAAATAAAGTTTCTTCTTCAAACAAATTGCCAATAATTTGAGCGCCAACAGGTAAATTTTGGGAAAAGCCAATATTAAAAGCTAAGGCTGGTAAATAAGCTAAATTAATAGGTACAGTAAAAATGTCTGAAAGGTACATTTGTAAAGGATCAGTTGTTTTTTCTCCAAGTTTGAAAGGCAAACTCGGCGAAGTTGGCATTAAAATTAGATCAACATCTTGAAAAGCTTTTTGAAAATCATCAAAAATTAATTTTCTTACTCTAAGAGCTTGCAAATAATAAGCCTCATAATAACCATGGGAAAGAACAAAGGTTCCTAACAAAATTCTTCTTTTAACTTCTTGACCAAGGCCAAACTCACGAGAATTTAAATATTTTTCTAAAAGATTTTGGGTTTCATAACTCAAACCATAACGAATACCATCATAACGAGCTAAATTTGAACTTACCTCTGCAGTCATAACTAAATAATAAGTTGGCAGTGAATAAGGTAAAGAAGGTAAAGAAATTTTTTTGATTTCATATTTTGCTTTTATTTTATCTAAAAATTTTTCGAAAACTTCCTGAACTTCTTTTTCCATGCCTAAACCAAAAACTTCTTGAGGAACACCAATTTTTTTAACTTTTTTAATTTTTTCAATATAAACTTGGGAAGTGCTATCCAAAAAATCTTGACCTCTTATAATTCTAAACACTAAAATTAAATCATCTAAATTTCTTGCTATTGGTCCAATTTGATCTAAAGAAGAAGCCATAGCAATAAGTCCATAACGAGAAACTGCTGAATAAGTTGGTTTTAAGCCATAAACACCGCAAAAACCTGCTGGTTGTCTAATTGAACCTCCTGTATCTGAACCTAAAGCAACAGGAACAATTCCTGCGCCAACAGCTGCTGCTGAACCTCCAGAAGAACCACCAGGAACTCTTTGGGGATCAAAAGGATTTAAAGTAGGAAAGAAAGCTGAATTTTCTGTTGATGAGCCCATAGCAAATTCATCTAAATTAGTTTTGCCGATAATAACTGCTCCGGCTGATTTTAATTTTTTAATGACAGTAGCATCATAAACAGCTATATAATTTTCTAAAATTTTTGAACCTGCTGTACAGGGATAATCTTTAACTAAAATATTATCTTTAATGGCAATAGGAATTCCCCACAAAGGAAGAGTTCTATCTTTATTTTTCAATTCTTCAATGGTCTTTTTAGTCAACTCTTCAGTAAAAAATAAAAAACTTTTAATTTTCTCATCTTCTTTTTTCAAAAATTCAAAATAATGATGATGAAAATCCTCCAAACCAATTTCTTCTAAAATTTTTTTAATTTCAGAAATTGTTAAATTTTTGAAATTCATAATCCTAAAATATTTGCCATTCTTTCAAATCTTTCCGCATCAAACTTAATCACATACTTTCCTCTCATTTTTTCTATTTTCATTGGCATCTTAACTATGAATTAATTATATCAAAATAAACGAAAGATCTAAAAAGTTAAATTTTCTTTTTAAATTCAAGCATTTTTAACACAAAGTTTTCCACAATTTTACCTAACTTAATTTTTGTCTTTATGGTATAATAATTATTAAAATTATAATTATAAAAGGTCGGATTGAAAAATTATCTCCGCAAATGAAAAAATCCCTCTCTATTTTAATAATCTTTACTCTTCTTTTTGTCGCTAATTTAACTTTTGCTCAAACATCTGACGAAACTATTCTCGTTCAACTTAATAATCTTCAAATCAAAGAAATTAAACAAAATCCAGAAGAAGGTATCTTGGCAACACTTATCGTTACAAAATCCTCTTCGGGTTTTAAATGCTCATATTTTCCAAGTGAAGAAAGTGAAAAATCTCGTCCTTGCCCTTTAAAGTTGAGAAGAAACATTCTTAAGGCTCTGGGACAAGGATTAAAAATCAATATCTCAGAAGAAACAGAACTTCTTGACATTAATAGAGAGAACATAGATCTTCAAGATCTTCAGGTGGGAAACAAAATTAATGTTTATGGAGAATTAGATAAACAATCTTATGAAGTTGATGCTTTGATTGTAAGAAAGATTAGAAAGGGGAAAATAGTTCCAGCTCCTATTACTAAATCAACAAAGGTTTTTCTGGGGGCGATTGACAGTTATACAAATCATTTAATTCCTGATGCAATTATTACTTTCTTAGAAACAGGTAAAAGTTTTAGGATTTCAGAACAAGAAAAAATTAAGGAATATTTGAAAACTTTAGCTGCTGGAAGATATAACTACAAAATTCAAGCAGATGGTTATACGGAAATGACCGATTGGCTCTCCGTGCCCGAGGCATTACAGAGTGTTAAACTTACCACAATGAAGCCCTCCATGTCTCCTTTTGAATTAACCGAAGAATATCTTAAACCATTACATCAACCAAATATGGCTTTAATAGTGGGATATGTTTCTGATGGAGATTCATATTCGCCTATTGAGGGAGTTAGAGTAAGTATTCCTGGTTTAGATAAATCTACTCTTACTAACTCTCGTGGTTTTTACTGGTTGAATGTTTCTCCGATGCCGGAAGGCGGAGATTATTGTAAAGAAGTAATAGATTTAATTTTCTCTAAGCCAGGTTATAGGACATCAAAACATTTAAATGTTTCCAAGCCAACTACAAAATGCGGTAGCGACAGTCTCTGTCTGTCATATCAATTACAACTTAATTCCTATCTATTTTCAGGAAGCGGGGATGATGTAGTTTATGATCATAAACACAAACTTTGCCAATAAAAATCAGTTTTTTGCCAGAGAATAAAAATTGAAGTAAACTAGAGAAATCTTTTTTTATTAGTAATTGAGCTTATTTTTGATTCTCATAATGAAGGATAGATATTAATTAAAGCCCTGATTAAATATTAAGGGAATTCAAATACTTTATCACCTCCAAAGCCGAAATTATCTTTTAGCCAACGATAATGTTAATTTGTTTATGAAGAATATTGTTTGTACGACATACGATGTCGCACAAATTAAAATTCAAATAAGTCGTATAAATTCCTATAGCATTTTATGGAGAAGAATTAAATTTTTTATTTTTCTATACTATATTTCTATAGAAATATAGAAATTAAGATGTTTTAATAGGTCACATTTTTGTGCCTAAGCATTAAATTAAGACATTAACAAGTTTTTATAAAATAAAATTATAAAAAGGATAAACAAATCTCCATAGCAACTTATAATATTCTCTTTTAATACAAAACGGATATTCTAACATTCTGCAGAATGTTAGAATGTTGTTTATTATGAAAAATTTGGGTTTTGATTGAAACAGATAAAATTATCCAATCTATTAAAAAAAATTACAATATTGCTCCTATGGGTTGAATAAATTAAATTTCTACTAAAATTGACGATTGTCTAAAATGGTAGAAAAAACAAAGGGATGTATAAATCGCCATGGCAACTTATAAATCCCTATTTGCTGTTTCTACTAAAATAGGGGTGAGTAATGGGAAATGGAAGATGAGAAAAAATTAATATTTACGTGTGACGTCCAAAGATTGGTTTGAGATTTTTATTTTATTTGGTGGATTCGTAGAGGGATTTGATTTCTGCAGAAGATAATGCTTTACTATAAATCCTTACTTCGTCGATAATACCCAAAAAAGGATTTAATAAAGTGTTTGTTTGTTGTCCTCTTCCTATTTGAGCCGTAACCGTTGTAGAAGTTAAATTTCCTGTCCTCACTGCGTTACCTTTTAGTTCAGAATCTACATATATTTTAAAACTCTCTTTAAACCAAACAACAACCAAATGTGTCCAAGCATCTGCTTGTGCCACCGTTCCTCTTGTTCTTGGTTCAACCGAATTATCAGAAAGTGTAACAAAGGCATCCCAATAATTTCCCTCTGTCGAATTTGACTTTCTAATAAAAAATTGGTTATTATTAAAAATATTAGTATAACCAGAAGGAGTGGGGCTTGGAATTTTTACCCAAACAGAAAAAGTAAAACCATTAAATAAAAATGGTTGTTGACCTAATGATACATAATCATCCACCCCATCAAAAATTAAAGCTTTACCGATTTTACCTGTTGTCCAGCCTGATGTAGCTGTAAAATTAAAATTATTTAAAGTGCCATTATTTCCATAACCACTTAAATCATAAGCAATGGTTCCTGTGCCTTCATCAAAGCTCCAATAGCCAACTAAGCCTGAATGTGGTGAAGGAATAAATAAATCACTGCCGACTTCATATAAAGTTGGTTCAAAGCCTCCATCATTTGCCATTTTGCTAATATTTACTTGATTTTCAAATCTTGCTGTTAATTTATAACGACCTTGCCTTACTTGATAAGCATAAAAATAAGCTTTATTGTTTAAAGGATCGATTGGTAGGACAGAAACCCTTAAAATTTTTCCTAAAGTAAAATTAACTGGAAGCCAACCATTGCCATCAACTTTTAAATAATTTTGTAAGGTTTGGCATCGATAAGAATAAGAAGAAGGAAGAGGAATAAGATTATAAAATCCACAAGTTGAACTTAAATAAGGCAAAGAAGTATAAATAACATTTTCCTCGCCAAGATTTATATTTCTTTCTGTAGACAAAAGAGTTTTTAAAGCAGTGTCTAAAAGCTGGAGATCATTTATTCTTTTTGAGTCTCTGGATTTTCTAAAAATATCCATCGTGTTCCAAAAATAGAAAAATGAAGCAAATAAAATTGAAATAGTTGTCACCACCATAAGCATTTCAATAAGAGTCATTCCTTTATTATTTTGAAAAGAATATACCATAAATTATTCCTGAAAGAAAAATTAAGGCTAACACAATTACCAAAAAATTTGGCAAAATAAAATATTCTTTCTTTTTTAACTTTAAATAAATTAAAGAAAGAATTAAAAGATTAAAACCTAAAAAGATTTCGCTAACTAGACCAATGAGCTCAATTAAAGAAAGTGGCTCGAAAAAAGCTAAGGGCAAAATCGAAAAGAATATTATTAAATTAACAATTTTCGGAGAAATTTTATAATCATAAATGAGTCCTCTTTTTAAATAAAAAGCCATATCAACAAAAGTGATATTTAGGGTCACAAACAAAACAGCGAAAATTAAAAATAATTTGGGCAAATAAGGAGAAAGACTTTGTAAAGATTCTTCGCTAACTTTCCCACCCAAAAAACCAATAACAACTAAAGTATAGATAAAATAAAGCAGAACAATTGTTAAAAGAGCCAAGAAGTTTATTTTCAAATAAGATTTTTTATTTTCACCAATTAAATCGAAAACAATTGGCAAAGCTGAGGTTCCGGATAAAGCAAAGAGCAAAATTCCATAAGGCAAAATTGGTTGGAAATTATTTTTTAAGGCTAAATTAATGTTTTGAAAATTAAAATTGGGTAAAATCATAAAAACAATTAAGAAAAAGACAATTAAAATGCCGGTGGTTAAAATTGATTCCATTTGCGAAAAAATGCGAAGATCTTTAAAAATAAAATAAAGATTAAAGAGAGCAAACAAGATTTTTATAATTAAGGGGTTTAAGGGTAAAATTAATGACCAAAATTTAGATAAAGCTATAAAATAAATTAAAAAAACACCAAGCATACCAAAATAATCAAAAAACCAAACAAGATGTTTCATCAAAGGATGAAGATAAATGCCAGCTAAACCGGGTAAATTATGTTTTTCTTTGGTTTGAAATAAAATTTCACCAAAAATTAAATGTAAAATTAAAAAAGCAAAGAACCAAAAAATTAACCAAAAGAAAAAATAAGAACCGCTTTGCCAAAAACTATAAGGTAAAACAAAAATACCTAAACCAATAATGGTGCTGACAATAACAAAATAAGCTTTTAATTCATTTGTAATTTTCATTCTTTTCTAATTAATCTTTCAATATAAGTAAGGGCCCATAAAATAATTAAACTTAAAATAGTAACCCAAAAGCCTTCAAAATAATAGCCAAGGCCAATGGCTGAACCAATAGCAGTCGTTACCCATAAAGCCGCGGCTGTAGTCAGACCAGTAATTTTTTCTTCATGTAAAAAAATAAGACCTGCTCCTAAAAAGCCTATACCGACAACTATATTAGCTAAAACCCTTGAGGGATTTTGTGGTTCAAGAGTGCTTCCTAAATAACTAAATAAAGCTGCGCCTAAAGCAACTAAAGCAAAAGTTCTTAAGCCAGCTTGTTTTTTGAAAAAACTTCTTTCTGCGCCAATAAAAGCTCCTAAAGCAGCAGCTAAAAATAAACGATAAACTATTTCCCAATTAATTGACAAAAAAATATTCATTATTTATATTTTACAATTATTTAGCTTCTATTTCTGCTTTAACCAAATTTATAAATTTTTCAACCAAAATTTCTGGATCTTCTTCCCAAATAATTTTTCCTGGTCCTCTTTTAGCTTTTTCAATTATATCTTGAAAATAACTTTCAGTACCGCCTGAATTTAAAAGTACTCCCATTGGTTTTTCCTCCTCAAAAGCTGCTGTAAATTCATTTAAAGTCCCTATTCTTCCACAAATAAACAAAACTCCATCTCCCATTTTAATTAAAAGTAAATTTCTGCCACTATAACCTTCACCTGAATATAAAATCACATGATGATAATCTGTTGGTAATTTATATAATTTAGTATGTTCTTTGTAGCTTCTTGCTGGTGAAATACCAATAACAAAACCACCATTTTCAAAAGCACCTTTAGCTACCCACAAAGGAGTTCCAGTTGTTGCTCCAGTCAAAATAACACATTTTCTTTCAGCTAAACTTTTACCAAGATTATAAGAAATTTGATGAATATCTTCTCGACAAGGACTCGTTACTGCTGCGCCAGAAATAACTACTTTTATTTGTGGTTGAATAATTTCCATTTTAATAATTTTGATAATCTAAAACTAAATCTTCAGTTAATTTCATTTTTTTCTTCCTATTTAAAACCCTATTTGGTTTTTTAGCAAAAGAATGACTTTGGCCAGCAATTTTTCTTAAAATCTTTCCTTTCTTAGTAATCTTAAATCTTTTTAAAAATGATTTTCTAATTTTGTTCATAGTGGAAATCATTAATTTGAAGGTCCTAAAATAATTAATAAAAAGTTGGGAGTTTTTTTAATTGGCTGGGAAATTTTATAACTTGTGATTTCACTTAAAAGATTTAAAAAATTATTTAATTTTTCTTCGGCTAAATCGGGAAAATTTCTTTCTCGACCTTTAAGAATTAATTTGATTTGAACTTGATGGCCTTTATTTAAAAATTCTTTAGCCATTTCTGCTTTTCTTTTAATATCATACAGGGCTTCGCGAAAACTAATTCTTATTTCTTTTGCTTCTTTTTGTTCTTTTTTAGCTTTTCTTTCTTTTTTCTCTTTTTGATAAAGATAAGCACCATAGTTTCCTAATTTAACAACAATAGGACTTTGTTGGGAATTGATTAAAATCAAATCAAAACCTTTTTCCTGCGCTATCTTTTCAGCCTCTGTTAAAGAAAAAATTCCTATTTGTCTATTATCAGCACCGATCAATCTTATTTTTTCTGGTCTAATTTTTAAAATCTTTGGATCTATCAATTTAATGATAAAATTATACCATAAAATGTTTATTTTAGGAATAGAAACAACTTGTGATGAGACAGGTATTGCTTTGATTGAAGCTAAAGAAAATAAAGTAAGGATTTTAAAAAATGAAATTGCCAGACAATATAAAGTTCATCAAAAATATGGTGGTGTGGTGCCAATTTTAGCTGCCAGAGAGCATAAAAAAAATTTACCTTTGCTTTTAAAAAATATTGAAAAGGATTTTGATTTAAGAAAAATTGATTTTTTATCTTTTTCTGTTGGTCCAGGGCTTTTGCCTGCTTTAGTTAGTGGCAAAGAATTTGTTCAAGATTTAGCTAAAAAATTAAACAAAAAAATTATTCCTGTTGATCATTTGCTGGCTCATTTTTATTCTGTTTTTATTAAAGATAAAAAGGGTTGGCAAGAAATAAAAGAAATTAATTTTCCCCTTTTAGTTTTAATAGTTTCTGGTGGTCATACTAATTTATATATCTTTAAAAGTTTTATAGAAAAAAGGAAGTTAGGCGAGACATTAGATGATGCCGCTGGAGAAGTTTTAGATAAATGTGCTCGCTATTTAGGTTTACCTTATCCAGGAGGGCCAGAAATTGAGAAACTTTCTCAAAAAGCAAAAAATTATTTTCATTTACCTAAACCAATGCTTCAAAGAGGTTATCATTTTAGTTTTTCTGGTTTAAAAACAGCTTTCATTGAATTAGTTGATGAAATTAAAAAATATAAAAAAATTGATGAAGAAATTCCTAATCTTTGTTTTTCTTTGCAAAAGACCATTTTTGAAATTTTAATTTATAAATTAAAAAAAGCTAAAGAAAATTTTGAAATTAAAGGAATAGTTATAAGCGGTGGTGTTTCTGCTAATAAAACTTTAAGAAAAATGATAGAAAAAAATTTTCCACAAGAAAAAATTTATTTTCCAGAAAGGAAATTAGCCACTGACAATGGTTTGAATATTGCTATTAGTGGCTGTTTTCTTTATAAAAATGATTTTTCTACTTTAGATTATAAAGATATTGAAGTTTATCCAAGGACTACTTAAGAGCGCAGGAGCGGCAAAGTTCTGCAGCTGGATCAATCTTCAATCTTGTCTCTTCAATTTTTTGACCACATTTTTCACAAAAACCATAATTTCCTTCTTCAATTTTCTTTAAAGCTTTTTCTACTTTTTTCAATCTTTCTTCCAAAACTTCTTTTTTTAAATGAATTTCCTCTTTGTATTCATAACGATCAGCCATTTCATCAGAGGCAGAAACAGTTTCTTTTAAAAATTCTTTAGCTTCTTCTTCATAACTTTTCAGCATCAATTTTAATTCTTCTCTTTCTTTTTCTAATTTTATTTTTATTTCTTCAAGATTCATTGAAGAAGACTAAAAATATCCTTAAGGCCCATTTCTGTAGTTGAATAGATAAGATAATTATCAGCTAATATCCAAATAATTTTAAAATTATCTCCAAAATCCAAAATTCTATAAGAATAATTTCCTTGTTTTTTGGTAATGAAATTATTTTTTGTTTTTGGCGGTTCAAGGCCTAAAAATAAAGTTTTTAAATCTTCTTTCATTGCCAATTTTTCCCATTCTTGATTAAATTTTACAGCTTTTTCTCCGTCTTTAACTTCAAAAATTAAAATTGGGTATTTTCGAGTATAACCATAATAAATTAAAAAACCATAACCTCCTGCGAGATTATTTTTGAATTCTTTAATTTTTTCAGAAGAAATTTTGGATGGCTTAATAAAGTAATCGAAAAGAAAATCAGGTGGGATTTTATTTTTATTATAAAGAAAATTAATGTTGACTTTGGTTCCAGAAAATTCTTGTAAGGAAAGAAATTTTTTAAATTCTTCTTGCCATGTTGAAAAATCTAGATTTTTGAGAGTAATTTCTTTTGAAGAATAATTTGCTAAAAACCTTATTTCCGAAGAAATATAACTCACTTCTGGCTGAGAGGGAATTTGAGGTTGAGTTGAGATTTGGGGAATAATTACTGAAGCACCTGTTGTTGTTTCTTTTTTTTCTGAGGTAGTTACTGTTGATGTTGTTAAAGTAGTTACTGTTGGAAACAAAACAACCGTTTTTGTTGTGGTGGTAATTTTTATTTCCTCCTCTTTTTTCTCTTCTTTAGGTTTAAAAATAGCTTTAAATTTTTCTTGAGGCTTTAAAAATAATATTAAAAGAAAAATTAAAATCATACCTCCACCAAGAAAGACAAATCTTAAAAGATTGGGTGGCAATTTAAATTCTCTCCTAGCCTCACCTAAAGATGAAATGGGTTCTGGAGTTTCTTTTCTTTCGACTTCTTCTTTTAAAATTTCTGGTTTTGGTCTAAATGGAATTTCTTTCTTAGGAATATAAAAAATTTCTTCTTTAGCAATTTCTTCTTTTGTAGGTTTTATTTCTGGAGGTACGATTTCTGTTGGCTTAGGAACGGGGATCTCAATTTTTTGAGGAGGTTTAATTACAACTTCCTCAACGGGCTTCTCCCCCTTTTCAATTTCCGGGTGGATTAAACCAGACTCTATTTTTGATTCTGACTCAATTACTTCCCTTTTTTCTTTGACTTCTTCTTTTACTAACACCTTTTCTTGGCCTTCGATTTTTTGAGTTAAAGGAACCTCGATTTTTTCCTCTTCGTGTTTAATCTCTTTAGCTGGAGGGGCTTCTTCTTTTAAAAGTTCTTCGGCAGTTAAAATCTTATAAGATATTTTTTTATCTTGATTTTCTGGCATCTTTTAAAGAAACATAAATTTTTCCATTTTCGCTAATTTGTTTAACTAAAACATTTAATTTTTCTCCTACTCTTAATTCATCTTCAATATTTTCAATTTTTTTGTCAGCAATTTCTGAAATATGAAGCAGGGCTGTCTTTTGTGGAACTAATTCCAAAATAGCACCAAAGGGTAGAATTTTAATAACTTTACCACTGATTATTTCACCGACTTTCAGAGAATCACTTATAATTTTAATCCAATTTTTAGCCATTTCCACATTTTCATAATCTTCTCCAGTAATATAAACTAAGCCATCGGGATGAATGTCGATTTTAGTATTAGTGGTAGCAATAATTTCATTAATGGTTTTGCCTCCTGTACCTATAACTAAACCAATTTTTAGAGGATCAATTTTAATAACTTCAACTTTTGGGGCCAAGGGACTAACTAATTTTCTTGGTTCTTTAATAATTTCTTCCATTTTATTTAAGATTTCGTTTCTAGCTATTTCTGCTTTTTCTAAAGAATTTTTTATTTGTTTAAGATCCAAGCCTTCAATTTTAACATCTAACTGAATAGCTGTGATTCCTTCTTTGGTGCCAGCAACTTTAAAATCCATAGCTCCAAAAAAATCTTCTGGTCCCTGAATATCAGTTAAAAGTTCATAATTATCATCAGACTCATAAGCCATACCAATGCTTATTCCGGCTATATGTTTTCCCAAAGGAACACCCGCTGACATTAAAGCTAAAGAACTAGCACAAACAGAACCCATTGAAGTTGAACCATTTGAAGATAAAACTTCAGAAACAACCCTAATGGTATAAGGAAAAGTTTCTTGAGAAGGAACTAAATTTCTTAAAGCTTTTTCAGCTAATTCACCATGACCAATTTCTCTTCTTGATGGACCCCTGGTTGAGCCAATTTCTCCAGTTGAATATGGAGGAAAATTATACTGGTGCATAAAATGTTTTGTTCCTTCATATTCAATTTCTCTTAAAATAAGTTCTTCTCCAGGGCCTGCTAAAGTTACTGTAGAAAGAATATGAGTTAGGCCTCTTTTAAATAAAGCTGAACCATGAACTCTTGGTAAAATATCAATTTCAATAGAGATTGGTCTAATTTCATCTGGTTTTCTTCCATCCGGTCTTTTTTTTTCTTCTAAAACAGTTTTCTGAAAAATTTTCTTAAATTTTTTATTTAAAACATTTAAAACATAGGGTGCTTCTTCTCCAAAATCTTCTTGGCTTAGTAAAGAAAAAATACTTGTCCAATTTTTATCTCCCTCTTCTTGACTAAAAAGCAATTTTTTTAAATCAATTTTATTTTTCTCCAAAAATTTTTCCAGGATCTTTTCTGCCTTTTGGTAACTTTCTTCTTTAAACTCTATCTTCTTTTCTTTATTTTTAGTGCTTTCTTCAATAAAACTAATAATTTTTTTAATTTCTCGATGAGCTCTTTCAATTCCAGATAAAATTTCCTCTTCTTTAATTTCTTTTCCTTCAAATTCAATCATATTAACTTTATTCTTTGTTCCAGAAACAAAAAGCTCGAACGGTAAATTTTTTAAAGATTCAATTTTAAAACCAGCAATTGGTCCTTGCCAAGGAATTTTTAAATATTCCAAAGCAAAAGAGCTGCCTAAGAGGGCTAATAAGGCTGGATCACTTTCTGGATTATATGACAAAACAATATTAACAATATGAGTTTGATAACGAAAATTTGAAGGAAAAGCTGGACGAAGGCTTCTATCAATTAAACGGGCATTTAAAATTGAGGTTAAGGTTGGCCTCGATTCTCTTCTTATAAATCTGCTGCCGAAAATTTTTCCAGCAGCATAAAATTTTTCTTCATAATCAACGGTTAATGGCAGAAAATCTGATTGGGGCAATTCTTGTCCTAAATTTACAACTGTCATAACCGCTGTTTCTTTACTTTTTGTTAAAAGTGAAATCATTGATCTTTCTGCCCAATCATTAACCTCAAATTCAATATCTAAATTTTCACTTTGATAATGATAAATTTCTTTCATCTTAAGTTGCCCAAATTAAATGACCGAATAATGATATCTACCCGAATGAAAACCGAATAAAAATTTAGAATTCGGTCAAAATTCGGGTAAAATATTCGGTAAACATTCGGGTAAAATTATATTAATATTAAATTCTTCATTTCATTTAAATCATAATAAAAATCAGCTATTTCTTTAAGTTTAACTGAGGTTGTTTGGCTGAAACCAGCAATTTCTACTTGTTTTCCTTTATTTTGTAAATATTCAACCAAATGATAAAAATCTCCATCACCAGTAACTAAAATAATAACATCAACTAAACTACTGAATCTTATAGCATCAACAGCAATGCCAATATCCCAATCAGCTTTTTTAGTACCATCAGGATAAATTTGAATTTCTTTAATTCTCAGATGTATTCCTTGTAAAATTAAAGCTTCAAAAAAATCAATTTCTTTAGGAGTAAATTCAGAACGAATCACATAAGCAAAAGCATGAATTAATTTTCTTTCACCAACCAAAAGATCAATCAATTTTTTGAAATCAACTTTGGCACCATAAAGATTTTTTGCTGAATGATAAATGTTTTGGGTATCAATAAAAACATTAACTCTTTGAAATTCTTTAGCAAATGGATTCATAATCTTAGCTCTTCAATTATTTTTCGGTAACGATGATAAGATTCTTTTTTAAGATAATTTAAAAGTTTTCTTCTTTGACTAACTTTTAAAATTAAACCTCTTTTGGAATTTTTATCTTGTTTATTTTGACTTAAATGTTTTTGTAAATTTAAAATTTCTTCAGTTAAAAGAGCAATTTGAACTTCTGGAGTACCAGTATCTTTTTCATGCTTACCAAATTTTTTAATTATTTCTTGAATTTTTTCCTTTACTTTTGTCATTGTATTATAATTTTATCATAAAAATAATTTAAAACCAAATTCACGTAGAGGGTTTCGGTACGCAGATAAACGCGGATAATTTTCAACCACGCGGATTAACGCAGATAAAAATATCAGCGACAATCTGCGTAATAATAATCCGCGAGTATCCGCGTTAAATCCGTAAAACAAAATGAAAGAACATTTATCAAAATATGAAGATTATTTATCTTTAGAGAAAGGAAGAAGCCAGGGAACAATTAGAGAATATTTAAGAAAAATAAAATTTTTTCTTGATTGGTTAGAAAAAAATAAATTTAAAAAAATTGATGACGAGGTTATTTATAATTTTCGTTCTTATTTAAATAAAAGGGGGCTTTCTCTTAAAACTCAATCTTATTATTTAATTGCTTTAAGAAATTTTTTAAAGTTTTTACAGAAAAAAGGGAAAGATATTTATGATCCTTTAAAAATTGAACTTCCCAAATTACCGGAAAGAGAAATAAATATTTTAACTGATGAAGAGTTAAATAGGCTTTTGACTTCAGCTAGTGGTGAAGATTTAAAATCTTTAAGAGACAGAGCTTTGCTGGAGACTTTATTTAGCACTGGACTTAGAGTTTCTGAGCTTTGTTCTTTGAATCGAGATCTTGATTTAGATAAAAAAGAAATAAGAGTTAAAGGCAAAGGAGGAAAAATAAGATTGGTTTTTCTTTCAGAAATAGCAAAATTTTATTTGAAAAAATATTTAGAAAAAAGAAATGATAAAGAGCCAGCTTTATTTATTAGTCTAAGCAAAAGCTCGAAATTTAAAAGATTAACTCCGAGAGGGGTAGAAAAAATTATCAAATATTATACTAAAAAAGCTGGTATTATTAAAAAAATAACTCCTCATACTTTAAGGCATCAATTTGCTACTGATCTTTTAATTGCTGGAGCAGATTTAAGAGCTATTCAACTTTTATTAGGTCATAAAAATTTACAAACAACACAAATTTATACTCATTTAACCAATAAAGAATTAAAAGAAATTCATAAAGCTTTTCATGGCCGAAGAAGGAAATAAAATTTTATATTAAAATTAAAATATAAAAAATTGGTCGGGATTAATTTTATGAAAACAATGATCAATCCTGAAAAATTTTACTCCTCCAAAGAAGGACAGGCCGATTTAGGTGAAATTTATAGAAGAACCGCTATATTTTTAGATAACCACCTACCAGCCATTGAAAAAGGTACCCTAGAAGTATTGGGGGCTCTTCAAAGAAATGATTTAAGAACTCTAATTGAAAAGTCGAACTTCACTGATCCTCCTATTTTACATAGCCTTGAACTCTCGGAAATAGAGGAGTTAAAAAAATATATAGAAGAATCAGAAAGTCAGAAGGGTTATACAGTTAATATTCCCATTTTAGTAAGTGCTCTCGTTAAATTAAGAAATACTTTAAAAGAAAGATTGGAAGGAGAAAAAAAATATTAACCACAACCCCCAGAACTTTCTCCACATTCTAAACAAGTATAGCAACTTCCCGTTCTTGTTGTCATTCCTCCACAATATTTACAAGGTGGTCCTGCCAGCCTTCCAGAGTCTAGGCGGGCTAAATTATTATTTTCTTTAACAATAGTGAGATTATTTTCAATTAATTTTGGATGTTCTTTTAAAATTGATTTTTCTTTAACTTCTAAACCAATTTCTTTTAGCTCTTCTGGGGTCAAAAATCTTAATGTTAAATATTTAAAAATATAATCAATAATAGAACTTGCCATTGGAATATCTTCATTATTAGTAATTCCCATTGGTTCAAATCTCATATAAATAAATTTGTTAGCTAATTCTTTTAGTGGAACACCGTATTGCAAAGCAATAGAAACAGCAATGGCGAAAGCATCTAAAAGTCCTGCCAAAGTACTTCCTTGTTTTGACATTCTAATAAATATTTCTCCCAAAGAACCATCTTCAAAAGTGCTGTAAGTTAAATAGCCCTCATGTCCAGCTACAGAAAATTTATGGGTTTCTGATTGTCTTACGGACGGCAATCTTCTTCTTTCTATTCTTTCTTTTAATTTTTTTTCTCTCTTTTCTGTATAAAGTGCCTGGGTAGCCTTGGAACCATCTCTATAAACAGCAAAACATTTTATTCCCAATTTCCAAGCAGTAAAGTAGGCATCATAAATTTCTTGAATATTCGTTTCGTTAGACATATTGAATGTTTTCGAAATTCCTCCAGAGATAAATGGTTGGACTGCAGCAACCATTTTCACGTGTCCCATCCAATGAATTGATCTTTTTCCTCCTGGTGGTTTTATAGCACAATCAAAAACAGACAGATGTTCTTCTTTAAGATGTGGTGCGGTTTCGATATTTTGTGTTTCTTCAAGATGTTTGATAATATCTTTTGTTTGTTCTTCACTATAGCCAAGTTTTTTGAGTGCCAAAGGAACAGTTTTATTTACAATTTTAATGTAGCCTCCACCAACAAGCTGTTTCATTTTCACCAAAGCAAAATCAGGTTCAATACCAGTAGTATCTGCATCCATCATAAAAGAAATAGTCCCAGTTGGAGCAATTACTGTTGCTTGTGCATTTCTAAAACCATATTTTTTTCCTAATTCAATTACCTCATTCCAAAATTCTTTTGCTTTTTCTAAAATCTCTTTGTTAAACTCATTTTCTTTAATATTTTTCAAATGATCTTTATGCATTTTCATTACTTCCATCATTGGTTCTTTATTTTTTTCATATTCAGGAAATGGACCAAGTTTGCTTGAAATTTCAGCAGAAAGCTTGTAAGCAGTTCCTGTCATAAGTGCAGTAATACTTGCTGCTAAATCTCTTGCTTCGTCTGAATCATAAGGAAGCCCTAAAGCCATAATCAAAGCTCCTAAGTTTGTATAACCTAAACCAATGGTTCTATATTTTTTAGTTTCTTCAGCAATTTTTGGATGAGGATAATCTGCCTTAGAAATCAAAAGATCTTGAGAAAGAAACATAACTCTTGCAGTATGAATAAATGCAGGAATATCAAAACTTCCATCTTCTTTTAAGAATTTAAGAAGGTTAATTGAACTAAGGTTGCAGCTTGTCCAATTTAGAAAAATATATTCTGAGCAATTGTGAACTAAAATTCCATTAGCAACGAAATGACTTGTTTCTGGTTCGGTTAAATCATAAACTTCTTCAATACCTTCAAATCTTATTTCTTTAATTTCATCAAAAAGCTGATCTTTATAAGCTTCATAGGTTTGATTAATTTTTTCTAATTTTTCGCTTTTAGAATGGCCAAGATAAAAACCAATTTCATTTTCAAAAATAACTCTTGAGTTTCTAGTAATTCTTAAACTATGAAAATTTTTAACTTTATAAAGTTTAAGATTTCTTTGAGAGTCTGGGAGATATTGAGCCAATGTTTTTCTTCTGTTTTCATAAATTTTTGCTTTAATGCCAAAATTCAAAAGCAAAAGTTGAACTTGTTTTAAAAGTTCTAAGGAAGAATTATCTAAACCAACATAAAATCCTTTTTCTGGATTGCCAGTAATAGTACCATCAGCAGTAAAAAGTCCTTGCAGAACATATTTAATTGATTCTTTATCAAGATCAAAAATTTTATCTTTGAAAATTTTCTTTTTACTGTCAAAATATTCATCAATTATTTGTGCTACATTTTCTTTTCCTGTATTCACAACATATTCAGAAGGCAATCTTCTTAAACTCACATTTCTTTTGTTTTTATATTGAAGTTTTTGATTGATTGTCTTTTGAATATAACTTAAAGCATAAATGTCTTCTTCGCCTCCGGTAAAGAAAACTGAATAATGATTTCTTTTTGCGTCAAAACTCATAGCACCATCTCCAGCAAAATAACCAATCATAAAAGCAATATCTTTATCTAAAGATTCTTTGCCAAAATAAGAACCAATTAACTTTATTTTATCGCCAATTTTTAAATCTTTAACTTTTACATCTCCTTTGCCTTCAACATAAATAGGGTGATCTTCAGTAACTTTAAGCTCATAGCCTGTTTTAGTTTTTATTTTATAAACCGGCTTTATTCCTGTTTTAAAAACTTTTACTGATTTTTTAACTCCTTGATGAGTGATAATTTCTGGGTTTCTACCAACTAAATCTTTTATTCTTTTCCAACCTTCAGCTGTGGCTATAAGTGTATCACCTGTTACACATGGATTTGTTGCTTCAATCTTGCCTGAATTTTTGCAAGTATGCCATTTTTGGATAATATCATCAAATTGAACCCCTGGATCGCCGCATTCCCAAGCAGCTTTGGCAATTTCCCATAAAATATCTTTAGCTTTATAAGTTTTTGCTACTTCACCTGTTGTTCGATAATATGTTTTCCATTCTCCATCTTTCATAGCCACTTCCATAAAAGCATCTGGAATTCTTACTGAGTTATTAGCATTTTGAAAAAAAATGTTTTGCCATAAGGGATTATTCATATCAGTCATATCATAACCCGCTTCCATCAGAGCTCTGACTTTATTTTCCTCTTCTGCTTTTACCCTTATAAAATCTATAATTTCAGGGTGATCAGCATTTAAAATAACCATTTTTGCTGCTCTACGTGTGCTTCCTCCAGACTTTATACTTCCAGCAACGACATCAGCTGCTCTCATGAAGGAAATCACCCCGGCAGAAGTTCCTCCTCTTTTAAGTTTTTCTCCTTTTCCTCTTAACTTTGATAAATTTACTCCAGAACCTGAACCACCTTTAAAAATCATTCCTTCGATTTTTATCCAATCCAAAATTGATTCCAGATTGTCTTCAACATCTAAAATAAAGCAAGCTGAGCATTGTTGGCTTCTTCCTTCAATACCAACATTAAACCAAACAGGAGAATTAAAGGTTGCATATTGATGCAAAATGATATAAGTTAGTTCTTTTTCATAAATTTCTGCGGATTTTTTATCAAAATAACCTTGTTCTAAGCCCCATTTTTTAAAAGTTTTTACAACCCTATCAATAATTTCTTTTAAAGATTTTTCTTGTTTGCCTTCATTAATTCTGAAATATTTTGAAGAAATAATATTAATAGCATTTTGACTATAAAAATCTGGGAACTCAACATTTTCCATTTTAAAATCAGAGCCAGGTATTTCAGCTTTTGTTTTTATCCATTTAACCTCATCATAAGGATGAATATTAGCTTTTGTAAAAAATCTTTGGATGAGTAGGGGCATTTTTTAAAACTTTAAAAATTTATCGACCTTAACTTATTAAGTAAGTTTATTATTTTATCAGAAATTATTTTTTGTCAAGTTTTAGAATTTGGGTTTGATGATATTCTTCCAAAATTTTGATTATTTTTTGCTCGGTAGAACTTGAATTATTTTGCTTTAACCAAAGAGAAATTAAATTTTTTGAGTTTTCCACATCTTGATTGGCTAAATAAATTTTTAAACCAGATTCAAATTCATAATCAAGACGAAATTGGAAATTATTTTTCAAAGCTAAGTTTAATTTTTCATAAGCAAGCTTATTTTCGTTTAAAGAAAAATAAAAGACTGCTTCATAAAGATAATATTTTGGATAATCTTTGGCAATTTTTTCACCTTGGGTTAAAATTTTTCTTGCTTTTTCTTTTTGACCGTTTTCATATAAAAATTTAGCATAGTTGATATAAATTTCGTGAAGATTTGGATAGATAGAAATTAAATTTTCATAGATTTTTTGGATCTCTTGAACCTCTTTACTCACATCTTGGTCAATTTGTCTCTGAACATCGATTAATATTGTTTTAAAAGATAAATAGGCATTATTTGTTTTATAGTCCTTACTGTCTTTTTCGTAGGCTTTTTTAACAACATTGTAGAAATTGAAAAAGGTTTGCACATCTTTAATTTTGTCAAGATTAACACTCAAATAATTCATAATCATATGTGCTTCTTCGCTTAAAAATGGCCCAGCGATTTCCGAAAGTCTATAAAAACCTTCGCCAGCAATTTTGGGATCGCTTTCTCTTAAATAAGTAATGATTTTTCTAACAACATAAAGATGCTGAAGATGAATAATAATCATTACTAAACCCAAACCAGTGATTAAAATAAGATAAGGTCTTATAAAACGTTCTTTATTTTCTTTAAATTCTATTTTTTGAGTTATCAACGAAAGTCCATAAAAGAATAAAATGTAACTTGCCTGCATATCGAATAAAGAAAAATTTTGAGCTAAGTAAGAAAAAAGAAAAGCTAAAAGAGTTGCCTTTTGGTAAAAATTAATATTTAGTTTTAAAACATAATAAATAAAAGCAATAAAAATTAAAAGCCAGGAAAGAAAACCGAAAACCCCAGTAGAAACCAAGATTTCAATAAATTTATTATGGGGTCTGTCGAAAATGGCTTGCTCGTAATTAAAAATTCTTGGATCAAAACTAGAGAAAAAAACAATGGGCATTGTTTCTGGTCCCCAACCAAAAAGAGGTTTTTGGGGGAATCCCTGTAAAAATATTTTCCAGGCATAAAATCTTGGAAAAACAGAGGTTGGATTTTGTAATGTCTCACTTAATCTTTTAATGCCTGGAATTTGAAGAGCAATATCTGTTTTTAAAAAGAAAAAGAAAGAAATTATAAAAATAAAAAATAAACTGAGGGCTAAAATTTTTTTCTTGGTTTCAATTTTTGAAAGCAAAAGATAGAAAAAGGAAAAAACAAAGATGCCAACTAAAAAACCCAAAATTGAACCCCTTGTTTGTGAAGCAATCAATGATAAAAGATTTAAAACAATTAAAAGAATATAAAAATATTTTTCAAATTTTTTTGCTTCAAAATAAAAATATAAAATCAAAAAAATAGTTAAAAGATTTAGAAAACCAATATAGGTTGGATTTCCTAAAGTTGCGGATGGTCTTTCTTGTTTTAAAATAAATGCTTGCCGGAGTTCAATAATAGAAATTAAAGTTGTAACAATTAAGATTGAATAGAAAATTGTTTTTTTGGCTTTAGGATTTACTTGAAAAAGAGTAAAGAGAAGAAAGAAATAAGAAAGATAGAAAAAAAGCGACCAAAGACCTTCCATTCTTTCAGCATTTCCCCAAAAAGAACGAAAAGGATTAACGCTAAAAATTGTGGCAATGATATTAGCTATGAAAAAAAGACAGATAGCCAAAAAGAGATAATTTTTTTTAGGAAAGGTATCTGGATTTAAAAGATAAAGCCAAAGAGCAAAAACAAGCCCAGTTGTTACTAAAATTCTAAAAAAAATTGCTTTAGTAGTAATAAAAGGAAATAAAACATCGTTATCAACAATTAAAAGAGAAAAAGGAATTAAAAATAAAATAATGGTTAAATAATTGATAAGTTTTTTTGTCATGAGCGGCGGACGGGATTTGAACCCGCGACCTTCTCCTTGGAAGGGAGACGTTCTACCACTGAACTACCGCCGCCTTTATTTAAATTTTACCATAATTTAATAAAACTTATATTCATTTACCAAAAGGCCATTTTCGTCTTCTAATCTAATTTTTTCAAATCTTGTTCTAAAAATTTGCGGTAAAGGCTTATGATCAGCTTTATCTAAATCACTTCTTGGATCAAAATAAACTCTCCATTCTTTTTCAAAAAAATCTTTATTATTTCTGTTTCTTTCATAGCAAGAATTATAATTATAAAAATCTTCAGCAAAACCTAAACATTGAGGGTCATCTTGTAAAATTTGATAATCAAAAACACTTAATGGTCCGCAGCCCAAACTACTTATTTTAATAGCACATTTTCGACTTATCTTGCCACTAAAAACTAAATTTAAAAGCTCCTCGCTATTAAAATTAATTCGATCACAAAAAGAAACAGGATAAAGCAGGTTGTAATCTCTGTTTATATAATTAAAACACTTATTGCCTAAAAAATTTATTCCCAAAGGAGAGAGACGAAGCTCTTCCCTTCTTAAATTTCTTGGCGCTGATTTTTCATTTTCATAAACAGCTGAGATAACAAGTCTTCCGTAGGGCTCTAAAACAATATCTTCTTCTTTTCTTAAATCTTGATTGGGATGAAAATCTTTAACAGCTTTTGGGATTTTAAAATAAATTAAAGAAGTTTTTATTTGCCAATTAGTTATCTTAATTTCTTTGTTAGAATTATTGGTTAAAGTCAAACTAAAACCATCATAAGAAGGGGAGATATAAATATCATTATAAAACTTTGAAACATTGACCCTAAGGGGGTAATAAACAGGAGTTTGATCATATTCATTCTTATAGTTCACCGCTCTCACCATTAAAATAGCCAGATAAGAACCTTTTGGTAATGAGTAATAAACTTTTCTTGAAGAATAAACATTTTCCCAATTAATATCAAAAGGTAAAAGTTTGACTTGAAAATAAATATTATCATTAGGATTTTTTAAATTTACTCCCCTAAATTCAAATTCAGCATAATTTGATTCTAAATTAAAAGCCGGTCCTTTTAAAATGTATGTTTCTAAAAATCTATTTGGTTTTAAGTTTTGTTTTTGCGCCAAAGCAAAGGAGAAAAGTATAAAAATTAATGTTAACACGATTAATCTTTTCATAATTTAATTATAAAACAAAAACCCGCCCCGTAATGGGGCGGGCTGAGTGCAAGAGAACAACAATTTCTTAGTTGCTCCAACCGGTTACAAAGTCTCGAGAAACATAGGATGAAGTAACGTTACTTGCCCAGCTTCCACCATTTCCTGGTGCCCAAGTAATAGAGTTAACTCTTACTCTTCCTTGAGGAGCACCGGAGACTGCTTTTTGAGCAGTGAGCTCAAAGTAGTAAGTATCACCAGCATTTAAGACATAATAACCATTAGCATCTTGATTTACAACATTACCTGCGCTGTCTCTTACAGAAGCAATGGTGTAAGAGGTGCTGGTTGGCGTAGAAGTATTAGAGAACTCCCATTGAAGAGTAAATGGTGAAGAGCTTGAAATTCTTACTTGGCCACCAGCATGAACATTTGAAGGAACAGAAACAGCAATCTTACCAGTGAAACTTAAAGTTGTAGTATTATTATTTTGATCCCTAACAGCAGTTACTTGAGCATTTTGGAAACCAAAGGTTGGAGCAACAGCAAAGAGATGAACAACTTCACTGGTTACTGAACCACTAAATGAAGAAGCAGTAGAACCAAGAGTATTTTCAGCAATGACATTGGTTAAAGTAACAGTTAAGGTTCTATCATTATAAGTGACCTCATCAACCCAGCTTACACCAAGAACTGCTTCTTTGGATGAACCAGCAGGAACAGTGACATTTTCTGGGAAAATATCAGAAATTGTTGTTGTTCCGTTTGTTCCACTTTGAACAACATTAACAGTACCAACTTTTCTGCCATCAATTTGGAAGTAAAATTGTGTGGGTTGAAGAGAAGAATTACTAACAGTGAAAGTAGCCACAACTTCTCTTAATCTTAAAGTATCATTTTGGGCAGTAAGTCTAACTTTAAGTAATGGTAGGTCCTGAGTAAGTCTCATTTTAGTGCTAGTTCCGGTACCGGTAACCAATTCATTAGCAATAACATTTCTTTCTTGAGGAGTGTCAGAGGTTCGAACAACACTTAATTGAGCCGAAGTGGCTAAAGTTCCCTGAGGCAAGAAGCGATTCTTAACTGCTGTTTGCTGAGGCTCGAAAAGATTAACTGAACCACCCGAAGTAACAGCTCTGACACCACCAACAGGAACAGTTAATTCAATTAGTCCGGTAACTGAAGAAGGATAGGTAGAAACAGCAGTTGCTTTTAAGTAAACAACTTTCACGGTGTCTTTGGGTACATTGAAATTAAGGCCGGTGATAAGTAAGTAATATTGACCCGTTGTTTCTCTATAGAATGGTTGAGCCTCATTTGGAGTGACATTAGCTGACCAAAGAGAATTTCCTGATTCATCAACTAACTCGACTCTTGAAAGAACTCTGTAAGGAGCTTCGGCAGTTGTTGGCCAGTTAACTCTAATTCTTTGAACAGTAACATCTCCTTGAGTAGCTCTAAATCTAATACCCAATACAGTTTGTGTTTCACCTTCTCTTAAGGGAACAGCATCAGGTGGATTGGAATTTCTTTCAACAGTTAATGATCCTTCTTGAGAAGGTTGAGGCTGTTGAGTAGAAGTTGGTTGTTGAGTTGTTGGTTGTTGACCACCAAGTAAAGCTAAAAGTAAAACTAAAGCTTCAGATGTTTTTCCTTGGGAAAGCAAGTTCAAGACTTGTTGAAGTTGATCTTGACTAACACCACTTGTTGGCTGTGATGGCTGTGATGGCTGTGATGGTTGTGATGGTTGTGATGGTTGTGATGGTGCAGCAGCAAGCATTGATTTAAGCTCAGCTACACCTCTTGGACCCAAACTATTTCCTGCCCAAGCTCCATACCAATCAGCATAAAATTGTTTAACAGCATTTTTTGTTTGGGAGCCATAATAACCAGTGGCTCCTGCAGGAATGTCATAACCTGCTTCAATCAAACAAGCTTGAGCATTTCTAACTGCAGCTCCTCTTTGACCATAAGAAACAGGAACCAAAGCATCAGGATTGCAGGTTTGAGCTCTTACATTAAAATAAGGAACGACGGAAAAAGCTAAAAGTGAAGTTAAAATAAGACCGACGATTATGTTTTTGTTTCTTTCCATTTTTGAATTTTTATCCTGAACCGTTAGCAACATTTATGCCGAGGTTCAGGATGATTTAATTTACGCCTTTTTGTTTAATTTTGTTAATTATAGACCTTTTTATCAAATAAATTATATAGCATAAATTTTTAAATGTCAAGTTTTTAATTGTGGAAAACTCTATGGGCTAACTTTTTCAATTATACCTTAGTTTTTTTAAAATGTCAAGTAAAAATTGTGGAAAACCTCTGAATAAATTTAAGCCAAAATTAGGCTCTTTCTTTTATTAACTTCTTTTCTTAAATTTGGGTATTTTTCAATTTTCGGATCTTGATTAATTATTTCTTCAGCAATTTTTCTTGCTCTTTCAATTAATTTGAGATTGCTTAAAGATTTCATAGCTAAATCAGGAATGCCTGCTTGTCTTTCACCCAAAAGCTCACCACCACCTCTTAATTTTAAATCATATTCTGAAAGCTCTAAAGCTGACTTAGCCTGCAAAAAATATTTTAACCTAATTTTTGCTTTTAAAGAAATTTTTTGAGGAACCAAAAAACAATAACCTTGATGAATGCTTCTTCCCACTCGACCTCTTAATTGATAAAGTTGTGCTAAACCAAATCTTTCTGGTGATTGAATAATAATTGTTGTTGCTAATGGTAAATCAATACCAACCTCAACAACTGATGAACTAACTAAAATTTGAATTTCATTTCTTTGCATAGCTTTTAAAATTTTTTCTTTTTCTTCAGATTTCATTTTGCCATGAAGCATAGCTATTTTTACTAATGGAAAAATTTGTCTAACTCTTTGGTATTCTTCTTTGACTGATTTGATTTCGTCTTCTTTTTCTTCAACCCTTGGACAAATAATAAAAACTTGATGACCCTCATTAATTTCTTTTTTAACAAATCTCCACATTATTTCTTCTTTTGATGGAGAAACAACATAAGTTTTAATTTCTTTTTGGCCAAAGGGTTTTTCTTCTAAATAAGAAAAATCTAAATCACCATAAAAAGCTAAGGCTAAGGTTCGAGGAATGGGCGTAGCTGTCATTGAAAGAAAATGGGGCAGGAATTCTTGTTTTGTTCGTGCTAAAAGTCTTTTTCTTTGCTCAACCCCAAATCTTTGCTGTTCATCAATAATAACTAAACCTACTTTTTGAAAACTTAAAGGATTTTCAATTAAAGAATGGGTGCCAATAATAATTTTTATTTGACCAGTACTTAAGAGCCTATTTATTTCATTTATTTGTTTTCCTACTCTAAAACCTTTAAGACCATAAAAAATTTGTCCTGAAGTTAAAAGCCCTAAACCAATATCGAAATAAGAAAAATCTTTTAAAAATCTTTGGAAATGTTGTTGAGCTAAAATTTCTGTTGGTGCCATAAAAACAACTTGGAAATTTTGAAAAGCAGTTAACAAAGAAATTATTTCAGCAATCAATGTTTTACCTGCTCCTGTTTCTCCTTGAAGTAGCCTATTCATAGGTATGCCTCTTTTAAGATCATTAAAAATTTCTTCTAAAACTTTTATTTGTCCTTTAGTTAAATTAAAATCAAATTGACTTAAAAATTCTTTAATTAAGTTTTCATCTTTATTAATTATTGGCGCAGTATTTTTGGCTAAATTTTTTCTTTCTTGAAATAAGGCTAATTCTAGATATAAAAGTTCTTCAAAGCTTAATCTTTCTTTGGCTAAATTAATCTCTTCAAAACTTTTTGGCTGATGCAAATTTAAAATTGCCAAGCCTAGTTTAGGATAATTAAATCGATCAAGAATTTTTTGTGGCAAAGGATCTATTAAATTTTTAATATCATATTTTTCTAAAATATTTTTAATTATTTTTTCAAAAAAGCCTGAGCGAATACCTTCAATTTCAGAATAAACAGGAATAATTCTTTTTTGAAAATCTTCTTTTGATTTTAAAATTTCAAATTTAATTGGCTGAAAATTTAAACCATATCTATTTTTGACTAATTTGCCAATTAAAGCAACCAAAAGATTATCTTTTAAAGTTTTAGCTAAAAATGGCTGGTTATACCAAATAACTTTTAAGCTACCAGTTTCATCACTAATTATTCCTTGCAATATAAACATTCTTCTTTTTGGTGTCGGAAAAAGTTTTAAATTGGTAAGTTTTCCTAAAATAACTCCTGTCTCACCAATCTTTAATTCACCAATTTTTTTAATTTGAGTTAGATCTTGATATTTATAAGGAAAAAAATAAAGAAGGTCTTTGATAGTTTTAATTTTATTTTTTTCCAATTTTAAAGCTGTCTTTGGCCCAATACCTTTAAATTCTCTTAATGATATTTCCAATTCTTCTAATTTCATATTTATATATTACCCGAATAAACAACCGAATAAAAATTGCCCGAATAATAACCGAGTAGTATTTCTACTAAAATTGACGATCCTTGCCTAACGGCAGACAGGGTCCGCAGAACTGGATGTACGTTTAAGGTGCTATAGAATTTTTAATGTACATTTCTACTAAAATTTACGATCGTAAAAATTGGTAGAAATGGAATTAACTACCCGTGGTTAAAATTCTGGTAGTAATATAATATAAATATATAATGAAAGATAAGCTAATCATCATTCATGGTTGGACAAAAGAAGGAAGTGATTCTTTTTCAGAAACAGTTAAATTTTTAAAAGATGATTTTGAAATTTATTTAATTGATCTTCCTGGTTTTAAAAAACTCCTTGAAAGACCATACACTTTTGATGATTATTTAAAATATTTGGAAGCACAAATTAATTTAGATCAATTTTATCTTCTTGGCCATTCTTTTGGTGGAGCCTTAGTTATGCTTTATGCTTTGAAACATCCTGAAAAAATAAAAAAGTTGATTTTATACAATCCAGCCATTATCCGAGAAAGAAACTTAAAAATAAAAATTTCCCTTTTCCTTTCAAAAATTTTTAAAGTTTTGGAAAAAATTATTCCTGGAAAAATTTTTTATTTTCTCAAAAAGGCTTACTATAAGTTTATCATTAAAAGTTATGATTATTTTAATGCGGATGAAAATTTAAAAAAGACTTTTAGTAATATTGTTAAGATTGATCTTAAAGATTTGGCTAAAAATTTAAAAGTTAAAACAATTCTTTTGTGGAGCAAGAATGATAAATTTACTCCTTTAAGGCATGGAAAAATTTTAAAAAATTTAATTTCTGATTCTCGGCTTATTTTACTTGATGGAGGTCATAGCTTTCATAAAGAAAAACCAGAAGAATTTGCTAAAATTTTAAAACAAATTATTGAAGACACGAATAGACAATAATACACGAAACAACACGGATATGATAATAACACGAAAAAACACGAAAAGCAAACATTTCAAAAAATTATGGTAATAATTTCAGCTTTTTTATCAATAATTTTATTTTTGATTAATGGGGTTTCGGTTTTGAGATTTTATCAAGTTAAGGATTATCTTTTAAAAAGAGTTTTAGGTCAGTTTTATTTTCCGAGCTCAAAAAAAATAATTTTTAGCAAAAAAGAATATTTTCTTTATTTTCTTCTTTTTTTATCATTGTTCTTTTCAAAAAATATTCAAATTCTCAAACCAGATTTTTTAATTTTTCTCATTTTTCTTCTTTTAGTTTTAAGAATTGATCTTATTAAAAAAATTCATTTTACTTTAAAAGCAATTTTAGTTTTATTTCTAGCTTTTTTCATAAATTTTTCTCTTCTATTTATTTCTCAAAACAACTTAACAATTTTCTTTCTTCTTTCTTTATGGCCTTTGCAATTTTTCATTTATACTTTCTCAATTCAAATTTTTGACATCTGCGTCAAACCTTATCTTTTACTCTTAGGAAGGCGAGTAAAAAAGAGAATTGAGAAAGTTAAAAAAGAAAATCATAAGTTTAAAATTATTGGTATTTGTGGAAGTTATGGAAAATCATCAACAAAAGAAATTTTAGTTCAACTTTTAAAAGAAAAATTTAAAGTTTTATCTCCTCCGCCAAGAATTAATCATGAGTATGCTTTGCTTAAATTTTTATTAAAAGTAAAAATTGAAAATTATGATTATTTAGTTTTAGAATTTGGCTCTTATTATTTAGGCAATATTCGCTGGATTACAAAATTTATCACTCCTGACATTGCCTATATTACTGGCATTACCAAACAACATTTATTTTTATTTGGAAACATTGAAAAAATTATTGAAGGAGAGGGGTTGGAAATTTTAAGCTGGATGAAAGAAGGAATAGTTTTTATAAATGAAAATCATGAATATTCTGATATCTTAAAGAAAAAATATGGGGACGTACGACGTCCCCATATTGAAACTTACTTTTATGGAAAGGATTATAAAATTAGAGAAATTAATTTAGAAAAGGCTGTTTTTGAGTTTAGAAATAAAACTTTTGAAACAAATTTAATTTTTCCCATGCAAATTGAAAATTTAATTGGTGCTTTAAATTATCTATCTTTAATTGATAATTTAGAAAATTATCGAGAAAAAATTAAAAATATTGAACTTCCAGAAGGATTTTTAAAACTAAAAATAATGACGCGGACCTACGCGGACTATACACGGACTAACGCGGACAAGAATAGTTTACCCGGATTTGTACCGGATACTCTGCCCGGATTTAAACCGGATAAATCCGGTAATTATCCGGGTAATTCATCCGGGAGACATCCGGGTAAAAATATAGAAAGTCTGCGTGAGTCTGCGTTTTATATTTTTGATGATTCTTATAATGCTAATCCTAAAGGAGTTTTTGAAGGTTTGAAATTTTTTAAAAAATTGGATTTTGATTATAAGATTATTATTTTTAATGGACTATTGGAGCTTGGTAAAGAAACAAGAAATATTTATAAAAATTTAGCCAAAGAATTTTCAGCTTTTGATAAAATTATTTTAACTTCAAATGATTTTATAGAAATTTTTAAAGAAGTTTTAAAAGATAAGGTCTTGTTAGTTAAAAATAGTAAAGAAATAGAAATTTTTCTTCAAAGTTTAAAATTTAAAAAAGTTGGTATTTGGATATTCAATAGATTTCCATCCCACGGATTCACGCGGATCTAACGCAGATAAACGCGGATATGTGTTAAAATTTAATTAATAATGGCTGTCATTACTTTGCCAAAAAAATTGCAGCTCCTTAATTTAGCTAAAGAAGCAAGGAGGCTAAAGAAAAAAGGGAAGCTGCCCGTTTTAAAATCTCTTAAAGATCTACTTTAATCAATGTCTAATTTAATTCATATTGATTTGGTTCCGAATTTTGAAGATGATGATTATGAAATTATTAAGAAACTTGCAAATCTCACGCGGATTGGCGCGGATAAAAAACACGCGGATAGACGCGGATTAGATAGCTCTCAAGATTATATAAAAAAAGAAATTGAAGAAGCAAAAAATGGAGTTTTAAAGATTTTAAAATTTTATTTTCCTCAAGGAGAGATATTTTTCTTTAATTCAGCAAGAGGAGCTTTAAGTTTTTTATTGATGCAGACTAACTTAGATAGAAATAATCTACCCGGATATCAACCGGATATGTCACCCGGATTAGAACCGGATATATCCGGTAAACATCAGGGTAGTTTATCCGGTATTCATCCGGGTAAAAGTCGAGAAAGTCTGCGCGAGTATACGCCTGAAATCATCACCCAAGCTTTCTCCTGTTTAGTTGTTCCTGATGCCATTAAATTTGCTGGCTATAAACCAATTTATGTTGATATTGATGAAACTTATAATTTAGACATTGAAGATTTAAAAAGAAAAATTAACGAACGAACAAAAACAATAATTATTCAAAATACTTTCGGCATTCCAGCAAAAATTGATGAAATTTTAGAAATTGCTCATCAAAATAATATTTTAGTTATTGAAAATTTAACTCATTCTTTAGGAGCAAAATATAAAGGAAAATATTTAGGAAATTTTGGCGATTTTGCTTTATTAAGTTTTAACAGAAATAAAGTCATTTCAAGTATTATTGGTGGTGCTTTAGTTGTTAATAATAAAAATTTTCTTGAGAAAATAAAACAAAATTATGAACTTTTACCAGAACTTTCTCAAAAAGAAATTCAAAAAATTATTTTTACTGGAAAGGTCTTGTATCAAGCAAAGAAAAATTATAATTTTTTAACAAAAATTTATCTTAAATTTTTAAGGAAAATTGGCAAAACAGTAGAAATGATCTCTTCAATTGAAAAACAAGGTAAAAAACCAGAAAACTATTTATTTAAATTTCCAGAAGTTCTTTTTCCTTTACTTTTAAACCAATTAAAAAAATCAGAAAGATTTAATGAAAAGAGAAAAGAAATAGCAAAAATTTATTTAGAAAAATTTCCTTTAAATTTTAGTGGCGAACCAATCTTTTTAAGATTTCCAATTTTGATTGAAAATAGAGATTTTGTTTTAGAAAAATTTAAAAAAGAAAATATTTATTTGGGAGATTGGTATCGATGTGTTTTAGATCCTTGCTCTGATTTAAAAATTTTTGATTATGAAATTGGTTCTTGCCCTAAAGCTGAAAAAATAACAAAAAAGATAATTAATTTACCAACTTTAATTGAAAAAGACAAGGGGGAGTATATTATTAAAAAATTTAAAAATTAAAAAAGAGGAGTGGCACTGGGGCCACTCTCATAGCCTGGACTTCATTGACTTTTCTTTTTGATTATGTACTCGATGACATCTCCGACTGTTTTTAATTTTTCGAGGTCATCGTCGGAGACTTCAATGCCGAACTCCTCCTCCACTTTCATAACTATCTCCACCACATGGAGAGAATCGGCGCCCAAGTTTTCCACAAGAAGAGCCCCGGGCACCACCTTGTTCTCATCCAGGTGGAGATGTTCGGCGATAATTTTTTTGACACGTTCTTGAATGTCCATGGAAACCCTCCTTGTAATAGAGTTTCTATTTAGATTTTAACTTGAAATTTTAAAATATAAAGAAAGATTGTATTAAAAATTAATTTGAAAAGAAAAAGGGGCAGGCACCAAGTGGGAAGCGCCTGCCCCCTTAAAAACTGGGGCCGGGTTGGGAGAAGGGAGGAAGTTTTGTACTAGCACCCACCAGGCATCCCGTGGGACCCCGGCCCCATACTTAAAAGATTTCTATTTATATTTTATCTCAATTTTTTTAATTTCCGCTCCCAAATTATTTAATTTTTCTTTAGTTTTTTCATAGCCTCTATCAATTTTCTCTTCTTTATAAGTTGTTACTTTTCTTTGGATATATAAAATTTGGAGACTTTAATATAATTTTAAAAATAAATATAAAATTGCTCCCAAAAGACAACCAATAATATTGATAAGCCAAAATCTAAAAGTTATATTTGCTTCCTGCCAACCAATGGCTCTAAAATGATGATGAATAGGAGTAGAAAGAAAAATTTTTCTTTTAAAAAATTTTTTTGAAAATATTTGTAAAATTACTGAACCGGCTTCAAAAACAAAAATTGGAGCTAATAAAGGCAAAAGTAAACTACTCTGAGTAAAGAAAGACATTAAAACAATGCTAATGCCAACAGAAAAAGAACCAGTATTGCCATCAAAAAATTTGGCTGGATAAAAATTAAACCAAAGATAAGAAAGTAAAGAACCCAATAAAGCACTGCCAAAAGTAGCTAAATTATAATCTTGATTTAAAAAAGCAAAAATAGTTAATACTAAAATAATAGAAAAACTTAAGCCACCAAAAAGACCATCAACACCATCAGTAATATCTCCAGAAAGAACAACTGCTAAAAAAACAAAAAGGAAATAAAAAAGAAAAAAGAGTGTGCCAACATAAAATCTGTAATTAGCTAAATCAATAAAATTAAAATTTAATTTAGTTATAAACCACCAAGCAAAAAGAAGACCAATGGTTAGATAAACTAAAAAGGTATCTCGGCGTCGAAAACCAATTCTATTTCTCTGACGTAAAAGATCATCAATTAAACCAAAAAAACCACCCAAAAAAAGACCAACTAAAGGAAGATAAGTTTCTCTTCGATTGACAAAATTTAAAAAATCAAAAAGGCCACCAAAAAAATTTTTTAAGAAAAAAAATAAAAGGGCTAAAATAATAGGAGGCAACCAAATCAAAATCCCAGCCATTGTTGGTGTTCCTTCTTTTCCTTTTAAAGTTTGGGTAGCAATGGGTGCGTCTTGACGATGAGGTTTGTCAGTTAAATCAAATCTTAAAGCTATGCGAAGGTATAAAGGAGCCAAAATTAAAGAAGTCAAAAAACTTAAAATACCAACACTAACAAGTTTAACTAAATTTAAAAAAATTTCATTTGGCATAATAATTTTTTAAAGCTTTAATTATTTTTTCAGCATCAGCAAAACGATCTTTTGAGTCCAACAAAATAACACCAAGAAATGGCGAATTATCAAATTTTAAAATCATAACCAAATTTTCTCCAGCTGTTTCTTTATAACCAGTCTTAGCACCCACAATAATTGACGAATATTTTGGCAAAAGAAGATTTGTTGTCCACAAATTTTTACCATTAATGACAACTTTTTCTAATCTTGTAAAATTAAAAATCTCCGGTGTTTCTGAATAAATTTTCATTAGCATAATAAAAAGATCTCTGGCTGTAGAAAAATTTTTGCCTAAACCAGTGGGATCAATAAAAATTGTTTGTAACATTTTCCACTCCTGAGCTTTTTGATTCATCAAACTCACAAATTTTTCCAATGAATAAGTCTTGGCTAATAAATAAATAGCATCATTACTTGAAGCAACTAAGCTTGCTTTCAAAATTTCATCGCGACTAATTTTCTCTCCTACATAAAAATAACCAACATCACCCTCTTGACTTAGAGATTCATGATCAAAAATAAAATAATCTTTTGAAGAAAAAATTTTATAGCCTAAATAAGCGCTCATCAGCTTGGTTATTGAAGCTATGTCTTTTTGTTTGTCAGCATTTTTCTGGAAAAGAGTTTTACCATTAATTTCTTTAATAAAAACAACATCAGCGGATAAATCTGGTAAATTTAAAGAACTAACTTCTTTTTCAAAAGAACTCAAATCAAATATTGAACTTGGCTGAGCCAGATTATTTTCTTGAGAACCGACTTGAAACAAACTTAAAAATAAAAAAATAAAAATCATGATTTCTTTCTAATCTCTTTTCTTAATTTTTCATAGTCAGGAAGCTCTCTTAAGCTTTTAAAGCCAAGAAACTGAAGAAATTTTTCACTTACTTTATAACTTTTCTTTTCTTTTTTAATCAGACCTTCGTTTAATAATTCTTTAATAATAAAAAATGATTTTTTATTTCTTATTTGATTAATTTCTTCAAGTTTAATTGGACCACCATAAGCAATAATAGCTAAGACTTCCAAAAATTCTTGAGCTAATTCATTTTCTTCAAAGCCAAAAAAATTCATCAAATAATTGGCTAATTCAGGACGAGTAACTAATTCAATTTCATTTTTATTTTGATAAATAAAAAAACCTAAATTTTGATATCTTAGGCTAGTTTCATTAATTAATTCCTCCAAATTTAATCCCTGAAAAAATTTTTTCAGTGTTTCGATTTTTATTTTTCTTCTTGAAGAAAGTAAGATAGCATCTAAAACTTTTAAAGCTAATTCTTTATTCATTAGCTTTTGGGTGTATTAACTTTTAAAGATATAGCTGCACCAATGGAGCCACCAATACTTTTAGTTATTTTTCTTACAGCATTGATTGTTGAACCTTTTTTGCCAATAATTAAACTTAGAACATCTTTTGGTCCAGTAATTTCCACCAAAACACCTCTTTCATCAACATTAGCTTTGATGTCTAATTTTTCGACCTTTTGTGGGTCAACCCATAAAGAAAAAAGGGTGCGGAGTCTTTTTTCGATTTCCTGCAGTTTTTCTGACATTTTTCTTCATTAACTTAATTAACGACATGTTTTAGGAGCCACAAACCAGAACAAAGTACGGTTTATGGCAGAGCCAGGGACGGGACTCGAACCCGTGACCTCCGCATTACCAGAGCGGTGCTCTAACCTCCTGAGCTACCCTGGCAAAAGATTAGACCTTATTTAAAATTATAATTAAAAACATCGCTAAAACGATTATTTTTAATCTTTTAAGAGAGCTGTCCTTCTACTTGACAAACATCATAATTTATGATTTGAATAAAATTCATCCTCCTATAAGAAAAAAAATTATTTTACTTTTATTTCTCATTGATTTTGGTAATGCTTTCGTCAATCTCTGCCAAGACGGTGCTCTAACATCCTGAGCTACCCTGGCAAAAAGATTATTTTTTATTATAACATAAAAATTAAAGAATTAACGAGTTGGCGAGTTAACGAGTTGAAAGATTTTAAGGAGAAATTATCTTGAGCTCTTTGATTTTCTTAAAATCTCTAATGTTAAAAGTTAATAAAGAAGAATTGTAATAAATTGCAGTGGCGGCAATAATAGCATCTCCTAATTTCATTTTATATTTTCTTCTCAGATAACTGCAAATAGAAGCTATGTTTTCATCAACTGGAATAATAATGAATTCTTTCAAAAACTCTTCAATTTTTAAAAGTTCCTCTTCGGTAAGATTAGGATATGAAGTAAGTTCAATTTTTGTGATAATGGAGATTCCAAAATTTTCTTTGTTCTTGTATTTTTCAAAAAAGTTAATAGCTTTTGCTTCAGCTTTGAAATAATTAATAATAACATTGGTGTCAATGAAAATCATTTTAGGCTAATTCTATCCCATTCTTTTCTTAAATTTTTTAGATATTTTAAAGGATCGGGTTTTTTATTTTTCCATATTCCTAAAACTTCTAACCAAATATCTTTCTTTTTTAATTTTTTAATTTTTGTTATTGTTTTTACCATAATTTAATTATAACATAAAAAATTAATGAGTTAAAGAATTAACGAGTTGGCGGGTTAACGAGTTGAAAGATTTTCAATGTGAATACGTACGACGTCGGACGTACGACGTAAAGAGCTTTTGTTTCACTATCTGATAAAGCTCTATTATATACTCGAACGTCATCGATGAGTCCGTTAAAATAATGAAAAATTACAAAATGTCTCTTAACTCTTCTACAGTAAGTTCTGCTTGTTTTAAAATCGTTTTTAATGTTTTAGGAGCCAAAGTTTCTTTATTGATAGGAATAACTACTCTTAAATATTCTTTTGTTTTATGCCGAAGATGAATATGGCTTCCAGTTTGATGGTGAAAATAAAATCCTAATTTCAAAAGAATAGAAATTAATTTCCTGGAAGAAATTCGTGGGAGTTTGGTCATTTATATCTTAACCGCTACTCTAAACTGTCCTATTTCTTTTTCTTCGGGTATTTTAATTTTTTCTTTCTTTAAGCCTTCTAAATAACAACGAATAGCATCTTCAACCATTTTTTTGGCTTCTTCTAAATCTTCACCTTCAGTAACAAGACCGGGCAAAGAAGGAACCGTCACTGTATAACCCCCATTTTCATTTTTCTCAAAAATAGCTGTAAACTGATAGACTTTTTTCTTTAAAGATTTTTTAGCCATTAGTTAAATTTATTCAATTCGACCCCCTTCAAAACATTATAACATAATCAAGGAAAAAAATGTTAATTTTGATAAAATTCATATCCACGGATTTATGCGGATTATTACCCGAATGCCCCCGGATAATTTACCAGGATATTTACCGGATAGATTACCCGGAGGAACACCGGAGATGTATCCGGTTTAAATCCGGGCAATATATTATCGTTTATCCGTGTTGGATCCGCGTTAATCCGCGTTTGGGATTTAGGATTTTTATTTTATTTAGTTGCATCATAAAGAGCTTTTATTTCACTATCTAATAAAGCTCTATTATATACTCGAACTTCATCTAAAAAACCAAAAAACCATGAAGCAGAACTAACATCTCTTCTTCCTATAAGAAATCTCCTATTATTATTAACGGAACCATATTGAGAAATTACTGTTTGACCTATTAAAACATTATTAACATAGCCATAAAAATATCCATTGGTTCTATCAAAAACACCGCTTATTAAATACCATTCTTCAGAAGAAAAAGAATAAGGATATGTAAGTTTGGTCCAAACCTTTGTTCCATCGCCTATCCCCCAATCTAAACCACTATTAGTAGAACTTACCGCAGAAACATACCATCCCGCATTTTGATTTAGATCCCCTGTTCATGTCCACATCATTTTTGAAATATCCCTCCCATTGCTAGTACCGGCTGGAATTTTTACCAAAAAAACTACAGTAAAATTTTGAGTTCCAAAATTTAAAGACGGTTTATCTCCAATCTCCACATAATCATCCACTCCATCAAAACTTAAAGCACTACCGACTTTGCCTGTTGTCCATGCTGGGTCATTAACTAAAGTTCCATCATTCCCATTTCCAGAATAATCTCTAGCAATATTTCCACTTCCTTCATCAAATGGCCAATAACCTACAAGTCCTTAAGCTTGATCTATTAATCTTTTATCAGTTCCTGCTGAATATAAATGAG
>Ga0272449_1000383_pt1 | contig 53576 bp, 53 predicted proteins | sample YNPCB0241_FD_198679 | JGI IMG/M metagenome (GOLD analysis project Ga0272449, IMG submission 198679) | Hot spring sediment microbial communities from Yellowstone National Park, WY, United States - YNP-CB-024-1 | ecosystem: Environmental > Aquatic > Thermal springs > Hot (42-90C) > Sediment...
TTATACTCTCTACATCAGATGAAAATGGAAGGTTGTTCTCATACTGGATGTGAAATGATAAATTATCACTTATAAAATAATTAACCCCCAACTGATACCCACTTGAAAATGATGTCTTTGATGAAGATGTTTCTGTTATACCATATCCAACAACCTGAGTATACCTATAATTCTTTGTAATCGCTATACCACCTAATAAGGATATATATGGAACAATCTTACCATAGTTTGTTAAATTAAATCTAAGATAACCATTAGGTGTAGTTGTTAAATTGTGTATCTCACTATCATAACCAGATCCTACAATCTCTGTTAATGTACCCTTAACTCCTATTGAAAATCCCCCTTCAATATTGCTTACTAAATTTGTTCTTAAAATATTTACATTCCCTTTTAACACCTTACCTACAGACATAGACAGCGAATAATTTAAAGTAAATCCATCAGGAATTGGCTGATACTTAGTTGATAAATTTATACCTAAATTATATGATTTACTACCTCCAAAAATATAAACAGGCATAAAAAAACTAATAACTAAAACAAAAAACAAATAATTCATATTCACTCCCTACTAAATATCCTAAACCTAAATCCCAAATTTATAGATATTATCCAATCACTCGGTTCATTAGCAGGTAATTTAGTTAAAATATTTATATTCCAGTTTAATGCTGCATTCCTTGTTATAAAATAATTAACACCTATTAATGTCAAATCTATGGAGACATCTTTATCTTTTATCCCTGCCTTTTTATTCTCATCCTCTGTTATTCCAATGTTTATACCACTATACTTCTAAAGTCCTTATAGGATTTGTAAATATCCCCTTAGAAATTATCTTCTCCCATTTACTCATCATCTTTTCCTCACCTATCTTTTCTTTAAGAAATTCTAAATAGTTTCTCCTTGTGGGAAAAAAATAATAATTCATACCTAAATTGTATGTTTTTGATATACTTCCCCCATATGAATATTTACCACTTGTCTTATCTATCCCAAAATTAAATAAAATCTCAAAACTACGACTAAACATATAGCCAATAGAAACCTCTCCCAAATGTGTTTCAAGACCATCACTAAATGTCTCCATCCCATCTAAACCTAATGTTATTGACTTCTTAAATGGTGGGAGTTCTATTTCTAATTCCCCTTTCTTATCTTTCTTCACAAAAAAAACTATCTCATCATAATAGATTTTCTGAGTTTCACCATTCTCATACTTTAATGTTATAAAATCTTTGCCACTATCTATTATCATACCACTTAAAATAGTATCATTTGTCATATAAACATAATCAGAGTATAATGATAGATCACCAAGAAATAAAAGAAACATCAAAACACCAAAAATTTCCATTTTTCTCCAAACTTTGCCCATAACCTGAAATATATTTTAGCAAAAATTTATAAAAATATATAATGAAATTATATAAGTTATGAACAAAAAAATTATTGAAAAGATTAAACTTGAGATGAAGAAGTATCCAGTTTTTTATCAAAAGGTTTGGCTTAAGTGTATGGAGATTCCAAAAGGTGAGACAAGGTCATATAAATGGATTGCAAAGGAGATTGGTCATCCAAAAGCATATCGTGCTGTTGCACTTGCCTTAAAGAAAAATCCATTTGCTCCTTATGTTCCTTGTCATAGAGTAATAAAATCTGATGGTTCTATTGGTGGCTATTCAGCAAAGGGTGGCATTAAAAGAAAAATCCAACTCTTAAAAAAAGAAGGTTATAAATTATAAAATTTAAAACTCTGGTTTTAGGGTTCTTGACATTAAAAGTTCGACTGCTTTTTTAGGAGATTGGTTTTCGTATATAACTTTATATACTTGTTCTGAGATTGGCATCTCAACACCAAGTTTTTCTGAAAGTTTTTTTAAAGCAAGCGATGTTTTTATCCCTTCTGCTATATGTTTTGTTTTATTTGTTATAAAATTTATATCTTTTCCTTTTCCAAGAAGATATCCCGTTGAATAATTCCTTGATATATTTGAGTTACAGGTAAGAATTAAATCTCCTATTCCACTTAAACCTAAAAATGTTATATCATTTGCTCCAAGTTTTTTCCCTAATTTTCTAATCTCATTTAGCCCTCTTGTAATTAATGCTGCCTTTGCGTTATTTCCAAGTTTAAGAGCATCACACATTCCGGCAGCAATTGCAATAACATTTTTAATTGCTCCTGATATCTCAACTCCAACAACATCATCATTTTCATAGACCCTAAAATATTGGGTTGAGAAAATTTTTTGTAAAAACTCTCTTTTTTCTCTATCCTTTCCTGCTATGGTTGTTGCAGTTGGCTTTTTTTGTGCAACCTCAATTGCAAAATTTGGTCCTGATAAAACATAAACATCTCTTTTAAATAATTCATAAAGTATCTCACTTGGCCTTTTAAAAGTGTTTATTTCAATTCCTTTTGATAAACTAACAATTATTGTTTCTTTTTTAACTTCCTTGATTTTATTTAGAGTTTCTTTTATATACTGGGTTGGAATTGCATTTATTAGTATATCGCAATCACAAAATTCTTTTATTTCATTAAAAGCCAAAAGTTTTTTTGATAGTTTCACATTTCCAAGATATGTCTTATTTATATGTTTTTTATTTATCAAATCTACAACTTCTTTTTCCCTTGCCCATATAAATACATCATACCCTTTTTCACTTAAGAGATTTGCAACAGTTGTCCCCCATGCTCCTCCTCCAAAAACATAAATTTTTATTTTTTCATTCATAAGAATAATTATACAAAATCATATTTATTTTTTACTTCTTTTTATTTTTTTAAAAATTTTTTTGCTTACAACAACTAATAAAAATCTTTTTACCAATTTTTAAAAATGCTTTATCCTTTCCAATTCTTTTTGATTTTCCACCAGCAAGAACAACTGAATACATCTTTATTATCTCATCTCTTCCTTATAACCTATTTTTTATATTCTCTACTATCTTGTCTGCTTTTTCTTTTAGTTTTCTTTCATCAATTGTTAAAAGTTTCCCTTCTTTTACAACTATTTTCCCATTTACTATTGTATATTTTGTTTTTTGGTTTATCCCACAAAAAAGTATTGAAGCAATTGGATCATAAGTTGAGCCAGCATACTCAATACCGCTTATATCAAATATCGCTATATCAGCAGCTTTACCAACCTCAATTGAACCTATATCATCTCTTCCAAGAACTTTTGCCCCTCCTTTTGTCGCAAGATATAAAGAATCTCTTGCTGGCATTGAACCTACACCATTTTTTACTCTTGATACAAGCATTGCCATTCTTGCTTCAGCAAGCATATTTGAGGTATCATTTGAAGCAGATCCATCAACACCTAATGATACATTTACTCCTTTATTTAAAAACATCCTTATGGGTGCAATTCCAGAGCCAAGCCTTAAATTTGAACTTGGACAGTGTGAAACACCACAACTATATTTTGAAAACTTTTCTGCCTCATTTTCATTTATATAAACACAATGAGCAAACCATGCTCTTTCATTTAACCATCCAACACTTTCCATATATTCAACTGGTTTCATTTTATAAACATTAAGACAGTAATTATCTTCATCTTCTGTTTCTGCAAGATGTGTGTGAAGTCGCACATCCCATTTTTTAGACATCTCAGCAGTTAGTTTTAGAAGTTCTGTTGTAACTGAAAAAGGTGAACAAGGAGCAAGAGCTATTTGTGTCATTGCAAATTTTTCTCTATTGTGGTAATTTTTTACAAGCCTTTCTGAATCCTTCATTATCGTATCTTCATCTTGAACTACATCATCTGGTGGAAGTCCTCCTTTTGATTTTCCTCTTGACATTGACCCTCTTGTTGCAATAAATCTTATTCCCATCTCTTTTGCTGATTCAATTTCTCTATCAATTAAATACTTAGATGATTTTTTTGGAAAAAGATATAAATGATCACTTGTTGTTGTACATCCTGTTAATAGCAGCTCTGCTGTTCCAACCTTTGTTGATATATTAACCCACTCCTCGTCCATATTTCTCCATATCTCATAAAGATATACAAGCCAATCAAATAATTTTGCATCGCTTACAGCAGGAATATTTCTTGTCAGTGTTTGAAAAAGATGATGGTGAGTGTTTATGAATCCAGGAAGTATTACGCAATTTTTAGCATTTATAGTGTAGTCAGCTTTTACTTTAAGATTTTTATCTATTTTTGCAATCTTTGGACCTTCAATGTATATATCATGATCTTTAAGTTCTCTTCTCTTTTCATCAGCACAAAATATATATCCACCTTTAATTAAAATTGATTTCATAATCCCTCCCTTATTTTTTTGAATTTAGTTTTTTCCTCCTTCTTTTTTCATCGGATTTCCTAAAAGCAGGTCCTGGAAATGAGTTTGCAAGAGTAATATCAACTTTTTTATTAGGATATTTTTCAAAAACCTTCATATATGCCATTCTATTTGAAGAGGTGTTGTTTCAGATCCAGAATAGTTTTCAAATTTTTTGACTAATTCTTTTAGGATTATGTTTTTCTCTTCAATAGAGAAATCCCATATTTCATCAGTAGTTTTTTCTTCATTTGAGATTATGGAAATTCCATTTTTTATAAAACTTCCCTTAATTATAAATTTTATTCTTGCAAGAAATCCAGTAAGAATAAATCCAGCATTTTTTTTGAGTGTAAGGATTTCTATGTTTATTATTTTAAAATCATCTATTTTTAAAATTGTGTTTTCATTTTTTAATTTTTCTTTTGCACTTTTTATTTTTTCAATCATTTTTGAATCTATTTTTGATTTTATATTGTAGGTATCATCTTTCCAATATGAATAAACATCAAAAAAGCAATTTGCAACTGTTAACTGAATTCTTGAAAAAGATATATCTTTAAGATCATCATGTTTCAGTGTTGCAGTTTCATTGGCTTCTATTATGTTTTCAAGTTTTAGTGTATATGTTTCACGTTTGTTTTCTATAAGTGAGAGTTTAAATTTATTTTCATCATATACAAAAGTCATAAATAGAAATCTTTTTATAGGGAATCTATCACCGCTTACAAAATTACCATTTATTGCATCAACAAAATACTCTCTTGCTGAATACTTAACAGCACTTGTAAATGCCTTTTCAAGTTTTGTAAATCTTATGTTTACTAAATATATGTTTTCGATCTTTAAATCATCTATTCGGTATTTAATTGCTTTTTCATATAATGATGCTATTTCTTTTAAATATTTTTGATATAAAGATTGTGTTGATATTTGATTTATATCTGATTTTTCAGATAAGAAAAGAAGAATAATTTGTTTAAATGAATACTCTGTTAGTTTTACAAGTTCATCATAATTGAAGTTTATTTTCTTTAAAAGTTCTTTTATCTCAAAATCCCTTTTTATTATATAATCCTCATTAAATTCTCTATATCTTTCCTCTTCTTTTCTTGATAAAAGCGTTAAAAGCCAATAGAATGTTTCACTAAGAAGTGAATAATTTCTTCTTGGATATGGGGATCCTGAATAATATGTATTGTCATATTGATATCCACCATATCTTGAGTATCTCCCACCCGGAGTAAGAAGTCCTATTATAAAAATTATTATTATAAGTATGAGAAATACCTTATTTTCTTTATCAGTGAGTTTTTCTTTTTTTGTTTCAGAAATATTTTCTGAGTATGTGTAGTTATCTACAAAAGGACTTGCAAGCCTATTTACTATATTAAAAGATAGAAGTTTAGTGTTCGATAGAAAGAAAAAGAGAAAAAAATAAAGAAAAAGTTTTTTTTTCATTTTACAATTATCATAGAAACTATTATTAGTGTTGAAATAATTATTGCAATTCCTATGGCAATTGATGAAAGTATTCTTGAGTAATAATTACTTACTGCAAGATTTCCCCTTAGGATTTCTTTTATCTCATCAACATCAGGTGTAATCTCATTGATTATTACAAATACTCTTCTAACCACCATCATATAAAATGATATGATGATTAGAGATACTACTAAGAATGTAACTATTATTTTAATAATTTCTACTATCACATTTTCCTCCTTTTTAAAAGTGTTTAAAATGCCTTTTCTCAGTTACAAGTACCTCATATGGTAGTTTTTTAAGTTTTTCTGAATAATTTTTAACAGCATCTCTATCTGTTATTATGAGCGTATTTAAGTGAACCTGTGTAAGTTCATCAATTATTTTATCATCAAGTTTTCCTTCAAATGCAACGATTGTATTTCCTTTCAATTTTATCATATTTTTATCACTCATTTTTATTTTGATTTTTGCAATGAGTGTTCTAATTGCTTCAATTGGTGATGGTTCTGATTGTGACAATGCAATTAAGATGTTTCCAGTAATACACAACGATGAAAATGTCTTTGAGTGTTTCAATAAGGCGAGTGCAAACTGTATATAGGGATCTGGATGTATATGGATGTTTCTTGTTATTGATAAAAGTTTTTCTTCCACAAAAGTATCTGCATCTTGAATAAGAAAATTTTCTCCAGCATTTATTATCTCATACTCTTTTGGCGCATCTATTGATGTAATTTTTGCTTTAACTGCTTTTATTTGAAATGAATGTTTATTAAAATTATCTTTTATTTTTTCATCGAATGATGTTGCAATAATCATTTCAGATAAGTTTTCCTCTAAGTATCTTATTATATCTATATCATCAACACTTCCATTTATTGCAACTATACTTGATTTAAGAATTTTATTATCAATATAAGAAAAAAGTTTTTGAAAACTTTCATTTACTGCCGCAAAAACTATATTTGAATGCCTCATTACTATTATGGTATTTTGTCTTATATCTCTTAGAATTCTTATAATTTTTGTTATATCTATTATATGATTGAAATTAAGTTCTCCGTTTAATAATTCTATATTGTTTAGATTTAATGAGGTTTTTAGAGGTGAGTGATAATAAGATGCTTTTTGGTGTGGATTTTCACCATATTGAAAATCTTTTAATTTTTTTAAAGGGATTGTAGTCTCATTCCCAATAATATATGGAAATATCTCATATGATTTTTTCGATAAAAAATATGAAAATTTTAAAAGATTTTTATGTATCATTTCTTTTTTTAGTTCATCTGTGATATCACCAAAGATTTCAAAGCTCTGATTTAATTTTTGTATCATTTCCATATCACTTGCAACCGGTATATTTGAAAGTGTTGCTGCAAGTATTAGGATTTTATTCAAGTAATCATTCTCATTTGTATCTGCTATTATTAGATTTATTTGTTTTTTCTGGTTTTTAAAAAATGATGATATTACAATAAAATTAGGATGAATATCCGTTTTCTTTATTTCAATTGCATCTATCTGATTTTCTATTAGGTATCTGTAAGAAGAACCTTGTGAGTATACTCTAAATTTAGATACATTTTTAAGAATTATATCAATTACTTTTTTATCGTATACATTGATGTATATCGAAATCATTTTAAAAGATCTAAAAATTCTTTTTCGTTTATTATCTTAATACCAAGTTTCTTTGCTTTTTCAAGTTTAGATCCGGGCTCCTTCCCAACAACAAGATATGATGTTTTTTTTGAAACTGATGAAACAACATTTCCACCAAGCTCCATTACTTTTTTTGATGCCTCATCCCTTGTCATTGTTTCAAGTTCTCCTGTAAAAACAAAACTCAATCCTTTAAGTTTTTCGTTTTTTATTGTGGATATATATCTCATATTAAGACCAAGTGATTTTAATTCCTCTATCAGTTTTCTTATATCTGGATTTCTAAAGAAATTGTATATAGATGATGCAATTATTGGTCCTATTTCATTTATAGAAGTAAGTTCCTCAAGTGTTGCATTCATAAGATTATCCATAGTTTTAAATCTTTCTGCAAGAATTCTTGAAACCTTTTCTCCAACATGTCTTATCCCAAGAGCATATATAAGTTTTTCAAGGGATATTGATTTTGATTTTTCAATCTGTGATAAAAGATTTTCAGATTTTTTATCCTTAAATAAATCAAGTTTTAAAAGGTCTTCTTTTTTTAATCTGTATATATCGGTTATATTTTTTATAAGTTTTTTTTCAAGAAGAGCATCAACAGTATTTTCGCCAAGTCCTTCAATATTTGCTGCATCCCTTGATGCAAAATGTATTATATTTCTTCTAAGTTGCTCTGGACAGTTTGGATTTATGCATCTAACATATACTCCATCTTCATCTTTTGAAAGGGGTGAAGAACAAGAAGGGCATTTTTGTGGAATTTTTATTTCTTTCTCATTTCCATTCCTTTCTTCTTTTACAACCCTTACAATCTTTGGGATGACATCGCCTGCTCTCTCAATAATAACCTTATCACCTATTTTTATATCAAGCCTTTTTATTTCATCAAAATTATGAAGTGTTGAGTTTGATATAATAACTCCACCGCACTTTACTGGCTCAAGTTCAGCAACTGGAGTAATTATCCCGGTTCTTCCAACTGAAAAAATAACATTTTTTAAAACAGTTTTTGCTTGATGTGCTTTGAATTTAAAAGCACATGCCCATCTTGGAGATTTTGCAGTACTACCAAGAATTTTTTGGACCTCAAAATCATTTATCTTTACTACAATTCCATCTATTTCAAAATCAAGTTCTTCCCTTTTTTTCTGAATTTCTCTATAGAACTCTATAACTTCGTCGACACTTGCACATAATTTTTTTATCAAACTTGTTGGTATACAAAGACTCTCACACATCGTTAGATATTCCCATTGTGTTTTAATTTCCCTTTTTACTCCTTTGATATTACCAAATGAGTGTGCTATAAATCTAAGATTTCTCTTTGCTGTAATTGATGGATCTTTTTGCCTTAATGAACCACTTGCAGCATTTCTTGGATTTGAAAATGGCTCCTCACCATTTTCAATATTTTTGTGGTTTATTATTTCAAAATCCTTTTTGTTAAGATAAACTTCTCCTCTAACCTCAAGATATGAACCTTCTGGTAGATTTATTTTTAATGGTACTGATTTTATTGTTCTTACATTTTCTGTTACATCCTCGCCTACCTCTCCATCACCTCTGGTTGATGCTCTAATTAATTTACCATTTTCATATTCTATTGAACAGGAAAGTCCATCATATTTTAAATCGCATACAAATTCCGATTTTTTGATTTCGAAATTCTTTTTTATCCTTTCCCACCACTCAATAAATTCTTCTTCTGAATAGCAGTTTTCAAGTGAAAGCATTGGTGGATTATGTTTTACAGGCAAAAAACTTGATGATGCCTTTCCCCCAACTCTTTTTGTAGGTGAGTTTGGATCTGCAAACTGTGGATATTTTTCTTCAAGTTCTTTTAGTTTTAAAAGCAACTGATCAAATTCGTAGTCAGTTATCTCTGGTTTTTGAAGAACGTAATATAGATAGTTGTGTCTTTCTATTTCTTCTCTTAGTTTTTTAATTTCTTTTTCAATTTTTTCAAGGTCCATTATTTTATTACACTATTTTTTGCAATAGTATCAAGAACACCGTTTATGAAAACTGGTCCCTTATCTTCCATAGGGGAATACATCTTTGATATTTCTACCGCTTCATCAATTACAACAGGCACATCAGTTTTAATATAAAGCATCTCAGCGGTAGCCATTCTAAGTATTGCTTTATCTATAGGATAAAGTCCTTTGAAATCCCATTTTTTTGATGCATTCTTTATTATTGCATCTACTTCGTTCAATTTATTGATGGTGGTCAAAAAAAGGTATTTATAAAATTCTATTGTCTGGGGGTCTTTCATCTTAACCCGTGTATCACAGTTTGGAATATAGTACTCAATTATTTCTTCAGGTGAGAGTTTACCTATATCATAGAGATAAAGGGATATTGCACAGTTTATTCTCGCCCTTCTTCTTTTTCCTATCTCCATAATTTAACCTTAAAGAACTTATAAATTTTACACCTTTTAAATATTATATAAAATTTTGATTGTGAGTTATTTTTTTAACACTAAAATTCTTCTACCATCAAATTTTATTAAATCCCCATCTTTGCAATATGAAATTATTCCTTTTACCCCTACTATGCATGGTTTGTTAAGTTCCCTTGCTACTATAGCGGCATGACTAGTATAATTGCCAAATTCTGTAATTATGGCTTTAGATTTTATCATTGCTGGAACATAATCTACATTAGTAATTTCGCTTACCATGACTTCCATATTATTTATTTCCTTTCTTGTAGTTTTCTTTATAATCTTAGCTTTACCTTTAAATTTCTTATTTACTATTATTAAACCTTCAAAAAAAGAATTTTTATTTTTATTAACTTTAACAAAATTCTCTTTACTGGGATTATTTCTTTTACTTTTTTCGTTTAATTTTTGCATTGTAATAAAATGTTTTTTTAAAGTATTGATATCATAATAATGGGGTAAGTTATAAAAATGTATGGTCGTAATATTGAAATTTAGTTTCATTCTATTTTTCAATTCGTAAAGTAGAGAACCCATATATTCTTTGCCGAATAAAAGGTCACTTATGGTTTTAAATTTAAAATAAAAATTTATTAGTTCTTTGTAATTCATAGATTTTAACTCTTTTTTTATCGTTTCTATGTTGTAAAGAAATTTTTCTCTATATTTACCTTCAAAACAATCAATAATACTTATTTTACTTTCAGTGTTCTGGTCATAATTATAAAAAAAATCAAGTAACTCGCACATAAATTCATATACTTTTAAAATAGAAAGTATTTTAATAGATTCTTCTATAACTTCTCCATCACTTAAAGAGTGAATTTTTTCCCTAAATCTGTCTATATTAACAGGAAACATTTTTTCTATAAAATGAGTCATTATATTCAGTAAAAAACCCTTTCTTTTAATTTTCCTAGCAAATAATTTGTAAATATCTTTTATCTTATTAATTTCTAAAAAGTAAATACCATTTCTATTTTTAAATCTAATTTTTTTAATTCCAATTTTATGTAATATTAAGTCTAATTCAAAATAAAAATGTTTTATGGAACAAAGCATATCTGTATCTAAAAAATCAGATACTGATATCTCTTTTCTAAAAAAGAAATCTGTTTTAAAGGTTAATGGTCTTACTTGAACTATATATAAATCTTCATTATCATAAACAAATTCTACGTCTAATTTTTTACCATAGTTGAGATATTTAGATGCTTTAAGTAAAAATTCACTGAGATCATTGATTAATTTTAAATAGCTTTCAAACTCCTTTGCAGAAAAATATATTAAGGGAAAAACTGCGTTTTTCTCCTTATAAAAATAGAAATTGATATCATAACCTTTTCCAGATGTAACTTTATCATTTGAATCAAAACCAATTTCCGAATAAAAATCATTATGAACACCTAAAGCAACTCCTGCTAACTTTGGTTCTATAAACTGTTGGATAATTACAGAGATACCACGTTTTAAAAAAGTATCATCTTTTAATTTTGAATATTTAAGTACTCTTTCAGTTGCAATACTTTTCCATATATTTTTTATCTGTAATTCTAGGGATCTTGAGTCTTCAACATTTTCCAGTACATAAGAAGAAAAAATTCCGGCATAACTCTTTTTATTAGAATCTTCTACAGCAAATGATGAACGTAATATTACTTTTTTTATTTTTAATTTTTTGAAAAATAATTGCACTTCATTTATAATTTTTTTATCAATTTTATATTTATCTATTTTTTCCTTTATTTCTTCTACACTTTTTATATTCAAACTTTTAAAAGCTTTAACTGAAAAATATGCAGGAATGACTATAAAATGTGGTACTCTATGGCAAAATTTAGAAATCTTTATTAAATTATATGCTTTACCACCTATAAGAGATGTATTTATATTATTACTTTTTAATCCTATAATTTTATACATATTCTGTTTAATAACAGAGAATTCATTTAAATCATAAAATGTTTTCCTTTTTTATCGATTTTGACTTTATCAAAACCAACTTTTTCCATTTCTATTTTTACAAGTTTAATGAGTTCTTCCTCTTTAGTTGAAAAACTTGGGGTTTGAATAATTTTTTGAGCAAATTTCACAATATCCTTTTCATATTTTTTAGCAAGTAATATAATCCCATCAAGTCCATTAGATAACAAAATTCTTATTGTCTTTATCGTGTTTTCTATTTCTCTTTGAGAATATGACTCATTTGTCGCTATATATGATTTTTTATTTTTGCCTTTAGCAAGTTTAATTATCTTTATCGCTTCGTAAATATTTGACACATTTGAATAATCATACCATATTCTATGATTTTTTACGTTTTTTAATCCAAAATAGATTTCATCAACGTGATCTATAAGATATAATGCTTCTTTATAAGTATTTATTCCTATAACCTTTTTCATTGTTATGTTTTATCGGTTCTCTTTTTATATAATATTATATAATATTAATGATATGAGATATTATGAGATATAAAGTTGTATTAGTAGCCCAAAAAACAGATGCTCCTCCATTAGGTTTAGGGTATCTTAAAGCTTATACAGAAAAGTATTTAGGAACCAAAAAAGTAGATATACAAATAATAACATTAGAAAGATTGGATGAAATCGTAAAGAGAGAAATGTTTTCTATTTCACCAGATTTAATAGGTTTTTCTTGTTATGATGATCCTGAAATTTTTGTAGATATTTGTGCAAAAGTAAAGAAAAAATTTAAGGATACAATTACCTTATTAGGTGGCCCTACTATTACTTATAGTTATTATGATAAAATTAAATATAAGAATTCAGTAGATTTTATTATTTTAGGGGAAGGAGAAATCCCTTTCCTAAAGTTACTTTGTAAATTGATTAACAAAGAAAAAGATTTTTCTAATATAAAAAGATTGGTATATATTAAAAATAATAAACCTATATTTAGTGAAATAACTGGAGATTTAATAAAAGATGTAAATGAAATACCGTCTCCATATCTTACTGGTGCTTTAGATATCAAAGGATATTTAGAGTTTATAGTTGAAGAATCGCGAGGGTGTTTGTATAACTGTAGTTATTGTGGGATTAGTAATAAGTTTTTAGGATATAGAGAATTTAATATTAATAGAATTTTCAAAGAGATAAATTTTTTGATAAAAAAAGTTCCTAATATTAGAGGAATAGATTTTGCTCAATCTGATGCCTTTATCAATTTTAATAGAGGTAAAAAATTAATAGAGTATATTAAGAAATTAAATATTACTTTTCATCTTGAGATTAACGTAGCAAAATTAAATTCTAATGTTATTGAATTGCTATCTGTTCCCAATATAGATTTAGGAGTTGGAGTTCAAACATTAACTAAAGATGCTTTAATTAAATGTAATAGATTTCAATATCCGGACATAAAACTATTAGAGAAGTGGAAAAATAAAATTTTTAACAAAGGTAATTTTAATTACTCCCTAATATATGGTTTACCTGGTGATAATCATAATAGTTTTATAAAATCTATAGAGTTTTTTTTAAAAAATGAAAGTCCTATATATATTTATAAACTTAGAATGAATAAAAATTCTCTTTTTGATTTGAATAAAAATAGATATAAAATTATTTTTTCAAAAAGATATCCTTATTATGTATTGTCCAATTATACTTATACGAAAAAAGAAATTCAGAAGACAGAGAATTTGTTAGGAGAGATAGGGAAAATTAAAGACTTTGCTGAAAAAATTAGTACTTTTTCGTATCTATTAAATAAAATTTCTGAATGTATAGATGATAAATATCCTTGTATAAAAACGTATCAACTTTTCGCTTTATACATTAAAGAAAATAAATCATTAGAACAAATAATCGATAATTTGAATAAATTTAGTAAGTATAATTATCAGGTTTCAAATGAATGGATTTATAGTAGAGAAACTCTATTTTATCACCTAATTAAATTTATCCAGTATTTAAAAAAAGAAAATAAAAGTATTTTAAAAGAAAACTATAAAACAAAGTTAATTGAGATGATAAATTTTTTAAAAAAAATTAATCTAAGGTTTATTTTAAAAGAAAATATAAATAAATACTGGCAAGAGTTAGAACAAAATGAAAATATCTTAAATTTTCATATTATAAAATGGTTGGACTTTACAATAAGAAGTAATAAAATAATAAATGTAATAGATAGATTTTGTGACAAAACTCTATATGATTCAACTTATCCTTTTATATCATTAGATGAAATTGGTGATAAGTTTGAAATAAATTATGAGAATTTAATATGTTTAGGAATATTTAGTTGGTTGTCTAAAAAACAAAAGCAAAAATTTATTAAGAATAGGAAAAGAATGTATGTTATAGATATTTTAGATAAAAGCGATTTAATACTTTTAAATTCAGTTTTCAAAAAATCTAAAATATGTAAAATAGATAATATGAATATTTATATTTTTCAAAGATAACAATTTTTGTAATTTATCCATGAGAGATGGATTAGATTTAATGCTAAAATATTGGATTATATGAAAATTCAAATAGGAATAGGTATAAAGCAAGAATTTGAGTATTATATAAAAGATAATAGTATATATGAATTTTATGCTGGACTTTCATTTTTGCCTTCGCATTTATATGGTGGAAAAAATTTTGAGAGTTATGACGATATTATAAAAATAATAGATTTAGCACATAAAAAAAATAAAAAATTTTATCTTGCTTTAAATGAAGTTATAAGTTTTGATTTAAATAAATTGATAAAAGAATTAGTCGAGTTAGACAGGAAAGTAGATATTGATGGATTTATTGTAAGAGATGTTGCACTTATAAAGCGACTAAAGAATACGAGATTTTCATCCAAAAAGGAATTGATATTGAGTACTCTTGCATTATGTTTTAATACACAATCATTAAATTTTTATCAGCGTCTTGGAATTACAAGAATATGTTTACCAGAGCATATTACGGTTTTGGATGCAAAAAACCTCATAAAAAATAGATTAAATATTGATGTTGAGATGTTTGTTACTGCTCTTGAATTCTGTTTGGTTTTAAATAATTTTTGCTATTTATATTCAAGTAAGAATAAATGTATATGTAGAGAAGGATTTAAGAAGAAAGACTTATCTCCTTATCCGCTTCCAAGATTTACTTTAGAAGAACATTTTTCAAATTTATATGATTTTTTTTAAATTTGGGGTTAAAATAATAAAGATAGGCAGGGGACCTGATAATTTATATTCATTATTTATGTTTCATGAGATTAAAAATTTAATTGTTATTTAAAAAAAGTAAAGATAAAAAAGATTTTGTAGAAAAAGCAGTAGAAATTCATACTAAATATCGATCAAAAATTCTTCCTTTAGTTAAAAATTTTAAAAGATGAAGAAAAGTGTATTAGTTAATAATTTAAAAGATTTAAAAATTATAATAAACAAGTATGATTGTATTGGAATTGGTAGTGAGTTTTGTCATAATATTTTACCTTATCTTTTAAATGAAATTGATGATGCTACTATTAAAATGCTGAAAAGAAAATTCTAATATATACTCCTCTTTTAACTGATCCAATTTTTGAAAGTTTTGTGAAAAAGTTAGCAAGATTTATACAAAAGTTAGATGATATTGAAATTATGTTAAATGATTTTGGACTTTTAAATTATTTAAATTATAATTTTCCAAATATCAAAAAGGGAATTTCAAGACCACTTTCTATTGATTTGGTCAGAATGAATAATAAGGAGGTTTACAAATTTGTTAAAGAGTATAAAATAAGTTCTATAGAAACAGATGAAATAGATTTTTTGCCTAAATTTAAAAATAGAAATTTTAAAATTTATTTAAGAATACCCTTAAAATTTATTGGTTTGAATAGATTTTGTCCTTATGAGAGAAAGATAACATATTCCTGTAGTTATAAGTGTCTTAGTTTTTATGATGAACTTCAAATTAAGAATTGCAACGAAAAATTAATTCTTTTTGAAAATTGTTATTTTAAAAAAATGAAAATAATAAATTATAAAAGACTTGATTTTGATATGATAATTAAAACAATTTCGTCGTCTTTCAAATGGAAGTGAAAGGTTTCTATAAAAATTATATAATTGTTTCAAGTTATTTTGATAATTATTTAGCTCAAGGAATATTAAAGGCTTTGGCTGCTATAACCTCAAGTGGTGGATATTTTTCTCATATTGCAGTGCTTTCAAGAAAATATAACAAACCTTGTGTTGGTGGAATATGGGGGTGTGAGAGAATATTTAAAAATGGTGAAAAAATAAAAATTAAAAATGAGATAATTGATAAATCTTAATTTTGCTTCAAAGAAAAATAATATTTTCCTTTAAAAAATTCTATTTTTATAAGTTTTTTTAATGATAAGGAAGTTGCCGCATTTATTATATTGTTTGCATCCTCACAATTTCTACACAGAGGTATCTTTTTTGATTTTTTTATTATTTCACTTACACTCATTTTTTTTCTTTCCTTAAGTATTTCTAAAAGACATCTTTCATCATCGCTTAAATAAATTTTTTCCTTCTTTTTTTCTTTATTCATTTTAACTGCGTTAAAACCTTTCCATCCATATATTTTTATATATTCTCTATCTATTCCTAAGCATTTTTTATTGTATATACATTTTTTACATACAGAACCTTTTATTTTGTTTGAGTTTGCATTTTCGTCAAGATCTATATGTTCAAGATCTGGGGATGTGACAGTTGTGTTAAACTCCGAGAAACCTATAACATTTGAATGATACCTATTATCAATAAAGCATGGTGGAACATTTAGAAAAAGTATTTCATTTAAAAGATTATTTTTTTCCATTATCTCAAATGCTTTTTTAAAATAAGGAGTACATTTGTAGAGTGGAACACCAAGTTTTTTGTAGTTTTTAAGCATATTTCCAGTGTATAAAGGATATATGATGACGAAGTTTGAAACTCCCATATCAAGCATTTTTAATATTATTTTATCTAACTTAGAATAGTTGTATTTTGTTATAAGAATATTGTTCCCTATTCTTACTTTCAGTTTTTTCATATTGTTTATTGCTTTTATTACTTTTTGAAAAGTATGTGAATTGTTTGTAAGTTTTTCATGCACTTTTGAATCCGTTGATGTAAGTGAAAATTTACAAAATGTTAATCCTGCTTCCTTTAATTTTTTTGCAAATTCAAAGTCCGCAAGTTTTAAGCCATTTGTTTGTATTCTTATAAACTTAAATCCAACCTTTCTTGCAAATTTTACTATATCAATTATATCTTCTCTTATAGTTGGCTCTCCACCGCTTAAACCAAGTTTTAAATAGCCATTTTTTTTTGCTTTATATATTTCCCTTGCAATCTCAGTAAATGTAAGTTCTTTTCTTCTATCGTAGTCCCCTTGTGAGCAAAAAAGGCAGTTGAGATTACATTTGTAATTTAAAAGTATCTCATAACACTCATTTTTTTTCATAATTTGTGTTTAAATCTAAAATTTCTATATTTTAAGAAGATCTTGAAAAATCTTATTATGTTTTTTTCAATTATACTCATCATAGAATATATTATATTTAAATTTTTTTTAATTAATTTATTCGGTAGTTTTTTTTCATATTTTAAGTGCAGATAAATTCCTAAAGGACAAAAAAGATCTTTATTAATATAATTTTTATAAAATTTTTTAAAAAGTTTTTTTCTCTCTTCTAATATTTTATTTTTAATTAGAAGTTCTTTTGAATTTATAACCTTATCACAAAGATAGAAATTTCCATCTGGATATAAAATTATATTTCTACAACTGTTTTCTTTTTTTCCGTTTAAAAAGTCGATAATTTCATATCTATTTGAAATTTCATAGATATCTTTTTCTTCTTTAAGCATTTTCATATATTTTATAAAAACTTTTTTAATCCCTTTCTCAAGTTCAACAATATCATTTTTCTGCCAGTTATCTGAGTAATCAATATTCCATCCAATGCTTCTAAATCCAAGATTGTATAAATGTTCAATATTTTCAGAAATTTTTTTGAAGTTTGATTTTGTAATAACCATGTTAACGCTACATTCCTGTATTATATTTAGTTTTTTTATCTTAGAGATTATACTTTCAAAAGATGATTTTGATGAAAATCTGTATTTTCTTGATTTATCATTTATATTTTTGGGTCCATCAATACTTATAACAATTTTTATATTATTTTCCTTAAAAAATTTGATAATTTTTCTATCTAATAATGTTCCATTAGTAAAAACAGTAACCGGTATCTCATTTGATTCTTTTTTAATTTCCCTTACTAACTTTATTAACTGCTCTTTATTTGTAAGTGGTTCTCCACCAAGAAAAACAACAGAGGGATTTTTTGATATTTTTAAAAATTTTTTAAATGCCTCTCTAAATTTATCAACAGAAATATATTTGCTTGAATTTTGTTTATAAGAGCAATAACTACAATTCATATTACAATTAAATGTTGGATACACAACAAGTTTTTCAATCATCTTACTGGTATAAGTTCTTTATCACCGTAGTGTTTTATATACTCTTTCCATATTCCTTCGCAGATATCGTACAATTTACATCCATGGCATCTTTTAGTTTTTACTCTAGCGTATTTTTTTCTGTTTTCAACCACATCTTCATTTATAAAATCTGGTGCCCAGTGTTTTGAATGAAATAATTTTGCTTCCCATAATTCGCTTATTTGGTTAAGATAGTCAGTAAAATAACATAAAGGTACATATCTTAATTTCCACTGATCATATCCATTTTTATTTCCAATATCAAGTGCTTTTTTCATATATGGTGATGCTAAAGATATTTTAGGAACAATCTTTTTAAAATTTATGTATGCTCCCCCATAAGTTGGATCAACAAATATAAATTCAACATTTCTTATTTGATATTTTACATAAAGATTTGCAATTTCTTTAAGATATTTATAATTTTGCTTTACTATTGTGGTATTTCCATTTATATTTTTGAAACCTATTTTTCTAAGATTTTTTATTCCCTTGATTAACTGAGAAAATGCTCCTTTTGATTGAGTTAAAAAATCATGGATTTTTGCATTTGGTCCGTGGATTGAGAAAATTATAGTTGAAAGCCCTGCATCTATTGCTTTTTTGGCAAAGTTTATATCTGCAAACATTCTGCCGTTGGTTGCAATTACTATATCTGGTATTTTGAGTTTTTTGGAAACTTTTATTATTTCAATAAAATCATCTCTTATGGTTGACTCACCCCCAATAAATTCAATTATATCTATTTTTTCTTTTTTAGCAGCAAGATATATTTCTTTTAAAACCTCTTCTTTTGACTTATCTTTAATTTTATTTCTCTTTTCTGCATTTATACAAAAAATGCAATTGTTATTACATTTATATCCAAGAAAAATTACAAGTTTTTTTATCTTTTTCTTATTCATCGTAGGAAATATTTTACAAGATTTTTATTTATTATTAGATGAAGAATGCTTCCTAAAAATATATACATTCCAAATGGTTTTGTTTTTACAAATCTTAGTTTTGGGTTTTCTTTTGGAAGTCTTGAGAGCCAATCTTTTAATGCTTTTACCTGTTCGCTATTAAGTCCATCTTTGAAACAATCATCAAAGATACCATTAAATATCGGATTTTGTCTTATTATCTGAAGCTCCTCAGAGTGAAGAACCATTCCTTCTTTTATCTCATCTTTCGAAGCACAATAAGTATTGCTGTTTTCAAGAATATCTTCAAATATTGTTTTTGCTATAAAAAGAATAGCACTAAACTTAATTGTATTTAAGAGCGCCATTTTAAATATCATTTTGATATATCTTAGAGGCTCTGGTATTAAAAAAAGTGTTAAAAAAAGAATAGAATAAAAAAAAATCATTATGTATTTCCAGTATTTTGTTTTAAAAAATGATGAAATCTTTGGCCAGAGAAAGAATAATAAAAAAAAGAATATATCAGTTCTATGAAAAATCTTTATTATGTAATTTTGAATAAAAATGTTTATTGTTTGTTTATAAGTAAATATTGAGAGTATGCTTCCAATTGTAAGATAAATTTCAGATGATTTAAAATCTATTTTTTTTAGTTTCTCATAATATAATTTTTTTATTTCATTAAAAGCATTAACATTTTGCATATTCATCAATATTATGTTTTCCTTAAAATAGTTAAATATTGAAATTACTGATGCAACTATAAATATGTTTATTAAAACAATAATCCAGAGATTGTAAGGAAATCCATTAATTCTAAAATTTATTAAAGGAAGAAACATTAAATTTAAGATAAAATATTTTGAATCCCCAGCAGGCCATATTTCAGCATACCAAAGTATATATGAAAAAACAAGAGAATAAACAAAGTTTATAATATATGCTTTATAAAATTCTAAGTTAAGATAATTATTGTTATATCCAAAATATCCTGCGATTGTATTTGAAATATGTATAAGTAGAAGAAAAAATATTACCTTTATTCCTAAAAGTATCTCTTTATTTCTTATTTTTCCAAATTCTCTGTCTTCTTTAAGTATTCTTAATGAAATTGCAAAATAAGAAAGTAAAGAAATAAACGAGACAATCTCAGGTATTTTACCTAGTAATTGGTTTAAGTTCATAATCTCCATATATCTTATAATATTCTAACATAAGACCGAGACAATTTTTTCTAACAATACATTTTTTACATTTTTGAGTATATATTCTTTCTTTTTTAGGTAGTGTTATCCAGCAGAATTTTCTTAATTCTTTATCTACAACACAAAGAGGATAATGATATAATCTAATTGCATTATTGTAAGCTAAAATAAGTTTTTTTATTTGTGAAAGTTCTTTTGAGGTTTGAGAAAGTTTTACTGAAATTTTCTTATGATTTTTAAGTGCTTTTCCTTCAATTTCATAATGTATTATTGAAACTCTCCAGTTTTTTTGTTTTTTAAATTTTTCCCAAAGATATATCAAAGTATCTTTTAAAAGTCTATAGTTTTGCTTTATTAAAACTATTCTAAACTCAATTTCTCCATCAAAGTATTTCATAAGGTTTTTTATACCATTTAGTGTTTCAGAAAAACTTCCTTTTATACCTGTGATGTTTTCAAAAACTTCTTTTTTTGATGAAGGAAAATTTATGGCCACAGAAAATGGTTGTTTTGCAATCTTTGAAAATTTTATTGTAAATCTTTCATCCTTAAACTTTCTTGCATTTGTCAAAAGTGTTATTGGGATATGAGGTAAATTTTTTCTAAAGTAATATATAAGTTTAAAAAAATCTTTGTGTATTGTGGGTTCTCCTCCTGTAAGATTTATGTAATTGTCAAATTCTTTATTTCCTTCATATACTTTTATTCCTTTAATATAAAGGCTGAGTTTTTTTATTTGCGTCTTTAAGTCATAGTTTCCTTCAACTGATGAATTAACGAATTCATCTGGATTTGTGCACATTATACATTTATTATTGCACTTGTTTATTACACATACATCAGGCATAAAACCATCCAAGAAAAATTTCTTTTATTTTTTTATTTTTAATTTTTTCAAATATCACTTCAAATATTCCTTTTTCTATATCACACCAGTAAAAAGAATTATATGAGCCATACAATGTTTTAGATGTTTCATAATTAAATACAGGGCATAGTCCACAATATGGTTTAAAATTACATCTTATGCACTTTGGATTTAAATCATTTATGGATGAGTGTATGCATCTAAGTGCTTTGGGAGAAAAAAGAATATCTTTATATTTGGATTTATAAACATTTCCTATTTTAAAAGTAAAATCACCATATGCTCCAACCATTCTTCCTTCATCACAGGTATATATATCTCCATTGTAATTATATGCTAATTGCCCAATAACAGCTCCACAGGGAGATCTTAAGTCCAAAAAATTTGGATCTTCATTTAATAATATTTTTTTTAGTTTTATAGCCGCATTTCTTTCTATAAACTTTTCCCCTTTTTTATTTATTTCAATTATATAATCAATACTTTTTTTGTAAAAATTAATAAAATCATTTGCACTATATCCAATGTCCTTCCAAACATTTTTTGCATAACCAATTGGTGAAAGTGGCCTTAAAAATATCCCGTCTATTTTAAGTTTCCTATACTCATCAATTATTTCTTTTGGATAATTTAAAGACATTTTAGTAGTTGTCATTAGTGCTGATGGAAGTGAATCTGTTTCTCCATTTTTTGATATTTCAACCAATCTTTTTATTTTTTTAAACCAATATATTACCTTATCATAAGAAGAGCCATTTAAATAAATTCTATTTTTATTATGGACTTCTCTTGGTCCATCAAGTGATGTGCATATTGATATATTATTTTTTATTATAAATTTTAGTTTTTCATCATCCATTAATGATAGATTTGTAACTATGCTGATTATTAAATCCTTCTTATATATCTGATTTTTTTCTTTTAGATATTCTACTCCTTTTTTTATAAGGTTCCATTTTAAAAGTGGTTCTCCTCCTTGAAATTCAACTGTTATTGATTTTGATGGAGTTTTTAATATAAAATCAAGTGTTTTTAGAAGAGTTTTCTCTGACATATTTGTGTCTTCCATCTTATTATTTGTTGCTCTACAATATTTACAAAAATGATTACATTGTAATGTTAATACTATTATATGTAATGATGGTGGTGAAAATATATATTGTTCTAATTTTTTATAATTTATTTTCTTAATTTTAATCATACAATAGCTTTTATTTCTTTATCTTTGAATAATTGTAAGTATTTATTATCAGGGCCTTGGCATTTTAAGAGAAATTGACAATTTAAACATTCTTCTAACTTTGTAATGTTTGAAGATTTCTCTCTTGAATCTCCTAAATTGGTATTTGAGGTTAGGATTATTTTATCATAATTTTTTCTTACCATACATGGTAGAAAGTTTATCAAAAAAATTTTTTTATTGTTTTTCATAATATCTAATATCTTAGGCATTATTTGTGAATATGAAAGCATTTCTTTTTTAGAAATTATTTGTCTTGAATAAGATGGAAAAATTAAAAAAGTTTTTTTATTAATTTTTTCTAATTCATTTGTAATATCCATATTTTTCCTTGTAACAAGAAAAGCAGGATAAAAATTATTATACTCTTTAGGAAAATAATTCAAATTTTCAATTAATATCATTATATTTTTTGATAGATTGTTTAGTTTATATAGAATTTGTATGATCTTGTTTGATCTCAATAAAGTTTTTGGAATGTAGATATAAATTTTTTTGAAATTTAAGTTTTTAGTTAAAACTAATATTTTAAAAATGTTTTTTATATAATTTTCGTTAACTTCGTTATAATTGTACGGTAAAATTATCAGTTCATCTTGATTATTATTTTTTTTATATATTACTTCTTTAAATATATCATTAATTTTTTCATTATTTCCTAACACCAATATTTTTGAATCATCAATTTTTTTATCAAAGCTTCTTTTTTGTAAATTGTTTTTTATTTTTTTAACTTTTATTTTATATTTTTTAGCTAATTTTATAAAATCTGAGTTTTTATAAAAAATAAATCTTAATTTCGAATTTGCTTCACCACGATTATTAAGGATTATTTTATTTCCACTCTTAAATAAAATTTTCTCACCTTCAAGAATTTTAAACTCTTCTTTAAATTTTACTAAAAACTTATCATTAAAGATATGATAGTAATCTTTTAATGAAAATTCATTTCTATGGAGTAAAGATGTAATTATAAAATTTATAGATTCATCTTCTTTTGTTAATTTTTTAAATTTTTCTATGGGTAATTTATTCTCCTTCAGATAATTTATATATTTATCTAAGTTTGATATATTTTGGCTCCTAAGCGCATTGTTAGCATAACTTATGGAGGTAGGACCTAAACCAATTATAGAATACCTTTCATCTTCTTGCTGATCATAACTATAAGGCCATGTATAACCTTTTCTTTTATATACCCAGTGACCGCAACGCATTTTATAACCTAATTTTACTAAAGAATCTATTATATTCATTCTTAAATTCCTTATCTCTTCAAGAGTTTTATATAAAAGAGAAGCAGATTTAAAATTGTTTATAGCTGTGTTGAAACGTGGTTGATAATCAAATAAGTATATTCTTTCTATGTCTAATTTTGCAATTTCTAATATATCGTGTTTTAGTTTTTCTCTATTTTCTCCTGGTAATCCTAATAAAAAATCAACTTCTATATTATCTATTCCAACTTTTTTAGCGTTTTTAACAGCATTAATACATTCTTTTTTAGTTTGTAATCTACCGTATTTTTTCATAAGATTTTCATCTAAATTTTGAATACCTATTGCAAGAAAATTGACTCCCAGTTCTTTAAGTAATTTGGCTTTTTGTAAGGTTAATGAATTTGGATTTGTCTCTAATGCTATTTTAGTTTGAGTATCAATTTTAAAATTTTGTCTAAATATATCAAATAATTTTATAAGTTGTCTTTCACTTAACATAGACGGTGTTCCACCTCCAAAACATAACCACCTTATAGGATAATTTTTAAATATACCATCAAATAGTTTTACTTCTTTTTCTAAAAAATTTAAATATAAATCAATTTCCCCGTTTTGTGGAATTTTTTTATAAAATCCACAAAATTTACATATATATTGGCAAAATGGAATATGAACATATATAACAGGTCTTTTGTTTTTATTTAGTAATATTGATTTTTCCCATAATTTTATAACTTTTTTTGGTTCTATTCCATCTACTGTATCCCAAGTTTGTAGGTGAGGATAATTTGGTGGAAATTCCGGAAGCAAATCTGTATCAGCTTTTGCAAGACATTCTCTTAAAAAACTTTCTTCAAATGTTAAAAATGGAATTTCCTTCATCTATTCTCCTTTTTTATTATAGGTTTAAACTCATCCCATCCAAAAAGTTCTGGATATTCTCTCCATGGACCTTCACAAACATTGTAATAAAAACATTTTTTGCATTTTTCGTGTTTTATTTTTCCTTCAGTTCTTCTATAATCACCATAATTTTCTACAAAAACATCTGCATCAACTACTGGTCCATCAGGTATTATTTTTTCTGATATGCATTCTTCATATCCTTTCATCAAGCAGTAAGGAATTGCTTCTGTATAGCACCTAATACCTTTCTTTATTCCTATATCAAGCGCTTTATAAAGGTAAGGTAAAATTTCTGTTTTTCTTGGAACTATCCATTTTCTATTTTCCCATGCGGTTCCAATTATATGAACAAAAGCAAATTGAAACTGATCAACACCAAGATGAACGAGAAGTTTTGCAATATCTGGAAGGTCTTTATAATTTAATGATGTTATTACTGAATTTGTAAGAACATATAATCCAAGTTTTTTTGAGTTTATAATTCCTTTTACTGTTTGTTTAAAACTTCCAGGTGAGTGTGTTAATGTATCATGTATTTCAGGTTTTGAGCCGTGAAGAGCAGGGCTTATTTCATTTACTCCTGCTTTTTTTAGTTTCTTTAAAAACTCAATATCAGAAAGTGTTCTTCCATTTGTTTGAAGTTGTATAAATTTATATCCAAGATTTTTTGCCTTTTCTATAAGTTCTATTATATTGGGGTGTAATGTTGGCTCTCCACCAGTAAAAACAACACTATTTACATTTTTCTTTTTACCATCTTTTAGTGCTTTTATTACTTCATCTTTTGTTTTCATTCTTATAAATGCTCTTTTGTTTCCTTGAGCACAAAAATCACAATGGTTATTACATTGAAAAATTATTTTTATGTCAAGTTTTTTTCTCTCCATATTATATATATCTTTCAATCCATAATTTGAAAATATCTCTATATTTTTTATTTTTACAGAGTTCTGTTAGATAATTAAAGATCATCTTAAAAAGAACGCATCTTTCATTAGTAATTATATTCTCTTGAAAACTTTTTCTCATAGTATAAGTATAATATAAAGGTATTTTACAATAATTTGAGTACTCACATCTAATACATTTTGGATTTATTATTTCTTGATAATTAGAAAGGAGAAAAAAAAGTGTTTTTGGATTTTTTAAAAGTTTCTCAAATGAGTTATTTTTAACATTTCCAATTTTAAAAGAAAAATCATTATTTTCTCCAAAAATTCTTCCTTCATCGCTTGGATATATATTTCCAACTGGATCGTAGCATAGACGATTTATTATATCAAGTGCTCTGTTCCTATGAATTTTTTTCTTTAGGATTGTTGTTAAAAGTATAAGTGTTGCTTTTTCATATACAGGAATATTTTTTTTGAGATTAAGTTCGAGAATATAATTTAATGTGTTTTTATAGAAATTAAAAAATTCATAAGATGAATATCCTATTTTATCCCATAAATTTTTTGCTCTTCCGATTGGCTCAAGAAATCCTATCTGAATTCTCATTATTTTAAGGTTGATATACTCATCTACTATTTCTTTATGCATTTTAAGTAATGGTTTTGTTACAGTTGTAATAAGATTTGGCATTTCTATAAAGCCCTTTTCTGAATAATAAATTAGTTTTTTTAAGTTTTCTATTACAATATCATATGTATCTTTTCTTGTTATATTATGAATTTTTTTTGGACCATCAAGTGATGAGCAAATTGTAATTCTATTTTTTAAAATGAATTTAATATGTTTATCATTAATATTTGTTAAATTTGAAACAATTGAGAAATGAATTTTTTTGTTTTTTAAGTAAGATTTTTTTTTAGCATAATCAACAATTTTTAAGAGTGTATCAAAGTTAGAAAATGGTTCCCCACCAGTAAACTCTATATAATAGTCATTCCTTGGAATTGTAAAGATAAAATCAATTATTTCTTTATAGTTTTTAAATTTTAATTTTTCATCTTTTTGTTTTGAATTAATTATACAGTATGTGCATTTAAGATTACATTTTCTTCCCAAAGATATTATATGGTCCTTGGGACCATTAAAATTTAATGTATATCTTTCATCAATATCTGATTTCAACAATTCTATCTGCTTTAAATCCATATGAATTATATTTTTCAATTTTTTCTTTTATTTTTTTATAATTGTTTTCGTACTTTTTAAATACAGTGTTTCCATTTATAATCAATTCTTCTTTATTTGCAAGATTGATTTTCCAAGTATTATCAATGCAATCAAAGTTGCATTTTTTATAAGTTATATCTTCTGATTTTTTTATTTCATCAATACCTGTTATACATCCCATAGTTGTTGTTATATTGAAATAAGGGTAATACACTGTGTATAAAAAATTTATTTTTGAAAGTTTTTTAACAATATGAAATTTTTTTATTTTATTAAATACATATGTCATCTCAATTCTTTCTATATTGTAATTTTTAAGTATTTGGATAGAATTATTAAAGAGTATTACATGTTCATATGAACTTACAAATAATTTAGAAAGATATCTTCCTATATTTATCTTTTTTCCAACTATATTTTTCATTCTTAAAATAGATAAATCATTTATACTGATTTCCTCTACATTTTTATAATCGTTTAATTTTAGGATAAGTTTTTTTATAAGAGGTATTTTAAAATCTGTTAATGGTGGGGTTAAAAAACATATTTTATTTGGGATATTTTTTATTGTATCTATGTTTTTTAGATAAAATTCCAAAAGATTATCACAAAATTCGGTTCCGATATAAAGCCACTCATAATTTTTGTATTTGTTAGGTTTATTTTTAAGACTGAGAAAATGCCTATGATTTATTCTTATTCCTTTTTCCATATATATCCACCAAGTTCATCTATTGATTTTGAAAAAATTTCTTTTGCTTTTTGGATATTATATTTTTTTAATAAAGATTCAATATATAAAATAGCGAATTTTATAAATTTTACTTTTTTTATCTTTGTTTTGGTATCATCTGTTCTTGTTCCATATTTTGTATATTCTACTCCATTTATATAAAAATCAAAAAAGGATGCGGGATTAAAAATTCTTGGAAAATTTGAACAATTCATTCTTTCAAAGATTCTTTTTTTCACAATCTCGTTATTTTCATTTAAATTTATATTTTCAATTGATTTTATTATAGGTTGAAGATTGCATTTTATTCTGTGTGACTTAATATATTTAGAATTATGCAAAAAACAGTTGCTATTTATATAAGGACAACCAAAGAATTTAAAAAAAAAGACTTCGGTTTTTATTTTATTTTTTTTACAATAATCAATCATTTTTGCAGCTTGATTGTATGAAAGTTGTGCTGGAATAATTATCCTAGTAAAAGTAAAATTTTGATGTAGAAATCTTAAATGTTCTGCGTTAAATACTGATGCAACCGAGCTTATATGAAGAGGTATATTATATTTTTCAAGTTCTTTTAATAAAAACAGGTCTGTTACTATAATCCCATCTATTCCGCTATCTATCATTTTTTTAATATATTTAATCATATTCTCATATTTTTCTCCAAAATTAAACTCGTTTGCTGCTAAATAAATCTTTAACCCTATTTTATGTGATTCATTTATAATTTTCTTTGCTTCATCAAATGTTTTGATGTTTCCGGAATTTGCGTAGTTTGGTATGTATTTATGATTTAACCCAAAATATATTTCGTCAGATCCTTCTTTTTTTAAAAGTTCTATTTCTTTTATATTGGTTATGCAAGAAAGTATCTTCATATTAAAATCTTTCTATCTTTATTTCGTTTAAATCAAGTTTTGAGGTTTTTAATTCTTTAGTCCCATATATTTTTACATAATCCTTTCTTGCTCCGCAACAGGCAGGTCTTAATGTGCATTTCTTACATTTATCAATAACTAATGGCATCTCCACCCCTCTTTCAAAAACATCATCTCCTCTTTTCCATCTTTGAAATTCAAATGAAAAACCTTCAAAATTTGGCAACATACAAAGAGGATAATTTTGAATTATTGCTTTTATCCCATATAGTTTCGCTTTTCCAAGAGCAATTCTTATATAAGGAGATACTTCAGAATATTTTGGAACAATCTCTTTGCTATTATTTACCCTTCCCTTATTTCTTACAAAAATAAAATTTATCAGTGCCACATCTGAATAATTATTTTTTATCCATTCAACAAAGTCTGGTAGATATTTATAATTTGGCTTCATTATTATATGAAAAATTCTTACTTTTTTCAAAATTTTTGTTTCTTTTAAATTATTAAGTCCTTTTATTATTAAATCATATTTAACACTTCTTGTAAGATAATTATAGATTTCCTTTATATGTGATGGAAAGTTTATAACAAAGAACTCAACTTCTTTTGATAGTTTTTCTAATAGTTCCCTATTTGAAAGATTTACTCCATTTGTTGAGATCATTATGTGTTTTACTCCATTTTTTTTAAGTTCTTTTATCAGTTTTAAAATATCTGGATTTGTGAGTGGTTCCCCTTGCCCTTCTAAACTTATAGCATCTGCTTTTTCTTTCTTAACCAGATTTATTATATAATCAAGTGTTTTTTTTTCGCCTATTGGTGGGTTATGACAGTATCTGCAATATAGATTACATGTAAATGATGCATCTGCTATACATAGTTGTTTGCTTATCCATTCTCTTTGGTTCATATAAATATTATATAATAATTGTATGAAAGCTATTTCAACTCTTGATGCAATTAAGAAATATTCTTTTCCGCTATATAGGACAAAGATTTGTGAACTTACAATAAATTACAATTGTAATGCAAAATGTGTGTTTTGTTATACGGAAGATTCTTTTTTTAATTCAAGTGAAAAACTTGATCTTCAAAAATCATTTAAATATATGCGTACTTCCTTTGAAGATGGAGCAAGAATAATTCAATTTATAGGTGGTGAACCAACAATATATCCTGAACTTGATAAACTTATTTCGATATCTAAAAAAATTGGATATAAAGCAATCCAGATTGTTACAAATGGACTTAAAATTTCGGCTATTAGTTATTTTAAACATCTTATAGATGTAGGTCTTAATTCAGTTGTTTTTTCTGTACATGGTGCGGATGAAAAAATTCATGATAGAGTAGTTGGTGTTGATGGTGCTTTTAAAAAGATAAATAAAGCGATTGAGTATGCTGTTAGAAAAAAAATTCATATTACCATTGGAACTGCTGTTACATCAATTAATTATAAAGAAATTCCAAAAATTGCAAGATGGGCTTATGAAAATTATGGGATAGAGAATTATCATTTCATTGCTGTTCATTTTATAGGTGAAGCAGATAAAAACACTAATGTTGTTGGAGTAAGTTATTCTGAGACAAAGCCATATATTATTGAAGCATTAGAGTATCTTTATCTAAAAAATGTTTTTCCACTTTCACCAATTTTAAGCAATTATCTTCCATGTATACTTCCTGGTTTTGAAAATTTGATATCAGATTGGAAACTTCCATATTCCTTTGATGATGACCTATATTTACCTGAAAAAGTATACAAATCATCAATGTATACAATGATTACTGATAAACTTAGAATGAAATCAAAAAAATGCAGAGAATGTATTTATTTTAAAATATGCGCTGGCTTTGAAAAAAAATATTTTGAAAGATATGGGGATAAAGAGTTTAGGCCGTTATTAAATATTCCATCTCCTTTTGGGATGAATACTTTTTATAAAAAATAATATATGAAACTTGCATTAGCAAATTATAGTGGTGGAAAAGATTCACATATTGCTATTTATAAAGCAAAGATAAAAGGATACAATATTCCTTATGTTTTTACTTTAAATGGTGGAAAAGAACATTTTAGAGCATTTAATAGTTTTATTAATGTTGATTTAATAAAGGAACATTGTAGATTAATGGGAATAAATCTTATTGAATATAAATTTAAAGTTAATAATGAATTTTTTGAAAGAGGAGAAAATGCATACATTTCAGTTTTTTGTTCTGGAATAAAAAAAGTTGTTTCAAAATTAAATTCTCAAGGAGATGATATTACTTTCTTTTCAAGCATAGATTATGAATTAGAAGAGAATGATAAAATACTTGTTAGAGGAATAAAAAAATTTTTAAATGAATCTAACATAAAATTTTATTCTGCTGTAGAAGGTAGATCTACTTTAGATATTTTAAAACTTTCGCTAAAGTTAGGTATAAAATCATTAATTATTGGAGTTGAGAGAAATATCGATATTTATTGGTTGGGTAAAATAATAACTTATGATTTTATAGATTATATAATCAATGAGAAAAATAAAGGTAATTTTATAGATGCAAATGATTTTCAAACATTAGTAATTGAAAGTCCCTTAATGAAAAAAAGAATAAATATAAAGGATTTTGATATTATTTATGATCCACTTAAAATTACAACATCTATTCTTCTAAAAATAAAAAAATTTGAAATTTGCTAATTATATATGAAAAAATTAATATTAACAAATTTGAAAGATATATTTAAATTTAAAATAGCAATTTCCTCTGATTGTAGCCTTAGATGTAAACATTGCTTTATAGATAAAACACAAAATTTGTTATTATCTTTTAGTGAAATAAAAAAATCTTTAGATTTCTTTCTTAAATTACCCCCATCTAAGAAGAAACTTGAAATATATGGTGGTGAACCATTCCTTCATTTCAAAGAATTAAAGTATGCTATACTTTATGCAAAAAAGAGAGCAAATGAATTAAGTAAAAAATTATCTATTGATATTGCTACAAATGCTACGATAATTAGTGATGAAATTGTAAGGTTTTTAAAGAAAGAAGATATAAGGATTTCTATAAGTATTTTTGGAACAGCAGAAAGTCATAATGGAGTGAGAGTTTTTCCTGATGGAATTCCTTCTTATGATAGGGTGATGGGAAATAGTTTATTGTTATTAAAATTGCTTGGGAATTTAAGGATTACTGCTATTATATGTGTTTATCCTCAAAGAGTTAAACATCTTTTTGATGATTTTTTTATACTTTATAGAAAAGGTTTTAAAATATTTAATCTTGAGTGTGTAAGTGGAGTTAAATGGAGTGATAATAATTTCAAAGAACTAAAAGATAACATAGATAGAATTAAAAAATTTATTTTTAAAAATATTAAAAATGAGAGTTTTTTTGTAATGTTTGAGAGTTTTATTCCTTTGATAGATAAAACCTATGAGGATAGAGTATGTCCTTTTTATAGAGATCTTGAATTAAGACCTGATGGAAATTTTTCTTTCTATCCATACACTTTCATAAAGAATCCTAAAGATATTAAAAAAATTAGCATAGGAAATATTAAGAACGGTTTTAAAGAAAGATTTTCAAATTGTTCTTATTCTCCTATTTCAAATCAATGCATAGGATGTATTGATGGTTATTATATTCTTGATGGTTATGAAGATGGGAATGTGGCTTATCGTATAAGAAATGAAGAATTGTCAAATATAATGAAAGAAGTTATAATTAAATCAAATAAATACAAAAAATACTTTGATTATCTTAAAAAAATAATTTATGTTATTAAAAAGCACTATTAAGTTATTGGATAATAGAAACTCTGTAGAGCAAATGGTTTAGTCTTTTTTAGAATAGGAATAAATTCTTTATCGCCAAATGTTTCAAAGTATTCTTTTTCAAATCCAACACATTTATCAAAATATATACATTTTCTACATTTTTTTGTTTTAATTCTTCCATTTAATTGGATTTCTTTTATAGTTTTAGTATTTTCATCATCAATGTAACATAAATCTTCATTTATTTTTCCGTCTTTTTCCCAGTCCATAATCAAGTGTTCATATCCTGGAAGAATACATGGCAAATAGTTCCCTAAAGGATGACAAGAAGGTGTTATTTTATAATCAAGCAATTTTTGTAATGCAAGTTTTAAATATGGAATATGTTCTGAATATGAGATTTTTAGCAATTCTTTATTTATGTAAGCGTTTCCTTTTGGATGGAAAAATATTGCACAATTACTAATTCCAAATTTTTTTGCTCCAAATTCAAATAATTCTGGAAGAGTTTTATAATTCAATGATGTAACCACACAATTACCTTCTACAAATATTCCTAATTTTATTGCATTTTCTATTGCTTTTAATGTTTTATTAAAACTATCTTTTATTCCAAGTATTTTTTCATGAATATCTTTAACATTTGAATGTAGAGATATTTTTACTATATCAAGTCCAACATCAGTAAGCGATTTAAAATAATCATAATTAGAAAGTTTGATCCCATTAGTATTTAACAAAATAGATTTATATCCAATTTTTTTTGATAAATATATTATTTTTTTTAAATTAGAAAACAATGTTGGCTCACCCCCTGTTAATGTTAAAAAGCGAGCACCATTTTGATATGATGTATAAATTTGTTTTATTATTTCTTCTTCCAAAAAGTCTTTTTTATTTATATTAAAAGGGGTATAGCAATGAATACACTTTGCGTTGCAGCGTGAAGTTAAAGTAACCTCACACTGTTTAGGATTATATCTAAACCATCCAAATTTCTTTGTTGCTTCGTAAATAGAAATTGCTTTTTTTATCACATTAACATTCAGTTAAAAGTTTTAATGGAAATCTTTTAGGTTTTGAATGTAATGGGATAAATTCCTTATCCCCAAATATTTCTACATATTTTCTTTCTACACCTATACATTTTTCATTATAAATACATTCTTTGCATTGTTTGAGTTTAATTTTAGTCGATTGAAGAGCTTTTCCAATATTATCTTTTATATTATTGTCAGGTAAATATAAGTCATCCATGTTATTTGTTTCCCAATCAGCAATAAGATGTTCATATCCCGGAAGTATACACGGAGGATAATTTGAAAATAAATGAGTTGGTGGAATTACATTGTTTTCTTTAAACCTGTTTGCTCCCTCTTTAACATAAGGGGATTGTTCAGTATAGGAAACTTTAAACTCATCAATGTTTTTTCCTAATTCTCCATTATAATGACATGATACAAAATTAAAAGTTATTGCGCCTACTTTTTTGATAACAAAATCTACCAATTCAGGAATTTCTTTGTAATTCTTTTTCATAACCACTGTATCTACTGCAAAAGCCGCATTGTATTTACTCAGATTTTCACATGCTTTAAGAAATAGTTTAAAAGCTCCTTTAATTCCCATCATATCATCATGTTTATGAGGTATTACACTATGAATCGGAATTTTGAATAAATTAACACCACTTTTTATTAATTCTTTAGTGTAATTTTCATTAGCAAGTTTTATTCCATTCGAAAGTAACAAAATACGCTTATAACCGATCTTTTTAGCAAACCTTACTATTTCTATAAGTTTAGGATAGACAGTTGGCTCGCCTCCAATTAAAGCGAGTGTGGTGCTTCCATCTTTATATGAGTTATATATATATTGACATGCCTTTTTAAAATCCATCTCATAATTACTATTTCTCGTTTCCTTTGTAAAATAGCAATGTTTGCAATTTCCATTACACTTATATGTAAGCGTAATTTCACATTTCTTACTTGAGAGATAATCTTTCATCAATTTTTTATAATCTATCATAACTTCCTCCTTTAAAAATAAAATTTAACACCAACTTCCTCTTGCATGTGATCCATGTGCTCCATGTGAACCATGTGATGCATGTGAACCATGTGATCCATGTGAACCATGTGATCCATGTGATCCATGCGATCCATGTGATGCATGGCTAAAATGTCCTGTATCTGTGGTATAATTTGAATGTATTCCTGCTGCTTGTGAAATCTCAGGAGTAGTTGCTCCTATCATACCTAATACCAATGCTGCCTTTACTACATCGCTATCAAGAATTTTTCCTTCTTCACTGTTTAGGTATGTTTTTATAGTATTTTTGATTTTATTATTCTTTTTCTTCAGCATTCTTTCCTCCTTTTAATTTTTTTTGATATTCAAGTTCTTTCTGTTTCATTTCTTCATTTTGTTCGTATGTTTGTTTTGCTGCTTCTACTCTTCTATAAAAATTACAGTAAGTGAGTATTACCTGAGATTTTATATAATTACAATCTTTTTGTACTAACCACATACACTCGTCAGTTTGACAATAATCAATACTATTATTCATCATAGCTATACTTGTAAAACATAAATCACCTTCTCTATCACAATCAGAAGATTTTTCAGGAAAAAACTTTTTACAATTTTCAATCTCTTTTGACTTTATTAAATTACCTTTTAATAAATTGTTGCATAAATTATGGATTCCATCTTTTGCAGATTCACAGAATTGATTTTCAGACACATTAGAAAAAATCTTTTTGATTAAATCATCTCCACTATCGAGAGATCTATAATAATCTTTACATGCTTTCATTTTTACATTTGCAGAAGTAGTTTTATCATATAAGCTGGCTATAAAAAACAAGTCTGGTATATCATCTTTGTCGCAGACTTTTTTACTTTTTTCTAAAAGCCCAGCATTTTTTAGAAGAAAGTAACATTTTTCTTTATTCCTATTAGCTATACCTTCACATCTTGCATATTTTAAAAAAATCTTCATAAAGTTTTCATTTTCTTCTTTTGTAAATGCAAAAGTCTCTTTCAATTGCCCTTTTTCATTTCTTTCTGGTTTAACTTCTCCCCATACTTTTCCATAATCTTTTATTATATCATTTATTGTTTTATTACATCCTCCCATTAACTGCGTATACTGTGGTGGCAGATTTTGTTGGTTTGAAGTGTCGGCTTGTTCTTTTTGATTTTCTTGTTTTTTTAACTCTGCCTCTGTAATTGCTTTGTAATCTATTTGAGAAGTAGTAGGAAAAGTAGAAACGGGATAACTTTCATAATTAGATGTAGATGACGTTTGTTCAGTTTGAGAAATATTTTGTGGTTGAGTAATAGTTTTGGTTTTGGTATTTTTGTTTTTCATTATAATAATTACTCCTATTATAGCTAGTAGCAGAACAACTATTCCTGTAAAATATTTTTTCATTTTTTTCTCCCTTTTATTTCTCCGATTGCTGAAACAATTGCTTTTGTTATTATCATTTTGGAAAGGTTTTTTGTTTTTTCAAACAAATCTATTCTACATTGCTGATTTAATGCTTCATTTAATAATCTTTTAAAAATGATATCATCTTGGGTTTCTATTTCTATTTTATCACTTTTTGGATTAATTTTTGCCTTTTTATTATAAATTTTATATATTACTTCGTTTGCTATCTTTAATGACTCATAACTGTATATTTCCTTATCTACACTGTACTTCATCTTTTCTCCTTTTTTAAATCCCTCTTTCCTCCCCCTTTATTAAAGGGGGATTGAGGAGGATTTTCCCCGAACAAGATTGGGACTCCATAATTCATAATTTATAATCCATAATTTCCACTCACCTGCTCACTTTCTTACTTTTTTATGCATGGCACATCTCGCGAACCATATTCATTCCTCTATCATATTTAACAAATTTTTTTTATTTTTGTCAAGTTTATTAAATATTATATCCAAGATTCTCATATAAATTTTACATCTTTGAGATATTATATTGTTTCCAACTGGTGAATTTTCTGTTTCACAATTTATAACCGGACATACTCCACAATAAGGTCTATAAACACATCTAAAGCAAGTATGCTGTGATTCAAGATTTGATGAAATAGAACATCCTTTTACTGCTTCTGAATTAAAAATATCTTTGTAAGAAATATCTTTAATGTTTCCTATTAAAAATAAATCATTTCCTTCTTGTGCAACCATTCTTCCTTCATCACAGGTATAAATATTTCCATCATAATTATATGCTAACTGTCCGATACCTCCACCACAGGGGCATCTAAGGTCCACAAATCCAGGATCTTCTTGCTTCTCTATTTTTCTTAATAATAATTCTGCTGTTTTTTCTTTTATTATTAAACCATTTTTGTTTTTTGATATTATATAATCAAGTACTTTTTGATAGAAATCTAAAAATTCTTCTGCACTATATCCTATCTTGTCCCAGACCTTTCTTGCAAAACCAATTGGAGATAAAGGTCTTATAAATATTGAATCAATTCCATTTTTTATATACTCATCTACTACTTCTTTTGGATAATTTAATGTTTCTCTTGTGACTGTTAAAAGTGCGGATGGTTTAAAGACCCTATATTCTTTACCATCTATTTTATAAGTTCCAGATTTAGATATTTCTCGAAAGTATTTTAGCCACTTTAAGGTTATCTCATAAGAATTTCCAGCATTATATATTCTATTTTTGTTGTGAAGATGTTCTGGACCATCAAGGGATGTGCATATTGAAACTTCATTTTTTAAAAGAAACTCTGCTTTTTCTTTGTCCATTTTAGAAAAATTTGAAACAACTGATAGAAATAATTTTTTATTTTCCTCTTTTTCTTTTTTCCTTGCATATTCTATTGATTTTTGTAAAACATCCCAATTTAAAAGTGGCTCACCACCTTGAAACTCTATTGTTATATTTGGAGATGTTGATTGAAAGGCAATATCTATTGCTTTTTTTGCTGTATTAAAACTCATATCAGTCTTATTACCTTCTTCACCTATTGCTTGGCTTTGACAATAAACACATTTATGATTACATCTAAGTGTAAGTACAATAATATGCAAATAAGGACCTCTAAAAAGATATGAGTTCAATTTCTGATATGTTGAGTATATCTCATCAAAATTAAGTTTTGTTCTAATAAACTGCTTTTCTTCTAGTATCTTATAGGTTTTTGAGTTTTCTGGAATTCTATTTTCTAAATATTTTTTAAAATCTAATTCATTTAATATAACCCATTTCCCAATATCGTTTGTAATGAGAATTTTATTTTTTGAGATTTTTCTCCATCTTATCTGTGGTATTGTTATATCAGCTTTTGTTTTTTGAGTGTTTTTCTTCCCAAGTCCTTTTAATTTCATCTAAACCCTCCATATTTTCACCTTTTAATTCTTCCTCTACTTCTTTAATCAATCTTTCAAGTTCTTCTTCTTCTTCCTTTGTTAAAAATCCCTCACTTGGCTTTGGTGGCTGATAGTTAAAAGAATTCTTAATTATAAACTCTCTAAGTTTTATATTTTCATCAATGATTTTTTGCATCTTTTTTTCTTCATTAAGTTTTTCAAAAAATTCTTTTTTTATTTTTTTCTCATCAATTTTTTGGTTATTCATTGGTGTAAGTTCAATTATTATATAACCATTATTCTTTCTTATATACACCCAGAAATTATTGCTAAATGTATATGAAACATATCTTATTACCTCAAGTGTATATTCATTATTTTTAATTAATATTCTGAGATCTTTCATTTTTACCTCTCCTTTTTAAATTATACAAACTTTTTAGATTATATGCAACACACCCCACTCTCTCTCATTTCATTTACAAATTATTTAAAAAACAATACATTTTTTCCAAATCCTGGTATTATGTTCCTCCAACAATTCTACAACAAAGCATGTTTCCAGATACAGGAACCCTCTTATATCCAAAAAGACATACATTACCTACTCCACCTGCAAAGTTAGCATTTCCAACGCATGTATACTCTAAATCAAATCCTGTCCAATTTATCGTTACCACTAATTCTCCCCAGTTACATGAGCCCCATCCAACGCCTTTCCGTCTCCATGTACAAAGACCATACAATCTCCCCCACGAAGAGATTCTTACATCACCGTTGATATCAAGTTTATATGCCGGATAATATGTTCCAATACCGACGTTTCCTCCATCTGCATTTATAATTAGATCTGCAGGTGTTCTATTGGCTTTATTCCAGGATTGAATGCTACCATTTGGAAGTGTTACTCCTATCGAAGTTCTTTTTATTGTACCAATTCCTACTGATATAATATTATCACCAAAAGCTGCTGTGTGTAAATCAATACCATAATCAACACCAGGAACACCTATAACCCATAACATAGGTGTGGGATAAGTTGTTCCAATACCGACATGTCCATCGGGAGAGACATATAGTCCTGTCTTTCCTGGTGCCCCTCTAAGTTGAGCAGTACCTACTACCTCTAATTTACTTTGCGGACTTGCTGTTCCAATCCCCACCCTGCCAGCATCTCTTGCAAGCCAAGTATTATTGGTGGTTAAAAGAGAGACATAGCCGCCATAAGGTGCTGGATAATAGGTGGTTATTACAAGATTTTCTGTATCTGCAAGTTTTGGAATTGCTGTAAGATAAATAACACTTACAAGGATTGTATAAAATAACCTTTTTAATATGTATTTAAATCTTTCCATAACACCTCCTTTCTCTTTTAAAGAATCCTCTTTTATATTTTAACAGATAAATTTATATTTTTCAAGACCTCTGCTCTTTCAATTTCGCTTTTGTTTATTAATTCAAAAAATCCTTTTTCAATAAAATCTTTCTCCATTTCTAAGATTTCTTCTCTATAGCCCCATAGAACATACATCATATTTTTGAAAAACTCATCCAGTGTGATAATATATGCATTTTTTAAGATTCCGAGGGATTTTGAAACCTTGTCTTTAAAGATAAGTTTGTTTTTTAAAATATAATTTTCTGATTCTTTTTTTTCTAACGATAAAATCATACTCAATATATTTTCAATTCTTTCTTTAAAATCATCATCATTTTCTCTTTGAATAAACTTCAGTTTGAAAAATCCATATGGGTTTGGATTGTAAAAAAAACCACTTAAATTTATATTAAAGTTTTTTAGATTTTCTGAAAGTTCTTCTACCCTATGTGCAAGGGTTAGAGATGGAATAAAAATATAAAATGTAGTTGTTTTTGCAAAGCCTGATATCTCAATATCTGATGTAAGAAATCCAAATTTCTCGCTATAAGAAAATGTAAGATTTGAAAGTTTTTGTTCTATATCAGTTATTTTTTTGTAAAGGTTTTCTATCGACTTTCCGCCTTCATACACGGTTATTATTAAATGTTCTTTTGAGTTTATTTCAACAATTGTTTTTTTGTCAGATGAGTAAAAGTATTTTGCTTTTCTATGGTTGCATAATGTTTCTTGGATAATATCTATATTTTTAAGTTTTTTTAATTCGTTTTTTTTAATCTCAATTCCTTTTATTATATTTTTTTTAACAAGTGATGTTATAATTTTTTCGCTTAATCTTTTAAACTCAATTTCCTTAAGTTTTGATACAAACTTATATGGAAAAATATTTCTATATATACTCAGTTTAGTTCTCAGCACCATTTTTCTTAAGTTTTTTTAGATGTTTTTTTGCCATATCAAGGTCATCAAATTTTAAATAGATATCTGCTTTTTTTAAGATCTCTTCAGGTTTGTTTTTGTCAGTATTTTTTATAAGTTTCTCAATTGCTTTATTGTAATTTGGAATAGTGGTGTTTTTAAATATTTTTTCAAGTATTTGTGAAAAGTATATATAGCAGAAAGGGCATCCTAATTTCCCCTCTTTTATAAAATCCAAATAAGAAATACCACAATTACCACATACAAGTTTCTTTTTTTTATTCCGTATTTCCTCAATTAAAAGTTTAAGATAATCGGTATATGTTGGTTTTTTTAATGTTTGTATTTTATATTTTTTAAGACACTTTCTACATATAAAAATATCTTTTATCTTTGCATTAATTATTGCACGTGTCTTTATCTCAACCTCATTTTCTCTACAAATTTCACACTTCATAGTTTTTTAGTTCATTTTTTGTAATAAGATATATTTTATCTGAATACTTTTTTGCAAGTTCTATGTTGTGTGTTACCATTATTATTGTTTTTTTCTCCTCGCTTAATTTTTTAAAATCCTCCATAACTATTATCGCATTTTCTCTATCAAGATTTCCCGTTGGCTCATCAGCAAATATTATCTGTGGATTATTTATCAGTGCTCTTATTATTGATACCCTTTGTTTTTCACCACCCGAGATTTCTTTTATGTTTTTTTCGGCAATATGCTCAAGATTGAATTTTTTTAACAGTTCGAAGGACTTTTTCCTATTCATACTCTGGTGAAGAATATAATAAGGAATTGATATATTTTCCCATACATTGAAGTCATCAAGAAGCATATCCATCTGAAATATAAATCCGCTCTCCTTTGTTCTAAACAACTCCTTTTCCCTTTCTGAAAATTTGGATATATCCTTACCATTGAATAGGATTTGGCCGCTGTAATGGGTATCTAAGGTTGATAGAATATTTAAGAGTGTTGTTTTACCGCTTCCGCTTGGACCAACCACTGATACAAAATCCCCTTTTTGGATGTAAAATGATAGGTTTTCAAAAACTATTATATTCCTGTTTATATCCTCATATATCTTTGTAAGGTTTCTCACTTCTATTATTTTATCCATATCTCATCACCTTTACCGGATCTATTCTTGAAGCATATCTTGCAGGAAGTATTGAACTTAAAATTGAAAGGGTTATTGCTATCAGAACTATTAAAAAGATGTCACTCACATAAACCCTAACTGGTACATTTGTGATGTAGTATATATCTTTTGGAAGTTCTATTATCTGATATTTTTTGATGAGGTAAAGTGAAATTGAACCTCCTATAAAGCCCAATATTATTCCGCAAACTGACATATAAACACCACAGAGTATAAATATTTTTTTAATACTCTTTTTTGAAACACCAAGTGCAAGAAGAATTCCAATTTCTCTTAACTTTTGAGATGTTATCATAAACAAGTTTGATGCAATACTAAAACTTGAAACAAGAATTATTAGTGATAGAATTAATCCCATAATAAATTTTTCAAGTTTAAGTGCCGCAAATAAGTTTTTGTTTATATCATAGTATGTTTTTATGGAATAATAAAATGGTATTTCTTTTCTTATCTCTGTATATGCTTCCTTTATTTTTTCAACATCTTTGAGTTTTACAGAAATCCCATTTGCAACAAGGTCTTTGTTGAAAAAAGTTCTTGCATCATTTATATCTATAAATGCAAGTGATGAATCATATTCATAATATCCGGTATTTATTATACCGCTTACCTTAAATTTTTTCATTTTTGGAAGTATTCCACTTGCAATCAGATCAAACTTTGGTGATACAAGAACAACCTCGTCTCCTATAAATACACTTAAGTTTTTTGCAAGTTCTTCACCAAGTACTATTTTTGAACTACCTATATCAAAACTTCCATATTTGAGTGATTTTAAGATATTTGTTATTTTAAATTCATTTTCTTCTATACCCTTTATTACTGCACCAGTATTTCTTGATGGTGTTAAAAGTATAGCTTGCGATATGATAAACGGTGAGATTTCTTTTATCATATGGTTTTTTAAAAGTATTTCTTTTATATGTTCAAAATCCTTTTTGAAAAAATCACCATAGATTATTATATTTGGCTGTGAATCAAAAATCTTTTGTCTTATATCGCTTTGAAATCCATTTATTATGCTTAGCGTTATAAATATTGCACAGACAGATAGAGTTATTCCGATTATTGCAATGAATGTTGTTATGGATGTAAATATGTTTTTTCTTGAACCTCTGACATATCTTTTTGCTATCTCATATTCAAATCTCATTTATTTTTTGTGTCCTCTGGTTTTAGAAGGGGAAAAAGTATTACCTCTCTTATAGATGGTTTTCCTGTAAGAAGCATTGCAAGCCTATCTATACCTATTCCTATTCCACCGCAGTTTGGCATACCATATTCCATTGCTTCTATAAAATCTTTGTCAAGTATATCTGCTTCGCCAAGATTTTCTTCATATTTTTGTTTCAACTGTTCAAGAAGCCTTGATTTCTGGTCTATAGGGTCATTCAACTCCGAATATGCATTTGCAATCTCACATCCTCCAGCATAAAACTCAAATCTCTCAACTATGGACTCATTTCCATCTTTAAGTTTTGCAAGTGGAGTTACTGCTGCTGGCCAGTCCATTATAAAACATGGCTCAATTGTGTTTTCTTTTATAACCTCATTCATTATCCTTTCAAAAATCTTTGCTGATGGTGTTGCTTTATCAAACTCGACATTCATTTTTTTTGCAAGATTTTCAAGTCCCTGCCTGTTAAATGATTTTCCTTTAAGAACATTATGTATATCTTGTCCTGTTTTTTCTTTCCAAAGATCAGGAAGATTTATTCTTTTAAACGGCGGCTTTATATTTATTTTATGTCCTTCGTACTCAACCTCTGTCATTTTAAATTCCTCAACAAATCTATTGAATAACCTTTCTACAAGTTCTGCCATATCATTATAATCGGAATATGCTTTATACGCCTCAAGTGTAGTAAACTCAGGATTGTGCGTAGTATCAACTCCTTCATTTCTAAAAACTCTTCCTATTTCATATACTCCATCAAAGCCACCAATTATAAGTTTTTTTAATGGTAGTTCAGTTGCTATTCTCATGTAAAGTTCTATTTTAAATGCATTATGAAATGTTATAAAAGGTCTTGCACTTGCACCGCCGGTCTGGGCACAAAGTATTGGTGTTTCTACTTCAAGGTACCCATCACGATTAAGTTCATCCCTTATTATCTGAATTATTTTTGTTCTTTTTATAAATATTTCCTTAACCCAATCATTTGCAATTAGGTCAAGATATCTTTCACGGTATCTTGTCTCAGGGGCCACAAGTCCATGATATTTTTCAGGAAGTGGTCTTACAGATTTTGCTATTATTGTAAATTTTTCAACATTTATTGTTAACTCACCTGTATGTGTTTTAAAAGTTTTTCCTTCTACACCTATAAAATCTCCTGTGGTTATATATTTTTTAAATATATCATAATTTTCGCCGAGAATATCTTTTTTTAGATATATCTGTATTTTATCCGTCCCATCTTTTATATGAGCAAAACTTGCTTTTCCCATTATTCTTAAAAGAATTATTCTTCCTGCGGTCTTTACAGAAGAATCAAGAGGAAGGTCTTTAATATCCTTTATTTTATTTTCAACCTTATATCTTATTGGAAAAGGATTTATCCCGAGTTTTTTAAGTTCTTCAATTTTTGCATAATTTGATTTTATTATCTCATCAAGGGTTGTTTTTTGTTCCATATTCAAGTGCCTCTTTTACTATTTTTAGAAAATTTTTTAAATCAAATGGTTTTTCAACAAAGGAGTATACATTGCTTGCCATCTCAAAAATATCTCTTATCTGCCCCTTTGCCGTTAAAACTATTATTGGTATCTTTCTCAGTTCATCGCTTTCCATCATTTTTGTTTGGAATGTATATCCATCCATTTCTGGCATCATTATATCAAGGATTATTAGGTCAGGTTTTACAGGATTTAGTTTATCAGTTAGTTTGTTATATGCTTCAAGACCAGTTGTTGCTTCTATAACCTCATATCCTTCTTTTTCAAAAAGAACCTTTAGCAAAAGGAGAATATCTCTTTCATCATCTATGACCATTATTTTTTTACTCATAAACACCTCATTTATATTTATAATTTAATTTTACAAAATAATAAGTTTTTTGTATATCTCTTTTGCAAAATTATTCAGTGTGTTATCTCTTGCTCCGCTTATTGCTATTATATCATAATCAGATATATTTTTCATCTCAAGTATATAGTTTATTATTTCGTTTCTGTTTTCAAAATAAAGTACTTTTTTCCTGTATTTTTTTATTTCATCCGCAAGTTCTTTTGATGATATATCCTTATTTACGCTTCCACCTGCATAATAAATCTCAGGAAAAATAAGTATATCATCATCTCTTATATTTTTAAATGTTTCTATGAGTTCATTTTTTAAAAGTTTTGTTGGGTAAAATCCATGTGGCTGGTATATTAGAATAAATTTTTTTGAGTTTTCAATAAGTGTTTTTATCAATGCCATTATCTTTGCTGGGTTATGAGCGTAATCATCTATTATTGTTATGTTTGAACATTTTCCAATTATGTTCATTCTTCTATATGTTCCTTTAAAATCAGATAAAAATCTTAAACCCTCTTTTAAGTTAATTCCAAAGATTTCAGCAGTTTTTGCTGCTGCAATTGCATTTTCTATGTTATGTTTTCCTGCAAGAGGAATTTCATATATCTCATTTTCAAATTCAAAAACTGTTTTCTCAATTGATTTTTCCTTTATTTTGATGTTTTTTGATGAAAAATATATTTTATTTTTAAATTCAAATGAAACCTCATAAGCATTTTCATCATCTCTATTTACAGCAATGATATTTGAGTTTTTTAAGAATTCACTAAAAATTTTTTTTAGTTCTACGACATCTTTATGGTCTTTTGAGATATTTAATAAAACTCCCACATATGGCTTATATTTTGTTATGCTTGCATCTGACTCATCAGCCTCAATAACAAGTATCTCTCCTTTTCCAAGATATGCATTTCCTATAAGTTTATCATCTTTAATTGAGTTTATATATGCACCATTTATTACTGATGGCTCAAGTCCTTTTTTTTTGAGTATATGCCAAATCATTGCAGTTGTAGTACTTTTTCCACTCGTTCCTCCAACTGCTATTGTTTTATATTTCTTTACATATTCATTTAATAATTCAGATCTATGAATTATCTTTATTTTTTTTTGTTCTGCTGTTTTTATATCAGGATTTGTTTTTTCAACTGCTGTTGAGATTACAAGAAAATCAATATCATCTTTTATTCCACTTCCATTCTGAGGATATATTTTTATTCCTAATTTTTCAAATTTTTCCCTTATTTCTTTATTTTCTCCTCTATCAAAGGATCTATCAGAGCCAGATATTTCATTTCCCTTAAGTAATGATATCTGGCTAAGAGCGCTCATTCCTGATCCACATATTCCACAGAAAAATAATTTCATAATATTAAAATTTTACAAAATTATGTAAAATATTTTTTAAATGCGCGGTTAGCTCAGTGGTAGAGCACCTCCCTTACAAGGAGGGGGTCGTAGGTTCAAATCCTGCACCGCGCATAGATTTTTATGCAAGAAAGGGAACTAGTAGAAAAAGCAAAAAACGGGGATCTTGAAAGTCTTCAGATACTTCTCGAAAAATATAATGATCAGATTGCAAATATTGCAAGATATGTTTGTATAAATTCTCCACAGGATGCAGATGATGTTCATAGCCAAACTATGTTAAGCATTTTTAAAAATATAAAAAATTTTAAATCAAATTCAAGTTTTTCAACATGGTTTTATAGAATTGCTGCAAATCACTGTTGGATGAAATTTAGGAAAAAGAAACAAAAAAAACTTGTATCTATTAAAGATTTTAAAGATATTGTCCATTATGAAAAGGAAAGGAATGTAGAACTTGTGCATGATTTTTATAAAGTTTTTTCAAAACTTCCACTTAAATATAGAAATGTAATACTTCTTGTTGATGTCGAAGGTTATTCTTTAAAAGATGCAAGTAAAGAGATTGGAATTAGCGTTGGAGCATTAAAAACCAGGCTTTTTAGAGCAAGAAAGATGTTTAAAAATGAAATAGAAAAATTGGATGGAGTTAAATAATGCTCTATCCAGTTACCCCTTTTTGCAATCAGAGATGCATTTTTTGTTCTGCTTATGGAAGAAAAGATAAAGATTTTGATCTTAAAAGTTTTATTTTAGAACTTCAAAAAGATAATGATAACCTTATAATTCTTTCTGGTGGTGAGCCTTTTACTATTGGGATTGATAATCTGATATATATTGCTGATTTTGTTTCCAAAAGAAATAAAGTTCTTGAAATTCAAACAAACGCAATACTTATTCCTAAAATAGATGAAAGAAAACTTAAAATTCTTGTTTCACTTTTTAAAAAAACTGGTGGTTATTTCAATGTAAATATTCCATCCCATAGAAGCGATATGGATTATAGGATAACAAAGATCAAAGATGGATTTAAAAAAAGAATTAAAGGTATTGAGATTTTAAATAATCTTGGTTCAACTATAAGAGTCACACATGTTATTCATAAAGTTAATTACAAGTACCTATTTGATTTTGCTCAATTTATTTTGAAAAAAATTCCTTTTATCTCTTGGGTTCAGTTTAGTTTTGTAAAGGGAATAGGAAAAGCAGAAAAAAACAAAGCAATAATTCCAAAATATAGTGATGTCTCACCATTTTTAATAAAAGCTTTTGAAGTTCTTGATAAAAATGGTTTTTATTTTGAAGTTGATCATATACCTCTTTGTTTTCTTGGAAAATATTACGATAGGCAGGTAGATTTTAAGAAAATGAGTAAGAAAATACCTGGAGAATATTTAAAAGAGAAAGAAAAACTTCCATCTTGTAAAGGTTGTAAATTTTATTCTGTTTGTTCTGGCCCAAGAAAGGACTATATTGAAATATATAAAAAGTTGTAGGCGAGGGACAGAAATATAAGAAGGTAAGAAGTAAGCAGTGAGAAACGTAAGAAATGTAAATTATGAATTTTGAATTTTGAATGATGAATTATGTATTGTGGATTTCTAATTTAAAATTAAACATTTACTATAATTTTTTAAATTACAAGCTAGGCCACTAGTCACCAGCAACCATCTACCAATTTTACCGGTCCCGTATCACTAATTTCCATTTCCTATAAAGTTTTTAGATAGTTCTTTAGTGCGGTTATAAAAATATCTATATCTTCTTTTTTGTTGTAGATGAAAAAAGATAATCTTATAGCTGATTTTATGCCAGCATTTATGCAGGCAAGGTCTGCACACATTCTACCAGTTCTTATAGCAATGTTTTTATCTTTATAGTTTGACACAAATAATGCAAAATCTTGGTTTGAAAAGTTTTTGTTTTCTGAAATAAATGAGACAATTGAACCATCCGTAAGATTTTTACCTAAAATTTTTATTCCTTTTATTTTTAGAAGTTTTTGAGTTGTATATAAAACAAGTTCTGATATATTCTTTCTTATTTTTTCAAATCCTAATTCATTTAGATATTTATAAGCAATAGAAAGCGCACTTGCACCTGCATAGTTTTGTATTCCTGCTTCAAAATTTTTATATCCTTTTAAAAATTCAACTTTTATAACTCCATTTTCTTTTTTTATTTCCTTAATTGTTCCCCCTCCAAGTTTTGATGAAGAAAGAAAATCATAAAGTTCATTTTTTATATATAAAACACCTGTTCCATAAGGTGCTCCAATTTTGTGACCTGAAAAACAAAGAGCATCTACTTTAAGTTTTTCTACATCTATTTTATGTGTTGAAGCATACTGGGCAGCATCCACAAAAACTTTTATATTTTTCCGAAAAGCGATTTCAATAATCTCATCTGTTTCAACAGTTCCACCAAATATATTTGATGCCTTTGATAAGCATAGGACTCTTGTTTTGTTTGTTATCATTTTCTTAAATTCCAAAGGATTTGGATTAAAATTTTTAAGAGGGATTATTTTTAGTTTTAATTTTTTTATTTTTGCAATTCTATAAAATGGAAGAAAAACTGAGTTATGCTCAAGCCCAGATATTATAATCTCATCGCCTTCCTTAAAATTAAAAGAGTTTGCAAGTATGTTAAATCCTTCTGTAGTTCCTGATGTAAAGATTATTTCATTTTCACTGCAGTTAATTGAACTTGCAATGTATTTTCTTGCGATTTGATATTTTTCTTCTATGCCTCTTGCAAGCAGATGAACCCCTCTCTCACCTCCACAACTACCAAATTCAAGAAGGACTTTTAATTGTTCATAAGCTGCTGATTTAATCTTAAGTGCACTACATGCATTATCAAGATATACAAGCGATGGATTTGTTTTTAGAATTGGGAATTCGTCTATAATTTTTTTCATAATCATTTTAAAATATTTTAGCATAAAAATAGTAAAATATTTTTAATGAGATATAAAATCCTTGAGATATACTTAAATTTTTCATGTAATCAGAGATGCCTTCATTGTTTTAACAGCGATGAGTTTCGTTTATCTCATAAGGATCTTGAGTTTAAAACAGTTGCTGAAACACTTTTTAAAATGAGAAGAGAAGGATATAACTGGCTTTTAATTCTTGGTGGAGAACCAACAGTTTATCCAGATATATTTAAGGTTATATCACTTGCTAAAAATTTAGGATATAAAAGAATACTTACTTTTAGTAATGCTCAGAAGTATTCGGATGAGTTATTTGTTAAACGTATGAAAGAGGCAGGTTTAACTGATACTGTTATTAGTGTTTTTGGACATAAACCTGAGCTTCATGAAACCGTAACTCGCGTTCCCGGCTCGTTTGAAAAAATAATGAAAGCTATAGATAATTTAAAAAATGAGCAAGTTGGTATAATGATACTTTTGGTTTTAAATGCACTTAATTACAAATATTTTCCTGAGATTGTTGAATTTTTTCTTGACAAGGGAATAAAACGCTATATGTTTTTTGCTTTGAAATATCAGGGAAGAATGACTTATAATGAGGCAATAGAGAAAATGGCTGTGAGATTGTCTGTTGCCTTTTCAAAAATAGATGAGGTTTATAAGATATTTAAGAAAAGAAAACTAAAATTTCCAACAATAGAACATGTTCCACCATGTATTCTGCCTGAATATGTCAGGTATCTTGGCAATTACCAACCAAAGGCAAAGGATTCAAGAGGTATCTTGCTCCAGGATGGAAAACTTTACGATGTAAATAAATTATATAAAGATTTAATTTTTAAACCTACCTGTCAAAAATGCATATATTATTCGGGCTGTAGCGGTTTTGACGCAGAGTATGCAAAAGTATTTGGAGATGATGAATTTAGACCTGTAATTTTTTCTAAATCATGTAAAAAAAATAAAAGATGACCAAGCGTTCTTATAATATTGAACCTATGATTTCTATTAACAATATCTGCAATCACAGATGTATATTTTGTTCAAGAAAAATAGAGCCACCCACCTCACCAAATGAAGCTAAAGAGATAGTAAAAAAGTTCAAACATTCTATTTCAATAGAAGGTGGTGAACCACTTTTGCATAAAGATATTATTCAAATTGTAAAGGGGGTGAAAAAAGAAGGAGTTAGAGAAGTTATTATTGCAACTAATGGATTTTCTTTAGATAAAAAAGAAAGAGTAAAAGAACTGGTAAATGCTGGTGTTGATGTTTTTAATTTTAATTTTCCATCACATATTAAAAAACTTTATGAAGTTTTAACTCAATCGAAAGATTATGAAAAAACGATATTAGCAATAAAAAATTGTATCGAAATAGGAGGATATAAGAGAGTTAGAATAACATATGTTATAAACGCTCTAAATTATAAATATATTTCAAAGTTTGCTGATTTTGTAAAGTCAGAGTTTGGTAATGTTTTTTATGTGGAACTTAATATGATAAAGGTTCTTGGTAAGGTTAGAAAAAGACATTATCTTGTTCCAAAACTTACAGATATACATTCTTATATCATAAATGGTTTTAAAAGATTTGAAGAAAACAATATTCATTTTATATCAGATGGTATTCCTCTTTGTTATATGACTGGATTTGAAGATAGAAATATAGATGCTCAAGTAAGGGTTTGGAATATGAATGTTTGGATAGCACCAAACGAAAAATCTCATTTTAAGCCATGTAATGATTGTGTTCTTAAACAGATATGTTCTGGTCCAAGAAAAGATTATGTTAAAATTTATGGATTTTCTGAATTGAAAACCATTAAGGATAAAAATGTCTTATCAGATATTGTTAAAAAAATAAAAAATATGAAGTTGGGATAATCTTTAAATTGCATATGAGATTATATTTTTATAAAATTTAATTATGTTTAATTTTAAGATTTTTGAATTAAATTTGATGTAAGGGAGTATATTTATGAAGTTTTATAATGAAAAGATTGCAATTGTTGGAATAGGAATAATTGCTCCAAAGGCTTTTAATAAGGATGAGTTTTGGAATAATATAATAACAAAAAAGAACTGTATAATTGAAGTTCCAAAAGATAGATGGGATTGGCGACTTTATTATGATCCAGATCCAAAAGCAAAGGATAAAACATACTCAAAGATAGGTGGATTTATAGAAAATTTTAATTTTGATCCAATAAAATATAAAATTCCACCAATCGCAGCAGAACAGATATCACGGCTTCAAAAATTAACTATAGAAGCAACAAAGATGGCTCTTGATGATTGTGGATATACCCCAGGTAAATGGGATCCTAAAAGGGTTGGAGTTATAATTGCAAATGCAATGGGGGCAATGAGAAAGGAGTTTACAGATCTAAGGATATATAAATTTTTAATGGAAGATATGATTTCAAAGACTGATTTTTTCTCAAAACTTTCTGATGATGAGAAAAAAAGATTTATCCAAGAGTATGAAAAGCAGATTGATGAATATATAATCAACATAACTGAAGATACAATGCCAGGGGAGCTTGCAAATGTTACAAGCGGGAGAATAGCAAATGTTTTTGATTTCAATGGACCAAATCTAATAACTGATGCTGCTTGTGCTTCATCTCTTGCTGCCCTTGATTATGCTGTTATGGCTTTGAGAACTGGTAAGGTTGATGTATGCATAAGTGGTGGTGCTGATGAGATGATGAGTCCAGCAGCATATGTTAAATTTTGCAAAATTGGAGCGCTTTCTCCTGATGGCTCTTTTCCATTTGATGCCAGAGCAAATGGATTTGTTATGGGTGAGGCAGTTGGTGTATATGTTCTTAAGAGATTATCTGATGCTGTTAGGGATGGAGATAGAATTTATTCTGTTATAAACTCTATTGGTGCATCAAGTGATGGTAAAGGAAAAGGAATAACTGCACCAAATCCAAAAGGACAGAAACTTGCCATAGAAAATGCTTTTAAAGAGGTTGATTATAGACCTTCGGATGTTGATTTAATTGAGTGCCATGGAACTGCAACAAGAGTTGGTGATGCAACTGAGTGTTCTGTTTTAAAAGAGTTTTTCTCACCTTATCTTGGAACAAAAAAACTTAAAGTGACATCAATAAAATCACAAATAGGACATACAAAAGCAGCTGCTGGCGCTATAAGCATTATTAAAGTTGCTCTAAGTCTTTATAAAAAAATTTTCCCACCTTCAATTAATTTTGAAATACCAAACCCAAACATAGATTTTTCTGTTATTGAAGTAGTAACTGAACCTATTGAGTGGAAAACAAATGGTATAAGACGTGCAAATGTTTCTTCTTTTGGTTTTGGAGGAACAAATTTCCATTGTGCAATGGAGGAATATGTTGAAGGAAAAACAAAGTATAGCGTAAATTCTGCTTTTGAAAAAATTGAAATTGAGAAAGAAAAAAAGGAGATAAATATTATGAAAAACGAAATAAAAGAAGATCCAAAAGCACCTTTCTCACTTTTATCCGGTGAAACATTTGCTATTGGAGCATCTAATTTAGATGAACTTAAAGAAAAACTTGAAGAACTTAGAAATAAGGCGTGTAGTTGGGGAGATTTATATCCACAAACAATAGTTTCTGTTGAGATGAATAGAAAAATCTTTGGAGATTTTGGAATTGCAATAGTTTCAAAGTCACCAAAAGATCTTATAGAAAAGATTGATTTTATTAATAAGAATTTTAATGAAAAAATATTTGATGATGCTGGTATAAATTTTAAACTTAAAGGAATATATCCTTTTAGAAAAAAGGTTAATTATAAAGGAAAGATAGGTTTTGTTTTCCCAGGACAGGGTTCTCAGTATGTTGATATGATGAGAGATCTTGCTGCAAAATATGATGTTGTTATGGATACATTTAAAGAAGCAGATAGAATAATGGAGAAAATGATTGGTGTAAAAATTACTGACACACTTTGGTCAAAGCCAGGTGAGACAAAAGAAGAACTTTTAAAGAGAGAAGAGGCAATAAAACAAACTCAGATGACTCAGCCATCTGTTATGACTGCTGATATGGCAATGTTTAGATTGTTAGTTTCATTTGGTATTAAACCGGATATGGTTATAGGACATAGCTTAGGTGAGTATGCTGCTGCAACTGCGGCTGGAATATTTACACTTGAAAACGGACTTAAAGCAGTTACCTCAAGAGCAAAAGAGATGAGCAATATTAAAGTTAAAGATCCGGGTAAAATGGCTTCTGTTGCATGGCCTTATGATAAGGTTGAGGAGCAATTAAAAAAGATAAAGGGCTATGTTGTTGCAGCAAACAAAAACTGCCCAATTCAAACAGTTATTGCTGGCGAAAAAGAGGCGGTTGATGAGGCGATAAAACTTTTTAAAGCACTTGGTGTTGAGGCACAAGAGATTGCTGTTTCACATGCATTTCATTCAGAGATTATTAGACCTGCAATTGAACCATATAGAGAATTTTTAAAAAAGATTCCAATAAAGTCCTGGGATATTCCAATAATATCAAATGTTACAGCAGACTTTTTCCCAAAAGACACTGAAGCGATATATGACCTTCTTGTAAGACAGATGGTAAGCCCAGTGGAGTTTATTAATCAGATAAAAAAGATGTATGATGAAGGGGTAAGAATATTTATAGAGTGTGGACCAAAAAGAGTTCTTTCTGCGTTTGTAACAGAGACACTTAAGGATAAAAATGATATTTTTGTTCTTTCAACAAACCATCCAAAGAGAGGTGGTATATATGATTTCAATGATGCAATTGCAAATTTAATAACAGTAAATTTTGATCTTAAATGGGATGATAAACTTATTGAGAAAAACTCAAAGTTTTATAATCCATATTATCTAAACTGGGCGGTTTCGTATTTGGATGAAAATAATTCTGATGATAGTGAAGTTGTGAGTAATAATGTGGAGGTTAAAATGAACGAAACTTCTCATTTTGTAAAAGAGTATGGATTTAATTTTAATCCAATTGTAATATCTGGAATTGCTGCAGGTTCTCCATCTTCAACTAAAGCACTTTTTAGAGAAAGAGCACTTGATGAGATACTTGATGGCGAGAATATGATTGAGCCAATACCTATGGCATGGAGAGAAAAACAGATTGATAAAAATATTATAAGGGTTATAAAATCTGATACTGGAGACCACAAAATTGAAGCAATAAAATCTGTGGATGAT